>JACCDR012440843.1_pt1 | contig 10453 bp, 11 predicted proteins | sample 7446431 | NCBI WGS metagenome assembly JACCDR01 (sample SAMN15323443, study PRJNA562643) | freshwater metagenome | isolation source: river surface water | place: USA:Blue River Watershed | collected 2017-08-17 | reverse complement strand
TGGGGCTTGCAGCGCCATGAAATCCCGCTGGGGCACAACCTCGTCGTGGATCAGGGCAGGCAGTGCGTGGCGTACGCCATGGGCTTCCGGGCTCCCATCACCGACTTCACCATCGGCAAGTTTGGCGTCGGCACCGGGCTGACGGCTGCAAAGGTCACGGACGTGGCCCTGGAGGCGGCGGTGGCGCTCACGGGAGGCTTCACCACGAAGGCGATTGATCTGATCGACTTCGTCAGCCCCTTTGTGGTGCGCGTCAGCTTCACGCTCAGTGCTTCGGAGGCCAACGGGTACGTGCTCTCGGAAATGGGGCTCTACACCGGCAACGACACGCTGATTGCGCGTAAGGTTCGTTCGGTCAGCATCAACAAAACCTCTGATTTTGCGCCCACGCTCACGTGGCGTATACGCTTTTGAACCATGATCACGCACGTCACTGACAGTCAGGTGGTGGGGGAAACCGAGGCCACGCTTTGGAGCACGATTCAGCAGGGTCCTGTTTCCATGCTGGTGATCCTGAAGAATTCAGGCGTGAACACGATGAACTACCGTATACAGGAGTTCAACGGGTCGGCCTGGGTGGACCTGGGCGCGTCAGGATCGGACTACTACAACACCCTTTCGCCGAATCAGGTTCGTGGGTTCCAGATCACGTCCAGCTACCCACAGGTTCAGATGGTCGGCAACGCTTCAGGTGGTGCCTTCTTGGAGTTCAGCGTCCAGCGCTACGTTAACCGCGCCTCAGGCGGCTCGATCCCTCTGCTGAGCCTCTAGTCGATCTGCTCAACATCGTCACCGCCGCCGTTGTAGGCCCGGTAGACATCGTCGTAGAAGCCCGAAATGCCGTGGACGCCCAGTGCGGCGACCTCTTTCGGGCTTGCGAGTTTGATGGGGGCTGGATCAGGCACACCGGGTACGTCCGTGTGCAGAAGGGTTCGATCCAGGGAGGACCAGAAAGCATCCTTCAGCTCATCGGGAATCTGCGCGTCGATGGCCTCGACGACTTTGTCGAATGGCATTCCATCTGGGATCGTTTCGAAAAGCTTCTGAACCTTCTTGGCTCCCCAGCGCGGTACGCCCACGATGTTGTCTACGGGATCGCCAATGATGGCCAGGGCGATGGCCAGCTGGTTGGGGTGCTTGATGTGCCATTTGCCGATGATCATCTGCCTGGACAGGGTGGCCTTCTGATTCAGGCAGTAGTAGCGCACCGGACCCCCTTGCAGCTGCATCAAGTCCTTGTCGCCTGACACGACGTAAACGATGTCAGCTTTCGTTTTGTAAACGGCCGTCGCTACGATGTCGTCGCCCTCGTAATCCGTGTGCTCCACGTTTGGCGCGCCGAAAACAAAGGACAGCACATCGCGGACGATGGCCTTCGTTTCATGGTACTCGGGCGGCTTGTCTGCCCGGTTTTTCTCAACCTTCTTGGCACCGTCCCAGCCAAAGAGCATGCGGTCCACGCGCTCAATGCGGTCGGTTCTAGGGCTCAAGAGCAGGAGCAGTGTCTGGAGTACGAGACGAACGGCCTCGTTCTGGTCCGGGTTGATGCGCTGGGCAGCGAACCACGACCGTGCGTAGAGCGAGTTGGCGTCTACAATCATGTCGGTCATCGTCTGCCGTCCTCCATGGCACGATTGTCCTGTTCCACGCGTTCGTTTCTCCAGACCACGAGGTGTTCCATTAGATCACTGGGCCACTGCGCCAAATCCAGGGTCAGGCCCTTACCATCCCAGGCGATGTCGAAAAGCAATCTCCAGCGCGACTCTCGACGTAGACGCGCCTCCTCAACGAAAAAACTCCGTGTCGAAATTCAGGCTGTGGATGTAGTGGTTGGAACACTCATCGCACACGTGCGGAATGGCCGTGTTGAGGTGGGGTGAGAGCTTGGTCTCGTTTTCTTCGAGGAACTTGGCATCCAGAGGGGAGAGGGCGTCGTAGTAGCGCACCATCTCCGCCAGGGTGTCGGCGCGGGTGTCGTTGATCGTGACCACACCCATCAGCACCCGAAGTTTTCGGTCGGAGACTTCCTTTCTGTTTTCGGCCGGGCGCTCCAAGATGATCTTCTCGTCCTTGACAGTGAGAGGTCGTAGACGAATCACATCCTTGCAGTCGGGCAGCGTGATGTCGTCGTAGCCAGGATACCCGGCAGCCTTTTCGCCGATCTTTTCAAGGTCGTCCGGCACCGTGACGGATTCGATGTTGACGTGCTTGCAGGCGGGACACGGCGAGCGGTAATTCACGGCCCCTTGGCCTGCGCTCATGGCCCTGGCTGCCAGCAAAACGGTCATGACTTCGCTGGCCACGAACTCATCAACAGACCCGCCGTTGAGGTCGCAGACGCGGGATAGAAGGCCGTACAGGATTTCGTTGCGATTGGCTTTTCGACCTGCATCGTACAGGTAGTCGTCCACGCTGGTATCCCATGGGTAAACGATCAGCCTGCCGTCCGGCCATGCGGTGGGGTTGGTGAAGCCGTGGGAAAGGAGAGTGATCTCTCGGCGGAATGCCTGACGGCGAGGCGTCAGACTTTGCATGTTCGTCTTGATCGGCATACAAAGGAGAACTCAAACGGTGAATGCGGTTGTGGACAAAAGAAGCGAAGGCTGAGGCTGCACGGTCGCCTGAGGCGGCACCATGGGCGGCGACGTGGGACTGCCGTTGTTGCCGTTGCCGTGCGTGTGGGTCGAAAGGTAGAGCAGCAGCGATTCCAGAAAGGTCGCAAGGCTGGTTCCCAGGACGAGGGGCTGGATAGCCGCTTCACCGCCCAGGCGGATGGACGCGGCCGTGAGGTTGATGACGCCCAGAGCGTCGATGGACGCGTCTGCGGACACGCCTACGTCGAACGTGGTCGCTGCTTGCAGGGAGACAGCCCCGCCAGAGACCACGCTGAAATCTTCGGTCAGTGTGGTCCACTCGAAACCGTTCGAGAACCCGCTCACCGACTGGCCGACGTTGATGTAGAAGTCCTCGTTCAAGAAGAGCGTTCCACCGTTGTCGGTATCGTCCAGGCGGAAGAAGTTTCCCAGTGAAGTGGTGGCCTCGATGCGTCCGTCGGCTTGGCCGTCGATAATTTGTAGACGGTATCCACCGGATGTGATCCCGGTGATCCCTGTTTCTGCCAGCTCGATCCGGTGGTTGAACCGCGTCCAGCCTGCCGACTTGGGTTTGCCGACCTCGCCGGTAGGGCTCACGTCGTACTGGTGCAGTTTGAGCTTTTCGCGGTCTCCGAATGTCTGCATGCCCCACTCCCAGATGGGCTTTTCAGGCTCCCCGTCCAAAAAGCGGACCCACACGTGATCTCCAGGCGCAGGAAGATGGGAGAAGCCACCGGATTGAGCGCTACCGCCTGCGGGCATGCCTGCGGGCATTGCCCACGGCAAATCGTTTACACCTATGAACCCGGCAGACCCGGCGCTGACTCCGTGAACGTGCGGCACGCGCACCTTGGCACGCCCCAACTTTTCAGGGTCGCGCACGTTTTCCACCACTCCGCCGTATGTTCCAGAAAGGTGCATTTCTACAGGTAGTTACGGTGTGCGCGTCAGCATCGACAAACAAAAGAACCTGTGGGGACGGCAGGGAGACGGCCTCACTTTGGAGCCGCAGCGCTCCGATCTGTGGTACGTCGATTTGACCAATGCAGTGAAGGGAGTAAACGACTCGTTCAGACAATTCTACCCCAGCGACAGCCCGCTGATTCCGGACCTCTTTCCCCAGTTCGTTGCCGCAGTTACCTTTCCGACCTTCACGGTGAAGCCGGACGTGTTCCGGCGATCATCCATCCCATACAACATGCCGGTTTGGGATGACCCGCTCGATCCGATCAAAATCACCTTCCTTCTGGAACAGAACAACCGGAGCGAATCGACTGTTTACGAATTCGTGACCAAATGGCAAGCCCTCGTGCGTTTGGGGCGCGGCAGCCGCCACTTGGAAGGTCCCGCCAACACGGATCGGTGGCCTGGGCCTGAGACAGACGCCCTGCCGCAGTTTGTTTTCGATTTTCAGATTCAGCTTTTGCGTGGCGGCGGCAGCACACCGTTGCGGACGATCACGTCCGCAGAGATGGCGCAGTTGAACAGTCTTGCGCAGCAGGCGCGCAGCAGCCAGCGCCAGATTCAAGACGCTCTGAAGCTTGGCAATCTGCGCACCCAGTTCTTTACGTCACCCGTGGCCACCAGCTCCACCGCAAGTCGAGTGACAGGTACGACAGGCTACCTTGAGACGGCTAGCACGTTCTTGGTCTCAAGAGCGTGGTTGTCCGGATTCAAGGTGTCCGACTTGGCATACACGCAGTCCAGCCTCGTGACCCTGGAGGCCACGGTGTACGCAGCCAGTATCGTCGTCGATAGCGCCAATGCTGGAACCGACTGGATTCCCTGATGATCCCGACATCTTCCAGTACCCGCGCCGTTTTGAAGCGGCTGCGAATACCGTGCGCAAGGTCGTGCACTCTCGTTTACGGTTTCTCACGAGAGAGTCGAACCAACGCCGGATACACACTTGAACTGCCGAGCGGTGAGCCAGCGGTGGCTCCAGAAAGCGGCACGGTTGAGAAGATCGAAGCAAGGGTGGCGGACTGGGCCTACACGACCAACCTGTCAGGTCAGCTCGTCTACGAAGTCTACATCAATCACGGCAGTGACGTTCGGACCAAGGTGTCCGGTCTGGACTCTGTGGCCGTTCTGCCGGGTGTAACGGTCCAGCGCGGCGATGTCTTGGGCATTCCCAAAACGTCGCAGGTTCATCTTCGCATCTTTCTTTTGGGTCAACCGTTGGACCCTGCGGTGCTTGGCGCGCACTTTGCGCTCTACGACGGTCGCTATGTCCCTGGGCAGGATCGCACGATTCGCTTCGCACCGGATCGGGTTCCCCGAGACCCAAGTTCCGGCTACTTGGTGCGGCTGTACCAGGGGCTCAGGTACTTCAGGGACCTGCTGCCCGGCACCTATCTTCTAAACGTCGATTTCAACGGGTCTGGGTCGAAGGCAGGACAGGCAGCGACAGGGGTGGATGGGTTGGACTATTGGACCGTTTACGAACCCTCGGATTTCACGGCCGTCGGCACCTACGCCTGTGGCTATGGGACCCTTTTCTCGTCGTCGCCACTTCTGTGGCTCTACGATTACAGGGCGTCCAGATCAGCGGCGCGGATTGAGAAACTGATCGAGCCGCCGTCCCCTTTCTACGGCAGTGCACCTTCCTGGGACCCGATGCTCGGCACGTGGATCGGCGGGTATTCCGGCATGATCCCCACGGAGACGTTTTTCAACGTGCGCGGCCTGCCAGTGGGCACTTTTGACGTGTACCTCTACGCTTTCCAGGGGCAGGCCACGTTCATGGTTTCTGTAAACAGCGGAGCGATTAGCACGCAGGTCATCACGCCGACGGCAACGCCGAGTTTTGTGGAAGGGGACAACTACGCCCGCTTCACGGTCTCGATTCCGTTCGGCGGCATCCTCAATGTGAAAGCTTTCGGCTACATCTCGGGCCTTCAGATTCGACGGACCTAGTTCTTGTTGGGTATGCGCCGGGTTCCATGGCATACCCACCCCTTTGTGTCTGGTCTGCTCGTTGTTCGAGAGCGCTCCAGGCTCGAAATGGCCGTGGAAACGGCGCGCTCGTTCGAGGCACAGACGTGGCCGGTCAAGGAACTGGTCATCGTCAACACCACCGGGGTACCTGTGCCAATTAAGACTGCTCGTGAGTTTTTGTTTACAGACTCCAGCTGGTCTTACGCTCACACCCTGAACCTTGGCCTGAAAGCTGTGCTGGGGGAGTGGTGCGCGCTGCTCTACGACGACGCTTGGTATGCTGACCACTATGTGGAGCGCCAAATGCGTCAAAGCGATCCTGGGGTGGTTTCGGTGGCCCTGGAAACGGAGGCCATCTACCTGAACAGCGGACGGCGGGAGCGCCTGCGCAGGTGGGAGCTGGCTTCGGTCGTTTTCTGCCGACGAGCTTGTCCGATGTTCGATGATCCGTTTTCACTTCAGAAGCTACTGAGAAATTTCCAAGGCCAGCGTCTCGTTGAGTCTCCTGAGCCTTTGGTGACGCGCTTTCTGCATGACGATACCGCCCAAAACACTTCAGCGCTACGCGGCTCTGTACAAGAGGCGAACGCCCAGGCTTGATCAGCTTCCACCTGTAAACGAAACGGTAGCGATTAAAGGCTCCGTGGATGGATGTACAGGTTATGGTCAGCACGTGCTCTACACGGCGGACTGGTTTCGGCGTGCGGGCTATGTGGTCGGTATCGAGCCAACACGTTGTGGCGTTGGCGGCGTCAATACCGTGCCAGAGCTGACTGTGGCCAAGGTCGGTCATCCACACCTCCTCATTGAGCCCTCCGATTGGAACGAGCCCTCGGATTACTGGTTCACGATGTACGAGACGACCAAGCTGCCCTGGGATGCGTTCCAGCGCTTGAACAAGGCTCGGCACATCATCGTCCCCTGCGAATGGAACGCCGTCTGTTTCAACGCGCAGGGTCTGGCTGCACAAGTGCACGTCTGCCCACTCGGAGTGAATCACGCACGCTTTCGGCCGCTGCGGCGTGGGGCCTCAAGCCGGTTCGTTTTCGGCATGTTTGGCACCCCCTCGTACAGCAACGTGGTGCGCAAGAATTTCGCCCACGCAGTTCAGGCATTCGGCGCGGCCTTTGGAGGGCGGAAGGACGTGCACCTTCAGATCAAGCAACTCCCCAGCTGTCCGACCATCGGCTTCGACCGGCCGGGTGTGGAGGTGATCGCAGAATCGTATACAGAGGAACAGATTGCGCTCTGGTTGCAGAGCATTGACGTGTTGGTCATGCCGTCGCGCTGTGAAGCCTTTGGCTTCACCGCTCTCCAGGCAATGGCTTGCGGCAAGCCTGTCATCGCCTGCGCCTTTGCTGGTCCTGCGAGCTACCTGACGGCGCAGAACGCCTTTCTGGTGGACTACACCCTGGTTCCGGCGCGGGGAGCCTACATGGAGACCGGCTTGTGGGCGGAGCCTGATTTTGACAGCACGGTGGCAGCCATGGTCAGCGCTGTCTCCGATACTGCACAGCTGGAGGCAAAGGGGCGCGAAGCCGCCAAGACCGCCGCCTGTTACAGCTGGTCTGCTTATGGTCAGCGCTTGCAGTCCATCTTGCAGACCACGGGTTTCTTCGAGAACAAGGTGCGCCCCTCCATCCACAAGCCTGCCATCAAGATCGAAGGAGCCAGAATTTCTGTAGACGATATTGTCCGTTTCTACGCCGACCATCCGGGGTCGTCCAAGCCGAAGTTCGGCAGCCTGTTTGATCCTGAAAAGTATACACTGACCAATACGCCCACGGGCATGGGCGATTCGGTCATGATGACGGACCTACCGCGTGCCGCTGCTTTGGCGCGCAGGTCAGGCAGCTGCTACCTGTCTTCCACTCATTTTCGCGACATCATCCAGTACAACCCGTACTACGTGGACAAGCATCATCCGGTCTGGCTGAGCCTGTCGTCCATGCAGATAGGGTACGACCTTGGACCTGGGCACAATTTTCAGAAAACGCGTCGGATGTTTGGTCTGCCCGTCGATCCGAGACCTTCCGGGTGCATCATCGTGCCTGGAGTCGAAAAACGGAATCGCGTGAGTTTACATTTTGAACCTGGGGTGCATGCCAACGCTCAGAGGGTCATCTATCATCCACGTGCCCGTGAGGTTTACCCTGAGAATCTGAACATCATTCGTCAGTTCATCGCTGCACACCCGGAGCTGGAGTTCTTCGAAGTCGGCGGGACGGTCCTGGCCGACACGGTGCCCAACATAGCGCATTTGCCGTTACCCTCGGTAGTGCGTGAGATGGCCAGCTGCTCCCTGCACCTGGGCATCATCTCAGGTCCTTACCACATCGCGAATGCTCTGGGCGTGCGCACTATCGTCATTATCAATTTTCCGCATCCCAGCTCGTTCATGCTGCCCTGCATGAAAAATGTAGACGTGGTCGAATCGGAATGGCTCTATCCGCAAAGCCACGTTCTGCATCAAGACGAGGACAGTGCACACTGGCCCAAGTTCAGCCTGAAAACCCTGGAAATGGCGTACCACGGTGAAACGTATCCGTACGAGGACCCGACGCCGTTTCTGCAACTCGTAAACAAATGAACGACTACGCGCAGCACATGGCCGACCACTCGCAGTGGGGCGAGCAGGTCATCATCTTGAACTTCTTTGGCAGTTTCGTGGGGCGCTTTCTTGACCTGGGAGCGTACGACGGTGTCACCGGCAGCAACAGCCGTGGTCTGACGGACCGGTACTGGACTGGGGCCTGCATCGAGGCGAGCCCTTACAACTTCGTCAAGCTCGTCGAAAATCACCGGTTGAATGAGAAGGTCATCTGCGTTAATGCGGCCGTCATGCCCAATCCAGGGCTGGTGCGCATCAACGACACCCTGGGGCAAATCGCCAGCTGCACTAACAACCCGCTGATCGAAGAGTGGGTGCAGCGCCGCTATTATGTGAGTGGGATTACGCCGGATGAAATCGTAAACAAATTGGGCGACCAGTGGGACTTTGTGTCGATTGACATCGAGGGCGTCGATCTGGACGTGCTGCGCTGCGCAGGCCGTCTTCTGGCCAACACGAAGCTGGTCTGCTTCGAAGATGCGCAGCCGTGCCGCCCATTCGATCAGGAATACCACGAAGCGATGCTGGCGGTCCTCAGGAGCTACGGGTTCACGCGGCTGGTGGGCCGAACCACGGATGACAGCAAGGTGGCCAACACCCTGGTGGCCCGCCCGTGATCATCCACACTATCGACAAGCGGCACCTGCTCCAGCACATGCCGCTGCCGGATGCCCTCTACCGCGATAGGTGTCGCATCGTCGGGGCTCAGCACGTTGGACCCAACCGTTTCTACAACCCAAGCATTCTACGGATCGGGGACAAGACGTGGATGGCCTACCGGGCGGACATCGAGAACCACTGGCACCTGACGGTCGCGGCAGCGTGCACGCTCAACTCGGAGTGGAACCCGGAACCCGGCAGCAACCGGTACATGGTCCTGCCATCACGCTTTGGTGGCTTCTGCGTCGAGGACCCACGCCTGTTCGCTGTGCAGGATAGCGTTTACGTTTCGTACACCGATGGACGCCGCATGGCCCTGGCGCGCCTGGATGCGCACTTCGGTGTGGACGACGCATGGTACTGCGAAACGGACTTTCGCCTTCAGTCGGTGGAGAAAAACTGGGCCTTCTTCGGCCAGGACTACCATATCCGCGTTGTCTACAGCGTTCGGCCGCACGTGGTGATGTCGCTGGACTTCGAGAATGAGCGCCCGTTTTCATCCAAGGCGTTCGTCACGGACTGGCCGTTTCAATGGGAATACGGCACGCCCAGGGGTGGAAGTTCACCGGTCCTGCACAACGGCCACTTCTGGCACTTCTTTCACAGCTACCTGCCCCTGGAAAATGATGCTCGGCGCTACTATGCGGGCGTCTACCTCTTCGAACCGGAGCCGCCCTTCAAGCCGGTGGCGATTTGTGCCAAGCCACTGATGGTGGGAGCCCCGGAACACCTCCCTCCCAATGGAACCTTTCAGGTTGTCTTTCCGGCTGGAGCCATGCGCGGCGAGGGTGAATGGCACGTGGCGTTTGGTCGCAATGACTTCGACTGCTGCATCGCGCACATTCCCGATGCTGAGATTGAGCTGACTTGGTTGTAGACGTTTACGACGCAACGGGCACAATGGGTGGCATGCGTTGCGGTTCCGGTGGCGTTTCACGGGTCCCCTGGCGTGCTGCCCAGTCCAGACCAAAGGCGGCTTGACTCGACTGGTCCTTGATCGGAACCGTGTTGGCAGGCTGCGGCGTGAAACGGTTGGCCGTGTCGATTCGGGCGTACAGTTCGTCCATGCTCTAACTATGCCATGAAAATCGGCCTCTTACTCAAGGCTGAAATCCAAAGCACGTTCGAAGTCGTTCACGGGCGCTGCACTTCTGAGGAAATTGTATTCGTTTGTCCTCAGCCTGGATGCGGCGACAAGACCGGCAATCGTGCGGTCAACCTCAAGACCGGCAAAACCAACTGCTGGCGCTGTGGTGTGGCGGGCGGCTTTCTCTGGTGGGCCAAATCGCTCGGGTACCGATTTGAAAACGCCGACGACATCTCGGAGAACACCCTCCAGGCTCTGGAGCAGGCCCAGCGCAAATCCCTGCTGCCACTGGTCCAGGCCGTCAAGCTGCCCACAGGCTTCACGCCGATTGCCGAGGAGCCAGATGCCATTCGTTCTCGCTACATCGTTGAGATGGCGGTCCGCAAGAATCTCGACAGGCAAGCCTTCGAGGAAGCCAACGTCGGTTTCACCAGGGACGCACCCAAGTGGGAGGAGTACGCGATCTTTCCGGTGGTTGAATACGGTGTGATCGTTTATTGGCAGGGACGGACCTACCATGACAAGCCGGGTGAGAGCACCAAGCTCTTTCCCAGCCGCGAT
>JACCDR012276702.1_pt1 | contig 10454 bp, 10 predicted proteins | sample 7446431 | NCBI WGS metagenome assembly JACCDR01 (sample SAMN15323443, study PRJNA562643) | freshwater metagenome | isolation source: river surface water | place: USA:Blue River Watershed | collected 2017-08-17 | reverse complement strand
CGCAGCGCGGAGCGCGAGGAGCCGGTACCTCGGGGCCGCGACGACACGGCCCGCCCTGAGCGCGAAAATGCCGGTGCCCGGGCGCCTGTTGCTGCGGCATCGGCGCCGGTGCGACCGGCCGCCCCTGATGCGGCCCGGCGTGCCGAGCAGCAGCGGGCCTATGAATTGCGCCAGCGCCAGGCGGAGGAACGCCGTCTGCAGCGCGAACAGCAGCAGCGCGAGCAGGGGCCGCGCAACAGCAAGCCGCTGCCCGTGCCGCCCTGAGCGGGCAGGGCAGGCGCTCAGCGTTTTTCGTTCAGGGGTTCGAGCTTGACGATGACCAGCGAGAGGTTGTCGCCTCCGCCGTTGGCACGCACGCGCGCCTTCTCGATCAGGAACTCGGACGCCTCGCGCGCCGACAGGCTGGAGAGCACCGATCCCAGTTCGTCGTTGTTGAAGTAGTGCCAGACGCCGTCGCTGCAGGCCATGAGCGTGTCGCCCGGCTTGAGCTGGGGGATGAAATGCCCGTCCATGGGCGGATCGCTTTCGGTGCCCAGGCAGCCCATGAGGATGTTGGACTGCGGGTGGACCGAGGCCTCCTCTTCGGTGAGTTCGCCGCGGTTGACCAGGGTCTGCACGTAGGAATGGTCCAGCGTGCGCTTGACCATGCGGTTGGCGTGGAAGTGGTAGATGCGCGAATCGCCCGCATGCATCCAGTGGCAGTCGCCGCCCGGGTTGATCAGGAAGGCGGCGATGGTGCTGTGCGGCTCCTGCTCGGCCGAGATGGCGGTGAGCTTGATCACGATGTGGGCTGCCTGGACCAGCTGGGCCAGCATGGCGGAGGCGTCGTCGGTCTCGGGGGCATAACGCTCGAAGAGCTGCTTGGCCGTGAGCATGACCTGGTCGGAGGCCTTGCGCCCGCCGCTGCGCCCGCCCATGCCGTCGGCCACCACGGCCAGCATGCAGCCGATGTGGCGCGGGTGCGTGAACACCGCGACCTGGTCCTGCTGGTACTCGCGGTCACCCTTGTGGATGCCGGTGGCGGCGGTGAGTCGGTAACCTTTGCTCATGATCGTTGTGTTTCCGCTGTGTCCCCTGGATCCGGCCCGGGCGGGCGGATTGAAAGTCGTATTATCAGACGATACCTCACGCCGAGGCTGACCAGTATTGCCGCTTTCGCTGTTTTCGCCACCGGGCCTTTTCCTTGGACTCCAACCTGCATTCGCCGCAGCGCCGGCTGATCGAGCTGCGCATCGAGCATGCGGACCTCGACGCCATGATCGACCGGCTGGGCCACGCCGTCGAGGTCGACGAACTGATGATGCGCCGGCTCAAGAAACGACGCCTGGTGCTGCGCGACGAGATCGCCCGCCTCGAACACGAGCTCTCGCCCGATGAACCTGCTTGACGCCGTGCACGCGGCCTTTGCCCCCGAGGGGGTGCTGGCGCGCACCGTGGACGCCTTTCGCCCGCGCGCCGGCCAGACGGAGATGGCCCTGGCCGTGGCCGACACCATCGCCAGCCGTGGCGTGCTGGTGGCCGAGGCCGGGACCGGTGTGGGCAAGACCTACGCCTACCTGGTGCCGGCCCTGCTGAGCGGCGAGCGGGTGCTGCTGTCCACGGCCACCAAGACCCTGCAGGACCAGCTGTTTGCCCGCGACCTGCCGCGCCTGACCCAGGCCCTGGGCCTGCCCCTGCGCCTGGCCCTGCTCAAGGGGCGGGCGAGTTACCTCTGCCTGCACCGGCTCGAGCAGGCCCGCCAGGACGGTGCCGCAGCCACGCCCTTCGTGGCCCACGCGCTGGCGCGGGTGGAGCGCTGGGCCCAGGGCACGCGCAGCGGCGACCTCGCCGAGCTGCCGGGGCTGGACGAGCGTTCGCCGGTGATCCCCCTGGTCACGTCCACACGCGAGAACTGCCTGGGCAGCAACTGCCCGCGTTTCCGCGACTGCCACGTCAACTTGGCGCGGCGCGAGGCGCTGGCCGCCGATGTGGTGGTGGTCAATCACCATCTCTTTTTTGCCGACCTGGCGGTGCGCGAGTCGGGCATGGCCGAGCTGCTGCCCAGCGTCAACACCGTCATCTTCGACGAGGCGCACCAGCTCAACGAAACCGGCGTTCTTTTCCTGGGACGCCAGCTGTCCACGGCCCAGGTGCTGGACTTCTGCCGCGACCTGCTGGCCTGCGGCCTGCAGCAGGCCCGTGGCCTGGTCGACTGGCAGCAGCTCACCGCCGACGTGGAACGCGCGGCGCGCGACCTGCGCCTGTGTGCCGGCCGGGCGCCCACGGGCGGCCTGCGCCTGGCCTGGGACGGCGCCGCGCCCGAGCGCCTGGACGAGGCCGGCTGGACGACGGCCCTGGAGAGCCTGCAGCGTGCCTGCGAGGCGGCGCGCGGCGGGCTGGAGACGGTGAGCGAACTGGGCCCGGACTTCCTGCGCCTGGCCGAACGCGCACGCACGCTGGCCGCGCAAAGCGCTTTTTTCCTGGCCGAGCGTGCGCCCGATGCGGTGCGCTGGCTCGAGGTGGCGCAGCAGCTGCGCCTGGTGGAGTCGCCGCTGGACATCGCCGAGGCCGTGCGCACGCGCCTGCTGGCGCCGCGTGAAGGCGAGGCTGCCACACGGGCCTGGATCTTTACCTCGGCCACGCTGGGCGACGACGAGCGCCTGAGCTGGTTCACCGAACCGTGCGGGCTGCAGGACGCGCGTGTGCTGCGGGTGGAAAGCCCTTTTGACTACGGCCAGCAGGCAGCGGTCTGGGTGCCGCGGCCCTTGCCCAAACCGGGGGAGGCCCGCCACAGCGAGGCGGTGGTCGAGCTGGTGGCGCGGCTGGCGCCCGCCCTGGGCGGGCGCACCCTGGTGCTCACGACCACGCTGCGCGCCTTGCGCAGCATTGCCGAGCTCCTGCCCCGGCACCTGCCGGCCGACAGCGGCCTGCAGGTGCTGAGCCAGGGCCAGCAGGCCAAGCGCGAACTGCTCGAGCGCCTGCGCCAGGGGGCCGAGGCAGGGCAGCCGGGTTGCATCCTGGTGGCGTCCGCGTCCTTCTGGGAGGGGGTGGACATCCCGGGCGAGGCCCTGCAGCTGGTGGTGATCGACAAGCTGCCCTTTCCGCCGCCGGGTGACCCGCTGGTGCAGGCGCGTTGCCAGCGCCTGGAGGCGGTGGGGCGCAGCGCCTTCAACGATTACCACGTGCCCGAGGCGGCCGTGGCGCTCAAGCAGGGGGCGGGGCGGCTGATCCGCAGCGAGTCGGACCGGGGGGTGCTGGTGATCTGCGACACCCGCCTGGCCAGCATGGGCTACGGGCGGCGCTTGCTGGCGGCGCTGCCGCCGATGCGGCGCGTGGAGCGCGAGGACGAGGTGCTGGAGATCCTGCGCGGGCTCACCACAGCTTCCACCACGGATCCTGTTTGAGCCGCGCCTTGCCGGTGATGTAGGGGCTTTGCGGGTAGTTGGCCTCGAGCACGCGGCGCGCGTCGTCGCGCAGCTGGGGCAGCTGCAGCGCTTCGAAGGACTGGACCAGGATGTGCAGTGCCTCCTCGAGGGCCGGTGCGTCGCGGTAGTCGGCGATGGCCTGCTGGGCCCGGCCCACGGCGGCCACATAGGCGCCGCGGCTGAAGTAATAACGTGCGACGTGGACTTCGTACTCGGCCAGCGAGTTGACGATGTAGGTCATGCGCGCGCTGGCGTCGGGGGCGTAGCGCGAATTGGGGAAACGCGTCACCAGCTCCTTGAAGGCGGCGAAGGATTCCTTGGCCGCCTGCTGGTCGCGCTCGGACAGGTCCTGGCGGGTGATGGAGGAGAACAGGCCCTTGTCCTCGTTGAAGTTCACGATGCCCTTGAGGTAGAGCGCGTAGTCGATGGCCGGGCTGGCCGGGTGCAGGCGCATGAAACGCTCGAGCGTGGCGATGGCCTGGGCCGGCTCCTCGTTCTTGTAGTGCGCATGGGCCTTGTCGAGCTGGGCCTGCTGGGCCAGAGGCGTGCCGGCGGCACGGCCCTCGAGTTTCTCCAGCAGCTCGATGCCCTTGGCGTACTGCAGGCCGCCGATTTCCTCCCTGGCCTGCGCGTAGAGTTCCTCGGGCGTCATCTTGGCCGTCAGGTCCAGCGGCTGGGTGGAGCAGCCGGCCAGGAGCGCGGCCAGGAACAGGGCGGAGACAACCGATAATTTGGCGCTGGGCATCAGGGGCTATCCCGTTGGAACAACAAACGCAAATTATATCGACCGACCCCTCGACCGAAGACTTCGAGGACGGGCTCGAGACGGGCGCGGCCGTCGAGCAGCGGGCCTGGGTCATCGCCGATGCGCAGCATGGCCTGCGGCTGGACCGTGCGCTCAGCGAGCTCGTGCCCGAGTTCTCGCGCAGCTACCTGCAGCAGCTCATCGAGGCCGGGGCGGTCACCCAGGGGGCCACCGTGCTGCGCAAACCCGCGCACAAGGTGCGCGCCGGCGAGCAGGGCCGTATCGAGCTGCGACCCACGCCGCAGAGCCAGGCCTTTGTGCCCGAGGCCATGGCGCTGGACATCGTGCACGAGGACGAGCACCTGCTGGTGCTCAACAAGCCCGCCGGCCTGGTGGTGCACCCGGCGCCGGGCAACTGGCGCGGCACCCTGCTCAACGGCCTGCTGGCCCACGATGCCAAGGCGGCGCAGCTGCCGCGCGCAGGCATCGTGCACCGCCTCGACAAGGACACCAGCGGCCTCATGGTGGTGGCGCGCACGCGCCAGACCATGGACGCGCTGGTGCGCCTGATCGCCGCGCGCGAGGTCAGCCGCCAGTACCTGGCGCTGGCGCACCGGCCCTGGAGCGGGCCCTCGCCGCGCGAGGTGCAGGGCGCCATCGGCCGCGACCCGCGCAACCGACTGCGCATGGCTGTGGTCGACCTGGCCCACCAGTCGGGCAAGCCGGCCCACACCAGTTTCGAGCTGCTGCGCAATGGCGAGCAGGGCTGCTGGCTGCGTTGCACCCTGCACACGGGGCGCACGCACCAGATCCGCGTCCACGCGGCCTCCATCGGCCACCCGCTGCTGGCCGACACGCTCTACGGCGGCGTGCCCGCGGCCGGCATGGCGCGCCAGGCCCTGCATGCCTGGCGCCTGGCCTTCACGCATCCGGTCAGCGGCGCGGCCCTGGTCTTCAAGGCGCCGCCGCCGCCGGACTTCGTGGCGGCCCTGTCGGACTGGGGCCTGGGCTACAATGATCCGCAGGCCGTTCTGTGAAGAACGAGTCCCGTGCCGGCCGCGTTGCGGCACCCCGGCCCGCCATCGTGACGATGTGTGGGCATGCCCCCACACCGACCCCTCTCATCCTGCGCCGTGACGGTGCTTAGCCCGGATTCGAAGAGACATACATGAATACGACGGAAGCCAAGCGTATCCTGGAAACGGCGCTGATCTGTGCCCAGCAGCCGCTGCAGGTGCGCGACCTGCGCGTGCTGTTCGACGACAGCCTGGGCGTGGACACGATCAAGACCCTGCTGGAGGAACTGCAGCAGGAATGGACCGGCCGCGGTGTCGAGCTGGTCTGCGTGGCCACGGGCTGGCGTTTCCAGAGTCGCCCCGAGATGCGCGAGTACCTGGACCGCCTGCACCCCGAGAAGCCGCCGCGCTACACGCGTGCCACGCTCGAGACCCTGGCCATCATCGCCTACCGCCAGCCGGTGACACGCGGTGACATGGAAGACATCCGCGGCGTGACCATCAGCTCGCAGATCATCAAGCAGCTGGAGGACCGTGGCTGGATCGAGGTCATCGGCCACCGCGAGGCGCCCGGCCGTCCTGCCCTCTACGCCACCACCCGGCATTTCCTCGACGACCTGGGCCTGGCCTCGCTGGACCAGCTGCCGCTGATGGAAAGCCCGGCCCAGCCCGGCGGCATGCTCGACATGCTGGGCGAGCTGCCCCTGCCGTCCGATGCCGAGTCCGCGCCCGAGCTGCCGCTGGCCGAGGCGGCAGCCACCGAAGACCTGCCCGCCGCCGAGGGCGATGCCCCGGCCGGCGGCGAAGAACCCTTTACCCTGACCGGAAGCCAGCCATGAGCGCATCCCATCCCGGCATGACGCCGCCCGAGTCCGGTCCCGACGAGGTCCCGTCGACCCCGCCCGCCGCTGGCGCGCTGCCCACCGACATGCAGGACACGCCGGTGGCCGATCCGGCGCAGCAGCGCCCCCGCAAGCCGCCGCGTGCGGCTTCCCCCGTCGATGCAGAGCAGCGTTTTGCCGCCGTGGTCTCGGGTGAGTTCGATGCCGACGAGGAGGCCCCCGAGGCCGAGCTGCCGACCAAGCGCGTGCTGGCCCCGCAGGCCGAGACGCCCAAGCTGCACAAGGTGCTGGCCCAGGCCGGCATGGGCTCGCGGCTGGAGATGGAACAGCTCATCATGGAAGGGCGCATCTCGGTCAACAACGAGCCGGCCCACATCGGCCAGCGCATTCAGTTCGGCGACCAGATCAAGGTCAACGGCAAGCCCATCCGCGTGCGCATCGACCCGCCGCCGGCGCGCGTGATCGCCTACCACAAGCCCGTGGGCGAGGTCGTCACCCACGACGACCCGCAGAACCGCCCCACGGTGTTCCGCAAGCTACCCAAGCTGCAGCAGGGCAAGTGGCAGTCGGTCGGCCGCCTGGACCTCAACACCGAGGGCCTGCTGCTGTTCACCAGCTCGGGCGACCTGGCCAACAAGCTCATGCACCCGCGTTTCGGCCTGGAGCGCGAGTACGCGGTGCGCGTGCTGGGCGCGCTGAGCAAGGAAGAGAAACAGCGCTTGCTCGACGGCGTGCAGCTCGACGACGGCATGGCCCAGTTCGGCAGCATCGAGGAGGGCGGCGGCGAGGGCAGCAACTGCTGGTACCGCGTCACCATCTCCGAGGGGCGCAACCGCGAGGTGCGCCGCATGCTGGAGGCCGTAGGCCATGCCGTGAGCCGCCTGATCCGCATCCGTTACGGCGCCATGGTGCTGCCGCGTGGCCTCAAGCGCGGCGCCTGGATGGAGCTGGACGAGGCCGACATCCGCGCCCTGATGCGCGCCGCCGAGCGGCGTCCCGGCGGGGAAGGGCAGGCCGGCGAGGCGGGTGAACGCCCGCAGCCCCAGGCCAAGCCTGGCGGGGGCCGCAACAAGCGTCGCGGTGGCCAGCAGGGGCAGGGGCCGCGTCCGGCCGGCGGCCCGTCCGCGGGCGGCCAGCCGCGCAACAAGGGCCAGGGCCAGCAGGGCCGCGGCAAGGACCGCAATGCCCGCCAGGGCGGCGGCGAGGCCCAGCCCGATCCCATGAAGACGTCTTTCGGTTACATCGGTGCCGACAGCTTCTCACGGCAGCGCCAGGACCAGCGTCGTGGCAATGGCGGGGGTGGGGGCGGTGGCTCCCGGCGCGGCGGCCGGCGTGGCGGCGCGGGTGGCGGCGGCGCGACACGCTGATCCGTCACCGTTCACAAGCTACAATCAAAAACTTTGCCAAGTCCTTGATTCAGGAGAACTTTTCATCATGGCCATCGAGAGAACCCTTTCCATCATCAAGCCCGACGCCGTGGCCAAGAACGTCATCGGCCAGATCTACGCCCGCTTCGAGGCCGCCGGCCTGAAGGTCGTGGCCGCGAAGATGGTGCACCTGTCGCGTGGCGAGGCCGAGGCCTTCTACGCCGTGCACAAGGCGCGCCCGTTCTTCAACGACCTCGTCAACTTCATGATCAGCGGCCCGGTGATGATCCAGGCGCTGGAAGGCGAGGGCGCCATCGCCAAGAACCGCGAGCTGATGGGCGCCACCGACCCCAAGAAGGCCGAGAAGGGCACGATCCGCGCCGACTTCGCCGACAGCATCGACGCCAACGCCGTGCACGGCTCCGACGCGCCCGAGACGGCCGCCGTCGAGGTGGCGTTCTTCTTCCCCGGCATGAACGTCTACAGCCGCTGATTCCAGCGGCAAGACGGCTCGCGTGGACGCCCGCGTCAACCTCCTGGACCTCGACCTCGAAGGCCTCGCGGCCTTCTGCGAGGGCCTGGGCGAGAAGCGCTTCCGCGCCACGCAGCTCTACCGCTGGATCCACCAGCGCGGCGCGTCGCAGTTCGACGCGATGACCGACCTCGCGCGCTCGCTGCGCGAGAAGCTGGCCACGCGCGCCGAGGTGCGCGCGCTGCCGCTGATCAGCGAGCACACCTCGGCCGACGGCACGGTGAAGTGGCTGTTCGACGTGGGCGGCGGCAACGCCGTGGAGACCGTGTTCATCCCCGAGGTCGACCGCGGCACGCTGTGCGTCAGCTCGCAGGCCGGCTGCGCCGTGGGCTGCCGCTTCTGCAGCACCGGCCACCAGGGCTTCAGCCGCAACCTCGGCACCGGCGAGATCGTCGCGCAGCTGTGGTTCGCCGAGCACCGGCTGCGCGCCGTGCGCGCCAGCGCGGAGCGGCAGATCGACAACGTCGTGATGATGGGCATGGGCGAGCCGCTGCAGAACTACGGCGCGCTGGTGCCGGCGCTGCGCACCATGCTCGACGACCACGGCTACGGCCTCTCGCGCCGCCGCGTCACCGTCAGCACCTCGGGCGTGGTGCCGATGATCGACCGCCTTCGCGACGACTGTCCGGTGGCGCTGGCGGTGTCGCTCCACGCCCCCGACGACGTGTTGCGCGAGCACCTGGTGCCGCTGAACCGCAAGTACCCGCTGGCCGAGTTGCTGGCCGCCTGTCAGCGCTACCTCGACAAGGCCCCGCGCGACTTCATCACCTTCGAGTACTGCATGCTCGACGGCGTGAACGACACGCCGGCGCATGCGCAGGCCCTGGTGGCGCTGGTGAATGGCGAGGCCGAGGCCAGCCGCGGCGTCGGCCCGGTGCGCTGCAAGTTCAACCTGATCCCCTTCAACCCGTTCCCGGCCTCGGGCCTGGTGCGCTCGCCACGCGAGCGCGTGATCGCCTTTGCCGACGTGCTGCAGCGCGCCGGCATCGTGACGACGATCCGCAAGACGCGCGGCGACGACATCGACGCCGCCTGCGGCCAGCTGGCCGGGGAAGTGCAGGACCGCACCCAGGCGCGCGAGCGGCTGAGCCAGCGCCGCGCGGTGTTCGAGATCGTGCCGCAGGCAGGAGCGCGGCCGTGAAGCCGGTGACGGGCGTCGGTGCGCGGGTGGGCGGCCTGGCCGTGCTCGCGGCGCTGTCGCTGGCGTTGGCGGCCTGCACGACGACGACCACCACCACCTCCGACGGCACCGTGGTGCCCACGCCGCCCGCCGGCGTGGCCGACCCCGCCCGGCGTGCCCAGGCGCGGCTGGAGCTGGCCTCGCTGTACTTCGCGCGCGGGCAGAACCAGACCGCCCTCGACGAGATCCGCCAGGCCCTGGCCGCGCGCCCCGACATGCCCGAGGCCATCGGCCTGCGCGCCCTGGTGCTGGCCGCCATGGGCGACGGTGCCGGCGCCGAGGCCTCGTTCCAGCGGGCCATGCAGCTGGCGCCGGCCGATGGCGGCATCGTGCACAACCACGGCTGGTTCCTCTGCAACGAGCGCCGCTTCGCCGAGGCCGACGCGGCCTTCGACCGCGCCATCGCGGTGCCGCGCTACGACGGCATCGCGCGCAGCTGGATGGCCAAGGGCGCCTGCCTGGCCCGCGCCGGCCGGTGGGCCGATGCCGAGAAGGCGCTGTCGCGCAGCTACGAACTCGATCCCACCAGCCCGGTGACGGCCTTCAACCTGGCCGAAGTGCTGCTCCGCCGTGGTGAACTGGAGCGGGCGCGCTTCTACGCCGGCCGCATCAACGGCGTGCCCGAACAGGTGAACGCCCAGAGCCTGTGGCTGGCGGCGCGCATCGAGCGGCGACTGGGCAACACCTCGGCCATGCTCGACTACGGCAAGCGCCTGCGCGACCGATTCCCGCAGGCGCCCGAGACGCTGCAGTTCGAGCGCGGCCGCTTCGACGACTGACGCCGCCCCGTGGCTGAACGCAAGGACCACCGAGCACCGTGAACGCCGACGCCGGGCAGACGCCAGACACCGGCCCCGAGGGGACGCCGACCGCCGGCGCGCTGCTGAAGGCGGCGCGCGAGAAGCAGGGCCTGCACATCGCCGCGCTGGCCGCGGCCATCAAGGTGTCGCCGCGCAAGCTGGAGGCGCTGGAGGCCAACCGCGTGCACGAGCTGCCCGATGCCACCTTTGCGCGGGCGCTGGCGCAGACGGTCTGCCGCACGCTGAAGATCGACCCGAGGCCGGTGCTCGAGCGGCTGCCGGCCGCGGGTCCGCAGCCCCTGGTGCCACCCGACCAGGGCCTGAACCAGCCCTTCCGCGAGCCGGCAACGCGCAGCCTGCGCGGGCACGACGACTCGCCCCTGTCGCGCCTGGCGATGCGGCCCATGTGGTGGGGCGCGGCAGCCTTGCTGGTGGCGTCGGTGGGGCTGAGCCTCGCGCCGATCGACCGCTGGCTGGGCCGCGGGGCCTTGCCGGGGGCGCTGCCCGCGTCGGCTGCGTCGGCTGCGTCGGCCGAGGCGGCGTCGGTGCCCGCTGCCCCGGCCCCGGG
>JACCDR011229730.1_pt1 | contig 10454 bp, 16 predicted proteins | sample 7446431 | NCBI WGS metagenome assembly JACCDR01 (sample SAMN15323443, study PRJNA562643) | freshwater metagenome | isolation source: river surface water | place: USA:Blue River Watershed | collected 2017-08-17 | reverse complement strand
TTCAAGCGTTGAGCTAATAACGCCATCTTTCCAAAGCGCGATAGGGTAATCGGTCTTGTACCCTTGTTCGCCAAGGATTGAAGCTCTGCGCTGAATGCGGTGTTGTTCGTTAGCGTCGAAACCGTAGTAAATCACGCAGTCTTTGTCTGGCGCGTTCTCTTTCAGCCACTTCATAAATGGTTCGGTCTTTAGGCGCGATGTGCACAACTCAGTGCCTGAACCAACCTTAAACGCCGAAGCTTCAACTACAACATCAAATTGATCTGGCAGCTGGTCTACTGGCAACCCTTTGATGTTTGCGTATGTGATTGGAATGCCAAGATAATTGCTAACTTGCGCTTTGAATCTCTTAATGTCTGAGCTTTCAACGCTTTCGGCAATGTCATGGTTTAATAGAATTGTATTTTCTGCGCCGTATTTTTTGGCGACTGCTATTGCAACGCGAGCCGATGAATGGCCGCCAGAATAGCAAACGATGTGTTTCATTGGTGCGCCCCTTGGTTAATAAACGCCGTATCTCTACGGCTAATAAGGTGCTGCGCTTGCTTATCTTCTAACAGGTCTTTGAGATTGTCAATTAATCTTTCTTCCTGTTCATCACTCACAAACTTGGGCGGCACAGGCAGAGCAATCCAGCCACAATCAACAACCTCAGCTTTGCAGTTGTCGATCATCTCTTGGTGTTCGCCACGCAGCCAGTCTGTTAGCTCGTTATGCCGATATGGCGCAGCAAGTCTCACCCATCTAGTCAGCGTCTTATCCTTGCTGTTTGACTCTTTCGCGTAGACTGTCAAAAGCACGGCCCATTTAAATTGCGTTGAATCAAGCGCTGTTGCAACGGATTGACCAATCGCTACTGGCGCACCTGTTTTGTATTTCACGATGTCTACGCCTTTATCAGCGCTGTTTAAACGCATTTTTAAAGCAAGGCCTTTAGTTGCCAACATTGTTTGAACTAGAAGTCGTTTTAAATTGCAGTTTTGTTTTCTTTTCATCATAAGTATCTCGAAAGTAAAGCGGCTGCGACTCTTTGATCATCTTGAAAGTGAGATAACCTGCAAGCTAACTCATGTTTGCGTTTCTTCCAGGCCAGGTGAGCGCACTCCTCTTGTTGAAACTCTCCCAAAAAATCCCTTTTCTTTGTAAATGGATTTGAGCATATAGCTCTAAATTTTTTTGTTTCTTTATTGAAAAACACGCCAATCATAAAATCACCCCTGCGCGAAATGCTATCTATTACAAATGCGTTTGTCCTTTGATCAACGAATGCACACGTGTCTGGCGAATATATTTTATTTCCATTTACAATTATGTCCTTATCAAGCTCTTTGCCTTGCCAGTCCTGTTGCTCCATCCATGCTTTAAAATTTGAAAATAAAAGCCACTCATCACACACTGTACACCCAATATATGTTGGGTGTTTTTTATGGCAAGCTTTGCTGTAGCATCTCTCAAGCATGCTCGCCCATCTTTGATAAAATGGACATACAATTTGCTTGCGATTTATCATTGGACCTGTAACGTATTCGGCGTCGTTTATTCCAACTCCGTAAACTAACCCTCTTTTTCCACCCATAACATTCACCATAAATTAAACCCCGCTTGAGTTAGGACGGTCTACGGAAAGACACCTCAAGCAGGGTTAAAATTGTTCCGTTCTGTCTTGGGCTTTTGGCTTGCAATCAACTCGCGTCCTACGGCTTGTTGATGATTATTACTTTACCACTTGATCTGATCTTGCGCAAGTTTCATCGCCTGCCTGGTTAACCAAGCATCAGCATAATCACTCAAAACCTTCGCACACGTTGCAGCATCGCCGCCAAGGAACATCAGTTGAATAGCCTTGCAGCAGTCTGTGTCGAAGCTCGAGTCACACTCAATCTCTTGAATAAAATCACTCGCCTTCATCTCACTGCGGATTTGCTGCGCTAAGTGTTCAATCCGTGCGCGCTCTACGCTGTCGTCTGTTGGGTCGATGAAGCGCCAAATATCGTGTGCTGTTGTCATTTCCGCTCTCCTTGATAAACGGCAACGCATTTCACTTTGCCGTCGATTGGTTGCTGCCTGCCTTGCTCGATACCAAACCAGATAGAAATAACAGTCCAAAATAAAAACATTGCTGTCAGCGGTAAAAGCTTCTTATCCCTCATTCTTCCACCTCTGGCGCTGCTGGTAATGGCATCCAATGAGTTACTTTTATTCCGTAAAGAACTTTTACTGCAAACTCTTTATTAAAAAAAGATGTCTTATAAGACGTTTGCGGATATATCAAATACTCGCCGCTCTTTTCTGGCAATCTCTCTTTAACACTAATCCATTTCATTTCTTCACCTCTCCAATAACAAACCCAGTACCGCACTTAGATTTAATCAGCTCACCCTGCGCGATTAAGCGCTTGGCAATCTCAAGTGAGTTAGGTTTTAATTTCGACAGTCTTAGAACCTCGTTCTCGGCTTTCTTCTTAACTTGACTATGTAAACCTTTCATTTTCTTCTCCTATAAATATCTTGTGCGAAGCGCATTCGCCACTCGTTCATCAGTTTGCAGCTCTGCCAGTTGGCATGCTAGTTCGTGTTTACGCTTCTTCCATGCCAAATGCGCGCTAAATTCATCATCAAAATAACCTAGATGCTCATTTTTCTTAGTAAAAGGATTGCTACATTGAGATCTGAAGTTCCCATCTCTTTTAAAGATACTGACACCAAGCAAGTAGCGACCCCTTGAAGCTTTTGAATCTAAAGTAAAGTAGTTTGTTTTTTTATCAACAAATACACATGTGTTTGGGCTGTAAAATTTATTGCCGCTTGCAAGGATGTCTTTATCTATTTCTTTTCCTTGCCAGTCTTGCTTTTCCATCCAGCTTTTAAAGTTACTGAAAGTGAGCCACTCTTGGCAAACTGTAACGCCGATATATGTCGGCATTCTTGCTTGTCTGCTTTGGCTATAGCACCTTCCAAGCATATTCGTCCAGCAGATATAAAAAGGGCACCACAAGGTTTTTCCGTTTAAACGCGATTTAAAGCTGTAGTCTGCGTCGTTCGTTGCAATACCAAAAAGCACTCTTTTTGTTTTCTTAGCCATAAAAACCTCAAAAAAAATTAAACCCGCAGATAGTTAGGAATGGACTGTAGCAAGTCACCTATCGCGGGTTCAAAATCGTGCTACCTGTACTTCGGATTTTGTCCTGCAATCAGTTCGGTTCCTACGCCTAGCTGATAACCTAATTATCGTTCACTTAATCAAGTCAGTCAACAATCTCAACATCATTTTCTTGATAGTCCGTCTTAGCCGTCTGAATCCAAACATTGCCCTGTTCATCAATCAAAGCCCCTGCGTTAACCCAGCGGATAACGCTTGTTGGTGTCTTTCCGAGCAGCTTTGCCACTCGATAGGTTGTTTTATACTTGACCACTAGGTCAGCGATTGGTTTCATTTTAACTCCTTCGTTATTGTCTCGTTTGATATTATCAGATTTGTTTATGGTGTCAAGTTGAGAGTTGCTTTATTTTGTAAGATTTGCAGCGCCATGTCAGGCCGTGTAAGGCTCGTGTAAAGCATGTTTTTGGCGTAACCATTTGATTTTCATAGATTTTTGCTTTTTCTTGTAAGATTTTAGTCAAACCGCACATATATCCATATATTTCCATGCCGGTATAACCAGGAAAATGCCGGTATAAATTAATAAAATATATATGGTATATATAAATCCTTACATAATTAATTATTATTAGTATATATACGTTATATATCAATAGTTTAAGTGTGTAGCGCGATTCTTACATGACCGCTACACGGCGCTGCAAGGATTACACGATTAATTCAATCTAAACAGCTTGCACTTTATAAAACGCTGTTTTACTATTATCTGAAATCAACCGGAGGACTTATGAAAGAAACCCACGTTTTTAAAGGCGTAAAGCTAACAGAGAAGCAAGTTCGATTCGTGCAAGCTATGGCAGATAAAAGCTATGAGGGCAACTTCAGCATGGCATTGCGCACCATTCTTGCCAAAACAATGAAGGATGCAAAGTAATGGCATTAATTGATCAGCATTTGAAAGCCTGCAAGCCGATTAAATCCAATTGTGAGCTACTGGCTGAACTTGGCATTGCTGCAAATCAATTCCCTGAACTGATGGAATACCAAGGCTTTATTGCAGCGCCTATGTTTGACTTTCACACTGGAAACATTACTGCAGTTGTTTGCACTGATGGCATTAATAGAGTTACATACGCCGGAGGAATAAAAGCCAGGCAATGCGGTTTTTATGTTGGCTCATCTGTCAGAGTTAACTCGGAGTTTGCACCGCTTACCGGCTCAGAAAGGCCGTTAATTTTTTGCACTGATTTAATCACATCACTATTGCTTAACCTGATCACAAAATTACCTGTTATGTTTTCTACCGATGTAACAGCTTTTAAGTTCTCAGGCGCAACTGAGTGCTATATTAGACAGCTCACATCAAAAGCCGTTGAAAATGCTTTTCACTTTTGCGGCGATGTTGATTTGTGGTTTCCTGTTGGAATCTTAGAAAAAACAAGACACGTCAAATGGATGGATGCTGTGCAAGCTGCAGCACTAATTGAGGTTAATTATGATCACGCCTGATTACTTAAAAGCACAACAACACGCAAGAAAAGAAAATTTACCACTGCCGATCGCAGCCATGGATTTGCACAGCGCAAACATTAAAAACCCGATGTACTGGGAAGATGTCCAGTATTTCACTACGGAAGATGACAGCAACAAAACGCCAAACATTATAAGCCATGGCGGATATGTCGCAGAGCTTGCCAAAGCTAAAGCTGCAGAGGTTATCTTTCCAGAAAACAGCGCTTTTTTGCATGGCCTCGGAGTGATTGCCGGCGCTGCAGGGTATAACTTTAAATACCAGTATTACACCGAACAGAAAGCAGTTAACTTGTTTTGTGTAGCAAGTCAGCCGCCATCAACCGGCAAAAGTTCGATATTCAGCTTTTTTAGCAAGCCATTCGCGCACGCTTTTGCTGATTTAAATACTCGCAACCGGTCAAAGAGAAAGCTGTTAGAAAAGGAATTAAAGGAGCTACAGGAAGCACAGAAAGAAGGCAGAAACGTAGGTCTTGAGCTTGAACAAACAATGTCAGCGCTTCGCGATGTGGCGCACGTCAAATGGTATTTAGACGATGTAACACCGGAAGCCGCGGAAGCAATCGCTGGCAAGCAATCCGGTTATTTGAACATCCTTTCGCCTGAGTCTGATGCAGTCAATGTCATTCTTGGCAATGTTTACGGTGACGGGAAAGGCAAAGCAAACCACGGCTTGTTTTTAAAGATGTGGGATACTGAATGGCATAGCTCAGCACGTGTTACCCGTGACGGCTTTGAGGGTGAGCTTTACGGTTCTGTTTCAGTGCTGGCACAGGATGAGTCAATCGATACTATTTTGCGCATCGGCCAGGATAGCGGCCGCGGTATTTCTGAGCGTTTTTTGCTTATCCGTGAGCCAAACTTATTCGGAAAGCGCAAAAGTTCAAGCCGCGTTAAAGCTGATCAGTCATTGGTTGATGAATTTAACGAAACTGCAAAAAACATCGTGTTAGCGCCAAAAACAGTTTTGACTTTTAGCGCTGCAGCGTTTGCCATGGTAAACAAAGTTACCGATGAGCTAGACGATAAGATGAGTGACGGAAAAGAGTTTAGCAGCTCAATGATCCGCGGTGCTGCAGGTAAAGCTGATAAGCAGATTTATAAAATCGCGTCAATAATGCACATTGCAGAAGATTGGCGGCCAGCCGGAAAGAAGCGCAGCAAGGTAGATGATAAGCACGTAAAAAACGCAATTCAGATTTTTATGGAGCTGTTAAAAACTTATTTAAGCGCTGCTGATGACATGCGTATCTCCGGCAAGTCAACAGAGGTTAGCTTTGTTGCCGATCGCATTACAGAGCTAAGCCGCAAAAAGACAACATCATTAAGCATTGCTAGACTGCGCGATGAGGTAAGAAACCGCGGCCCATTAAAAGGCGTTAGCGGAATCACTGACAAGATCAAAACATCTTACATACCAGAGCTTCAGAAACGCGGCTATTTGGTTGAGCATAATGGCATGGTTTACATTAATCCGAAATTAGCATAATAACAGGAAGAAAAAGAAATGACTTATCAACTGCGGCCGGAATACCAATTGCCGGCACATATCGCAACAATTGAACACTGCAAAGCAAGCGCAGAACCGGCTTTTCACAACATGAGCGTTGGCGCTGGTAAAACTATCAACATCGCTTTTATGTGTCAGCATATTGTCAACAAAGGCGGTAAAGTGTTGGTATTGGCTCGCCAAGGTGAACTAATTGAACAAAACGCTGATGATGCTTGGTCGATCGGAGTAAAGACATCAATTTTTAGCGCCAGCCTAAACAAAAAAAGCACAGTATTTAATTGCGTTATGGGAACTGAGGGAACTGTAAGCAATCACTTGCTAGATGTGTTTAGCGAATGGCTACCAGATTGCATTTTAATCGATGAGTGTCATATGCTTAATTGGCAGGATACCATTGACTGCTGTGAGCTTGCAGAACGTCAGCGCGAGTTAATTGCAGAGCTTAAAAATAGCGATGACTACAGCCAGAGATTTGATGAACTTTTTTACAATAAAGAGTTTTCCCAATATGCGAAAATAATCGCGCACTTCAAAATGAAAAAGCCAAAGTTACGCGTAATCGGTTACACCGGCTCACCATACCGCGGAACTGAAGCAATCAAAGGCCCATACTGGAAGCACCAACTATCAGACGTTGGCACAATGCAACTCATTCAACTTGGCTTTCTTGTTCCGCCTGTTTTTGGCTTTGGCGATGATGATCACCACTATGATTTAAGTGAGTTCAAACCGGCAGGCGGTGAAGGTGCGCACGATTTCACAGCGCAAGAACTTGCAGCCATGGGCCGGAAGTTGACCAAAGACAAAACCATGACTCAACAAATCATGGAGCAAGTGCAAGCAATTGCGGCGAGCAGAAATGGCGTTCTGATAACGTGCGCCAGCAAAAAACACTGTGAGCAGGTGGCGGAATGTTTGCCGGCCGGCACGTGGGGCATTGTTACCGACGACACTAGTACAAAAAGCCGCAAAGCAATTTTGGACAAAGCGAAAAGCGGCGAGATTAAGTATGTAATACAGATCACTTGCTTAACAACCGGTGTAAATGTGCCAAGATGGGATTTGCTCGTTATCCTTCGCAAGATTGGCAGTTTAACATTACTGATACAGTTAACCGGTCGAGTTCTGCGGCAATTAAAGCCTGAACAGATAGCGCAAGGCGTCAAAAAATCTGATGCACTTGTATTGGATTTCACAGACACTTTTGAGTCCATGGGTGATATTTACGATGATCCGATCGTCAACCAAGCGCTGCAGCAAAAACTGCAAAGCAAACGTGATGACTCAATAGAGTGTCCGAAATGCAGCACATTAAACAGCAAGCACGCTCGCCGCTGCAGTGGGATCGATAGCAAAGGCCAGCGCTGCGATCACTTCTGGATTTCTCGCCAGTGCCAGAACTGCGGAGCGCATAACGACACAACAGCGAAAGATTGCCGCGACTGTGGCGCTGTTTTGATTGATCCAAACGCCAAACTACTGAACAAAGCATACACTGATGCAGATTTTAAGCCGGTGAAGTCTTTCAAAGCATCGCCAGGTAAAGGCGATAACATCATGATCACCTATCAACTTGATAGCACTTATTTTGATGATGGAGTAGAGAAGCCGGAAGTTGCACGCGAGTTTTTCAGCCCTTTCAGCCCACAGCCACACATTAAAAATATGTGGTATAGATGGCTGCAGCAACATGCGCCGCTGCCTGATATTAAAAATAAAATCATGCGCCCTCGGAATAATGCAGAAATTGCCGCGGCAATTAACCAATTTGCAGAAGTTCCGACACACATAACGCACCGGATAAACCCGAAAGGATATTCAGTGATAAACCGGAAAAAGTTCAAGTCTGCTGATGAGGTAGTAACAAATGAAGTTGCTGAAAGTAACTAAGTTTTACACTGTAGAAATACCGGATAACGTTGCGATCGCTGGCGGTGATTATGCCGGCGCTTGCAACAGCGAGGATGCAGATTTAATAAGCTTTGTGTCATGGATGAAGTTTAATTACCCACATCTGGATAATTTGATTTACCACATACCAAACGAGGCCATGAAGCCGGTGCAAGGCATTGTTAAAGACAAAAAGAAAGGCGTGCTAGATGGCGCTCCGGATATTTGCATTGCAACAGTGCCGGCAATTTACATAGAGATGAAACGCAAATGCGTAAAGCAATCACTCCAAAGCAAGAAAAGCCGCCAGCACTTTGAGCGGCAATTGCAGGTTTTATCTGCCATGGCTGCAGCCGGTAATCGGTGCTTCGTTGCTTTTGGTCTTGAAGCTGCAAAAAATATTGCGAAAGAGCTTGCGTTATAGTAGCTAAATGGCTACTATTTCCATGCGGTTTAACTTAATAGGAAAGAGAAATGACAACAAGCAAAGCGCAGCAAAGCGCTAAAAACATTTTTCAGCGCATTAACGCTGTTATGCAAGAAATTGACTACATCAAAAAAGACAAAAAAGTATCAGGCGGTGGCGCTAATTATGCTGCAGTAAGCCATGATCAGGTTGTTGCCATGGTGCGAGACTCACTTGTTAAGCATGGCATTGTTTACTATCCAGAGCAGATTAACAGCACTGTTTTGGTGGCGCGTGACAAGTCAAAAGACATTGCAATGATGCTTTATGAAGGTGAGTATAACATTCACTTTGTAAACATTGACGATGGCGCTGACCGGTTAACTGTTCGCATCGTGGGCCACGCCAATGACAATGGCGACAAAGCGCCAGGCAAGGCGGTTACATACGCAACAAAATCGGCAATTCTGAAAGTGTTTGCAATTGAAACCGGTGAAAACGACGAAAGCCGCAACTACAAAGAGCCAGAAGTTGTTTACGCAACAACTCAACAGGTTAGTAGCTTTTACGATTTACTTGCAGCCACATCAACAGAAGAAGGTGCGATCATGCAGCACGCCTGTTTGAACGTATTGAAATACGGCCAAGTGTATAGTTTCCAGCAATTACCAGAGCAAGCCGCAAACATTGTGATCGGCTTACTAAATGAAAAGCTGAAGCGCATCAACAAAGAAGCGGAGAAAGCAAATGAAGCTCAGTAAGGATTTAATTTTAGCACAACTCGCTGAGCATACTGGCCGCCTTGGTTTTAATCCTGCAGTCATTGAGCAGCGATCGCCTGAATGGTTCCGCGCTCGCCTTGGTGTAATTACTGCCAGTAAAGCCAGTGATTTTTTAGCCGGTGAAAGCACCGACACTTACAAAAACTACATCGCAGAAAAGGCCGCTGAGCAATTAACCGGTGAACTGCCGGAAGAAATTAACGCCAAGGCGCTGCAATGGGGCCGCGACCATGAGTCGAGCGCATACGCTGCTTTTGAATTCATCACCGGCTTAAAGGTTGAGCAAGTGCCTTTTATTTATCGCGACTTAACCGGCAGCTTTGGTTGCTCCCCTGATGGCATCTGCAGCGATGGAGCAGGACTTGAGCTGAAATGCCCATGGTCTAGCCGCGAATTTATCAAGTTTGTTCGCGACAACATGCCGAAGAAAGAAGAAGTTAAGCAAATACAATTTTGCATGTGGGTTAGCGGTGCAGATTCTTGGTATGTTGCCAAGTATGATCCACGTTTTAAATCTAAGCAGTTGCATGTTGTAAAGTTTGCACGCGATGAAAAGATGATGCGCGAGTTTGATCAACGCGCTGAAATTGCACTGCGCGACTTGCAGGAAATTTATGAGGCTTTCGAGCAATGATTGAAACAATGACAACCGCGGAGGCCGCCGATACCCTCGGCGTGCATCCGGTGACTTTGCGCAAGTGGCGCGTAAACTCTGAGGAACTGCACAATTTTGGATTTGGTGATGATTGGATGGAAGATCAGCAAGGCTTAACCTGGCGATTTGAACATCCTAAAAAAATAGTTTATTGCGCCAAAAGCGTTAACTGGTTGAAAAAAATCTTACAAAGAAGGAAAAACAAATAATGGCAACAACAATCGTCGGCAAACTAAACAAAGCCGCAACGCAATTCCAAGCAGGCGAGTCAACAGGCTTCGGCATTCGCCTGGGTGTTAAATTTTATGATAGAGAAGCCAAAGCAGATGCTTGGACAAATTATGAAGCTGTAATTTTCGCCAAAGCTACCGCGCAAGTGCAATTTTACCAACAAGTATTGGTCGAAGGCGCTATCGTTGAAGTCTCAGGCGACAAGCTGAAGATTAGACAATTCCAAGGCAATAACGGTTTGAGCCTGTCAATCGAATTGCTTGATGCAAAACTAGGCTTTGTTAACGCACCACAACAAGCGCCAGCACAGCAGCCGCAACAGCAACAGCGACAACCACAACAACCAGC
>JACCDR011033745.1_pt1 | contig 10454 bp, 11 predicted proteins | sample 7446431 | NCBI WGS metagenome assembly JACCDR01 (sample SAMN15323443, study PRJNA562643) | freshwater metagenome | isolation source: river surface water | place: USA:Blue River Watershed | collected 2017-08-17 | reverse complement strand
GTGGCGCTCCTGAGCACTGCGCACCCTGTTGATACCGGCACTTGGGCGAACACCTCCACGGTTCCGCTGAACCTGAACGAGGCTTCGCTCATCAACGCGCAGAAGTCGATCCGGAAGAACTTCGTGAACGAAGCCGGCCTCAAGATCAAGGCCCGCGCACGCCGTCTTCTGGTTCCCGTGGCTCTGGAGGATGTGGCCGTTCGCCTCACCCAGACCAAGCTGCGCCCCGGCACGGCCAACAACGACGTGAACGCCATCCTCGAAGTGTCCGGCGGCATCCCCGACGGCTACATGGTGATGGACTACTTCACTTCGGACTATCGCTGGTTCCTGACCACGAACGTCGAAGGACTCGTGCATATCGACCGCATCCCCTACGAGCTGGATATGTATTGCGACTTCACCACGATGAACCTGCTTGTGCAGGGCTATCAGCGCGGCGGGTTCTTCTACAATGATCCGCGCTGCGTCTGGGGCGAGAATCCCACCAGCTAAGGAGGCGCCGCAATGGGTCATTTTGTGCCCACCGTCCTTCCCGGCGGTGTCACGAACGCGGACGCCGACAGTTTCGGCGCTCGTGTTCCAATGCCGTGGCCTGCTCAGTATTATACCTGGTTTTCGGACTTCGATCGTTTCGACGGCAAGGCCGATAGCAATCAGGCGGACTGGCTGACCACAGCGGTGGGGTCTTCGACCATCACCCTCAATGACGCCGCCAATGGCGTCATTACCCTGACGACAGGCGCGACGGAGGACAACGGCATCGTGGCGCAATGGCAGGGCTTCAATGCCGATGCCGTGACGCCAGCGCAGGTGGCCGAGACCTTCACGTTCACGGCCGGCAAGCGCCTCTGGTTCGCCACACGCTTCCAGATCTCCGACGTGACCCAGACCGATTTCATCATCGGGCTGGCAATCGCTGACGCGACACCCTTCGACGCCTCGGATTATGTGTATCTGATGAGCGTCGATGGGTCGGCCGCACTCACCCTGAGTTCGGCTATCGTCACGCCGGCCACAGCGTCTGCCACGCTGTTCACCATGTCAGACGCGACATGGTACGACGTGGCCTTTGAGTACAACGGCAACGACGCCATCACGGCTTACCTCAAGCTGAGCGATGGCACCTGGACGTCCGTGGGCTCGATCGGCATCTCAGCGCTTCCGACCACGGAGCTGGCCCTGACCATGGGTCTGCTCACGGGTGAAACTGGCGCAAACACGGCGCTGATCGACTATATCTTTGCGGCAAAGGAACGCTGATCATGGCGAAAGCACCAACGAAAGCTCCGGTCGGCAAGACGAAGCCGTCCATCCAGACCCCTCAGAAGATCGCCAAGCCGAGCAAGCCGGCGAAGGGCGGGTCGGACACCTCTCCCTACAGCTCCGCTCGCAAGGGCAGCAAGTAGGGGGTCGGCATGAACCCGGTCATCCGGAATTTTACCGCCGCAACCGCTGTGGTTGGGCCTCAAGATCCGGTGAGCCTGAACTATGTCCCTTATGGCGCGGCCTTCTTTGGAGTGGCCGTCGTCATAGGGGATGCGACATTCAGCGTCGAGTTCACGCTGGACGATGCGGCTGACCCCAGTGTCACGCCATATTGGTTCACCCTTGCCGAAATCCCCGCGGGCACAGATCAGACCATCTATGCCAACGTGGACTTCCCCATCCGCTTCGCACGTCTCAACCTTGAGGCCATTACCGGCACCGTGCGCTTTGTCGTCGCCCAGTCCACGACACCGCGCGCTTAGGAGATAACAATGGGACTTCCCTCCGGCTACTTTCAGCAGCTCGCGCTGAATGGCCAGTGCTTCATTGGTTCAACGACCAATGCCGGCGTGGCCATCCCCGCATACAACGCAACCGCACAGGTGTTCGGTCTCTGGAACCCACAGGGCTCGGGCGTCAACCTCGTCCTGAATAAGCTCAGCCTCGCCGTCGCCACGCTCGGCACCAACGCCGTGTCCGCGATCGGCCTGTCGTATCTGCTTAGCACGGGCTCGCAGATCGCCTCTGGATCGCCGATCTCAGCGTTCACCGGCACCACGCCGTTCAATGCCCTCCTGGGCGTTGGAGCGGCCCCCAAAGGGCGCGTCACGCTTTCGGCCACAACGACCGCGCCGGCATTCCTGATGTCCCTTGGCATGGCGCAGAACGCTACGACCACGCAGCCCGTGGCCGAGCAGGCTTACACCTTCGACTTCAACGGCTCCCTGATCATTCCGCAGGGCGTTTATGTCGGTCTCGGTGGCTCTGCCGCGCCTGGATCGACCTATCAGGTCTCGCTGTCCTGGGCCGAGGTAAGCGCTTAGGCGTTTTTTCACAGGTAAAGATGGTGGAGGGAGCGGGTGAAAGTCTGCTCCCTTTTTTATGAGGTCATTGAGATGCGGCATCTGATCCTGGTGAAAAACTGATGACCACGACCGGCACATACGCCTTCAACCCGAGCGCTGCGGACATTATCCTGAATGCATTCGGGATGATCGGCGTGCGCCGGCCCGAAATCACCCAGCAGCATCTCGAAGATGCCTCCATCCAGGCCAATATGCTGATGGTGGACTTCTCCAACCGAAATCCCAACCGCTGGGGCATGGAGACCAAGACGCAGATCCTCGACGAGGTGACGCCAACCTACACGCTGGATGCGGAAGTCCTTGCCATCTCCATTGCTTACCTGGAGACGACATCCGGCGGAACGACAACATCGCGCGTTCTCGGTCCGATCAGCGCCACGGATTATGCCGCGATCCCGCAGAAACTCAATCAGGCGACGCCGACGAGCTACTTCTTCAGCCTGCTGACGCCGAACCCAACCATTACGATCTGGCCCGTGGTTCCAAGCGGTTCGTCCGCCGTCTATACGCTGAAGATGCAGACGTTTCGGCAGATGCAGGATGTGAGAATCGGCGGTGGCGTGACGATCGACACCCCTTATCGGTTCCTGGATGCATTTTCGACCGGCATGGCGGCGCGCCTTGCGGTCATATATCCGGAGAAGCTGAAGATGAGCATCGCGGACCTGGACGCGCTCTTCGAGAAGCGCTTCAAGCTCGCGGCGCAGTTGGATCAGGAGCGCACACCTATGTATGTGCGTTGCCAGATGTCAGGCTATTTCAGGTAATCGACCATGGCCAGCATCACGAGCCTCCCTGGGCACGCTCAGATCGACCCGTCCGTCCCAGAGGCGCTCGGCATTTGCGACAGGTGTGGGAACCAGTGGAACCTGCGCAATCTTCAATATCAGTTCTATTGGGCCGGCCCGCAGCTCCAGAACTCCCATCTGCGCGTTTGCCCCGACTGCATGGACATCCCGAACGAGCAGCTCCGAACCATTGTGCTGCCGCCGGACCCGGAGCCGGTCTACGACACGCGCGTCCCGCCGTTCGCAATCTATGAACAATCTGCATACATCCTAGTCACCGAGGATTTTGTCATGCTCACGACTGAGAGCGGACTGATCCTGACGACCGAGCTTCAAACCTTCGACGAGTGAGGCCCTAAGCATGGCATCGGGTCAGCGAACCCCAATGAGCGGGCTTGCCCCGGTCACACTGGACGGAACCGACGAGACCTTCGTCGATCAAGGCGGCGTCACTTATCGCGCGCGTATCAGCGCGATGCCGACTGGCAGCGTCGATAACGCGATTCTGCGTGCCGATGGCACAGGAGGCTTCAAGGGGCAGGGCTCAGGCGCGCTGGTGGACGACGGCGGCAACATCGCACCCGCGGTGACGGATGTTGGCGGCCTCGGCACGAGCTTGCTTCGTTGGTCCGATGAGTTCCTAGCGTCTGGCGCGGTGATTGACATTGGCGGCGACTGGGTTGCCACGCATACGGCTGGCGTCCTGACGGTTGGGACCGGCGACCTTCGCGTGACGACAGCGGGTGCGGATACCGCATCCGTGGTCACGGTTGGCGGCACCCAGACGCTGACCAACAAGACGCTCGACTCCCCCGCGATCACGGGTAGCCTTACGGCAGATGCATTCATCCCGGCTGGGTCAACAGTGCCGACCAACGGCATGTACCTGCCAGCGGCCAACGTGATTGGATGGGCGGTCAACAGCGCTGCCGAGTTGCGGCTCGCGTCTTCCGCTCTGAGCCCGGCGGTTTATGATGGCCTGTCTCTTGGGTCCGGGACTTTGGCGTGGGCGAGCCTTTTTCTTGCCTCCGGTGGCGCGATTAATTTCGATAATGGAAACTGGGTTGCGACGCAATCGTCCGGCGTTTTGACGGTCGGAACCGGCGACCTGCGCGTCACTACGGCCGGCTCGAACAGCGCCAGCGTCGTGACTGTGGGCGGCACGCAGACGCTGACGGCGAAGACGCTGACCAGCCCTACGATCACGACATCTCCGACGGCCGCTGGGTCTACCTGGGCGGACCTCGGGTCCGTGACGACCGTTGATATTAATGGTGGAACCGCCGATGGTGTGGTGATTGGCGGCTCTAGCGCTGCGGCTGGCACCTTCACCACGCTGACAGTCAACACCAACGCCAATCCGGATGCGGATGACGGCGCTGGCCTTGGCACGGGCACGCTGGGCTGGTCGGACTTGTTCCTGGCAACCGGCGGCGTGATCAACTTCAACAACGGTAACGTGACGTTGACGCACGCCGCCGGAGCGCTCACGATTGCCGGAGGTCAGCTCAATCTTGCAGCAGGGACCACATCGCTTGCCCCGCTGCATATGCAGTCTGGAACGAATCTTACGACTCCGACAGCGGGCGATTTTGAATATGATGGGTCCGTTTTCTACGCGACACCCGTCGCTTCCAATCGCGCGCTGAGCGTAACCGATCATTTTTTGACGCTAAGCTCCAACCAAACCGGATCGAACGTCAATACGGCTCAGCCATGGTTCCCCGGAGGCGGAGCGACCGGGCTCACGGTTGCTGGCGGCACGACATACTTTTTCGAAGGTCTGCTCGCATTCTCGAAGACGGCAGGCACAACGTCTCGAACGATTGGAATGAATTTCGGCGGTTCGGCGTCGCTCACAAGTATTGCGTATTTCGTTACAGCATCTGCTGCGGACGCCACAAGTCTTTCAAACGCCCCTGATCAATCTTCATGGGTTGAAGTTGCAACCAATACCACAGTTTGGTCAACGGCATCGACCAGCGCGAACCAATATGTGATGATCAGGATTGCGGGAACTGTTCGTATTAATGCTGGCGGAACGTTCATTCCGAACTTCCAATACTCCGCCGCACCCGGCGGCGCTCCGACGGTTCGCGCGAACTCATGGTTTAGGATGCGCCCGGCTGGGTCTGGGTCTGTACTCAGCGTTGGAAACTGGGTGTAATCGATGTCATACACATATTCATCATTCGTGACGGCCCTGACCACGGAAGCGGTGATCCCATCGACGAACGCGGACTTCCTGATCATCCTGCCAACGATCATCGATCAGGCGGAGCAACGTTGCTATCGAGACCTCCAGCTCCTGGCGACAATCGTCAAGGACAGCAGCGCTTCGACGACGCCGGATCAGCGCGCCTTCACGCTGCCGCAGGCCACCGGCCGCTTTGTGGTGGTGGAGAGCGTCAACGCACTCGACGGCTCAGAGCGCTACCCGCTGACGAAGATGTCTCGCGAGGCAATGGACCTGATTTGGCCATCAGAGGCTGCCGTGGACGGCTATGATCGCCCTGTGAAATATGCGCCCTTCACGGATCAGATCATGCTGCTCGGGCCGGCGACATCGAGCCCGGTCACGATCGAGGTGGTGGGCACCATTCGCCCGACGCCGCTTTCGGCCGTCAACACCGAGACGTTCCTCAGCCTCTACCTCCCGGACTTGTTTCTGGCCGCGGCGATGGTGGCGATCTCGGGCTACATGCGCAACTTCGGCGCTCAGGCCGATGACCCGAAGATGGCTCTGTCATGGGGTGATGACTATAAGACCCGCTTGGCCTCGGCCAACCTGGAGGAAACGAAAAGGAAGTTCCAGGCTTTCGCTTCTACGGGGGGTTTTTGATGCCTTGGGTCTCCGTTCGCCTGAAGCCCGGTCTGGATGTCGAGGAGACGCCGACCTATGACAGCGCGGCTTATAACGAGACGAACTACGGCCGGTTCAAGGCTGGGCTGTTTCAGAAGCTGGGCGGCTGGACGAAATACTATCCGTTCGCGCTGAATGGTGACGGAAAAGAGCTGCATGCATGGCAGGATCTGAACTCCAACAAGTATCTCGGCGTCGGCACCACGGTCGGACTGAGCGTGATCAATTCCGGCAACATCAAGGATGTCTCTCCGCAGTATCTGGAGACCAGCGATCCGCCGAACTATTCCACGGTCATCAGCACCTCGACCGTGGAGATCGTTGATACCAACATCACGAACGTCACGCCCGACGACTCTGTATTCTTCCGCACGCCGGTCAGCGTTGGCGGGCTGATCCTGTCTGGCCTCTACCAAATCGCCACGCGCACCGGCGCGAACAGCTACACCATCGAGGCACGCGCCAACGCCACGGCGACCGTCAACAATGGCGGCGCGGTTCCGATCTTCGACAGCACCTTGGGCAGCTCACGCATCGACGTGACGCTTCCCAATCACGGTCAGGTCGAGGGCAGCATCGTCGTCTTCCAGATCCCCACCACGGTGGGCGGCGTTGTGGTGAGCGGCAAGTATGGCGTGACGGCTGTGGTGGGCGTGAACGAGTTCTCCATCTCGACGAACTCGGTGGCGTCGTCCACGGCCACGGTTCCGATGAACGGCGGGGAGAGTGCGCTGACCTATTATATCGCCCTCGGCCCTGGCGGTGCTGGCGGCGGCTACGGCCTGGGCGGCTACGGCCTGGGCTTCTATGGGATCGGCGACGGCGGCGGCGGAGCGGCGCAGGCAGGAGACGCCCTGCCGGCTGACGACTGGAGCCTCGACAACTGGGGCGAGATCCTGATGTCAAACCCCGAAGACGGCGGGATCTATTACTGGAACCCGACCTCGGGGTATCAGAACTCATCGATCGTTTCCAGCGCCCCGTTCTTCAATTCCGGCATGTTTGTATCGATGGCCCAACAGCAGGTCATCACTTATGGCTCCTCCATCAACGCCTACGAAGAGGGCGGCATCGGCGTCTATCAAGATCCCCTGCTGGTTCAGTGGAGCGACAGCGGCGACTTCTTCACCTGGGCACCGACGGCGGATAATCAGGCCGGCAACTTCCGCATCCCCACGGGCTCGGAGATCGTCGGCGGACTGGCCACGCAGAACCGCAACCTGATCTGGACCGATCTCGATCTCTGGGGCATGGGCTACACGAACAGCGAGTTCGTCTATGCCTTCAACAAGATCGGGTCCAACTGCGGCCTGATCGGCAAGCATGCGCGGGCGCAGTTCGGCAATGCCGTATACTGGATGAGCCGCTCGAACTTCTTCTTCTATGCCGGTGGTGGCGTGCAGCCGATCCCGTGCAGCGTCTATGATGACGTCTTCCAGGATCTCGACCTCGACAACGCGCACAAATGCGTCGCCGGGTCGAACACGGACTTCACCGAGGTCTGGTTCTTCTATCCGTCGCTGACGGGAGGCACCGGGAAGCCGGACAAGTACGCCAAGATCAATCTCATGGAAAACACATGGGATGTTGGCACCATCGACAGATGTTCCTGGATCGACCGCTCAATTCTCGGTTCTCCGATTGCCATTGGGTCGTCGAACAACATCATCTACAGCCACGAGAGCGGCTACAACGCGGACGACACCCCGCTGCTGCCAAGCTTCACGACGGGCTATTTCTACCTGGACGAGGGCGAGAGCTTCACCTTCATCGACCAGATCTATCCTGACTTCAAGTTCGGGACCGTTTCTGGTCAGCGTGATGCCCAGATCCTGATCACCATCAACGCCGTCGAGACGCCGGGGCAGACGCCGATCACATACGGCCCGTTCCTGGTGACGAAAGACACAATGTATGTGAACTGCCGCATTCGCGCGCGGCAGATCTCTATGACGGTCTGGTCTGAGGATCAGGACAGCTTTTGGCGGCTCGGCCTCGTCCGCTTCCGCTTCTCGACAGCCGGGAGACGATAGCATGTCAAAGACGAAGGGCTTCGCCTCGAAGCTTCCCAAGATGATCGACAGCGAGCTGAGGCGGGCCAAGAAGCCGCGCAGAGCTGCGCTGGGGGCAATGAAGGGATCGACGGGGGGTAGGGCGGACAAACTGCCTGTCCGGGCTCCACGGGGCTCCTTCGTGATCCCCAGCGACGTTGTGGGCGCGCTGGGCGACGGCAACAGCATGTCCGGCATGGAGAAGCTGACGGGGCAGTTCCCGAAGTCTTCCGCCAAGGCCGGCAAGATGGCTGACGGCGGCGTGCCGATTAAGGTCAGCGACGGAGAGTTTATTGTAAGCCCGGAAGATGTGGCGGCCATCGGTGGCGGCGACATGGACCATGGGCATAATGTCCTCGATGCCTTTGTGCGCCATACCCGTGCGCAGACCATAGACCACCTGAAATCCCTGCCAAACCCAAGGCGATAATGTTCCAGATAACGATCGACACACCCGAGAAGGCGAGCGCCTCCCCGGTCGAAATGCCGCGCGTGCGCGCCGCAACCATGGAAGACTTCGAGCAGCTCCTGGATATGTGCGCCGCGCTGCATGAAGAGAATGGCGTCTCCAATGTCGATTGGGACATGGTGATGCAAACTATTGCGGACGGAATCTGCAATAAGGGGGCCACAATCGGCCTCGTTGCTTCGGGGGATGAGATCGAGGGGATGATTTATCTCCAGATTTCTAGAATGTGGTACAGCCAATCCCCGATCATCGAGGAGCTGTTCAACTATGTTCGCCCGGAATACCGCAGGTCGAACAATGCCAAGGCGCTCATCGACTTCGCAAAGAGGTGCAGTACCCATCTCGGTGTTCCGCTGCTCATTGGGGTGATCTCCAATGAGCGAACGGAGGAAAAGGTGCGGCTCTACCGCAGACGTCTAGGCCCCCCAGCAGGGGCCTTCTTTTTGGTTAACGCAAAAACGGGGCAATAGCCATGTGCGGCGGAAGCAACAAGCAAAAGACCAGCAGCACCAGCACCTATACGGCAAACCCCGTTGTCGGCGACGCGGTGACTGACGCGATCGGGAGCGCCCAGGATCTGGCGCAGACCCCGTTCAACTACGACACAACCAAGCAGGTCGCCGGATTCAATCCGCAGCAGACCGCGGCGTTCAACCAGATCGCAAACCTGCAAGGCGTCTATGCGCCCTATCTCGATGCGGCTTCTGGCTACACGGCTGCCGGGGCGGCTCCGATCTCGGCCGCGGCGATCCAAAGCTATCAGAACCCGTACCAGCAGCAGGTGATCGACGCCACGCTGGCGAACATGGACAAGAACAATGCCATTCAGCAGAACAAGCTGCGTGGCAACGCGATTGCCAATCAGGCGCTGGGTGGAAACCGGCTCGGCGTGGCTCAAGCCGAGATGACGCGCAATCAGAACCTGGGGCGTGACGCGACGCTGGCGAGCCTGCTGAGTGGCGGCTTCAACGCCGCACTCGGTGCCGCGCAGCAGGACTCCAGCCGGCAGATGCAGGCAGGAAACCAGATGGCCAACTACGGAGGCTTGGCGCAGGGGCTTGGCCTCCAGGGCGCTCAGGCGCTCCTTGGGGCGGGGAACCAGCAGCAGGCACAGGCGCAGTCCATGTACGATGCCGCCAGTGGCAACGCCCAGTCGGCGACGATGTGGCCCTATCAGAACCAGCAATGGGCTGCGAGCATCCTGAGCGCACTTGGCCCGCTTCTCGGCGGCACGACGCAAGGCAACAGCACGATCACGCAGAGTCAGACCCCTGGGTTCGGCCAATATCTCGGAGCTGGATTGACGCTGGCCGGCATGCTGCGCGACGGCGGTGAGGTTGGATACGCAGACGGCGGGGAGACCTTCGGCCGCATGCCGTCTGGCGGCTTCATGCCGTGGGCTCAACTTGCCCAGGCGCGCCCCGTGATGCCGGAGCTGCCGAGCGCGCCGCCCATGGCCGCGCCAAGCAATCAGGGCTCCGTAGACCTGGACGCTGCCTTCAAGACCGGGAAGAGCGCCCGTCGCGGCATCGACAACGTGCTGCGCGAGTTGGACCCGGCGAAGGGGTGGGGCGCAGAGACTGTTCCGACCGAAAGCCTCGGCACCAATGGCGGCGGTTTCCTGTCCGGCCTGACCTCGATGCTCGGCTTTGCGGACGGAGGCGCTCCCGCCCTTCCTGAGACGCCACGTCTTGCCGGAAGTCCATACATTGCGGCCCCAGGGTCAACCCCTGGCGCTGCGCCGGCCAGCTATTACGCCGATGCGGCCTCGCGGCTGGCGCGTTCCCAGGCCGCCAAGCCATCAAATCCGCCTGCCGTTCAGGGCGGTAACGGCGTTGAACTTCCCGTCGCCAGTAACGGCAAGGGCATGCTGCGCGACCTGTTCGGCGGAGTGGGCGGGGAGAGAGGCGGCAATAACTTCCTGAGCAG
>JACCDR010708067.1_pt1 | contig 10455 bp, 10 predicted proteins | sample 7446431 | NCBI WGS metagenome assembly JACCDR01 (sample SAMN15323443, study PRJNA562643) | freshwater metagenome | isolation source: river surface water | place: USA:Blue River Watershed | collected 2017-08-17 | reverse complement strand
CTGGCTTCAGCCTCGACTGGACAGCCCCTAACGCAGGTTTCAACTGGGACACCTTCTTGGCCGAGAGAGCTATCAACCTATCCCTAACTAAGGCCAAAGCTGTTGAAGAACTAGCTCAGTATGGGCAGGTATCAATCTTCACAATCCTAGACTTAGCTAGGTATTATGATTACACCACCGATCTCTCTTTCATTGGGGCGTGTGCATATAAAGAGTTTGTCCAATCATTAATGGACACAAATACACAACCACTAAATGCTATTGGCCTTGCCACCACTGGTCATATATGTTCTCTAGCTAGTGTGGATATCATGGAGCCTCAATATGTGCCTGGTAATTTTTAAGCATTGTTTATTTAATATCTAATCATCTTAGTACATTTACACGTATTCAAATCGTTGTACCTAGCCAAAGACGATGTTAGAAATATGTTCAGCTGTAAAAGCTATCGATGCACCTGCGGCGCTGGGTCTCATATTAGTGTGGCTCACTTACTATTTAAGAGCGTGGATGTATATAAGCAAGTTCTCGCTGGCCGTTCTTTATTCATTCAAACACCAATGACCAATGACGAGTTTGGTGTGAATGCTATAAAGAAAAAAATCCAAGATAATAGTTTCGAAGAACTATTATTCTTTTGCACCTACCAACCAAGACCCCAAATACTAAAGCCCACCTGGTCATTCTCGTATAAGGACCACTCTGATTTTTGGAGCGCTAATTCTGGTTCCATTTATAGCTGTGGTACTATATCACTATTATTCAGCGACCTCCCCCGCATTGGTGTTGATGTTCGCAACCACATCAGCGATGTGGAATTTTGTCAAGTGCTATTCGCTCTCAAAAGAACGAGCCGAGTTCTTTACAACTTTGTGAAACCTTTCGAGCAGCGCTTGATATTCAGAGGGAGTCCCTATACTCCCTCAATCAACTTAATTCTTTTTCGCGATGAGTGGATATGGCATCGCCAATGTTTGCGAGTGTCTCTACCCATGCTTCCCGTTTACGAGGGTAGTTCACTCTCAACTCGAACTGCTTATTCATCCAACAATATATACTCAATTATATTGTCCGCCACAAAAGACTATCGATGGGCACGCCCTTGGTCGTGGACAAAAAACAACAAAGATCGGTATATGTTCGTCATGTCCATAGCCGCCTCCTACAAACTATATTGGGGCATGTGGCCTGTTGTTGTGCTCCCTATAACCGATCCCACTCTTCGATGTGTGCGAGTGTTGGAACCCATGGACACAGCCGAGACCATTGTAATCAAGGATGATTAATAAAGGTCATTTTTTTAAAATGTCTTTTTATATTGTTTCACTTATTATCTTCACCGACTGGCTAATTAACAACTCTTCTAATGAAAAGTTTTATCTATTTTATTTACTGCGCCAAGTTAATAGGTCAACAAACATTAAGCTGTCGCTCGTGAACAAACACACAGTTTACTTGGAGAAGAAACATCCTTATGCTCTTAGAATATCAAACAACAAAATGAAGATATACTCAAGACCGAAGTTTTATATTATATCGAAGAAAGACTTGGAGAAACTTAGGCACTGATTTTATTTGTCGCAGGTACTTTGATTTAAGACCGTTGTTAGATCTTTTACCACACTTTTTAATTCATCAACCAAAGATCTAAGTTCATTGATAGGATCTTCACTAACTATTTTAGTTGCGGGTAACACTATATTATTCTGCTCCACTTGATCAGAGGGCGTAGACAGCCACCGTCTAAATTTGTTCGTCTTCGTGTCTGTGGTAAACCATGCTTTTCTTTTTTGCGAATATATGCGGTTCTCACCCGGTGTTCTTGGATAAGGACAGGAACTATCGTCCGGCTTAGGTACGTACTCCATCCAGGCATATTTATATAACTCTGATTTTTCCGTAGATAAGTTTAAGGTTACCGTTAGAAATTATATATACGGAACATTACAAAACTAACATATCGCTATGGACAAGAAGTTCGTGTACATTCTGGAAGGCTTGGTGGGGTCGGGTAAATCGACCTGCATAAAATCTCTGGAGAAAATATTCAACTGCCGAGTATTTGCCGAACACTGGGAAGTGGAGTGCGAGTCTTTAAAGACTTACTACAAGTCATCCTCTGGTGAGCGCGTGCGCTTTGCCAACCTCACCCTGCAGTTATATATCATTCACCGGTTGTATGTTATATTCGAACAGATCATTGAAGACAATGATCATCAACTATTCTTTATTGACCGTGGGATTCTCGGCTCGTTATCCTTTTTATGCACCGGGCGCGACGGCGGCATCTTGTCCCCGGAAGAAGAAATTTTTCTAAGTTCGGCCATCAAGTCTGCGTGGATCACTCTAGTGAACCACTTCAAAACGTGGGGTGTGATCAAAACAATCTACTTTGATTGTGAACCCAAAACCGCATGGCAGCGCTATCACTGCAGGTGTTTAAGTTTATATGGGGCGTTAGATGAAACAAACCCAGTGACACTTTGGGGTGATGAACTTAATGCCAAACTATCCCTTGAAAAATTTAAAGATCTAAGAGAATACGACTCTGCTATGGAGCACATCTTGAGAAGAAAAATGGAAACTGTCAACGCCAACAAGACCGCCATAGAAGTATGTCAGGAGGTGCAGGATATTGTATATGTTGAAATGAAGCGTAACCAAATTGTCAACTTTTATTTAGATAAAGAAAATTTTATTTAAGAACTACTTATAAAGGTGCTCACTTTCCAAATACCAACAGCCGCGTCTAGTAAAGGTTTACCGAACTCATTCGCGCCAACTGGTATCATATCTCGAGCTCTGTTTATAAGAGCCATTGGAAGTATGAGCCCAGTTTTCATAATAGCCGTGTTAAAACCAGACTGTAGTGCTTGGATGTCCACAAGTGTTTTTGGGTCCATTATTTATTTATTTATTTATAGACGGCTGTGCCTATTCTCCATACATCAAAAAAGCCAGCAACCAGAGGCGCTGTATATTCCGGCGACGGAACCATCGGGCCTACTCGTGCCTCTAAAAAATTTATTCCCGCAATAGGTATAATACTTCCGACTTTCGCCATTGCAACAGACCAACCACCAGATAGCGCCTCGATGTCCACTATGCGTTTAATGTCCATGGATTGCATTTTTTATATTTATTTACCAGTCAACAATTTTACCTGAGGGTGCGGCAAATAACCATTGTCTCCAATACTTGGTGTGTATCATTATTTCCAAACCCGCAGGGGGTGCTTGAGTGAACTTCATTCTAAGTATTATAGACTTGGTAGAATTCTCTGTAGAAACTGGTGACATTACGTTTGGACTGAAAGGATACTGATTAGCGTCGTAAGCGATAAAGAATTTATCACGATTGAACTGATTAGGACCAATTGCCGTAACTTCAGAGTGCACGAATCGGGTAAAGTAATTTCCAAATAATTCGAGACTTTTCTTATAAGGTTCAGTATCTCCCTGATCAACAAGAGTAATTGGACTATCGGGCCACAGTTGATTATTGATTTCAAATTGATATTCCAGAAGAGGTATGGGAGTAACAGGATTAGAAGGACCAAGCCAATTTTCAAACTTGTCATAGACTTGAGGATTTCCAACATCCGCGGCGCGCCGGAACATAATGATAATATGTTGTAAGACTTTAACTTTTGCATCAATATTAATTGTTTGACTTAGTGCGGTAGTTATGGGTTGCACAAATGTTTGGTAAGTGGGCCATCTTATTCTGGGATAAGGAGAAGGATCTGTGTGCCATGTCTTGAGAAAGGTGCCGGTGTTTCCAGACTCTACAGTGATCTCATCATACTCTAGTTCCATCTTACTCACTATATATGTCAACCCTGTTACAGGTCCATTGCCTCCATATACTTCTAACCACTCTGTAGGATCCGCTATGTTCCATATCATCCAAACATCTGGTAAGTTAGAAGATGCATACGCTCCTGATACATTGATCATTTGAAACCAGGGCATTATAGTTTTACATAAACATTCTGTAGGTATGGGTAATATATATTCCCAACCAGCGGCTCTCGAATTTCTCACGGCTGGAGATCCGGCACCATACAACCCCACACCCGTTGTCCTAAATTGATCAAGAAGAACGGTGGTCCAGAACTGTAAGGTTTCAACATAATTGAAGTATAACTTATCTTCTATATATTGATTGTGTTGTTCCAGTCTAAAGCGATTGAACATGTTCCAAGCAAAGTTACTGGCTCTCACTTGCCAGGGGGGATTAACCAAACTAGTAAACACCACATGCACCCCTCCTTTTCTAAAGTCTAGTGTTATAACATTTGAGGCGGGTATTTTGAATCTGATATCTGTGGTTGCTGGGGTGGCCGGTAGCGGAGTGTCTACTTGTCTTTTTATTGTACGCCTCACCAAACGCATTCCCATTTTAGATTGAGGTAGTACATATTCATTTGGTATGACAGCGCTCTCCTTTACAGCCCAAGTTGAAGGATTTCCCAAAATACCAATATTGGTCATTGATAATTTATTTAATTGAAAACTGTTTTTAACTCTTCTTTAGTAAGCTTGGGTTGAACATGTTCTATTGTGCTCCATGTCATATATGATGGTTTTGAATTACAAGGCTCCAGCATGCGGCAATGGTTCAGCTCCCAAATAAAATTCAAAAACCACATACCAGTAGCAACCAACACAAGATTCGTTACACTGTCCATCACAATGCAAAGTAAGCAATATTGACTCTTAGTGTACACGTATTACTCTCTGTATTTCTCCAGCGGAAAGTAAACTCGTCTCCAGCTTGAAAGTATCTAAAGTAAGTTCGTGTGTTGGCGAAGTTTGTGAAAGCATTATTGTTTCTGTCGATCATAGCGGAAGATATAACTTCGCCAGGACCTCCTTGTGGGTAGTAAATTATTTCCGTTCCGTAAACTTGGCCTTGAGCAGGATCTGTTAGGTATGTTGTCATAAAGTGGATGAAGTATAATCCAGAGGTTTGAACAACGAAATTCTGTTGAGTAGTAAACGGAGTCAGTGTGAGTGGTGATACTTTAAACCTCGAGATATCTGTGGTGCCTCCATTGAAGTTGACATACAGAGTGGTAGCCGAAGGAACAACTTGAGCGGTGGTTGTATACCTAGCATAACTCACAAGGCTCCTCAAACCAACACCAGTTAAATTGTTGGAGAACTCTACCGGCCCATTAAATTTCAGCCAAGGATAATCATACTCTACCGCACAGTTCTCAGTAAGAGTGCGAGACTGGAAGTTATTAATCGACATGGAAGTTGAATGATTTTTATTTACAGTGGCTGCGACTTTTTTTTAAATTCATCGTTTTCTTTTTTTAAAGCGTCTACTTGATGTTTCAAAACTAATTGTTGTTGTTCAGATTTCTCGAGAAGAATACTCATGGACCTAACATTGAAAATCAAAGATGTCATCTCTCCACGCATGGCGGCCACATCTCTCAAATGATTGTGTAGGTTCAATTCGGATATGGAAACTTTTTTCTCGCAGTCGACTATTCGGGTTTCGAGTTTGGCAATTAGTTCGAGCGCTTCAGTTTTCGACATGGTTGCTCTAGATTTACGAGGTACTTTCTTTTTTGGTGAATCTAATTTCTCGCTAGTGCGCAGTGCTCTTTTCCTAGTGTCTGTGTGAACTTCTTTTTTGGGTGATTGGGGAGGAGTGTCTGGTATGACTTGGTGCTGAGTGTGGGAGGCTTCATCATCAGTTTCATAGGTCTGAGTTGGAGTGTGAGGAGGTGTTGTAAGATCCACCGCAGGCACGTTGATCTTGAAGATGGGGTGTTGAGGAGAAGTGCGGGACATGTTTATGTTTTTATTCCATCCCACGGAATATTTAAATACTATTTCCCCGCAGGATAGTTTCTTGGAAAATGGAATAATATATTTAAGGTTTCGGAATTGCGGAGATATTATTAATTAATTCCGCAGGAGATATGGAGAGTGATGAAGAACCCGGTAATGAAACAATATACATCAATTCACCCATGGGGGTGATGGATACAATGGAGTCGCAGGACGAGGACTATGACGAGTCCATGGAACCGTTGATTCCGCCGGATTCACCGCAACCGCGACCACAACCGGCTCCCCCGGCCGAAGAACCTTTGGATATTAACATACGCCGTCGTCCTCAAGTCGATCTAACTTTTATCGCGGAGACCGGCCAACGCGGAGTTCGCAATGACCCTCAAATTGAACCGGATATCAAAATTCGCAAAGTCCTCGAAGATAATCAAGAGAGCTTCCATTCTACCGATGGACATGGAGAGTATTATGAAGCCAAACTGCATGACCAAAAGTTTACTGGTGTTATCCGCAAACTGGAAAGTCATCCCACTGGATCTGTCATTATATATACTCTACAGTTCAACAATGAACAAACTTGGTTTAACATTGGCGAATTGATCAATTTGGAATTAAATGGTCAAAGCTTGTTAAAATATTTTTTTAATATATTATCTATAGACTTTCCAAATGGTGGTGTCTTTGGTTTACAGGCTGCGTGCGAAACTCTAATTATCGAAGCCAAAAAGATATCTCACATGATTTCAACGTCAGATGCGGTGCGATATACCACGCCCTATACATCTGATGATTTATATAATTATGCCAATGACTGGATAACTTATCTCGCTGGTAGAGCGGGGGAAGGTGATCCATATCAAAGTTTTTATATATTGAATCATAATGCATATCGCGTGGTGTCTTTTTCGGTCATCCTCATTCCCAATTACCAAGCCGGCGGTTGTAATATTGGTGTGAGTGCTCCAGCTGGTCCTTTAGCCGCGTGCCTCATACTATCTGAAGTAGATGACAATAATTGTTTCTTCGATGCTTTAAAGAACTGCGCCAACGATCTCGGTATTACACTAGACCCAGAAGGTATTCCTAATGATTCTCTTATTTGGAATAACCTACGTGTATATTTGGGAATACCTATTGGATATCCTATATTCTTTCGCGATGGGTTCAACAAGAAACTCAAGCTACCCGAGAATGAACATTTCAAGCGCATCTGCCACCACTTCGAGATCAACGTGCGCATCTGGTCTATTGAGGATATTCGCAAAAGAAAAGGTGACTGGGGGCGCCAGATATCTGTTGTCGCCGAGTATAACAGAACTGATAATCCAGAACGCCACAATGACCTATCATACGTTTTAAAATCGGGCCACCATCTTAATATATTCTATCAACAGCGCGGGCGCTTTGGACATTTCTATGGCATACGCGATATGAGTATTCAGCTTTTCAAAAGTTGCATTAAGTGTTCTAATTGGTTGAACTCATCACATGATGACACATGTGAAAACCATTTTAGAAGATGTATTCGCTGCCCTATATGTAGTTGCCATATGGGACCTAATCATCAAGATGTATGTCGAGGAAATACTAAGCCCAACGCCGATGTTGTTCACCGCGTTCAAAGACCTCGTTATCGCAACTTCAAAGAGACATGGAATCAAGATGTATATTTTGCTGACTTTGAAACTTTTCAACACGAAGGACGTCAAACAGTATACTCCGCCGCACTTGTCTCAATTGACATACTAAGTGGATATGGTAATCCCGACTATATACTCGACAAGAACAAAGTTCATTGTGAAAAATATTATGGAAACTTTGAACTATTCTGTGAGGATATATCCAAGATGAAGGGTACATGTTACTTTTGGTTTGGCTGTATGTTTGACTTCTTTTTCTTGGTTGAATATTTTGTTTCAAAGAAAGTGCCTATCTTAGATCTCCTCAAACATGGCGGCAAGATATTGACATTCAGAATTGGTAATATGTGGTTTCGCGATTTGTGGTGTTTCACAATGTGTTCTCTTCGAGATGGTTGTAAATCATTCGGTGTGCCTGCCGAGTACGTCAAGAAAGATTTTGACCACACACTCATAAAGGATTGGAACTCTGCCTGGGAACACAAAGACCTTGTTGTGGACTACAACAAATATGACGTTATATGTATGGTGTTCATATATACTTCTTATGCCAGCGAGATTCGGGAGTTCAATTATAACTTACCTGACGCTATAACACTAAGCCATTTGGCTCATGAGCTTTGGTTAAATACATCGCTGCCCGAGGAGGTGAAAAAGAATCTTGTGCTTCCTGATAAGGACGCGTATCATTTTCTACACCGGGCGCTATTCGGCGGGCGCACTATGCCCTTCTTTCCATTGTGGGAAAGTTCATTTACTAAAATGGATGCTTACAAGAATTGGGATAATTTGGATATTGAAGTACGAAAACAATATATGGAATATGTGAAGGAATATTCAAACCCCCCGCTATATATTGATGCTAACAGCCTTTATCCATCTGTATGCGTACGTTACTCTTATCCTTATGGTCGTTATAAATGGTATTCAACTGATAGTGACTTTACAGACTATTGGCGCATCTTCCAAGATTTGGAATCTTGGGACATGCGTATTGATAACCGCGGTCGCCCTCGTCACTACGAAAACTCCTATGCTTATAAAAAACTTTTACGATCGTTTGTAGAAGTTGATATTACTTGCCCCACCGACATTCTCATTCCCTTTCTTTTTCACCGTGATGAAAAGGGCAATTCTGTTCAAAACTTGTTACCTAAAGTTCAACAGGTATACGATGGCAGAACATTGGAAGAAGCTTATATTTTGGGCTATCGAGTGACTAAGATTTATCGTGTACTTAGGTATCCAAAGTTCGCACCCATCCTGAAGAATTATATGACCGATTTTCATAAGAGGAAACAAGAAGCAGAAGCTAATGGACAAGATGCCAAACGCACGATATACAAAGGCGCTCTCAATAATCTTACTGGAAAATTTAGTCAAAAGTATGACCACCGAAAAGCAACATTTATATATGATGATTCGGTCTTTCAAGATGGTAATTTTGTGGATATAATCAAAGAGATGCAGTTTGTCCTTCAAAACAATCAGATATCTAGTTTTCTCGTATTCACTCAGGATCCTACTGAAATAGACCCCAATAAGCAGAAACAGTTGGGCCCGTGTATCCTTGCTAATTCACGCGTGTGGATGAGTGAAATTACTAGAGCTATGGGAGGCGAACCTGGTGGCTCTTATCTTAATCATCTGTATATGCCTTTTTATACTGATACTGATTCTCTCATTATACCTTCGAATGCTGTGGAAAAAATGAAACCCGAGCACAAGGCAATGTATATTGGTAATGAGCTGGGGCAGATGAAACCTGAAATTAATGGTGTTATTGTAAATTTCTGTGCGCTCGCCCCCAAAACTTACTTCTATACTTATATTGATGCTAAGGACTTGAAGTTGTACGCTGGCATTCGTACGAAAGGAGTACCTCACAATCCTCAGTGGTGCTTTAGAGGCAAGATGGATCTGGAAAAAATTAAGTCAGCGCCTATCAAGGCCATCAACGAAGATCTTAGAGATGTTTTTTACTCGCTGTGCGAAAGGGGTGAAAAGAAAAAAGGAAAAGTTGAGAAAGGGATTGTTTTGGAAACAAAAAATTACATCCCTTTTGAATTTTTTAAACGAATGTATTTGGAAAATTTGGTTGTGGTGGCAACATTTGGGCAGATGGTTCGCCAGCTTATATCAAAAAAGTTCATTCATACTGAAAGAGGTAATCATTGTGTTGTTGAAATTTATCTCGGCGCTCTGCGCACCATTAATCAAAGCCAATGGTGGAATGGCGACAAAAGAAGAATGTTGATCTTTTATTCTGTTCCTGAAGGACATCATCAATTTTATTACAATCCATTTGAATAAATTATTATGGCTAATCTTTATGGTGATGCTCATAATGTTGTTGGTTTTCCAAATATAAGCATTCCTACTTCAAAGTATTCAACCGATTTTGGATTAGCGGCCGCTTATAAAACATTTAAATATTTCCTCGAAGATAGAGCACGAGCATTGGCACTTCATTATGACTACTTTCAAGGAGCACCCGATGTTGCAGCCACGATAGGAAATGCCCCGGAACAGAGTGCCAATGGTAACATGGTTGTTCACCGAACTAATGCAGTCGGCACCTACACCGCGGCTATGAGAGAGTTGATGAAAAAATTGGGTAATGTTCACTCCAAGCCGATAGGGCTCAGGGACTCTGCCTTGGGGATGGCGGCGCAGAGATATACTTCCAATCAGTTTGCTCTCAACAACTTTTTTCCAGCGGCGCCGGCTCAAAAAAATACAAAGGTACTTATTGCCTTTGAGCGATGGATGAATGATTTAGGATCGGCTTTTGGTATCAATCCGCAAGTAATGAAACAGGCCTTTGCTGGTACGCTATTGGCAATTAGGAAAAATACGGCCTTTTTTGAAGGCAAAGAAGCAACTAAAATCATATACTCTGCAACAAGACAGGCGTCGCCCGAACAATTAGAAATGATGTTGGCACAAAACTTTGGAACGCAAATTGGAGACTGGCCTCTAAGTGGTATTGTTACTTT
>JACCDR010686460.1_pt1 | contig 10455 bp, 6 predicted proteins | sample 7446431 | NCBI WGS metagenome assembly JACCDR01 (sample SAMN15323443, study PRJNA562643) | freshwater metagenome | isolation source: river surface water | place: USA:Blue River Watershed | collected 2017-08-17 | reverse complement strand
AGAGAAAGTTTTTGGCAGAAGGTTGATTGTGCACCGGAAGGGAAGATGCTTTCAATTGAGGAGATTCACGAGAAGATTTGGAAGGAGATAGTGGGATTAATTTAATTAAAAATTAAAGAATTAGCAAATACACAACTGGCGACAATTAAATATTTTAAGGCTGGAGGTTTTGGAGGTGAAAAAAGTGAAAGAGCTCTGTACCTTAGCTGATATGTAAAGAGTGATAATAAACAAAAAAGCCGGTCCGCTTTTGGCGGACCGGCTTTTTTGTTTTGGTATTTTGTGCTTAAATTGAGATATGAAAGATGTTTTAAGGCAAAAGATAGAAGAAATACTAAGTAAGCTCGACATTACGTCTCATTCTTTCGTGGTTGAATACACGGAAGATCCTGCTCATGGAGATTTTGCGACAAATGTGGCACTTGTGGTGGCGAAAGCCCAAGGGCTTTCGCCACGTGTTTTGGCCGAAAAGATTCTTACGAAATTGCAGATGAACCTACCAGATGAAGTGCTTAAGGTAGAGATTGCGGGTCCTGGGTTTATTAACTTTTTTTTAAAAGACAGTGTTTTTGTTGACCAAGTTCTAAAATGCAAAGCACAAGGCATTTCAAAAGGTTCTCTGCTTAATGGTAAAAAAGTAATCTTTGAATACACAGATCCTAACCCGTTTAAAGCGTTTCATATTGGGCATCTCATGGCAAATGCGGTTGGAGAATCATTGTCGAGACTTGCAGAGTTTCAGGGAGCGGATGTAAAAAGAGTTTGTTACCAAGGAGATATTGGTCTGCATGTAGCAAAGACAGTATGGGCAATGAAAAAAGCGAAAGCTTCCTTTCCTCATGATGGAGATACCGAAGATGACAAGATCAGGTTCATGGGTGATGCATATGTGTTTGGGGTCAACATGTACGAAGAGGATGAACAAGTGAAAGAAGAAATAAAAGAAATAAACAAAAAGTTATTTGAAAAATCAGACGCAGACTTACAAGTCTATTATGATAAAGGGAGAGAGTGGAGTTTGAAGTATTTTGATCGTATCTACAAAAAGCTTGATACTCGTTTTGATTCACATGTGTTTGAAAGTGAGGTGTCAGATGAAGCGGTCAAGATTGTAAGACGACATATTCCTGATGTGTTTGAAGAAAGTGATGGAGCGATTGTATTTAAAGGTGAAAAATATGGCTTGCATACAAGAGTGTTCTTGAACTCACAAGGACTTCCGACATATGAAGCAAAGGAGCTTGCAAATACATTAGAAAAGATAAAGAGATATAGTCCTGATGTGTCGATCGTGACGTCAGCCAACGAAATCACTGATTATTTCAAAGTGATCAAATGTGTACTTGGGCTTATTGATCCAAAAAGTGGAGAAAGCCTTGAGTTTATTTCTCATGGAATGCTTCGACTTACTGAAGGAAAGATGAGTTCTCGAAAAGGAAACATTGTGACAGGTGAATCATTGATCATGGATACTGAAACAGAAGTGCTCGCAAAGATGCAAGAGCGTGAAATGTCAGAAGAAGAAAAGAAGGAAATTGCAACTAAGGTGGCAATAGGAGCAATCAAATACGCAATCTTGAAACAATCTCCAGGGAAAGATATTATTTTCGATAAAGAAAAAGCTCTTTCTTTTGAAGGGGATTCTGGTCCATATCTTCTCTACACACTTGTTCGTGCTAAGGCGGTGTTGAAGAAGGCAGAGGATTTAAATATTAAAAAAGAAATCACAGAGACGAAATGTTTTGGAATCGAAAAGGAGCTTGTGAAATTTAAAGACATCGCGAAGCGAGCTTTTGAAGAAAAGGCGCCTCAAAAGGTCGTCGAATATTTAACAAAGCTTTCTGCAGAATTTAATTCTTTTTATGCAAAAGAAAAAATCGCTGATAATGATGATGTCTATTCGCCGTACAAAATCGCGGTGGTGGAATGTGTTGTTGCGACTTTGCAAAAAGGTGTGTGGCTACTTGGAATACAAGAAGTAGAAAGAATGTAGCAGAAATTTTGCAGACAGATAGTGGAGATTGGTTTTAGAAATTAGAGATTTTGTGTTAAAAAGTAGAATTTCTCTTTTTGGAATGGTATAATTATTCAAACGTTATTAGTTATTATTTAAATTAAATTTATATGTGTAATTTAATGTGTGGTTCAAAGGCTAAAGATATTGGTTTATTGGTTTTGCGAGTGTTTGTGGGAGGTACGTTTGTGTTTCATGGAGTGCTTAAGGCGATGCACATGACAGAAGTGAATGGAACTGTTGATTTTTTTGGTCAAATTGGATTTAGTGCATTTTGGGCATACGTTGTAACAGGAGTTGAGATTGTTGGAGGTATTGCGGTGATGCTCGGACTCTTTTCTTTTTATGGAGCACTCTTACTTGCAATTGTGATGGCTGTTGCTGCATTTAAGGTAAAGTGGACACTCCCTCAAGTTCCTTTTATTGGAAAATATCTTGCATCAGAGCTAGATTTATCGCTTCTTGCTTCTCTTGTAACGATTATGCTTGTAGGTCCAGGAAAGATGTCTCTTGGGAATGGATGTGGTGATTGTCACAAAAGTTGTGAAAATTGCGTACTTGCAAAGGCAGAAGATGTAGCACCGACTGTTTAGTGTATTAAAGTAAAGTAAAAAGCCGCGGCCTTTGGCCGCGGCTTTTTGCTTTACTTTTTCACTCTTTTTCGTATATTTATAGGTATGAATTCAGATAAAAACTTTATTGTATTACTTTTCTACACATATACTCCGATTGAGCATCCAGAATATTTAGCGATGTGGCATCGAGGTATGTGTAATGGCCTTGGACTCAAAGGACGTGTGATTGTTGCAACAGAAGGGATCAACGCTACTCTTGAAGGGGAAGCAGAGAAAATCAATTTTTATGTCGAGAGTTTGAAAAAACTAAATACATCACCTGATACACGAGGAATGGGGAGTTTCCGAAACACACATTTTAAGACCAGTGTTGGTACTGGCAATGCCTTCCCAAAACTCAAGGTAAAAGTTCGAAACGAGATAGTGTCTGTTAATCTTGGGGAGGAAGATGTGAACCCAAACGTAATAACAGGAAAACATTTACCGCCACAAGAACTTAAAAAATGGTATGAAAAGAATGAAGACTTTGTTGTAGTTGATATGCGTAATAGTTATGAGTTTAAGGTAGGGCATTTCAAAAACTCGATTGACCCTGGGCTTGAAAACTCAAGAGACCTTCCAAAGATGATAGAAAAGATAGAACACTTGAAAGATAAAAAGGTACTCACGGTTTGTACTGGAGGAGTTCGATGTGAAAAGATGAGTGGATATCTTGTAAAGAAGGGATTTAAGGATGTATATCAACTTGATGGAGGAATGCATTCATATATGGAAAAATACCCCGGAGAGGATTTTTTGGGAGCTCTCTATACATTTGATAATCGAGTGGTGATGAATTTTGGAGGAGAAAGAGAAATTATTGGAAAGTGTGATAAATGTCAAAATAGAACTGAAAATTATATAAATTGTAAAAACGATCTGTGTCACAAGCATATGCTTATTTGCAGTGAGTGCGAAACAAAAGAAGGGTTATTTTGTGGAGAGGAGTGTCGAGACAAAACTTTTGTAAAAAGGTAGAAAATAAATAAAAAAAATCTACGCCATATTTTATTATAAGCGCAGATCAAACCTACTTACTTTTCTTTCCTCCCTTGTTGCCTTTGTCGCTTCCGTTTCCGGCGCCTTTGGGCCCCATGGACCCTTTGGTGCTGTCATCATTGGCATGTTCTATCGGTTGTTTCATTTTTTGTGCAGCAACAGAGGTTAGAGTTAAGGTGCCTGTTGCTGAAAATGAATCCTACACTAAAATTTGATTTTGTAAAGGAGATAATCTAGTGTAAAATAAAATCTATGGAACAACAAACAAACGTAACTCTTCTTGAAGAAAGCACAGTAAACGGGCTCGATTCATTTAAGACGCTATTTAAACAATCTTGGAATTTTTTTGTTAAGCACTTTTTGACTATTTCATCTTTTCTTTTTTTACTTGCTTTTGTACCATCACTACTTAACATTTTTATAAAACTGCTTGGATTTAAAGTGTTGCCTGGTATTGAACAAAAGGCGCTGTTTATATTGTTTTCGGTCGTCTTATCTTTGTTTGGAATGTTCGTTGGGCTTTTGTTCCAGTTTCTTAAACTAGGTGCGATAAAAAAAGTTCAAGATGTATCAAACGGTATAGAAGAATCACATGTTATCTCAAGCAAAAAAATACTAAAAAGTGCCATCCCGCTTTTCCTTGTGTGGGTGGTGGGGATAGTAGCGACACTTGGAGGATCTTTTTTGCTTATTGTTCCTGGAGTGATGGTTGCACTTAGTCTTTTGTTTGCGACACCATTTGTTGTGCTCGAAAAGAAACAAACTATCGATGCTCTTGTTTCAAGCTTCTGGCTTGTAAACGGAAAACGAGCACAAGTGTTTGGAAGATATGCATTACTTATGCTCGTACTCTTGGGTGTTGCGGCAGTAGTTCTTTTTGTACTTGGTACTATCGCTATCGTGCTTACACATTTCTTTTATGGGGGAGTGGATCGAGGGATTGCCTTTGTCACCAGCATTATCCTCTCGGAGGCAACAGCACACACAGTTTCATATTACCTGTTTATGCTTATTTGGTCTTTGATTGTTTCGCTTGTGCTCGCACCGTTTTGGGCATTGTTTACTATCTTTAATTTCTTTGTTTTTCAAAATCTCAAAACTATTGTTACAACAGAAGCTTCAGAACGTTTCAAACAGAAAACAAAACGAACGCTCCAAGTCTTCTCTTTTGTAGCAGTACTTGGTATAGTGCTCTCTATTGTTTTGGGGATATTGTTTGAAGACCGTGTGTCATACGAAGATAGATCTGCAACTATGTTTAACAAAGATCAAATGTTATCGAGATAATACATATATTATGAGTAATGAAGAAGTAGAAAAGAAAAGCGACCGAGCGCTCGAAGAAGAGCGAATACTAGCCTTTTGGGAAGAAAAGAATATCTTTCAAAAAACTCTCACAAAAGAATCCCCAAAGGGAGATTTCGTGTTTTATGAAGGACCTCCAACTGCAAACGGTCGTCCCGGGATTCATCATCTTGAGGCTCGAAGTTTCAAGGATTGTTTACCTCGTTATAAGACGATGCAAGGGTTTCGGGTTGGACGAAAGGGTGGTTGGGATACACACGGATTGCCGGTTGAACTTCAGGTAGAAAAGGAGCTCGGACTCAAAAGCAAAAAAGAAATCGAACAGTTCGGTGTTGCTGAGTTTAACAAAAAGTGTAAACAAAGTGTGTTTACGTATCTTGAGGATTGGGGAAGATTTACAAAACGGATTGGATATTGGGTAGATCAACAAAACGCATACTACACATTTCATAATTCTTATATCGAAAGTTTGTGGGGTGTTGTAGGTGAAGTTGAAAAGAAAGGACTGCTCTACAAGGATTACAAGGTATTGCCGTGGTGTCCGCGATGTGGGACTGCGCTTTCATCTCATGAACTTGCGCAAGGATATGAAGAAGTAAAAGATCTTTCGGTCTATGTGAAATTTAAAGTAGTAGGTCAAGAGAATACATATATTCTTGCGTGGACAACAACTCCTTGGACACTTCCAGGAAACGTTGCTCTTGCGGTAGGGAAGGATATTGAATATGTAAAAATACAGATTACCCATGAAATAGGAAGTGCAGTGGACAATGAAATTAAAGATTCGTTATTTGGTAATATTTTCATTTTAGCAAAAGCAAAGTTAGATTTATTTAAAGAGATTTTAGTTGATAAAAAATTTCAGTATAAGGTCCTCGAAGAAATAAAAGGAAGCGAACTCGAAGGGCTTTCATACGAACCTCTCTATCCGTTTTTGAAAGACAATATATCTGAATCAGAAAAAGAAAATCTGAAGAATGCTTTCAAGGTTTATGAAGCAGATTTTGTTACAACAACCGATGGGACAGGGGTTGTTCATACTGCGGTGATGTATGGAGCAGATGACTTTGTGCTCGGAACAAAAGTTGGTCTTCCAAAACAACATACTGTCAAAGAAGATGGTTCGTTTTATGAGTGGTGTGGTTTTTTGGCGGGTAGATTTGTAAAAGAAAAAGATGAAAACGGTAAACCTACTGTTGCAGTAGACATTATCGATGATCTCAAAAATAGAAATCTTTTCTTTAAACAAGAAAACATCAAACACTCGTATCCGCATTGCTGGAGATGCAAAACTCCGCTTTTGTATTTTGCACGAGACTCTTGGTACATAAGGATGTCGAGTCTTCGAGAAACTCTTCTTGCTGAAAACCAAAAGATCAACTGGGAGCCAGACTATATCAAAGAAGGGCGGTTTGGTGAATGGCTTCGCGAGATCAAAGACTGGGCAATCAGTCGTGAACGTTACTGGGGAACACCACTTCCAATCTGGGAAAACGAATCCAAGACAAAGCGAGTTGTGATCGATTCGCTTACGAAGCTCAAACAACACACCAAAACATCTGGAAACAAATATTTCTTAATGCGACATGGCGAAGCAGAGCATAACATCAAAGGTGTGCTTTCTTCTGACAACGAAGAAGTGCATCATCTCACCGAAAAGGGAAGACAAGATGCAATGAGAAGTGCGCAGATGATTAAGGAGGAAAACATTGATTTGATTTTCTATTCTCCGCTTACTCGAACTCAAGAAACAATGGAAGAAGTGAAAAAGGTGTTAGGAGACATCAAAGCAATAGAGGATCCTCGTCTTGCTGAGGAGTACTTCGGTGTGCTTTCCGGAAAACCTTGGACTGAATTTGCCAAAGTCTATGGAACCTACGCAGAACGTTTTAAAACTGCGTATGAAGATTTAGAAACTCTTGTTGATGTAAAAAAACGGATTGGAGATTTCTTTTATGAGATCGATAAAACTTTTTCTGGAAAAAACATTCTCATCATTTCTCATGATGGTCCAATGAAACTTGCTAAGTGTGTTGCAGAAGGAGTCCAAGATAATGAAGTTGAAGCAATCTACAAACCAGGAGTCAATTTTCTTGATGTTGGTGGGTACACACCGTTGAAGTTTACACCACTTCCACACGACGAAGAATACAGACTCGACTTCCATAAACCATTTATTGATCAGATTGAACTTGTAGACGATACAGGAGAAAAGCTTACTCGAGTCAAAGAAGTGATGGACGTGTGGTTTGATAGTGGAGCAATGCCATTTGCACAAAACGCCGATGGACTTGGACTTGAAACGAAATTATTCCCTGCAGACTTTATTTCTGAAGCAATCGATCAAACTCGAGGATGGTTCTATACATTACATGCTATTGGATGTTTGATGGGTAAGGGGCATGCTTACAAAAACGTCATTTGTCTAGGGCACCTCTTGGACAAAGATGGTAAAAAAATGTCAAAAAGTCTTGGAAACGTGATCAATCCATTTGAAATGATTAATAAATATGGAGTAGATACACTCAGACTGTGGATGTATAGTGTAAACCAGCCAGGAGAAAGCAAAAACTTCGACGAACGAACTGTTGATGAGATCAGTAAAAAAGTGTTCAATCTTTTTGCAAACGTACTTTCATTTTATGAAATGTATCGTGATACTTTGCTTGAAGAGGAAATAAATATTTCTTCAACTTCTGTCCTTGATAAATGGATCCTGTCTCGACTATCTTCACTTATACTGACAGTTGAAACACAAATGGATTCGTACAAACTCCTTGAGCCGGTTCGAGCTATAAGAGATTTTATTGATGATCTTTCGACATGGTACCTTAGACGGTCTCGAGATCGGATTCGAGAAGGAGATAAAGATGCGAAACAAACTTTGTATCTTGTACTCAAGACATTATCAAAAGTCATCGCACCGTTTGCACCGTTTTTTGCTGAAAGTGTGTATCTGAAACTACGACATACAACTGATAAAGAAAGTGTTCATCTAGAGGATTGGCCAAATATTTTCAGTGTAAGTGATAGCGTTGAAGAAGAAATGAAAGAAGTTCGAACAGTAGTAACACTTGCTCTTGAAGCTCGTAATCGAGCAAATTTAAAAGTGAGACAACCTCTTCGTACGCTTATAATCAAAAGGCATATTCCTCAGGCATATACAGAAATCATTGCTGATGAGGTGAATATAAAAGAAGTCTTAGTTGATGCAAATATAGAAGGGGAGATTCAGCTTGATGTTGTGGTGACTGAAGAGCTTCGAGAAGAAGGAATGCTTCGAGAGTTTGTGCGTGCCATTCAAGATAGGCGCAAAGTGGGAGGGTATATGCCAACCGATGTTGTTGAAGTCACGCTTGGAGTGAGTCCGAATTTACAACTCATGTTTGAAAAAGAAGGTTACAAAAACCTTGTTGCAGAAGCAATAAATGCACGTACGTTTGTGGTAGGGGATGTTTCTGGTGAGACTACAATGATTGAAGGAGAAATAATATCAATTAATATTCAAAGATAATTCTCGGTTGTTTGATTGCTTTGATGTATGCACGAAAAATATACAACGCCGGCATTTATTGTAGCGATGCGAAATTCGAAAGATGCAGATAGAATTGTCTCTGTTTTAACTAAAGATTTCGGTTTAATTTCTGTGTTATTTACCGGAGTTCGTCATGGCAAATCAAAATTTAAAGGGTTTTTAGAAATAGGTAATAATTGTTTTATTACAGTTGTGAAAGGGCGATTAATATATCGTGGTACCGATGTTATTGCAAGTGACACAATGAAGCTTACAAAAGAAAATCAGCCGAGTTTTTTACGCTTGCTTTTATTAATTCAAAAACTTGTTCGAGGTGAAGAGAAAAACGAAACGTTATTTGAAACAATAAATGCTGTTAATTCTTTTTTGCATCGACGTGTATACACCAGGGAGACTCTTGAGTGTATTGAATGTATTGGGGCTCTGCGAATTTTAGGTTCGCTTGGATATGGCAAACCATGTGATCAAAATATTTCTCTGGTTGGAAGCATCACTGATGCTGATGTGTTAAAGGCACTGGAGTATAAACAAGATTTAATAAAAACTATAAATCTTGCTCTTTTTCAAAGTCATTTGTAAGTACGTTGTTTTTAAAAACTTTTGATATAATATATCTTATGAGTTTAGAAGATGACAATAAAATAGAAGAATTAAAAGAGGTGCTTTACTCACCGAACAGTAAGTTGCCCGATACGATGATTCTTGATTTACATAAACACACAACGGGAATCAAAGAAAAATGGCAAGAAGAACCAGAAGTCGTTGTGTCTCATTCTTCAGACTCCAAAAAACTTTCAGTAATTATTCTTATGGTCGCAGCCGTTTTTTTTGTTGGCTCAGTATTATTTGCGTCTTTTATCTATTTCAAAGGTAACAATCTTATTTCTTCAAGTAACATTGCTGTTACAATAACGGGTCCTGTATCAGTGGCTGCTGGTGAATCACTTCCGCTTGATATTATAATTACCAACAACAATGATACACCACTTATTCTTGCTGATTTACTCCTTGAATATCCGAAAGGCACTAAAAACCCGATCAATAAAAACGCTGATCTTTTACGAGAACGAATTCCGGTCGGTACTATTGCACCACATCAAACGGTGCGCAAAGAAACAAACGCACTGATCTTTGATGAAGAGGGTAGTCGTCCAGAAATTAAGTATATGTTGGAATATAGACTCGAAAATTCAGGTGGAGTATTTACGTACGACGGTCTTTACAACGTAGTCATCGGTTCTTCACCCGTTGCGTTGAAGGTTGATATGTTAAAAGAAATCAACGCAGATCAAGATCTTGTTTTAAATATCACTGTAACCTCTAATTCAAACGAAGTGGTGAAAGATTTATTGCTACAAAGTCAATTTCCAAGCGGGTTTAGGCTTAAGTCTGCGACACCTGTTCCACTAACCAATACTTCGATTTGGAATCTTGGAGACATTGAATCAAAAGGAGAACGAAAGATAAAAATAGTTGGTACTTTGACAGGATCAGAAGACGAAGAAAAAACTTTTAAGTTTACGATTGGAGGTAAAGACACCAAAAACGAGACACTCATCGATAAACCATTTGTAAATCTCGCAGAATCTATTATGCTCAAGAAACCTTTTATCAGTATTGGACTCGCAGTAGATAGAGGTGAACAATCCATTAAATCAGGAAAGTCGGTGGACAACGTGATCACGTTTCAAAACAATCTTGCTGTACCGGTTACTGATGTTGTGATCGAAGCAAAACTAAAAGGGGATATGGTTATGAAAGAATCAGTTGCCTTAAACGAAGGATTTTATCGTGCGAGTACTGACACACTTGTGTGGACAAGTGTTGAATCACCAAAACTTGCTTCTATCGGAGCGGGCAAATCAAATAGTGTTTTCTTCAACTACTCGCTTCTTAGTGCTTTTTCTAAGAATGCAACAGGATTTAAAAACCAAGAAGTTTTAGTTGATATTACTGTTTCAGGAAAGCGACTTTCAGAAGATAATGTT
>JACCDR012110047.1_pt1 | contig 10456 bp, 23 predicted proteins | sample 7446431 | NCBI WGS metagenome assembly JACCDR01 (sample SAMN15323443, study PRJNA562643) | freshwater metagenome | isolation source: river surface water | place: USA:Blue River Watershed | collected 2017-08-17 | reverse complement strand
GTCAGCACTACGGGATTGTTGCAGATCCCGATGAGGTAGTCTTTTGGATCCTTGACGATTTCCCTGACTTACGTAGAGATGGAATGCCACTCTTTCAGGATTATTGGGATCGTCATCCGGATCATACTTGTCTCCTTTGGAGTGGATGGAAGGATCCGACCTACGATGATCTCTACACGCGAGTGGTCGAAGACCCTCTACGAGAACTAGTGATGGTGCTTCTATGAATCTGGTCTGTGCTCGATATCGAGAAAAGCATAACTACACCCTGAATACCGAGATTGTCTTTGAGAAAGAAGGGAAATACTACTGGTTCTTCTTTGGGGGAAGCTCTCATCATTGGATGGAGTTCCATGTCTCTCATCGTCCACCGGATGGAACGAAGAAGGTGTGTTACCGACAGAAGCTAGGATGGGACATTCGAGAGAACCGACGCTTTCGACATTACTCCACAAACCTGACGAAGGAGGAAACCTCACAGATTCAGGGAATGCTCTTTTCTGTTGAACCAAAGCCTGAGTCAGTGATTGCGATGTTCAGCCTATGAAGGAGATCTGTAGACGAAGTAACTCTGTCATCTTCTCCAAGCCTGAGTACCATATCATCTGTGAACGATACCCTTCCGGAACACAATGCTGTATGTACGACCCAACACAATACACCCTAAGTGGCTGTAGTCTTACGTATAACTCAGACCCTAACTGTCGTACTCGATGCAAGAGTGTCTATGTCGATCCGACGTTCTGGGATCGCCTGATCAAAGATCCGGAGATCGCTATGATTGAGATGATGATATGAAAGAGATCGGGAGGCATGAAGACTATGAGGGATGGTCTATCGCTCTTCAAGATCCTGTCGGGATATTTTGGGTCATCTACACGCATGCATATGTCCTTGATGTAAAGTGTGCTCCCGGTCCAATCGAGCAAACATTATACGGGTATTTCCTTCCCAAATGGAAATCAGAAGATGGATCATGGTTCTGGATTTATCCCGATAACAATTTTGAGGAGATGCGAGAGAGGGCCAAGACTGACCCAGTCCTCTTTATCATGACGGAGTGTATATTATGAAAGAACGATGTCGAGCCCGATATTCCAATTGGATTCAGATCAGCTTTGATCATGAAGACATAGTCTATACCTGTAAGCGACCACCGACCTATGGATTCTATGATTTTGCTGTCCAGTGTTATAGCTCACGGTCCGAAGATATCTTTATTGATGACAAATGTGAGGTCTTTGCTGCGGGACCAAGCCAACATCGTCTCTATCATAATGTTTGGTATACGAAAGACGAGGACTTTTGGGATCGACTCTTGGAAGACCCTGAGATAGCCATTCTGGAGCTTGTGATATGATAGAAATCTGTCGTTGGAGACATGAAGGAACATCTCTAGGACGCCATGTCATAGAATTTCGTATAGTCCATGAATATAACAATATGCTTTATGGAGTGTATTACAGTGATCTGATTGAGGATGGCTTCTTGGGCAATTTCATTATGAGAGGAAAATGTCGAGGAGAATCAGAACGCTGTTCATGTCAAGGAGACCGAGATCAACGCGGAGACAGTGAATATGATGTATCACAAGAAGAGGCAGAGCAGATTTGGGATGATGTTGAATCATACTTCAGATACATGATGATATGATGGAGCAGATCTGCCGCTCTGCGCGGCATTATGCAGATGTAGTGGCATGGAGAGATAGTCATTATCTTTGGTTAGTTGTCCGAAATGTTGAGGGATTGAACCAGATCTCTGTCTGTGCCTTCCCACACAACACCAAGTTTGATACTGACTGCGGTCTGATCAACGCGAAATCTCAGCTTTGCCGACGCATCCCTTGCAAAAACCAATGCTACGAAGAGATGGAAGATTTCTATAAAGATCCTGACCACGCAATTACGATGGTACTGTTATGATTTACCTTAGTATTGAAGGGAAGATCCCTGCCAAGTCCAACACCTATGTTCTTGTCCGAAGAGGAGGACGCTGTGCAATGGTCCGGGATACCCAGGTCACCGCCTACCAAGACAAACTCTCAAAGCTTGCAAAGAACAGCTTTCCAAGCATCGTCTTCCCAACAGGAAGACTTTCTCTATCCATCTACTGGCATCGGAAAGAAAATGACGGTCGTCGTCGTGATGCAGACAATATTCAAAAGGCACTGAAAGATTCACTCAACAAGATTATCTGGGATGATGATTCCCAAGTCAGCGAGATCTACCTCGCGCCAGACTATGATGCAAAGGAAGAAGAATGGCTCGACATCGTGATCCAATACGATCCGACACAACCACTCCCGATCCAGAAGCGATCCACGACCTCATTGATGACATTGCCCGGGAACAAAAGAAGCTCTACGGAGAAGAAGAGAGTGAACCGGGAGTCTATAAGCTCCGCTGTACCCTCTGTACCATCTTAATCGGCCCCGGATTCATTGAACGTACGGTTTTCTGGGATAAGAAAGATGATAAAATACTCTGTGGGGGTTGTCGGAATAACCGATTCAATAAAGATCCCGACTTCAAACGTTTTATCATGATCCTGAACGAACAGGAAGTCACAGATCTCACAATTCCTGAGATCTACAACAAAATTAAGGAACGAACGAATGCAACACCTACCAGACGGTCTCACAAACGAAATACTCGAAAAAACGGATATCTCCGAACTCGCAAACGTCGATCCCGAAAGGGCAATCATTCTCGCTGACTTTATGATCAAGCATGGCGAGAATAACGTTCGTAAGCGTTGGGGATGGATGGCATACCTTGTATGGTATGTCGATACTCATGAACTCTGGCGATATCACCCAGGAGGATTCTCCTCTGTCTCAGAATGGTTGATGCAGCCAGAGATTGATATCTCTCAAGGAACACACTCCGATATGCTCGCTTTTATCAAAGCAGCCAATGAGTTTGCCAACTCTGGCATTGATTTGTTCGCAGTGCTTGAAGAGGTAGGGATTACCAAGATCCGTCATACACTCCCTATGATGCGTGAAGCGCTACGTGCAGGTAATCTTGTCGAACAAGTTGGACCGCTCCTTCCCATGTTGGGAGCATCAGACATGGCTGGGATTAAGGAAATGCTCAATCCCGGTGGAGTGCGTACTGGCTTTAACCCGAGACCGATTTTGTACGAGCACCCGGATGGAACATTCGCAGTGCTCTTTGAAGATCTTGATTTTGACGCACTAGAACTGATGTCAAAGAAGCTATCTTTGAAGAAGTGGTGGGATGAGTCTGGTATGGAAATCCCATCGCCTATCGTTCATGAGGTAAAAAATGGATGACTGGGAAGATCTACGGAAAAGAGTACTTGCTGTAAAGGATGATGATGTCCTGATCTTCCGTGATGCCATCACGGGTAAGCAGTATGTTATCGGAGAATACGAGACACTTATGAGAGGAGCAGTGGCTTCTTTCATGGAACAACGCAATAAACTACTGGAGAAGGCTATCAGCATGATCCACGAGGAGTTTGTGAAAGCCATCAACGTAGAGGCTGGAGAAGATGTTACCCGTCGAGTAATGGAACGTCTTATCAAGACCATGGATGAAGAAGACGCTACAGAAAGGTTGATTCCTTACGATGATCAGCCCCGAACTCCCCGGAATGGATTATTCGAAATTCTTGAGAATCTTGGACGAACCGATCCTCCTGAAGCATGTTAAGTGTGCGATGAACAATGGTGGACCAGAATGTACGCATGAAGCACTCAGACAGTGTCTCCGAAAGAATCATCCAAGGGATGAGCCCAGAGAGACTGAGCGACCACATTCGCTGTCTGAGTCAGGTTGCTATCAAACAGAGCAACCGAAAGTGTATGGAAGAGTATTTGCGTGAAGCCATACGAAAAACACATTTTCGGTCAGTATTGGATGAGTCTGACGATATTTGAACAATGTGCCACCCGTGTTCCGCTTCTTGGTTCATGGGAGGACCGTTGTCATACATGTAAAAAGGATATATATCGTGCTGCCCTACGGAAAAACACCAAATTTGTATACACTTGGTGAGAATAAGAAGCGGGACTTCAATAGCTTTACTGATCCCGTCTTTGAGTATCTCTACACCAACACATGGATCTTCACTGAGAAGGTCGATGGAACAAATATGCGAGTGATATGGAATGGAGAAACGGTCGAGATTCGAGGTCGCTCAGATAATGCCTCTATCCCCGGAGACCTGTACAAAGCTCTTGAACTACAATTTCCCGTGGAGAAATTCATCACAACCTTTGACAATAACACTCAGGTCTGTCTGTACGGTGAGGGGTACGGAGGAAAGATCCAGTCTGGAACAAAATACCGACCAGATAAGGGATTTATCTTGTTCGACTGCAAAATAGGAGAATGGTGGCTTGAGAGAGAGAATATCGTGGATATTGCACAAACACTTGGTTGTGAGGTTGTCCCAGAAATCGGCAGAGGCCCTCTCTCGTTTGGTATTGGACTTGTCGAGGCAGGGTTACAATCCCGCGCTGGGACCGATTTTGGAGTGGGTGTACCGGGAGGCTTTATGGCAGAGGGACTCATCGCCCGACCAGAAGTTAGCCTACTTATGCGAGATGGAGAACGAGTTCAGGTAAAGATCAAAGCGCGAGACTTCTACGAAGGATCTCCCCAATTATCTGAAACCCGGTCATCAGGCTGATCAACATATTCGTATCAAGTTCAAGCGAACAAAGGATCTTGAGTGGTATGAAGAATGATTGTTAAGTTCGAAGTCAGTATTGACTATGACGAACCCGGATTGAGATATAATCATCAAACCGGAACATATTCGAAGGATTATCGGACAGAGATGGATAGACTCGCTCGTGAGATTCATGGAGCGATTGATGAATGCAATGATCCGCGCATCAAGCAAATATTGGTGGTAGAACATAATGAAGATTCTCGTCGCATGTGAGGCTTAATTGCATTGATGACGCAGAAATTACGCGTGCTAGTGGCATGTGAGTTTAGTGGAGCTGTTCGTGATGCCTTTGCCCGACGAGGACACGACGCATGGAGTTGTGATCTCCTCCCGACAGAATCACCAGGTAATCACATACACGGAGACGTTTTTGACATCCTTGACGAAGGATGGGATCTTATGGTCGCCCATCCACCCTGTACCCATCTTGCCTCATCTGGAGCACGTTGGTTCAAGAACAAACAAAAGGAACAAGCAGATGCCATCCAGTTTGTGGAACGGCTCATGGCAGCAGATATTAGTCGGATTGCAATCGAGAACCCTATCGGTGTCCTCAGTACTCAAATACGAAAGCCCGACCAAATTGTGCAGCCGTGGCAGTTTGGTCATGGCGAAACGAAAGCCACTTGCCTCTGGCTTAAAAACCTCCCTCCCCTTGTACCAACCAATATTGTCGATGGCCGTGAAGCCCGCATCCACAAGCTTCCGCCCTCTAAGGACAGATGGAAACTCCGTAGCATCACGTATCAAGGAATTGCCGACGCGATGGCCGCTCAGTGGGGATAGGGGTTACGTGGAACGATAGTTTTTTGTTGGCGAGTTTGGTATACTTAGTCCGTCGCCGTTTCGGTGGCCGGAAGGAACTAGCGGTTCCCTTTCTTGTTTGATTGCGAGATTTGCTCGCGCTTTTGGGCTGTGGCCCTAGGAGAAAATATACGTGAACGCTGTTAGCTTTACTGGTCGTGTTCGTAAGTGTGAGACCAAGGAGTACGACAAGAAGGATGGGACGAAGGGTCTCATCGCTATCTTGCAATTCATGGTAACGGACCGTGTGTACGCCAATGGTGATTGGACCAATAGGACACTCTTCATGGAATCGACTGCTTTTGACAAGCAGGCTGAGACCTGGGAGAAGAACTACACCGAAGGCAAGATTATTGAGGTCATTGGTCGCCTTGGAGAGATCCGTCACTGGGAGAAGAAGGACGGCTCAGGGGTTGCGTACAACATCACGGTAGCTGGTCACAATGGTGTGACTCCATTCGTTGGCTTTGCTCCGCGTGAGAAGACGAACGACGAACCAGACTTTTAATAGATAATAGCGTAGAGGCACATAATGGCTGATCATGTCATCGAGTATGAGTTTGTCACGTCGATGCTGAACGATCCACTCCAGATGCATCAGATCGACATCAAACCTCAGATGCTGGAGGACCAGAACCTCCGGATGATTTACGAGATCATATTACGGAATCAAGGGAAGATCTCTCCCGCCATCATCTACCATGACATGAACGCGACTCAGGGGGGCAGAGATGCCCTCCTTGAGTTTGCGGGAGGTTTCAGCCTTGGGACAGACACCAAGGCTGCGGTAGATGAACTCTTCAACGTTGGAGCATCCTCAGGTTCTGCGGATGTCTTAGCTGAAAGAATTCGAGACGATGCCCTCCACAACCACATCAGAGCCGTCATCGGCCAGACAAAACGAGACCATTTTGCAAATGCTGACGACTGGTTCTCTCAGTTGCGCCAGGGCATGGACTACGTGGCGTCTAACCTCGGAGGAAGTAATAATTCTGACGCCCTCTCAGTTGGCGTTGATGAAGCACTGGCTGCATATCAATTCCAACTTGACAATCCCGGGAAGATTTCTGGGATTAGAGTTAATCTGGGTGATTACGACCTTCTTACAGGAGGTCTGAAACCCGGCGAACTGATCATGTGGGGTGCGCACTCAGGAGAGGGGAAATCACAATGTTTGATGCACCAATGCGTGGAAGCCGCACTTACGCCTATCGACACGACTGGCCTCGCCGCGAAGTCGATCTTCTTTTCTTTGGAGATGAACCGACGACAAGTCTCAGAGAGAATGATCGCGAAGATCGGGGGAGTAGATCTTGGGGAGCGCGTTGCAGATGCAGCGACTCGTCAGAGAGCACTCGACGCTGGTCTGAAGCTCAAGGCTTTGAATGCTTCACGGAATCTGATTATTGTGGAGTCTGCGGCGGCATCAAGCCTCGACCAAATCTGTCGTGAACTGATCCGGGCACGTGCAGTAGATGGTATTGACATTGCTTTCATTGACTATGCCCAACTGATTGGAGTCAAAGCTGATAGTAAATATAACGCGATGGCTACTATTTCACAGCGCCTCAAGGCCATGGCTCTTCAGCTTGACATCCCGATTGTGGTCGCTGTGCAGCTTAATCGCGAAGCCCTCCGTGAGACCAAGGCTGCACGCCCTAGGCTTTATCATATTGCTGACGGGATGGACCTTGTTCGTTCTGCTGATATGCTCCATATGCTTTGGACTCCAGCCAAGCATCTTCAGCACAACGTCGGGAACTGGGGTGGAATCGCCATCGCCCTTACAGAGAAGCGTCGGTCCGGACCTACTCTAAAGAATCTATACTTCCATGCGGAGTATAAGTACTCTCGTCTTCGTCCATGTGCAAAGGCAGAAGTCCAAGCGCTTGAGTCTGAGGCCAATCAAGTAGTGCTACGAGGTACGCGATGAAAATGATCGCGTACACAGTAACAGTAATCATGCAGGAGGATATGCCTGAGGAGATCGTGCAGGAGCAACTCAAGCATGCAGTGAACGCCAAGTTCATCAAGAAGACTGAACCCACAACCTCTGAGTATGTACAGTACGCACAAGAGTGCAACATCATGATTGACAGTGCTATCAAGGAGGGGATATGGAAAACTCGAACAAACATCATCGGAGAAAGAGAAGTTGGTCTGACCGAGCAAGGCAAACAATGCCGGAAGGCGGACCTGTCATAGCAGTCAAGATGCTGGTATGTTTTATGCTTGCTATGGCATCGACCATGTTGTCATTCTTTCTGATGTATTGGGTACTTAAGTTTCTTGGATTCCCCTATCATCCATCGACAGCTATCCCAACTCTGTTCATTACACTTGCATTCTGGTGGTGGATACTCTAGGAGGTATCATGTACGAAGCACTGCAAGTTGAACTAGATCTGGTCACCCAATCGCGTGCTGAAGCACTCAGGAAAGGAGAACCCGTTGATACCCATGACATTCACATCAGGTTAGTCTTACGAGACATGAGGAAGTACCGTGACACTACTGGAAGAGACGATTGAGTTCCTGAAGACCTATGGGAAAACTCCAGAAGATGTCCTGTGGTGTGGTGATGAACACCACTGGTTCCCTTGGGAGGTCTTTGAGGTCTATGCTGACTTTGAGTATGACTCAGGATTCGGGGGACAGGAGGTTGCCCCTGACATTCTTGTTGTCGGGGATGGATGGTGGATGGAACGTGGTGAATACGACGGCTCTGAATGGTGGGAATTCAAGACTCTCCCAAAGAAACCAGAGTCCATGATGCCTCCGGTCAAACTCGTTGGGGGATTGTGGTCAAGTATGTGGGAGGAATACTGATGTGTTGGTGGTGTAAGATCAAACCTGCAATGGAGGGAGATACCCTCTGTATTGATTGCTGGGGCTGCAAGAGTGCTGGTCTCACGCTTGAAGAATGCTTGGAGGATGATGATCACGAGATCCGAGCGAAGAGTACTGAAGAGCTTGAAGGTCTGAAGAAACAACTCATTGATCAGATCAAGTCTGGAGATTTCACACGATCTCACGAAGACTATCTGATTGTTGTTTGTGAGGAACTAGGACAGAGAGTCTATGAATGATTTGAGTGAGCTTTCAGATAACCAGCTTTGGAATATGCACGACGCAGGGATTCAACGACTCGCAAAAGTGCAGGAACAACTCAAGTCTGTGGAGGATCATCTCAATGACATCAGAGCAGCCCTCAGAGAACGCCACTGGGAGCGAAACCCAAGAGTCACAAGGGCCGTGCCTTTCCTTGTACGGGAAGACGGAGAATAACCATCTGGTTTACCTCATGAAGTCTTACGGAGAGGATATTGAAGAAGCACAGAGCCAGATGGATAACGCAGAGAAGCAAATACATTGCATTATGCGCGAGTTAGAGAAGAGATATCATGCTGGAACTCTACCAAGGGGAGCATATTCAACGGCTCGCAGAACCTACGACACTTTGGTTTAGCGTTCTTGAGGAACCTGAGAGTGAAGTATGGGCAAACATCAAAAACCAGCCGTGGTCAGCCGTTTCCGCCATAAGCGCAAGGTTGGCGCATCCAGAGGTGAGCGAACTGTGGATCCCTACGCTCGATGGATTCGCAGGAAGAGCCACAAAACGCGTCACTGCACAGGACCACACACCAGAGAGTCTGGCCCTCGTCCAGAGGATCAAGCGTGGCGAGAGGCCGCAATTGATTGTCATCGCTGGGCTGTCGCAGGTTTACGAAAATGCACTGACCACAGTTGGAGGTACGGTACCGAACGCACAGTTCAAGGACAGCGTTGGACTCATCCCTGCATTCGCAGGCTCATCGGTTACATGTTTGGTGTGGAATCTCGTTCAGACTAGAATACCAGTATTCGCGACCTACTGGGAGCAGAATGGGAAACCTTTTCTCCCACGCGGTATAATTCAAATGGGTACGTTTGTAGAGGACTAAACTAATGGCGAATCGTAAGGCACTCACAGAAGATCAGATCAAGGAATACACGGATAAGATGATCCGGCTTACAGGTAAGCAGTACCTGATGGTCAAGGATCGCCTGCCGCTCTTGAGGATTATCTCTCCCGATGCACAGATCTGGACAGAGAATCTCTACGATGGAGAATGGGGGACCAATGCCAAGGGACCAGTCTATCGAGCAGCATTCAAGGCAACCATCGTCTTCCCTGATGGAACCTACTCCAATGGACACGGATCGGAGACCTCTTCAGACTTCGGTGACTACTATGAGAAGGCTGAGACAAAGGCGATTGGTCGCGCAATCTACGCGGCGGGAATCGGACTTCAATTTCCGTCGCCGGACTTCGAATACGAAGAAGATAACCCGAAGAAATTCAAGGGAGTGGATACGCCGGTCGAACCCGCCAGCGTGGGTACCGAAACGGCGTCTAGGGCTGACCTCTTGGCGGAAGTCAATCGTGAGAAGGAAAGGATTAGCGCAGCAAAAATGGGAGAATTCGTCAAGAACGTCCTTGGAAAGGATCGTCTTTCTGCGCTCTCTGATGATGAACTCAAGCAGGTGCTGACCTTCTCCAAGGCACAACTATGAGACTAATCAAGAGAGAACGTCAACTTGGTACAGATATTTCGTGGCACTCCTTTCGAGATCATCTGATCTTGATAGTTGGAGATCGGATCACGGGATATCCACTTTGTGAGGGATTTACCCATGAAGATGCACAATTCCTCCTAACAAAGAAAGAACAAGCACAGCTTTACAAGAAGTTTGCCAAGTCTATTATCGACAAGAGCTACGAGGCTGAACGTCGTATCTACGTGGACCCAGAGAAGTTCCTCAGGAATCCTGATTGTTACTGGGAGGAACAGCAAAAGCATCATCCCAAAGACATTATTGATATTAAGAGAGATGCAAGAGAGATGGATACGATATGCAGTTAACAGAATATCAAGCTGCTGAGTGTCGAAAGGTTGCCC
>JACCDR011675331.1_pt1 | contig 10457 bp, 14 predicted proteins | sample 7446431 | NCBI WGS metagenome assembly JACCDR01 (sample SAMN15323443, study PRJNA562643) | freshwater metagenome | isolation source: river surface water | place: USA:Blue River Watershed | collected 2017-08-17 | reverse complement strand
TGACCTAGAATTAAAACTACCTTGTTAGTATACGTTAATTCCTGGGTCATGACAAAAAGGGGGTCTTAAAAGGCTTTGCGAAGAAAAATATAAAATACCACTACTATCAGGAATACGATGAGCATAGCAAATCAAAGAAGCTTTATTTTAGAGGGTAATATTGGAGCAGGAAAATCAACATTTCTTTCTCTTATAGAAAAGGAGCTCCCTGTTCAGGTGGTGTATGAACCGCATCGTAAGTGGCAAGATGTTGGACCTGGGGAAAACCTTTTAGACCTTTTTTATAAAGATACCAAACGGTGGGCGTATACGTTTCAATCTTACGCTTTTATTACTCGGGTTATAGAGCAGCAAGAAAAAGCAAAACATAATCCTTATTCTGTTCAGGTACTTGAACGATCTGTCTATTCTGATCGGTACTGTTTTGCAAAGAACTGTTTTGAGATGGGAACCCTGAGTTCCTTGGAATGGAAACTCTACAGAGATTGGTTCGAGTGGCTTGTTTCAAGCTATTCTGCTCGTCCTGCAGGGTTTATCTATTTAAGAACTGATCCTGAAATTTGCTACCAACGGCTTTGCAAGCGCTCTCGAGCAGAAGAGGGTGGAATCTCCTTTGAATATCTTTCTTCTTTGCATGAAAAGCATGAGTCTTGGCTCATCAAAAAAGAGGGCATTGCCCACTACCTTGAGGACACTCCTGTTCTTGTTTTGGACTGTAATTTGGAATTTGAGTCAAATAAGGAGCAGATGAGAAATCACATAAATGCGATTCAGGCATTTATCCGTTCTACCGATAAAACCTCTGAAAAAAGAGCTCCACAAGGAGTTTCTTCGCAGATTTGCTTGTAAAAAAACAAAAAAGAAGAGTAGAATAAATCTTCATCACGGTAACAAGATAGAAAGAACGAACTTTATCTTTGAAAGGTAGTTGCATGGTTGAAGGTATTTACTACGCAAAGGCTGCCGCCTTTATAGGCGCTGCGGTGGCAATGGGATTTGGTAGTCTCGGTCCTGCACTTGGTCAAGGGATGATAGGGGCTAAAGCGTGTGAGTCCATTGGTAAACAGCCAGAAAATGCAAGCAAAATTCGTGGTCTTATGATATTTGCTATGGTATTTGTTGAGACATCGGCAATTTATGCTTTTATTATTGCTCTTATGCTTGTTTTCTTTAATATCTAGAACACAAAGGGCTCTTTTATGATAGAGTTAAACATCACGCTCTTCGTGCAAATGGCCCATTTTCTTTTTGCATGGTGGTTTTTGGATGCTTTCCTTTGTAAGTATTTGGTCCAGTCTGTTCAAGAAGAGCAGTGTGTGCAAGACGAACTCAGTGAGCAAATTGGTTTAGAAAGTAAACAACTTGAAGAGCTTAAACGTGAGCAAGAAAAAAAATGGCTGCAGTGGTGCAGTCGCTTTCGTTCTGCTGTGCCCTTTTTGGGTGCTCGTGTGCATGTTTCTGAATCTTTTATAAAAAAGGGTCCGGTTGAAGGGCTGTCAAAAGAAGAGACTCAAAAAACTGTTACTACTATAGCAGAGCGTATTGCGCAAGCGGTGCTTTATGAATGAGATAATCGCCTTTCTTTTTTCTTTCAGATTTTTCCATTTTTTATTTGTGATTGGAGTTGTATCGTATCTTATTAAAACGAAATTAACTCCTGTTATTGATCAAGAAATGTTACAACAAGAAAAAACACAAGAGCAATTAAGAAACAGTCTTGAACAACTTAAAAAAGAAACAACAGATACGATTGCCAGTATCGAGCATCAGCGACTTCATGCGCAAAATCTTCTTGATCGCATCGCTACCTGGAATGGTGCCATTCAAAAATTAAATGAACAAGATAAGGCTTTGCAGATTCGATCGCAGGAAGCATTAAATGCATTTACCAAGCAGCAGGAATATGCGCTACTTATCGAATCTCTTAAAAAAGATATGGCCCCTTCTGTTATGCAGCAAGTTAGAGATATTCTAGAGCTAAAATTTAAAGATTCGGCTGCTCAAGAAAAGTTTTTAGATCGTTCTCTTACAGCTATGGAAGCGAGTAAGCAATGATTCATCAGCAGGCTAAACTTGCTCGTCGGTATGCCCGTGCATTTTTGAATGTGTGCGGTGATTCTCTTACAACTCAAGCCATTGAAGCACTTGCAGAGTTGACTCTTTTTTTGAAGGGTCATACGCACGCTTGTTTTTTAATGCAGCTTTCTTTTTTATCTGTAGATACAAAAGAGCAAGCGGTACGGGATCTTTGTCATCGTTTTAAAGTTACAGAGGGTGTTCAAAAGCTTTTTTTGCTTTTGATAGAACACCAAAGAACCTCGCTGGCAACCCATGTGTTTGATGCTGTTATTGATTTCTATAAGCGGAAAGAAAACATTGTTCATTTTTCAGTATCAACTGCCTGTAAGCTTTCTGATCAGCAAAAAAAACTACTTGAAGGTTTTCTCCATGAGCAAGTTAAAGGAACGATTTTTTGTTCATACGAGATAGATGAGACGCTTGTCGCGGGTATACGCTTGCAAAGTGATAATTGGTTGTGGGAAGACTCTGTCAGAGGCAGATTAAGGACGTTACAGCAAACATTACAATTTTGAGGTTGTTATGGAAATTAAAAATGCGGATCTCATATCACTTTTTGAAAAATCTTTAAGTGACAAACCCCAAGAAAAGTTGGATGAGATAGGCATTGTAGTACAGGTAGGTGATGGAATTTGTCGGGTACATGGTCTTGAAAATGCCGTGTATAATGAATTGGTTGAGTTTGAAGGAGGGAATCAAGGTATTGTCCTTGATCTTGAAGAAAATTATGTATCTATCTTTCTTTTGTTTAACGGTCTTCCTGTTGTTGAGTTAGAAGTTGTTAAAAGAACCGGAAGAGTCTTTAAAATTCCCGTTGGAGAGGCTCTTTTAGGAAGAGTAATTAATGCTGTTGGTTCTCCTATAGATGGTCTTGGTGATATTAAGCAAACTGACATGTGGCCGATTGAAGCATTTGCTCCAGGCGTTATTGAGCGTAGTCCCGTAAATGAATCGCTTGAAACAGGAATTCTTGCCATTGATGCTTTGATCCCGATTGGTAAAGGTCAACGAGAACTTATTATTGGTAACCGTGGTACCGGAAAAACAGCAATTGCGCTTGATACTATTTTGCACCAAAAGGGTAAAAACGTTACCTGTATTTTTGTCTCTGTTGGTCAACGACAAGCTAACTTGGCTCGGATTATGCGTCTGTTGGTAGAAAATGGTGCTCTTGAATACACCATTATTGTGAGTGCAGATGCGGGTGATTCTGTATTGTGCCAATACTTGGCCCCGTATGTAGGGTGCACCATTGGGGAATACTTCAGAAATCAGGGTAAAGATGCCTTGATTGTGTATGACAATCTTACAAACCACGCTATAGCTTATCGTGAAATGTCACTCTTGCTTCGCAGGCCGCCGGGTCGAGAAGCGTTTCCTGGTGACGTTTTTTATCTTCATTCTCGTTTGTTAGAGCGTGCTGGGAAAATTAAAAATGGTGGTTCTTTAACTGCTTTGCCTATTATTCAAGTACAGGCTGACGATATTACTGCGTATATTCCTACCAACTTAATTTCCATTACTGATGGCCAAATATGTTTAGATGACCAAATGTTTAAAAACGGTGTGCGACCGGCAGTTAATATTGGCCTTTCTGTTTCGCGTGTAGGTGGAGCTGCGCAGACTAAAGCTATCAAAAAAACCGCAAAAACATTGGGTCTTGAGTTGGCTCAGTATCGTGAGTTGCTCGACTTTTCCCAATTTGGAACCGAGCTTGACTCAGTTGCTCAGGCGCGTTTATCTAAAGGTCAGCGTGCCGTAGAGGTTCTTAAGCAGCCTCAATATGTTACCTATAATTTTGCCCAAGAGACCCTCATGCTTTTTGTACTGCAGGCAGGGTTCTTGGATGAGGTGCAAATAGGTGATGTCCATATCTTTGTTACTCAATTTGTGAGCTATATCGAGTCTGTGTACCCTAAAGTGTATGAGACCATTTTAGACTCAAAAGATGTGTCTAAAGAGATAGAGCAGGAGCTCATGATTATTGCTCATGAATTTAGCACCCTCTTTGTGGCGCCAGAGCGAACTTAATTTGAAAAGCTCCTGTAGTTTGCTTATACTGGAGCTTTCTTCTATGTGCCCGTAGCTCAGTTGGATAGAGCAACAGACTTCTAATCTGTAGGTCGCTGGTTCGAATCCAGCCGGGCACACCATCTAACCCCCGAAAAACCAACCCATGAACACCGCTCAAACATTGGCGTCTTTTGGCCTTACCCCTGAAAACTCTATTGTTATAGGCTCAGGTATTTTGGGTGCACTCAATATAAGATCAGCGCGTGATACAGAGGTTGTAGTGTCTGCCGACTTGTATGAGTCTTTTTTGGCAAATCCTGATTTTCAAAAGCATGAGAGGCAGGGCAGGCCGGTTTTTGTAGGAGGATCTTTAAAGATTCTTTTTTCATGGACGATTGTAGGCACCGTGTGGACTTTTCAGGACCTGTGCACTGATTCTGTGATTATTGATGGAGTGCGGTACATAACCGTTGAGTTTCTGTGCAACGCAAAAACTGCTTGGTTATTGAATGGTGAGTTTCGTCAAAAAGATAAAGACGATGTTATTTTGATGAATGCCTATCTTGATAAGCACAGCCATACAGGACGTTGTTGTAGTTAGTGTTACTCTCTTGAACTGTTTTTTGAAAGTTCTTTAAGAGCTTCTACAGGATCTTGTGTGCCAAATAGAGCGGTTGTTGCAGCTACTTGTCCAACGCCAAGAGCTGCAAGTTTTGTAATGTTAATTGCGTTTACTCCTCCATCAACGGCAATGGTAAGATCGCGCTCATGGGTATCTTTAAAAGCATTTAAGAGTTCGAGCTTTTTGAGTGTTGAGGGGATAAATTTTTGACCTGCTTTGCCCGGTTCAACGCTCATAACCGTTACGTGATCAACGGCATAAAGAGCGTTTTTGAGCGTAGAGATTTGTGTTTTAGGATTTATGCCCAGGCTAGGTCGTAGGTTTTTGCGCTCAAGTGCGTCAATGATGAGCTCTTGATTGCTGTTTTCCATGTAATGAAAAGTTACAACATCGCCGGCATGAATTTTAAGATGTTCTATGTACTCAAGAGGGCTTTGCACCATAAGATGTATCCACAGTTGTTTATTGCTTATTTTTGCAATCTGATTGGTAAGTTCTATGCTGCCCATCTTTTGGCGCACAAAAATGCCATCCATAATATCTATATGAAAGCCTTCGCAGTGCGTAGCAAGCAGTTTTATCTGTGTTTGCAGTTCATTGATATCTTGACTTAAGAGTGCCGGAAAAATGTGCATAGTTTTTTCTTTTAAAAAAGAGATACCTCGGAGAGTGTCCCCGAGGTATCTTTGTTGTTTTTAAGGTTGTGTTGCAGGTTTGAATTGACTAAAAATTCTTCCTAATTCTATGTCTTTGCTAAAAAGTAAACCCAGGTCGCGTGCTAGATAGGTTAATGATTGAGGAGAGAGATCTCTTGCTATAATACGCTTCATAATATCGCATATTGCTGTTGCTTTTCCTAAATCGTCAATACGGTGAATTTTGCCTTCTGCAATCATTGCTCCTAAAATTGCACAAAGTAATTCTAAGTTGTTTAACATAAATTCTCGTTCTTCAGGTGTTACTATACCTACTACGTGACTTAATCCAGGTAAAGCAGTTGCTCTTTCTGCACCTATATATCGTAACCCTGCTCCTACAACTACTCCAGCAAGTGCTCCTGCTGCTGGGTGTTTTGCATATTTCAGGTATTGCATATAAGAATTTTGATCGTTATCAGGAGGTGTTGATTTTAAAGAGATTGGCGCAATAAGAAGAGAGAGTAATAAGAAGCTTTTTGTTTTCATGAGTGACTCCTTGAAAAGGGTTTTGCTTTGTTTGACTACACGGCACGCAATCCTATCTAGCCCTCTTATTGAATGTCAAAGCTTTTGTCTGCTGAGCAGATGATAGAGTGTGTAACTATCTGTATACTGTGAGTAAAAATACTGATACAGAAGGGATTTTATGAACAAAAGTGTCTCACAGGTCTATATGATTGTGCTTATTCAGAGTGATTTAAAAGCAGGAATAGAGTTCTATAAAAAGCTGGGGCTTACTTTGGGCCTCCACTTAGAGAACAAATGGGCCGAGTTTGAATGCAATGGAGTTAAGATTGGTCTATGTCCTGGCGATGCAGAGCGAGATCGTTATACGGGTCTGGTACTTAAAACAGACGACGTTCAGGCTCTCTATGAAGAGCTTATTGACGAAGGAGTAGAGTTTGTAGCTCAGCCTGTTATTGCAACCCATGGGGTAATGGCATCACTTCTTGACCCAAGCGGCAACCGTATCGACTTGTATCAGCCGACCCATGAAAAGGTGCGTGAAGTGCTTGAAAAAGGGGGTAAAGCATGTGGGGTTGATAAGGTTGATAAAGGTGTATGTTGTAAAAAAGAAAGTGGATGCAAAAAGTAATTTTTTCTTTTTGTATTGCCTGGCAGGGCCAATAGAGATGTGCTCCCCGCACAGGGCCAAAAGGGATACTTCTCTACCCCCTTTGGAATCCAGGAGACAAACCTAAGGCGGTTTGATCGCCTAACGGACCAAACCTCGGCACACGCTCTTGCGAGCTTTGGCCTCATTGGTCCTAGATAAGTAAATTCTTTATTAGGGGTCGAAGCCGGTGTGAGCCGAGAGCGTAAGCGAAGGCGAATGAGGGAATTACCCCGTAACAGGGGTCAAGCGGAACTGCTTGTGCCCGGATCTTAAGGGGTGGGCAATCACCCCTTATAAAAATACTTTGCTTCTGCATGCGTAGGGCCTGCTTGATTATTTGCCCAATTAAGCTTAAATATTTTCAACATATATCAAAACTACAGTAAACAAATCTGAGTCACTTACTATAAAAAATTGCACTCTTTTTCATCTCGGTTATACTATGGCCAGATAAAAATCTGAATGAAAAAAATATACAACATAAACAACTTTTAAGGAGGATTACATGGTAGAGAAAATCCGTCCCCTCTACGATCGACTGTTCGTTGAACGTATTGCGGCTGATGAACGAACAGAAGGGGGTCTTTATATCCCTGAAGGTGCTAAGGAAAAGGGCCAAACAGGTAAAGTTTTGGCTGTGGGCGAAGGTCGCCTTGATACTGCTGGCAAAAAGCTGCCGCTTTCAGTTAAAGTGGGCGACGTTATCTATTTTGGTAAGTATGCAGGTACCGATGTTGATGATAGACATCTTATCCTAAAAGAAGATGACATTTTGGGCGTAGTAGAAAAATAAAAACATATAAAGGATATAAACAATGGCCGGAAAGAAAATTCTATTCGGTGTCGAAGCGCGCGATAAAATTCGTCGCGGTGTTGATACCCTTGCAGATGCTATTAAAGTTACCCTCGGGCCTCGGGGAAGAAACGTTGCTTTTGATAAAGCATTTGGTTCTCCTGGCATTACCAAAGACGGCGTAACCGTTGCAAAAGAGATTGACCTAACAGACAAGCTTGAAAATATGGGCGCTCAGTTGGTTAAAGAAGTTGCAAGCAGAACAGCTGATGTTGCTGGTGATGGAACCACAACTGCAACTGTTTTAGCACAAGCAATCTTCCGCGAAGGTAACAAGTACGTTACTGCCGGTGCAAACCCAATGGAACTGAAACGCGGTATTGATAAAGCGGTTGAAGCTGCTGTTGAAAGCGTTAAAAAAGCTGCAAAAAAAGTAAGCGACAAGATCGAAATCGAACAAGTTGCAACTATTTCAGCAAATTCAGACACAGTAATTGGTAAGCAAATAGCAGAAGCTATGGACCGTGTAGGCCGTGATGGCGTTATTACGGTTGAAGAAGCCAAAGGTATGGAAGATGAATTGGATATCGTTGAAGGTATGCAATTTGATCGTGGTTACCTGTCTCCGTACTTTGTAACCAATCCAGATAAGATGGAAGCGCAACTTGCCAACCCTGCAATCTTGATTCATGAAAAGAAGATCTCTTCTATGAAGTCTCTGCTTCCTATTTTGGAGCAGGTTGCAAAGTCTGGCAAACAGCTTTTGATTATTGCAGAAGATATTGAAGGTGAAGCGCTTGCAACATTAGTTGTTAACAAGATTCGTGGAACACTCAATGTTGTTGCAGTTAAAGCTCCTGGCTTTGGTGATCGCCGCAAAGCAATGCTAGAAGATATTGCTGCATTAACTGGTGCAAAAGTTGTTTCTGAAGAGCTTGGTATTAAGTTAGAGAACTTAGCATTCTCAGATTTGGGAAGTGCCAAGAAAGTTCTCATTACTAAAGATCATACAACAATTGTTGATGGTGCTGGTGATAAGGCTGAGATTGATGGCCGTGTAGCGCAGATCAGAATGCAGATTGAAAACAGCTCATCTGATTACGACAGAGAAAAGCTGCATGAACGCTTGGCTAAATTGGCTGGCGGTGTTGCGGTTATCAAAGTTGGTGCAGCAACAGAAACAGAGATGAAAGAAAAGAAAGACCGTATCGAAGACGCACTGCATGCAACACGTGCTGCGGTTGAAGAAGGTATTGTTGCAGGTGGTGGTACCGCATTACTGCGTGCCCAAGCTGCTGTAGACAAAGTGCAAGCAGAAGGTGACGAAAAGCTTGGCGTTGCCATTATTCGCCGCGCGCTAGAAGAGCCTGCTCGTATTATCTCTCACAATGCTGGATTTGAAGCTTCAGTAGTGGTTGAAAAAGTACGTAACTCAGCGTACGAGATCGGCTTTGATGCAAAGAATGGTGTATACGTAGACATGGTTAAAGCTGGTATTGTGGATCCTGCAAAGGTAACGCGTACTGCTTTACAAAATGCCGCTTCTATTGCTGGCTTAATGATTACCACAGAAACTATTATCTGTGATAATCCAGAAGACAAAAAAGAGGTAACTCCGCCAACTCCTGGTGGTGGCATGGGCGCCATGGGCGGTATGTACTAAGCTCTGATTGCATATAAAGATAAAAAAAGCCCGGGATTTCTCCTGGGCTTTTTTGTTGGGTTCTTTTAATTATTGATGACGGGTGATATTCAAGTTTAATACTGGGCGTTGTTCTCTTGTTGTTTTGGTATCATCATTATCGCTACTATCGCCATCATCATCGCTGCTGCTATCATCGCTTCCAGGTATCATATTTCCTGGTACGTTTTGAGTTCTGGCAATTTTGCTTTGTAATGTTGCGTTTTGGTGTTGTAATTTTTGAATTTCAATTTCAGCTTTTAATGCGCGTTCAACAAGTATTGAAATTTGTTCGTCAGATGCTTTGCGAAATGCTTTTAGTTTTTCTTCAAGTTCAAATTCTCGTACTGATTTTTCCTTTAAACTAAGATCAGAATCATCCCATTCAAGGTTCTCTTCAGTAAAAGGATTCATTGGTGAATGATTTTGAGTATCTTGCAAAGATGTAATTTCCATTTTTAAGACATCTATTTCTTGTCTTAATCTATCCAACTCTTCCTGAAGCTTTTGGTTTATGTTTCTTTCATGAATTAAAGCTGCATCGTCACCTGCTTGTATTGCTGCTGCAGATCTATACTCATCTGATAATGCGCCTAGTAATGCTTTTATCGCTTCTTTTAGGTCTGATATAGTTGCTTTTGGATTGTTTACTAAAGAGATATAACGTTCAAATTCACCTAAATTCTCTAAGTAATCACCATAATCTTCTGGAAAGAAATCTTTTTCGATTGCTTTGAGAGGCGTATTGACTTGCTCCATGCACTGTAAACCCTGCAATCCACCAATAAAAATAAGCCCTAAAAGTAGTTTTTTGTTAACCATGACAATCTCCATTTTAATAGTTATATTCGAATATAGCTCGAATTATTATATTCTAATTGTAAATGTTTTGTGGTAAATTGCAACAGGTCAACAATGAGCTTAAAAAGCTCTTAATAAGCTTATTTTTTAAATTATGTTTTTTTCTGAGCAGCAGCACGGGTCGATGCAAGTTCAGTTTCTAAGCGCCTTATTTGAGCTTGTAGGGCTTGCATTGTTTCTGCTTGTTTTGCTGTAAAAATCGCGTATTTTTGGGCTATTTCTAGAGCTTCTCCTCTTGAGCTTAAAGCATTTTTTTGTTGTTGTTCCATAAGCGCAATAGCTGCATGAAGTCTTTCAAAGGCTTCATCGTCCCCTTCTATAATTCTTCCAAGATGCTCTGCATCTCGCTCTGTTTCTTGTTGTGCCGCAGCTGCTAGTTCAGCAATTACTGCTGTTGTAGTTGGAGAATGCCTATCTTCAGATATCAGCTCATTTGCTTTTTCAAGAGCCACATCTAAACGATTTCTACTTATTTGTGGTAATTCGAATGAGTCTTGATCAGCTGTATTTTGATCAGCTGTATAAAGAGATTGCGCTATAAGGCATAATAAGAAACATTTTTTTATCATAAGTAACCCCCTTTTTATGAGTTA
>JACCDR011298078.1_pt1 | contig 10457 bp, 35 predicted proteins | sample 7446431 | NCBI WGS metagenome assembly JACCDR01 (sample SAMN15323443, study PRJNA562643) | freshwater metagenome | isolation source: river surface water | place: USA:Blue River Watershed | collected 2017-08-17 | reverse complement strand
CACCAGCGACGTGGAGATCAAGGCCACGCTGGCCGAGACGCCCTTCGCGTCCTCGGCGGCCGCCACGTTCGGCACCATCGGTGTCGGGCAGATCGTCGCCAAGGAGGCCCAGTGGGTCTCCGAGGAGCGGGACGGCGAGGAGCACTGGTCGGCGCTGAACGTGCCGACCTACGAGAAGGTCTCGGAGGCCATCTCGTGCCTCGGGTCGGGCATCTACAACCAGAAGGCGGAGTTCGGCGGCGGCACCGCCGTCGCTCGCGCGCTGGTGGACATGCTCGTCGCGTCCGACAAGACGGTGGACGAGGCCCTCAAGGTCATCGTCGCCAAGGCCGAGGAGGTCCGCAAGGCCAAGGCCACGTCGGAGAAGGCGCTGGAGAACGTCAACTCCGCGCTGGCCAAGTTCCGCAAGATGGACACCGGCGTGTGGTCGGAGACGATGGAGGCCACGTTCTCCGTCATCAAGGCCAACGTCGAGCAGATCGCGGCCGAGCGGGGCAAGATCGAGCTCGCCAGCAACACGGGCGAGACCGTTCTCGTCTAGCACCAACGTTCCTAGATCGTAACTAGGCGGTCGGCAGGGGAGTAATCCCCTGTCGATCACTCACCTGAGGAGAGTGTTGGTCGATATCCCCTTCGGATGGCCGGATACCGGAAGAAGAAGGCGACGTTTAGTCGGGCCGACATTCTCCTCAGGTCGTCGTTTCAGTAGTGAAAGAGAGGGGAGGAAGGTCGTTATGGCCGGTATCTTCGATACCATTGTGTGTCCGCCGCACCGTACCGAGGTGTCGTACACACCGCGTTGGGTCATGGTCGATGGGGTCAACACCCTCGTCATGGACGCCAACCACAGCGTCAGCGAGTGCTCGTCGTCGGACGGCGGAGCCTGCTTCTGCCTCCGGCACACCTGCGGTCGGCTGGCCAAGGACTGCCCCTGCTTCGGGTAGTCCTACACAACAACTGAATAACAACTGAATAGGTCGCGCTGGTAGGTCGCGGCCCTGTATTCCAGGATGATACAGGGTCGTCGTGGTTCGAGTCCACGCAGCGCACGTCGCTTTCATTTGTGAAAGTTAGTGGGGAGGCTGGCAGCAACACCGCTTCGTCGTCCCCCGACACCGTTGCCCATTCGTAGGGCGCGAAACCTGTCGTCACCATCACCGCCTGCGGGCAGGAGGTAGTCGAACAGGTACAAATCAGGGAGCGCCGCCGTTACCTTGCGCTGCTAAACAGGGCGGTAGTCGATCAGGAGTGGACTACCCACTCCCTTTGTCGGCAGTTTCATTAGTGAAAGTGAAAAAGAGAGGACAGGTCGATGCCCAAGCCCACGGACGTGATCGCCAAGGTCTACAAGGTCACCGCTCCGTCGCGTCGGCTATGCGCTGTCCTCGGGTGCGGCAACGCGCCCTGGACGTTCTCCGACTACTGCGTCGAGCACCGCTACGACGAGTAGTTTCACTAGTGAAAGTGAAAGTAGGTGAGATAGTGAAGCACCATCCCCTCTGTCCCGTCGCCAAAGAGTCGTGCTGCCCTTGGATGGGCGAGTGCGACTGCCAGTGTATGTGTGACTTCATCAACGAGGTCATCAAGCACTGCGCCGATATCGTCAACCACCAGCACTTGGTCGCATCAAGCGCAACCCGTGACTTCTGCTTCGGCTGGGACCGAGCAGTAGAGCACGTACGAACCAAGGTCCTTGAGTCCCAGGCCAAATAGTTTCACTAGTGAATATGCGGGGACCGTCATTCCGTTGCCCAGTACCCGCAGGTCGTGCTGCCTTGGTAGGACCACCGAATAGGTTGAGGTTCGATTCCTCACAGCACACTCTTATCCGCCACAAACAAATCGCGCCTGAGGGGTGCCATGAACGAGACTCACTCCGCACGCTTCAACCGCAACGAGACGGTCAGCTGCTCCTGCGGCTGGTCAAGCGGGTACACCGACACCGTGTCGGAGGCGATCAACCGGTTCGCTGACCACGCCGTCATTCAGGCGCTCCTCAGGTAGTTTCATTAGTGAAAGTAGGTGAAAAAGTGATCCGCACAACCATGAACGGCTACACCATCGCTGGCTGGAAGTTTTCAGCGATGAACGTCATGTGCGAGCACATGGACTGGTGGGCCGAGGCCGACACTCCCTTCGACGCCATGATGCTGGTCACCAACCTGCGTCTGTGCGATCACCCCTCCCACGACGCTCCCTCCTCCATCGTCCATGACTACCGCTCCCCCGAGGCCCGCAAGTCGGACTTGCTGCGTTACGTGGGCGCGAAGTAGTTTCACTAGTGAAAGAGAGGTAACAGTGGACTTCGAGAGGAACAAGCGGCACCACATCTGTGCCGAAATCCAGTACGAGACCATCGACGGCAACGTCCACTCGGATATCTGCTTCCACACTGACATGTCCGCTGCCAAGGCTGAGGAGGTTCGGAAGTTCCTCCACACCGCTCTGGATGAGTGGCTGAACCAGAACTACGACACCATCAAGAAGACCAAGCACACGGGGTGGTTCGTCGTCGGCAAGTCCGAGCTCTGCGCGGACGTGCTGGACGAGTACGGCATCCCGTTTCAGGAGTGAAGGGAACTACCATGTGTACGTGCTGGTACGGCAGGTGCTGCTACGCCCACAGAGAACCACCTCCCCCACCGGAGACCGTGGACCAGAAGATCGCTCGGTACGCCAAGACTCTCCAAGCCATCTACGACAACCGCACAGCGGGGGACTACACGTTCTCTGGTGTGCTGGCGACGTTCCTCAACGACGTTCAGAAGTGAAAGAGGTGTAGATGAAGCGCAAGAAGTTTCTCTGCGTAGACTGCGGTGTGGATACCAAGTACGAGTTCTACTTCATCCACACTGAACTCTGGCTCTCCGTCATGCCTTCCAAGAATGGTATGATCTGCGTTGGGTGCTTGGAGACTCGTCTGGGCAGGCTTCTTTGCGCCAAAGACTTCACTCAGTCGTACATCAACGACACTACGTGGGGCGTGCGTTCGCCTCGCCTGCTTGACCGCCTTCGTCGCGTTCACTAGTGAAAGGAAAAGTCATGACAACTCCTAACGATCTTCCAATGCCCAAGAAGAAGGACCCATCACCCGTCTCACTAGGCCACAACCACAGCGAGAAGACGATCAAGCGCGTCTTCGAGTGCCCTCGCTGCGACTACGTGCGGGGCACCGTCGCTCTGGAAGAGCTCAGGGCCTCCTAATGAGGTTCAACTGGGGAGCTGCCTTCTTCTGGTGCGGGCTGGCTATTCTTGGCCTGTACCTAGCAGACTGGTACGCTAGAAGCCGTTAGTCTCCTGTCGGTACGGGTGCTCTGTCTCCCCGTATCGGCAGGCCCAGCGTCGGTAAGTGCCAAGGCTGGCCTCTGTGACTGTAAATCACGGGTTGCTAGGTTCGATTCCTAGTCGGCGCACACAGCATTGGGTCTAGCACTAGGTAAGAGGCCCGAGTGGAAGTCCAGCGTGACTGGAATGAAGAGTGATGGTCTTACGGTCCACCAATGCTGCGTTCACTAATGAAATGAGGTGACATGAAGATCACAGGGTTCTACAGATGTAAGAACTGTGCCAAGGTACACACGTTCAGCGCCGGATTCATGGTCGTTCATTGCTCATGTGGCGCGGAAATCAACCAGCTTGTAGAGGCGGGCATCCTCAGTCGCACTCCTAAGTTCTAGGTTCACAAGTGAAAGAGGGAGAAGTGGAAGAGCTGGACGAAGACTTCCCGTGCTCAGAAGAAACCTGCGGAGACAGGTGGACGTTAGAGTGGCAGGACAGCGATGAGTCGTGGCTGTGCTCTGACTGTGGGGAGAGCTGCGACCACCTTGACGAGTACTACATGGTCCACAACTCTCTCTGGCTTTCAGTAATGAAATGTTACTGTGGTATGCTCTGTATCGGATGCTTGGAGAAGCGTCTAGGTCGTGAGCTTACGGCAGAAGATTTCACTGACTGCCCGCTGAACAAAGACCCAAGCATTAGAAGGTCCTCTCGTCTCGCCTCAAGGCTTGTATCTCACTAGTGAAAGGAAGAAAAGATGGCGTCTATTAAGAACAGCAACAAGCGCCGTAAGGAGCGCTTCAAGGAGTGCTACGAGCGCGGCAAGGTGAACAAGAAGAAGCGTGACGAGCAGAACAAGGCCCGAGCCGCCACAAACATTTCGCTGGGGCTGGAGCCTACCTTCCGCCATGTGACAAACGAGGCGGGCAAGCTCATTCGTACTCGTCGTGACACTCACGCTTGGACAGTGGCAAGGGCCAAGCGCACAGAGGCGCGGGCCAGCAAGAGGGCAGTCGCAGAGCGTGAGAGAATCCGTGCTGAGGCAGCAGAGGACCCGATCACCAGAGCTCTGGCCAGGCTGGCTCAGTAGTCTTCACTAATGAAGAGCGTCCTGGACAAGACGCGGTAAACTGTCCTAGTCTTCCAAGTTGGGCTATATGCAGTATCTTCGGACTGTTGGCGATGCCTCGCTGAACTTGGCGGTGAACCTAGGTAGCCGTTAGAAATCCATGACACCCTAGGCTGGTCATGGTGTGGTCGTGCAGTCTTGCCTTAGATTTAGGTAGAGTCAGGGCCGTGAGCGAAAGCAGCGAGACCCCTGGCGTGGGGTTCGACTCCCCACCTGCACACGTCTTCTTTCATTAGTGAAGAAGATAGTCGATCCTAGACGCTAAATAGGAGGGCCGATTAAGAGCCGGACCCTTATACTCAGGCTCGGCGCTGGTAAAGGCGTTACTAGAAGGTGAAATAGTTCACGTAGCCTTCCTCAGATTGGAATATTTCCTGCGTGTAATGCAAGGAGTGTAGCTGTGGCTCTATGAACGGGATAGAGTAGGCGGGCACTAGGAAAGACGCAGCTTGATATACCATGCTCTTCTGGGCCCTCGTTTAGAGGAACTGCCGGAAAATTGGATGTGGGGCCGGTAAATGTGCCTGCTTCCCAAACCCTAGAAAGTAGGGTACATCCTTCATCACGCAAGACGATGGTGATGTTAGGGTGGGCTAGCACCCCTTGGGAAATGAAAGTACCTTGGGGTGCTAGCTTTCTTACTCCCTATCCTCTTTGATCGACACCAAAGTAGCAGTCTGGAAATGCGGCCTGACGCCCATGCTGATGGAACTTGCCCCCTAACTGACTACTAGGTCCTATTCAGATAAGAGTGGTAGGGCTTTTTTGTGAGAGTGCGCTTCGGGCGTGTATCTCACACATCACTACTGAAGGTTCAGAGCAAGACGCGCCCTACCCATCGGGTTTTGCGTGCTCTGGCTGTAGGTTCGAGTCCTACTAGTGGTGCTTCATCTATGAAAGGAGAACAATGAAGCTTCTTGATAGGTTCAACGCTGCTGGTGCCATCATCCTTGGGTACCTGATCTTCGGGCTGTGGTACCCCATCACTGAGAAGATCACTGGGGTTGCGCCCGACCATCTCTCCTACTTCAAGGCTCTGGATGACAAGACATTCGAAGTCTTCGACTCCATGATCGTCAGGCTGAACTCTAAGGGGTATGATGTATGCCCCTGCTACAACCACTTCTGTCTGAGAATGGTTCTGTTCCATCCTGCCCAGTTCCTTATTGAAAGTCAGGATGATGACTACTCCTTCGACCCTGCCCCCTTCTCGGACGATGAGGATGAGTGGGATGCGTGGGAAGCTCGTCAGGAAGAGAAGTACCAGAAGAAGAGAGCTCTTCGTCCCTGGTATCTCAAGTAGGAGATTAGGATGTTGATACTGGCTAAAGGCAGCTTCTTCGGTAAGTGTGATGAGTGTCCGAAGAGCTACCAGATTACTACGCAGACTCACACTGGGTACAAGCACCAGTGCTTCACCCACTACTACGAAGAGAAGAGGCAAGGAGCATGAGCACGCTATCTCAGGGCTGGAGATACTTCATTGAGTTCTTCTCATGGGGGTTGCTATTTACCCTTGTCTGGGCGACAGCGATGTTGACCTTCACCATAACAGGAGCTATAACAAGCGCTACCTACCCCTATCACTATGCGAACGGGTACTGTGCTGCCCTTGGTGGGGAGAGACTCAACGACGAGACGTGTAACGTCGATGGAAAGGTAGTGGTGATTCAGAAATGAAATACAAGATCATGGTTCGGTACGATCACGTAGCAGATTTCTGGGAGTGGAAGGTGTGGCCTGCTGACCAGCCAGAGCCGAAGAACATCTACGCTACTGGTTGGGGGTACACCTTCACTAGGTGGGGCGCGTACAGGAAGGCCAAGCACGTAGCGAACACTCACGGTGCCTACTCTGACAGGTCGGAGATTGAGTACGAGGTTAAGTAATGAAGAACGTTGACTACGACATTCTTTGGGGCCGAGCAGTTTACTTGGGCCTCATTACTACCCGTGACAGTCTAGGTACGCAGGCACTAGTTGATCTGCTTAAGGATCAAGGAGACGAGATGGCTGATGAGGTCATCGCTCGCATTACTAGCTGACCTGTGATACCATAATAGCTTCAAGCCCCATTAGCTCAGTGGATAGAGCGTCCGGTTTCTACCCGGTAGGTCGGGAGTTCGAATCTCTCATGGGGTACTAAGCCCTCGTAGTCCAACGGCAGAGACAAGACACTTAAAACGTCTACAGGTGTGGGTTCAAATCCCACCGAGGGCACGTTTGGTCTAGAACTAGGTAAAAGACTGGTACGCGACAATGCCGGTGTGGTAGCGGTATATCCTGCGGGTGACGAATTCCAATTCCCCAAAGCATTGTCATAAAAACGCAAGGCGTTGTGTACCGGATGTTGTCGGCACTGATGGTACGAAGTTCTATCAGGCCAGTCTACCAAACACCTAAGCCTCACTCTTTTGAGTGGGGCTTGTTTCATTAATGAAGGAGGTGTAAGAATGAGAGATGTTTTGATTGTATTTGGGGCATTTCTAGTGATGGTTGCTCTCTGCTTCTTCTGGGCACTGCTGGTGGTGCCGATGTTCGTATCAGCTGGAACTGCTGGGTCCATCATCCTCTCTGGCCTTGGTGGCTTCTTCATCGGCTGGGCGGTCGCTAAGGTGGCCTTCGAGCTTCTTGATTGGTAAGTCCGCCACAAACATTTCGCACACTACATAGGAGTATGAGATGATCTACCACGGCTGTGAAACCGCTCCTTGCGACCTCAGGTACACACAGGAACGGTGCTTCGAGTTCGACGTTAGTGATTTCCTCACTAACTACGAGAACGATCTTGCTGACTGTGGGTCGTGATGGCCGGGCAGTATATCGTCTCTCTTCCTGATGGCAAGGAAGCAATCCTTGATGTTTCACTAGTGAAGGAGGGGGTGTCGGTCTCTATTGATAAGATTGGCACCCCCTTCCTCTCACTTCATTACGGCCTCATTCCAGCTCAGGAGCTGGCTGATCTGCTGATTTCTCATAGTGACTAAGAAGGTGTACCATGGACTACGAGAAGTACTTAGACCTGTTTCATTCTGATGACGAAGAGGACCCCTGTATCTCATGCAGAGAGTCTCTTCGTATGGACTACGAGCAGAACGAGGCAGACCGTATCAGAAAGGAGGGGCGCTAACGTGCTTTCATTTATGATTGATGGTGTAATCATCATGCTGACTAGCGGTGCTATGTGGCTTGGTGGTTACATTTCTGCCGCAATTGTAAACCTTCTTGTTAGAGACAAGGACTAGGAGATGGCAGAAGAGGCTCCCAAGCCTATCTATGAGCTGTTTAAGAACATTCCTGAGGGGCCAGACTTCTTGTTCATGGGACCCACTCAGCAATGTATGTGTGGTTCAGTAATGTTCCACGCTATCGTGTGGTATTCAGTTCCCGATGAGAACGAAGAAGCTGACCCAGAAGACTCAAGAGCAGTGGCAGGGTACTTCACTGAGATGCTCTGTGTAGCCTGTGGTGCTTTAGTACACGGAGCAACCGATGACCCAACAGAGCGCGCAAGCGTCTAGTACCTAATAACACTTGGAGCAAATATGCTTTCATACTTCGCTAAGGATGGATCGTTCGGGGATGCTGATGGCATCCTCATTATTGACACCTCAGAGTGGTCTGATGAAGACTGGGAGAATGTTTCTGAGGTTACTGACGAAGCTAGAGCAACTGCTGCCGTGGTGGCAGCGTCAGCGCACGCAATCGAAAAGGTTATTGAGAAGGGATGGCTGTCATGAATACTGTGGAGACTAAGGGCACCACTACTGAACGAACTAACGTTGCCTTCTTCGCATTAGAGTTTGAGAAGGCCCTGTACTCTGCTGAGGCTGACTCAAAGCTGGTTGTTTCTCTGCCCGATCTTATTCCTATCTGGATTCCCTCAGTGGAGGCTGGGTTTGATATGATCGACAAGATTTACACCATCCTTGGCGAGCCTAAGCTGTACTCACTTCGCACCACTCTCACTGATGACGAGGTGGTTAGCCTGTATGTTGACGACACTCTCGTTATCTCTGGTGAGACTTCCAAGGAGCTGAGAGACCTGGTGGACGAGGAGATTCGTCGCATTCAAAGACCAAGGTGGTAACCCATGGAGGCAATCCTGGCAGGAATTCTAGCTTTAACATTGGCCGCCTGGTTAATCTGGGTCAACTTTAGAGACGAGGACTGACATGACCAACAACGATCTTGCCGCCTCGGTGGCGGCACTCAAGGACGGCGACCGTGTGCGGGCGACGTTCGTGAACGGGGAGACGGAGGCGGTCTACACCGGGCCGGTGAAAGTGGGTCGCCGCGACGCACGGGTATGGATCGCAGAGGGGGAGGTCATCAGGTGGGCGCACGGTCATCTGGCAAGCGACCTCACCGCCGTCGAGGTGCTGACCCCCACCCTGCCGCCCGAGCCGCCCGTCGGGTCGGGGGTGTTCCACGACGGGGTGCTGTGGTGGCGTGACTCGTTCACCGGCAAGTGGTTCGCATCCGGCGACCTTGGCAGAGACGTAGCCGTGTGGTCCGAGATTCAGCCGTGCGTGCCCGCCGTGCCAGCAGGCGGTGAGTGATGGAGCGGTATCACATGTGGGCCAACGGTGGCATCGTTCAGGCCGACCCGCGCCCCAACGGAGTGTGGGTGCGGTACGAGGACGCGCAGCGGGCGGTCGCGGAGGCCGAGCAGCGGGGGCGCGAGGACTCCGTTGCTGAGGCTGCGGTCATTGAGAGTGATGCGGCTAGGACCAAGTGGTACGAGCAGGGGCAGCGTGACGAGCGGGCCAAGCACCGCCGCATCCTCACCGCCGACGACCCCGAGCCTGCGGTTGGGGCCGTTGTTAGAGCGGTTGGCCACCCAGACGCTGCTGAGCCAAACACCTCGGAGATTGCCGTTCATCGTCACGATGGGTGGTATATCCCCGGTCTCCATGTGTGCTTTCGCTGGCACAACCTGTTCATTGGGTGGGAGAGCATCACCCTCATTCATGACGCGGGAGGTGAATCGTGATCTTCGAGCGACTGTGGTGCGGAGCGTACAGCCGCACTCCGTTACCCACCGAACCGCAGGACTGCGCCGTCCACCCCGCAGGTGGTGAGTCTGCCCCTGACGCAGCTGTGATGGATGCGAGTGAGGCGGCGTGGTCATGAACAACATCTACGTTCCTGTAGGTCCACATCTTCCGTACCCAACACCCAAGGTTCAATACGCATTGGGGTACGTTCATGATCTTCCTAGTTCAAGAGTGCCGTTCGGCAAGGTGGGAGCGATTGACACCAATGTTCAGAACGTGATTGACGAATGGGCGCACCTCCAAGCAGTTCGACATAACCACTGGGCAAGGTACGTAGTCCTTGAAAGAGTACAGCCAGTATGGAAGGAGTACACGCCGTGATCTGCCCTTGGGATAAGAAAACGGTTCTAAAGGATAGCGGAGTAGAAACTATACTGGGTAGGTGGTACTGCTCTAGATGTGGGGCGTGGTTTCACACCTCAGTGGTTACGGCGAGTCAGCCATGATTATCCCACCGCCACAAACAAATATGAGTGCTGGTGGGTACATTACGTGCTCACAGTGTAACCGTAGTCATCCTAGGCGCGGTTCTTTCAGTAATGAAACTGTTGTCTGTAGCTGTGGCAGAACGCTGTCCCTATCTGGTAGTGAGTACCAGTAGAAAAGGAGAAATAATGTCTAATCTTGACAAGCTCAAGGAGCTCTTAGATCGTCTAGTTGAGGATGGAGCTAGTAACGCTGCCGTGTTTGATGACGAGACGGGCGGCGTCATTTATGAGAACCCCGGATTGGCAGCTGTCATTGCAGTTAAGGATGCGCCTTCCAACTTCGGTGCTGAGGGTCCCTTCTTCTCCATGTCTGTAGTTACAGCTGGGGACATGGCGAGGAGCGGACAGGACTCTTTGAAGAACCCCAGAGAACGGCTGCTGGCTAGAGAGGCTGACGATATTGTCCAAGCTCTCAAGAGGTACGGCAATCAGTTCTTCGAGGAGTTTCCTGGTCTCAAGGATATTAACGAAGAGGCTGACAAGAATAGCTGGTCCCTCTAAT
>JACCDR012609370.1_pt1 | contig 10461 bp, 9 predicted proteins | sample 7446431 | NCBI WGS metagenome assembly JACCDR01 (sample SAMN15323443, study PRJNA562643) | freshwater metagenome | isolation source: river surface water | place: USA:Blue River Watershed | collected 2017-08-17 | reverse complement strand
TTTTCGAAGGCGTCTATCTTATTTAAAAGACTTCTTATTCGCTCAAACATGTCTCACTATGAGATTCCTTTTTTCCCGCTGTTTCGCAAAATTGTTACACAGATGAAAAAATTGACAGTGATGAGCTGTCCGGTCTTTACTGGCTGCTATGAAAAATCGTCAAATGAACATTATTTTTATCCTCGTCCTCTCACTCTTGACTGCTCAGGCTTTCGCAGATTCAGACGTGGGTTTTCGTCAGCTTGCAAAAAAGAAAATTTTAGGTGATCAACAGCACCGTTTACCATTGGATCTAGAGTCCTCGGACTATGAGTCCTGGATGAAATGGCTCCGCATTCGTGTGGATGTCGGACCTGAGGTTCTTGCCGATGTCATCACCGAAGAGGATGTCGTACAGTTCCTCATTAAAAAGGGTGGCAGGAACGCTGAGTTTTTGAAATTCATCACTTCCAAGAAACCACCGGGATCTGAGCTCGCATTCACGAATCCGGAACTTCAAAAAAAATCAGGGATTCCAATAGATAAACCAAAAACATATTCCCCTGCGATTTTGCGCACTCAGCTCAATGAGTTGCAGGAGACGATGCCAGCTCAGCTCAAAGAAATTATTTTGGGTGTTGCTCCATTCAGCTATCCACTTCAGGTGAGTGACGAAGACTATCTGACCTGGGCGAGAAAGATTGATAAAATGTACCAAACAGCTTCGCGTTGGAAATTGATGGAGCCATATTTGGAATATTTATCTGAAAGAAAAGCTGAAGACATTCGCGGATATTATTTCTTGAATAAAGAGGATGGACTTCAAGATAAATTGACGAATTGGAGCTCACTGGCTACAGCAGATCAAGAGCGATTGCTTGCCCATTTAGACGGTTTGTGTTTTCAGGCGCAAGTTCCTGAGCAGTGTTCGGCGCAGCTCAGACAGGCCATCAGCCAGTATCCGAAAAATCAACAAGCGTTGCTTAGTTTTTATTTAAAAAAACTTCCCGCTGCAGAAGAGGCTTATAAGAAGTTTTTTGTCTTACAAAATCCGCGTCCTGAAGCCATTTGGAATTCATTTGATGCACAGACGATGAAATTTCCCTTTCGTGATCCAAAAAATGATGAGATCCGCGCATTTGTAAAAGACAACATTGAAGACGAATGGAAATTCATGGATTGGAAGTTGATCCTTGATTTTATTCCAACGGCTCCTGTTTCTGTGATCTTCCAACCAGGTGTGACTCCGCACGTGAATGGGCTTGGTGGTGACAGCATCACCATGGATTCAAATCAGCCAATGTCAGAATTTGGAACGCAATGGACGATTCGGCACGAGTTTGGTCATGTCCTTGGTTTGCCGGATTGTTACATTGAATTCTATGATAAACTGAAAAAAGAAATCGTGAGTTATCAAATCGATATCACAAATATTATGTGTTCACGCGCGGGACATTTGCAGCAAATTCATGTGGATGAACTGAAAAAAAGTTATTTCAAATCATCTCTTGAGGACTGATTCCCATGAAAGAGTCTGTTCTTCCGTTGATCAAGGGCCTTGTGGCCCTTTTTTTATTTTTATCTCACACGATATTTTGGTGCACATGCATTTTTATCCTGACTATTTTTAAGCTCTTGATTCCTATCCATGGAGTGCGACATTCTCTGACCAAGGGATTGCATTTTATTGCCAGCAAATGGATTGATTGCAACAGCTTGATCTTTACTCAAATGAGCCAAATTGATTGGAGAATTCATTCTCCCCCAACTCTTTCAAATAAAAAATCATATTTATTGATTTCAAATCATCTCTCGGCCGTAGATATCGTTGCCTTACAGCATGTTTTGAATCACCAAGTGCCTTTTCTGAAGTTTTTCATTAAAAGCCAACTCCGCTTTGTGCCTCTGCTTGGTTTTGCTTGGTGGGCTCTGGATTTTCCTTTTATGAAAAGATATTCAGCTGAGGAGTTAAAGAAACACCCTGAAAAAAAAGGACAAGACATCGCGACAACAAAAAAAATGTGTGAAAGGTTCAAAGGCATTCCGACCTGTATCGTGAATTTTGTAGAGGGAACACGATTAACCGAGAAAAAGCTTCAGGAATACCGATCCTCGTATCGACATTTACTGCCGCCAAAAACAGGGGGCGTTGCTTTTGCTCTTGAGGCGATGGGAGATCAATTTAGCGAAATTTTGGATGTGACAATTTTCTATCCGCAAGGTCAGGTCACTTTGGCAAAATTGTTTTGCGGGCAAATCAAAGGTGTGACAGTTGATATTCGCACACGTGCAGTTCCCAAAATTGCTGGGTCATACATGGACAGTTCTGAAACGCGAGAAGACTTTAAAGGCTGGATGGCGAGTTTATGGCAAGAAAAAGACCTGCTTTTGAACCGGCTTCATCGCGGTCATGAATAGGAATTTTCCCTACGGCATCCGATCGGTATCCGCTTCTCTGTAGTCCTCGGTCTAGCCTTTCTTGGGTTTCGGTTTGACGAAGGTCATGATTCGAAGCTGAAAAGTAAAAAGCCATTCGTCATTTAAGTCCTCATCCTTCAAGATTATAGAAGGAGTTTGATTTGTTCAAAAAACTATCAGCCTTTGGTCCGAAGATATTGAATGTTCGGTTTTTTGTTCTCATTTTGGTGATTGCACAGTGTGTTGCGTATGGCCAGCCAAAACAAAATGAAATCGCGGATCGAAAAAGTTTCTTAACGAGATCCCTTTCTCTTGAAGCAGTTTACGGACAGCAAAATTATCAGGTTTTTGGCTCTGGCTTTACTGCAGATATGACCGGGGCAAATGTGAATGGATATTCATTTGATTGGATCGATCAAGTGGATCAACAATTTTTTCAACTCGAGTACCAGACATCGACAATCAATTCTAAAGTTCCCTCTGGACTGACACCAGCAGAGGTAAAGCAAAAGCTAGAAAAAATCTCGCTCCAGTTTTTCGTTCCGAAGGAAGCAGAAGATAAAATATATTTTAGTTACGGACTGTTTTATCAATCCAGAGCAGTGCAAGAGGATACAAGGCCAAATGCAATTTTGCTCTCCTCAAGAAGATTCGGCCCTGAGTTTTCAGTTATGTGGGCAGATAACTATTCGCAGACTTTCAGTTATTTGATTGATGTTGGACTCGGTGTTCCTCTTTGGTTTGAAGAGCTCGATAAGAGCTCTGGATCTCTCCAATATTCCGCGACAGCAAGAGCCAAATATATGTTTGTCTATCACTTGAATGAGATTTTTGACGCAGGGATTGGTTTGAAAATCCAACTTGAGGATACCAAGTTCAAGCACACTGGAACCCGAGGCACTGTGGATGCAGAAGAGCGCTTTTTGAATTTTGAAATACCGCTACAGCTCAGGGCAAGATTCTAGGGGGAACATCAATGGGTTTAAAATTATTTTTTCTCATTTTAGTTTTTTCTCTTTTTCAATTGAGTTGCTCAGAAACAAGCCGCGTTGCTGGTCTCTCGGCAGTAACGAGTGATTCGAATCAAACAACAAGTGCAAAAACTTGTTCGTCATCTTCAACGAGAGTCATCTATGCGGGTGATCGATCTCTCACGGTCAGTCCGTCTGTTCGTGGTCTATATTCTGACACAAGAATGAATCCCTCTTCGGGATATCCGAGTGTGGCCTATACAGACGTTGGATGTATTTGCTTAAAGTACACTTTTTGGAATGGATCTCGGTGGATCACCGAAGTGATAACAGCGGGCAATACAACCAACTATGTGTATTTAAGACTGCAGTTTTTATCAGATGGTACTCCTCTAGTTGTTTGGTCCAACACAACAACAACATTGCAAATTGCGATTCGAAATAGTTCCAGTTTAACTTCTGTCGGAACATGGTCATTGCGTGTTCTTGATTCCGGCGGGACGGCTATTCGTCCCGTAGAGCTTTCTGTGAATCCATCAGATCAGGTTGGAATATTGTATTCACGAAATACCGCTGGTACGACTCATTTGATTGTTTGTTCCTCGGCCTGCCAACAAGTCCTTAACTATTCAGCACCATCAACGACTTTAGGGACTTCAGGAACAACACCGGCTCAATATGGGCTAGACTGGTGTAATTCTGGAAGTGGATATTATCCAGTGGTGGCATTTTCACAAGCCGGACAGAGTGTATTTGCGGTTTGTCGTCAGTCGAATCTATCAAACTGTCTTTCGGGAATCGCAAGTTGGAGTGGGAGTTCAGTTTACAATCTGACTTCATCCGGTGCGAATCGTCCCGTGACTTCTTTGGTGATTGATCGAACAACAGTTGATGCGCCGATTCGGGCGGCGGTGAATGATGGGACGACGGGGATTCGGCTCTATCAGTCTGCATTTGCAGGAGGTGGTTGCGCGTCGGGAACGCTAGCTGCAATTGCATCGGGAGCGACATTGGCTTCAACGACCACAGTTGGGACTGGGTATCTTGCAATTGAAAGAACGGCTTCCGGAGTATTCCACATGGCCGCAAATGATGCAGCTGCATCAACTCGATATTTCAATTCAGTCGGAACAACATTTTTGACCATGAATGCCTCGGGGATAGTTTCATCCTCAGCCACAGCAGCGGCTGGAGGGCATCGCGCCGGTTTTGCTGTCGACAGTGCAAACTCACAAGCGTATTTGACGTTTGCCCGGACATCAATTGCAACACCGCTCACAGGAAATGGAAACCTGATGTTTGCCTATGTTGAAAACACAACACTGGCATCCAACAATGCGTCAGCTCAATTTTATGAATTTCCGCTCACTTTAGATGGTCAAGTACAGTCACTGACGAACCAAGTTCCAAATGTTGCACTGGCGACGACATCAACGAGCACTCCAGCAGTGGCGCTGATCGATTACTCAGGAGCAGCGACAACTGTTGGAAACTTGAAATATGGCTATCGAACAGGATCTAGTGCTTCGAGCTTGTGGAGCTTTATGAATGTTCCGATCGTCGCACAGCCACAACATGTGGCTCTACGATTTGATCAGAATGATAAGCCTTGGATTGCTGTGTTTGATCAACAAACACTCCGGTTTCTCCTCCTCACGAATAGTAGCACTGACGGTTCTGGGTCATGGAGTGCCTATTATTTCCCGCTTCGCGTGGCCGCAACTGCGGCAACGGCTCCGGCCTTTCATAGTGTCGCTCTTGCGATGGACACCAGCAGCACAAGCTTGGTGAGGCCTGTAATGATTGCGGGAGTTGCAAATCATGGAACTCTCTCGAATACCGGAGTGTGGTCAGCTCGGCTAAATCCCACAACAGGCGACTGGTCAAACGTCACTCAAATTGTTTCAACAAATGCCGCCAATTCTATTTCGAATTTGGTTGCAGACTATGTTGGAGAAAATATCGTTGTTGCTTATTACAACCGCGGGACAAATAATCGGGTTGAGTACAGTCAATCCATCAACTCGGGAGCGAGCTATTCGACGGTCAATTCCGTCAGTGGTCTGACAGCTGCAGGCCAGGGGCTCAGTGTTCGGCTCAATCCTCAAACATCGAGGCCCTCGATAGCTTATTTTGATAAATCAAACAACCGAGTCTATCTTTCTAGATGCGATACCGCCATTGCAAGCTGCACCAGTTTGGCAAGCTGGTCCACAGTTTTAGTTGATAATCTATCTGCCGGCACATCCACACTCGGTGCAACTTCTGATGGGTTGTTGGGAACAGGTCTTACCTTTACCGACACAGGGACTGCTTATGTCACATATCCTATCGGTGCAGGGAGTACTGGATCTTTAAATTTTAATCAAAATAGCTCAGGATCATTCAATAACGTCTCCACCGTGTTATATGCTGGCAACACAGCTAATACCGTTGATAATCCGACAGTCTCAGCAATAAATTTTGGTCAAGCTGGATGGAATATTCAGTCAACTCGTGCCCCGAACGGTGCTCTTTTCAATGTCCATGTTGGGCCGGGGAACTGGTTGTATTCGACCAGTTGCGAATAGCTCTCGAATATCCCGACTCGAGATAAAAAATGATCCCAAATATAAAATTCTCATTGAGATGACTGCGCAATGCCTTGAATTCGCGCTAGATCGGCATTAGCTTTTTACGCAGAGTAAAAACTCAAATTTGCGCACAAAAGGAGCAGTTATGAATTCCGTCCATGAACAAGTTAAACCGGCCAATCCACTTGGGCTCGACGGTGTTGAGTTCATCGAGTACACGGGTTCTGATCGCAGTCACTTTGAAAAACTTTTTCAACGATTTGGTTTTGAAGAAGTCGGGCAGATGCATGGAAAAAACATCAAACTTTTTTCTCAAAATGATATTCACTTTATACTCAATTGTGAGCCACAGACCTTTGCCGCAAGCTTTGCTCAAACCCATGGGCCTGCCATCTGTTCAACGGGCTTTCGAGTCCTCAATGCGCAAAAGGCCTTTGATCTGGCGGTAGCCAGGGGCGCGCGTGCCTATAACGGAACAGTCCACGAACGAGGTGCCACGCCCTTTCCCGCTGTTTACGGCATCGGGGATTCCCTGATTTATTTCATTGATGAAGCAAATCGCAAAATGCTTTATGAAAATACTTTTCAGATTCCAAAAGAAAAATGGAAACCAAAGGGGTTTGGGTTTCAGGTGGTTGATCACTTCACGAATAATGTTCCTCGTGGCGAGATGCAAAAATGGTGTGATTTCTACACTCAGATTTTCGGTTTTTATGAGGCACGATTTTTTGATATCCGCGGAGCAAAAACGGGTTTGATTTCAAAAGTGATGCGTTCTCCGTGTGGAAAATTTTCTGTGCCCATCAATGAGCCCACCGAATCGAAATCGCAGATTCAAGAGTATTTGGATGAATACAAAGGATCTGGCATCCAGCACTTGGCTCTCATCACACCGAATATCGTCGAGTCAGTTTCAACCCTCGAAAAAAAGGAAGTTCAATTTCTGACTCCACCTCCAAAATCTTATTATGATATGTTACCAAGTCGTGTTCCGAACGTTTCAGAAAATCTTGCGGAATTGCAAAGCCATGCGATTCTTGTGGATGGAGATCAAAAAGGTTATTTGTTGCAGATCTTTACCAAGAACTTGATTGGTCCAATTTTCTTTGAAGTGATTCAGCGCAAGGGTCATGACGGCTTTGGTGATGGAAATTTTCAAGCTTTGTTTGATGCCATTGAACGGGACCAACAAGAGCGGGGGTATCTGTAAAATGTTTCAATACTCTCAAGGTCGTCACACCACTCAAGGGCATAAAGGAATTCCAGAAAACCATTTTGAAGAAGAGCAGGGCCGGCAAGGTTTTTTTGGGCCTGTCTCTCATCTGATTAAACCTCAGCCCAGCACCCGATGGCAGAACATTTCAGGTCCGCTGAAGCCAAGGCTGTTTGACTTGGTTGAACTACCAAAATCGCCCGGCCTCTGGAAGAGAGTTTTGTATAATTCTGAAGTTGGACTCTATAAGTTATATTTAAACAAGTCGATGGCCCAAGGTCAGAAAGCATTTCGCAATGCTGATGGGGACACTTTATATTTTGTCCACAAGGGCGCTGGAAAAGTTTTCACCGAATACGGGCTTTTAACCTTTCAGGCAGGTTCCTACGTTCATATTCCGAAGTGTGTGACTCACACCTTATTTTGCGACGAAGATTGTGATTTTTTAGTGATCGAATCCCGTGTTTCCAGTTACCGAGAGCCCGATCGAGGAATGGTTGGGCGCAATGCTTTTTATGATCCTGCATCGATAGGAAAACCAAACCTAGATTTGATGCACGAAGAACTCAAGAAGCTGAGTTCGCCGATTGTTGAAATTACTGTGAAGCGAGAAGATGAAAATACTCGCTTTGATTATGCAGAAAACATCTATGATACGGTCGGATGGAAAGGCGATTTTTTTCCATTTACTCTTCACATCAAAGATCTCATGCCGATGCTGAGTGCGCGGGTTCATTTGCCACCGTCGGCGCACACAACTTTTGTGGCCAAAGGATTTGTGGTTTGTACTTTTTTGCCGCGGCCTCTTGAAACGGATGCTGATGCTTTGAAAGTTCCATTTTATCATCAGAATATCGATTACGATGAGGTTCTCTTTTATCATGATGGAAACTTTTTTAGTCGCGATAACTTACATGCCAATATGATGACTTTGCATCCGGCAGGATTTCCGCATGGGCCCCATCCAAAGGCCGTCAAAAATGTCGGGAATAAAACTCATACGGATGAAGTTGCTGTGATGATTGATACCGTCAATCATCTCAAAGTCGATTCACAGCTTGATTCAGTCGAGTTGAAACAATACTGGCAAAGTTGGATGTCAAAGTGATTCTGATGAGGAAACCCTAAGAATGAAATTAGGTGACCGATTAACAGTGGACGAAGCGATGGCCTTTGCCATTGAGCAGGCTAAGCTTGGAGCTCCTTATGTGAGTCCCAATCCACAGGTCGGCTGTGTGATTCTAGATCGAAATGAAAAACTAATCGGATTTGGATATCATCAAAAGTACGGTGAGGCGCACGCGGAAATCAATGCTCTGAAAGGGTTGTCTCAGGATGATTTGCGCGGAGCTCATGTCATTGTGACGCTCGAGCCCTGTGCCCACCAGGGAAAAACAGGGTCCTGCGCAAAAAAATTAGTTGAATTTCCCCTCGCTCAAGTCACCTATGGAAGGCAAGATCCATTTCCGCAAGTGGCGGGAAGAGGCGCGCAGATTCTGAAGGATGCCGGCATTGATTGCGTGAATTATTCGTCGCTGGTTGAGAACCCGTCGCAAAATGCAAAGTTGGTTCAACTGATAGATAGAGTTCCGGAAGTTTTTTTAAAAAACACAATTGAACAAAAAATATTTATTTCTGTAAAAATGGCGCAGTCTCTTGATGGTAAAATGAGTTTATCCAATGGCCAGAGCAAGTGGATCACGTCAGGAGCATCCCGCGAGTATTCTCATTACCTGAGGTCGTGTCATGACATGTTGGTGGTGGGGGCACAAACAATCATTTCCGATGATCCGTCATTGGATATTCGTCATCCGACGATTCAAAAAAACAATCGAGTTTTGATTTTAGATTTAGAAGGAAGAGCCAGGGGTCGCAAACTTAAAGTTTTGGAGACCCATGGACCTGAGGATGTCTTTTGGGCTATGCCTCCGAGCTCTCAACACGGAAATGACCCGCAAGTTATTGTTGTACCAACTTTTGATGGTGTTCGCGGTCAACAGCTTTTCAATCTGGAGGCTTTGACTGCAGAACTGTGGAAACTCGGAACTAGATCGATCATGGTTGAAGGTGGAGCTCAAACCATTTCAGGGTTTATTGAAGCAGGGCTCGTTGACCGCATTCATCTCTTTCAAGCTCCGGTGGTTCTTGGTGGGACAAGTCATGGCTGGGCCTCGACTTTGGCATTGCAACAAATGGATCAAGTGCTGAGATTTGATATGGATTTGAGCATGGCCCTTGGTCCAGATTTTTACTGGACAGGCCGACTTTTGAAAGGTTGAGCGCAGAACAACCTTAATGAATTTTGATTATAAATATATGAAATTATTAAACTAAAATTATAACTAGAAGCTTTGTAGATTCGGTTAACATGTATAAATTCCATGATTGCTGGGGCTGGTCGCAGCCCCCATGGTCAAGGCCTGAGTCTTTGGATATACTCAAGACCATGAATACCATGGTGTCCAACACGGGCACACTTTCGCAGAAATCGGAGCAGTACGAAAATTATGGATGATGAAGGTCATACAGAAAACCAAGCAGCGTCAACGAGTGTTTCGGCACTCATCAAACAATTGAAGTCCAAAAAATTAAATGCTGAGCAGGAAGAGTCTAGAGAGACAAGCTTTTGGGATTATTTGACGGGTGATGAGGATTTCAAAACCTCCGAACTGCCGGCACTTCGGCTCGAGGAAATTGGGACTTTGACCAAGTCACTTAGTGATGAGCGAAAAAAGATTAATCAGAAATTTGAAAGAATTAAGAAAGAAATTGATCTGCTTGTCATCAAGCTTGATTCACTCAAGCTCGTGGGCGGAGATGATTCTGAAACATTGGAGCGGATCACCGACCTCAATAATGAGGGCGCGGAGTTGGCCCTTCAACTTGAGAAACTCGATTCAAATTTAAAGCTTGTCCGTGATCAAAGAGAGCAATTGCTTCTCGAATTAGAATAAAGTACCAATTCAAAAGACGATCTCAAAACTTTTTAGGGTTCAAGCGAGGTTTCACATGGCTGAAAATAGTCCTTTCAATTCTGTTCTCATGATTCATCCTCAGTTTTTTGATGTTGAATACGCGATCAATCCGTACATGAAAGATGCCCAAGGGAACCTCAACAAAGTCGACCGGCAATTAGCCGTGATTCAGTGGCAAAACCTCAAGGCTTGTTATGAGCGATTGGGATTCAAAGTTTTTGTCATCGACGGAATTGAGAAATTGCCCGATATGGTTTTTGCTGCAAATCAAAGTTTCCCATTTTTGAAAAATGGAAAAAAGTCAGTCATTCTGAGTCGTATGCGCTCAGCGT
>JACCDR011141062.1_pt1 | contig 10461 bp, 10 predicted proteins | sample 7446431 | NCBI WGS metagenome assembly JACCDR01 (sample SAMN15323443, study PRJNA562643) | freshwater metagenome | isolation source: river surface water | place: USA:Blue River Watershed | collected 2017-08-17 | reverse complement strand
ATTTCTGGTCAACCTCTCGTAATTTTATGTCTTATTCAGTCAATCAGTAAGATTATGGAGTCAATTCGGTTACAAGTACGGTGCCTGTTCCCAAAGAGAAGGCATCGATAATTCCGGTATAGTCGTTTGGAACTTCCCAGTAAGACTTGTCGAACAACTGAGTGGTAAAGCTAGTGGTGCTAGCGGTTGCGCCAAGCTTAATGTACATGGTCTTACCAGTTGTTGAAGATAGAGGCAAAAACTCTGGTTGAATCAGCAGCTAACAAAGTGCTGTTAGTGTTAGCGGTTGTATTAACAGAAGTAACGTTTGAGGTAGCTGCCTTATTGGTTGTTACGAAACCAGTAACACGCAAATTACCGCTAGTGTCTAGAGACAAAGCATTCAACGTAGCGTTGGTATAGCTTGGAGCTGCTGTAGTTACATATCCACCGCTAACCATCATATCAGTAGCAGTAGAAGTTGCAGTTGCGCCAGCGTAAACACCGTCAATTCTCAATCCACCAAGAGTGGTTAGAGATAGTGCCTTCAAATCACCGTTGGTGTAAGTTGGAGCGGCAGTGCTTACGATACCACCAACTTGTGTATCGAAACCAAGAGCTGCGGCATCATCTGTACCTACAGATGGGTTAGATGCAGTAATAGAACCAGTTACATATACTGGGTTAACAGCAGAACCTTGAATGTTGCCATAACCGTCAGTAATGGTGATTGGCCAAGAGTTAGCTAAGCTGTTTGGAGTGCCTTGGTTAGCAGTAACTGTACCGCTTACAACCCATGGAGAGGTTGATTGGGTGACTGCTACTGTACCGCCAACAGAGCTTACAGCAACTGTACCAGAAACTGGAACGGCCGTACCCGCTGGGTCTCCTTGAATAGTGATTACGCCGCCAGCAGGGGTGCCAGCAGTACCAGCGCCTACAACTACTTGACGACCTGTAGAGTCGATAAGAATTGTACGTGTATCTGTACCGTCATTACCGGCAACCAAAAGGCTACGAGTATTTGGGACAAATGCTGCTCCAGAGACTACCGCTAATTCATAGCCATCTGAGCTAAATAAAACTGAAGAAGGTGATACTCCAGACATAGTTTATCCTGTTCGTTAAAAAGTAAATCTTGCCCTAATCTTAAAACTTATATCTTAATATTGATTTAGTAGTAGGTTTTTATGGTGTCAATTCACCTATTCTTGCAAAACCAGATGCATTTGACCAAATTCCATCTATCTGACCCGTATATCCATAGGGAACTTCATAATAAGCTAAAGGAAATAACTTTACTTCAAAACTGCTAGTGGATGCAGCGTTTCCCAATTTAACATACAATAAAGACATTGAATCGTTATAAATGGTCGCTCCCAGCCTAGCTCCATTAGCAGGGAGTAGTGTTACACTGGAAGCGGAGGCAGCTACGCTTGTTGTTGTAGTAATAGATGGCTTGGCACCAGTTACCGTAAACGAGTTGTTAGGAGAAATTGCGACTACAAGAGCTGGGTCTGTTACAACGGCTGCTTGATTGGGGCCTTTAACGGCAGCAGGGCCGTGGTTATAGCCGTCATCAATGATAGTTTGAACTTGAAGACGATAGATGTACCCATCGTGCATCACTCCAACAGGCTGGCCTAACTCATTAAATAAAATCGCTGCGGGTGATTCGTTTGACATTACGTTATCGTCCTTACTCTTGAGTCTTCAAATGCTTGGTTGTATGTGATGGTATCCGTGACTGTATGGATTAACGTTACACCATCTGTGTCATACATGTTCCACGTAATAACGTGAGGGAACTGATTTGGATAGTAAGAAATAAATTTCTCAACTAATTTCTTAGTCTTTGCAATATCTAACCACCAAATAACCGAAGTTGGAAATGGATTTCCACTTGGTAACACTTCTTTGAGTGCACCCGATGCAAATCCATCGCCTGGACCTTCATCAATAAAATGAATTAGGTCTCTTAGTGTCTTGTGTTGCTGTGGAGTAATACCTCCACCGCCACCACTGGAAATTAATGTTTGAACATAGCCATCTAATTGATCGTAGCCGACTTCTATTCCTTTACCGAAGCCAAGACTCTTCAACCAATCTTTGTGACAGTCATTAAATTGTAATAGATCAATATCACTGAAGACTAATTCAATATCTTCAGCAAGAAATTTGTGTCTTAGTTCACCTTTGAGCAAAGAAGCACGAATATCAGATTCCGACACACCAGGAATCATTAATAGATCCCTCGTATCATTCAAATTAATGGGATACGTAAAGATCATAATGGTCTTCTTTTGTGGAGAAACATTCTTCACTATAAAAGAAGTGCATTCCTTTATGTATGGTGCGAAATCATTAAATCCACCCATGACTTAACTCTCTTTGTGGAATTTATCTCTGATTGTTATAGTGATAGTCCTCTCTACATCCGGGTTATCTGCACTTGCACGGCATCCACTAAACAACTTGTCCATTAACGAATCATAATTTTGATTAGAAACATCTCCCTTAGTAATTTCAAGGGCTTGCTTTACACCCTTGCGAGTTAACTCTTCATCCTTCGCAAGAATGACTTTTCGCAATTCAGTTTCACCTAATCTTACTAGATCAGCAAGCGCTAATCTATATCTAACATGAAGTAATTCTTCAATGTAGTCTAAACTACCTTGAGCTGGTTGAGAGCTAGTGAAATCGTCATCATCAATACCTTTTCTTAAACCATTATTAAGAGTAGATAATAGAATTCTGGCGTTGCTGTCTTGCCATTCATGCTCTTTACCGTATTCTGCTCGTAAATCTTCCAAGACATTACGGAGCTTGGCAAGATTGACAAGCTTATGGCTTAGGGCCTCCGAAAGAAATGCTTCACTACGATTGTAATTCTGCAATCCTCGTCTTGGGTTATATTCCGTTTCCTGATCAATACGACGGGTATCAAATGCTACTTTAGTAAATCCCTGACCGGAAACGTGAGATTCCAGCCCAGCCCTTCTTAGAGAAATGGCTTGTTTTCTCGATGGAATGGATTTACTTCCATCGGAAATTAACTGGTATAGCTCTGAAATATCGTCTAGTTTCATGAGTTTCTTTCGGATATAGGGTCACTATTATGCTCTATTATTACAATCCGGGGTTGATTTATCACTGCCCCTTGACTTCATTTTTTTAAGATTTACACTCTCGACCATGCAAAACTCCCAAATTTCGCAACAACACGTAAACCCTGGCGCTCTTGAGGTGTGCCGTGCGCTCTCGGCAGAAGGCTATCAAGCCTACATTGTCGGAGGGTGCGTTCGAGACTTGCTTTTAGGACATGTTCCAAAGGATTGGGACATTACTACGGATGCAACACCTCAAGAAGTAATGGCTTTGTTTTCCAAGACCATTCCAACGGGTTTGCAGCATGGAACGGTTACGGTTGTTCTAGGTGAAGGGGTTGAAAACCACTTTGAAGTCACTACGTTCCGCATTGAAGGAGAATACACGGATGGTCGTAGACCGGAAGAAGTCTTTTTCGTGCTAAATGTAGAACAAGACTTGGCACGCCGAGACCTAACCATCAACGCCATTGCATACGATCCAATTACAGATCGTTTGGTTGACCCATACAATGGTATGGTTGATTTGCATGAAGGAATCATTCGAGCAGTTGGAAACCCTGGTGCTCGATTTCGTGAAGACGGATTGCGAATCATGCGAGCAGCTAGATTTGCAGCTCGTTTTGGATATGCATTAGATGCTGAAACGTTTAGTGCAATGCGAGACAACATTGACACTTTGAGAAAGGTTTCAAAGGAACGTATCCAGGATGAGTTGTGCAAGACGCTAATGACGGAAAATCCATCTTTTGGATTACAGTTGTTGGAACAATCGGGAGCACTTGCTGTGGCATGTCCATATCTATGCAGCCGAGAGCCGTTCTTGCATTTCTTACCTCACCTAGACGATTGTTTTGGTGCGCTTGAAACGCGTCTAGCTTTCCTATATGCTAACTGCACGCCAATCAGTGCTGTTCAAGAAGAATTGACGAATCTAAAGTTTCCGAATAAGGAAATCAAGAGAGTCGTTTTCCTTCATCAGTTGCTTGATCGGTACGCCACTTTTGTTGAGAAGAACACGGCTTTGGCTTATAAGAGCTTTATGGCCGTTATCAAGAACCATAGCCCTGACCCTTGGGAATACACGTTCGAGCAATTTATACAGTTGCTAGAGCCTCTGGGATACCTAGCTCAGGACCAGTTCGGTCAATTTGAGGGTGTACTCGTGCCAGCACGCAAGGAAATGGTGCTAAATGGTGACGATTTGCTCGCCATTGGTATCAAGCCAGGTCCAGAAATTAAGAGAATTTTGGATGATTGCTATTTGGAGATTCTTCGGAACCCCGAACACAATACCAGAAGTTTCTTATTGGATTACGCCGCAGGGCGTTAACCCCAACGGATCTTTGAGCCGCCTAGTTGGATGACCTGGGCTACGAAATCAGCGAATCGGGTAATATAAGCCTTGATTTTCTCTTCGCTTAGCCCAGGGTCATGCCATCGAAGCGGCTTTAAATCCACAACACCAGGAGATACTTCTCTTGGTTTTCCGTATTGTGTTTCTTCAGGTCTTTCGAATTGCTGGTAAGAGCCACGAGACATTGCTCTCATGATGGCTCGACGGGCCGTAGGGATATCCATCTCCCCAGCGTTATCAAATGGTAGGCCCAGAATTTCAAATAGTGCTTTAGCATTTTCATTTGCTAAATTGATCGTTGGATTACCAACTTCATGCGAAGCTTTTTCAACTCCTGTCCCTTTACAGAATGGACAGTTGGGGTTAGCTTCTTGCTTTAGTTGGTCTCGAAGTTGAGGTGTGTCTTTGCCTTCATAGAAATCGCTCCAGCCTTCGGCCATTTGGGCGCACATACACGGCTCATCTTTTTCGATAATGTCACGAGGCACATCGCTATCAAATGTAATGCTCATAAGAATATACGATTCAAGTCGTAGAAAATGAAAATGCCTCTTGGTTTCCCAAGAGGCATTCTCCGAACTTATACAATCAGGCTATTAGGCACCGATTACGACAGACTTACGGCCTGCTGCGCAACCACGTGGGTTGACGATAGCGATACCGATAATCTCAGATACTACCCATCCAAGCTTCAATTGCTTTGGCTCGTCTGCTGGTAGAACTTCGATGTCCTGACGGATTGGCATTACACCAACGAACTCAGGGTCTGCTGCACCGTAGATGGTTCCTGGTGGAACGATCTTAGATACCATGATGTCAGTACCCCAGATGTGGGCGTAAAGACCGGTTTGTAGAACTTCTCTCATGGTTACAGGATCGAAGTCACCGCCACCAACACCTTGTCCACCACCAGATCCCCACTTTAGGATATCGGTGAACTCGTTGATGTTCATGAAGTACTTGGTGGTTACCAAGTCCCAACGGTCAATCTGTTGCTTGATTTCAACCAAGTCTCTCTTTAGAAGACCTGCATCAGCAATGTCGGTTAGGGTGTTCTCGACGGAAGAAGCTGCGTCAAGAGCTGCGAAGATGTTTGCATCTTCCTGTGCCATAATTTCCTGGCGAGCCTTTTGGACTGCACGGTCAATTACGTTGAATCTACGACGCTTGACTTCTGCGATTCTAACGGTTGGGTTAGCGTAGATTTCGAACTCTGGAACAACTACACGGTCACCGAAGACACGAGACTCTGGACCAGTACCGTTGCTAGAGATAACAACAGCAGCTACGTCGATATCACGGTCGTAGGTTGGCATTGCGCCTTGTGGAAGTGGGTCAACAACAAGGGCTCTACGGGCGATACCGTGGTAGTCCAAGTTACGACGAATTGGGTTTGCCATTGCTTGAGCAAGGGCGATCTTGCCATCTTGAGTCATGATAGCGCGGGAAATCAATTCATCACGCTTGTCATCGCTAAGGGATGCTTGACCTGCAAGTCCCATGTTAGATGGCTGGTTCTCTTCAAGAACTGCTGCATACTTAACAAGGGTCTGAAGTGCGTCCTTTAGGGATGATGCATTCATTTGGCCTTGGCCGTTAAACATATTCATAATGTCTCCTAGTGGAATTTTCTGCCAGTATTACCAGCTTAACACACTTGCGTGTGATAGAGTGTTTTGCAAAACTCAATTCACAAAACACTTGAACTTTATTCAGTCACTCAATTAGTGAGCTGGGTTGAAGTGGATTACAACGAAGTTAAAGGACTTGGTTGGAGCAGCAGAACCGGATGGGCTGTTTAGAGCAGTTACCATGCTGTTGGTGCTGGTTACCAAGGAACCGTTGGTCTCGAAATCAACGAAACGAGCTACGATGGTTGGGTTACCGGAACCTAGAGCGGATCTAGAAACAGTTGGAGTCAATAGACCGGCAGAGGTGTAGTAAAGTGGTAGACCAGTTGCGGTCAAAGCAGTGTTGGTTGGGGTCAAACCATCTGCTGCATCGGTATCAACTGCATCAAGAGATACAGCGTAAAGACCTGGCTTGTCCCAGCAAGTTACCTTACCGGAGCCGGTTGCAGTGTGAGGTCCAAGTACCTGACCAGTGGTTAGTTGGCCGATAACTCCACCAACAACGGAACCGAATAGAGTGCCGTAGCCGGTGATACCTTCGTCAGCTAGGAATAGTGGACGAGAGGTGTCAGCAAGGGTCTTGGTTACGACTGGACGGCCTGGAGAGGCTGGAGATACATAACCGTCGAAAGAGTCCTTTGCAGCTTTATCGTTTGCAGAGAATAGGCTCTTTACAAGAGTAACAACTTCACCACCCTTTAGGGTTAGGTATTCGTCGTCCTTACCATCAAATTGACCAAGAGGCTGAGTGCCTGGTTGTAGAAGTTTTAAAGACATTTTGTTTTCCTAAATTAATTATACCCTAGAGGGTATGGTCACTTACACCATAAACTTACTAAAATCATAGAACATATACTCTTATTACCAGATTTTTGTAAAAAAGTTATGTTTGCTGTATTAGGCATAGTTTTTTATGCCCAGATTAACCGCCTAATAAGCCTGATGGGATACCCATTTGCTTTAATTGATCGGCTAATTCATCGCTTTTGTTATCTACTTGTTTGGCTGGAGTACTACCAGAAGGAGCGGCACCAGATGAAGCATTAGGGTCCAAATCTGGCATTTCTTTCTTAGTTTCAGCAGCAGCTTGTTGCAATTGAGTAGTAGCCTTCTGCTGAATACCTTGAGCTTCCCTTAATACTGTAGCGATATCAACAAGAGAGGCGCGGTAAGTAGTAAGAGCACGTTTGACATCATCAAAATCGTCTCCAACTAAACCTTTTCCTCCATGAAGAACTTGTGGAGCATCGACAATTTTAGTTAGAACGCCCTTATCTTGAATTTGGCGCAACTTGTAATCTTCGTTTGCAAAGTTCTTTAAAACATCTTTAATGTATGGCAAGAAATCTTGATAAGCTTCTCTATATTTCTTATAAGCCTCTTCAGCAGCTTTGGCTGACGGAGTATTGGCAACTTCCATCAATTGCTTTCCATCCTTTGGCTTATCCATCTTTTCAATGATTGGCATAACACTTTGAGTAAGAGTATAAAAAGACTCTAACTTTGTTTTGAAGGTTTGCATTTCAGAAAGGAATTGTGGCTTATATTCCACACCTGCACCTAATGTAGTTTGCCAACTACTATTAGATTCAAGCAAATCATCTAATTCGCCAACAAGCTTTTCATGGTTCTTTTCAAAACCATCATTTACCATTGGTAAATGCTGTTGAAGCCAAATAACACCGATAACAGCAACAACTGCTGCAATGGCGGCTACTGGGACGGCAGCCTTCTTCTCAATAGAGTTTTTTTTTACTGATTGTTTTAAACAAACATCAGCCAATTTACGAAGCTCGTGCTCGTTCTTTTGATCAAGTTCGTTAGCAACCTTAACTAATGACAATAGGAAATCTTGTTCGGCATACTTGTGATGAGTCGATAGACCATCTGGAGTCTTTTGAACAATATGCAATAGAATATTTTGTCTTTCGTTATTAGTCTCAACAAGACCATTTAACTTATCATGAGATGGAGAAACAACAACGGAATTTGGGTGAGCAACTTCCATAATGTTCTTTTTGTAATCCATGCTCTTTGGGGCATCTGGCTTCACGCCATACAATGCTTCAATGGCAGAAATATCCAAAGAGTCGGCCCTTCCAGTTTGCTCTAATTTCTTCTTAGCATCCTTAGAGTCATTGGAGACCATACCCTTTTCTTGGGCAATTTTGACAAAAGCGTCGAAAATTTCACTTCTTCTCATTGTTCACTCACCATAGATAATTGCAATAATATGCCGTTCTATGCATCCTTATTGTGGGGGTTTAGGTACGGTTTCTGCCACATCATCGATAAAGTAATCGACTAACTGCTTTTTAGAGGTTAGATATTTAGGGATAAAAACGAAATTATCACCTTCCGAGTTCCTATTGTAAGTAATAATTCTATCCCTAATTACTTGGAAACCTGGGGCGCCTCTTACATAAGCTTCTTTACCATTTAATCCATCATAAACTTGCAAAGCAAATCCAATTAACATGTTTTCAATGGAGCCAGGTTCATTAGGAATGCTTTCTACCCAATTAGAGGCTCCAGCATTCTTCTTTTCATCTACATAACCCGACTTGACCTTAAACATAGTCTGCTTGGAAACTGGTCCTTGTACGGCGGTTTGCTGTTGCTGAGGTTGACTGACTGGTTTACCATCTTTCATAGAGTCATCCAGCGCATTTGGTCTGCCTACCATTTTGTTAACAGCATCGCCTGCTACCATCAAACCAGCAGAAGCCAGTCCAATCTTAAGAACCCAACTTATAATGGTAGAAAGTAAACTAGTTGTAGCTTTCTTTCTTGGGCTCAAAATATCTCTCAAACCAGCGGAGATAACCATTTGCGGAGCAATGCCGGCAGCAAGGGCTCTTCTAGTGATGATTTTGTTTTCTTTCTTCAGTCGTATCAAAGCAAGCTTCATTAGTTGAGCGTCTTTTAGCCTTTGAGCGGCTGACGAATCAAAAGCTTTTTGACTATCTAGTTTAGCTTTAGCTTCTTCTGCCTCGGCTTCAGTCATTGGCTTGTCATGTTCTGCAAAAGAACTTGACACGGCACTATCAACTTGTGCGGAAGTTATTTGCTTATTATCGCTTCCAATAAGACTTTTAAGCTTATCCCAAACAGATTTAACGATATCGCTAACATTGATATGAAACACGCTCATGGCTAAACCAACTAGCCAACTAAGCCAGCCAAAGCCCAAAGCACGAAGAGTTACGGTAATAGCGCCAGGACCAAGAATATCTAGAAGACTACCAAGCTTATCATCTGGTCTAATATGGTTTCCAACATAACCAGAAACCTTGCCAACAAGACTGGAAAGCAATCCCCCAGCTTGAGCAGTTTTTGACAAGCCGCCATCTGTTAGTAGGGTTTCTACTATCATTGTGTCGACTAGAAAACTGATTTCACTGGTTCTTTGATTCATTTTCTCACTATTCCGGCTATTTCGTTTTGAGCGTTTTCCCAACGAGCTAGTGCCTTCAAATTCTGTTGATAAATAGAGTATCCAAGAATCTGGGACTCGATGATCTCTTTTTCTTCTGGAGTAAAGATGGTTCTATCTTCAGAACTACGTGCCTGTGCATAAGAGCTATAGAATAGCTGGATTGCATTCTTGGCTGCCTCTAGAGCAACCTCTAGCTTCTGAATGAATGGAACATATCTATCATTCTGTGGAGGCTTCAACCACAAGTATACTTGCTTTGGGCCGCCGTACAATGGGAATACATCCATTGGAGTTAAGGTTAGATCACGCACATCTGTGTATGCTTGATTAAAGGCATTCTTGTATCCTTGCAAAGCTGAATATTGGGTGCTATTCTGCGTAGCAGATAGTAGTTGTTCGTATGCTCTGAAGAAGGCAGAAATTCTCTGGAAGTTGATAGACTCCAAAACCAACGGCATGTATTGAACAACGCTGTGAATCTGTTGTGGTGTTGCTGGGGCGCCCGGACCACTTGGTTGTCCTGGTTGTTGTCCCGGCTGTGTTGAAGCTCCAACGGAGCAAACCTTTCCATCTGGACCTTGCATGGTTGGTCCAACTTTAACTAATTGATTTACGAAAGCAGTATATCTAGCCTTTAACTCTGGGGTGGCAGACTGATTTCTCAACAAATAAGAAGCCTTTGTGTACAACACTTGTAATACTACACAGTAGTTAAACTTTGGATCATTAGATGCAATTGTAGTCTTCTCTTCTGCAAGGCTAATACCATTTCTCTTTACCCAGTTAATGATAGCATCATCAGACTTGATATCCCCATACTTCAATTGTTTGTCGCCATCCTTGGAATACTCTTTCAAATTCAAAAGGGCCGGGAAAGTAGTAAGTACAGTTTCATCAGGAATTTCGCTAGGGCCAGTGCCAGGCTTCTTTTTTGGCTCTTTAGAAATT
>JACCDR011763133.1_pt1 | contig 10462 bp, 9 predicted proteins | sample 7446431 | NCBI WGS metagenome assembly JACCDR01 (sample SAMN15323443, study PRJNA562643) | freshwater metagenome | isolation source: river surface water | place: USA:Blue River Watershed | collected 2017-08-17 | reverse complement strand
TTTTAACCATGCGGTGTACCGGCAATTCAAAAATAGGGTCCGCCTCTACACCGGCCGCGACACGCGAACCACGGTGTGTGTGCAATTTAAATCGAACCCACTGTTTACCATCGCGCTCAAATAATCGGATATCGGTTGCATGCAAAGAGGATGACTTTGCACCCGTATCAATTCGAGCTTTTATTTTGTCTTGCAGTTTATCGACCCATAACCACTCGACAAATCCGAATACCATTTTACTGGGAGCCAGGTCCTTAGCGGCCAGCACTGGCTTCTGAGGTGCGGTGGCGGCAGCGACTGGTGCACGGGTATTTGCCGGACGCGCGACAAGGGTTTTTTGAATCTGCTGATTGCCCTCGCGAACGCGCTCTAGCTGCTCTTGCGTTTGCAACACCAGGGTCGCAAGCCCCTCTTGCTGGGCTTGCAGTTTTGTGATCGCACCTTGCTGCGCAACCAATAGTGTATGCTGAGCCTCTAATTGATTTTTGTGTTCAGACTGAGCCTGGAGCACCGGCTCTAAGGTGGGCTGAGCCGCACAGCCCAATAATGCCACTGTCGCTCCTAAAATCGTTAGCTGCAAAAATCGGATAACCATTATCGAAAAGCCTTTTGAATTCACGTGAATTAACATCGTTTTTAATCAACCTCACCAACGGATAATTCGGCCGTCGTCAAAAACGGTTCCTGATCGCGCCTTGTGCACTTGAATGAAAATCGTCTTTTTCGCCACCCCGGATACGGCGGCCACAGCTTCAGCGGCGGCTAGCAGAATGCGATCCACTCTATCCAAAGCATAAAAATCCGGTAGCAATAAATCGACGAGCAACGGCGGCGAATGCGGCTGCTGAAACGGCTCATCAGAGCCTGCATAAGCATAGTGACCGCTTGGCAAAAACTGCCAAGTCACCGAAATATTTTTAAGCGGAATGTCGGTTAAGGCCGCAAACCGCTCGCTAATTTGCAGCGGCCAGCGCGCGGTAACCTGCTGGGTATTGGGAGAATCCGGTGAAAAAGGTAACGATGTTATGCGGAGAATGGGCATAGCATGATCCCTGATAGCAAAAACCCGCCGAAAGGCGGGTTAGTTGTATGGCGCACCCGGAGGGATTCGAACCCCCGACCAAGTGGTTCGAAGCCACCTACTCTATCCAGCTGAGCTACGGGTGCAAAGCGGGCGGGATTCTACTGTGGCTTCATGGCGTCGTCTAGGGCAAGGCACGCTTTTGCGACAAGATTTTAATCCGTGCCGCGCTCGTCAGCGCGCGCGGCAATAACCTGCGGCCATTTGCGTGATAACACCTTTTAACTCGAGCGTGAGCAAGCTGGCCATCAATTCGCCGGCGGGCAGCTGTGTTTTCAGCACCAGCTGGTCAAAACCCAGCGGGTCGAAGCCCAGCGCTCTCAGAATGGTTTTTTCATCGGCCGTTTCAGCGTGTTCGGCCTCAGCAAACTCCCGGTCAAGCCGCACTTGCCGATCGAGCAAGCTATTGCGCTTGAACGCCAACAAGCCTTGCAGCTGCTCAACGATATCCTCAGGCTGCTCAACCAGCGTGGCGCCGTCTTTGATCAACGCATGACAGCCTCTGCTGAGCGGATTTTGAATGGAGCCTGGGATGGCAAAGACTTCACGATCTTGCTGTAGGGCGTAGCGCGCAGTAATGAGCGAACCACTTTTCACCGCGGCCTCAACCACCAGCACTCCGCAACTCATGCCGCTGATGATGCGGTTGCGCTGTGGAAAGTTGGTCGGCAAGGCACCGACCCCCAGCGGAAACTCCGTCAAAATAGCCCCGCCTTCGGCGACGATTTTTTCAGCAATTCGCTTGTGCCGAACTGGGTAGATTTGATCAATCCCCGTGCCTAATACGCCAAGTGTCACACCTTTCGCCGCCAAGGCGCCCTCGTGCGCCGCCACATCAATGCCGAGCGCAAGGCCACTGGTAATGGCAAATCCGGCTTCCGCGAGATTTTTGGCGAAGTCAAACGCATGGGTCGCACCACCTGAACTCGGATGGCGGCTGCCAACTATGGCAATTTGCGGCAACTCCAGCGCATGCAGATTGCCCAAAACGTACAAAAGCGGCGGCGCCCGCTTGGTTTCACGCAACAATTGCGGATAGTGCTCACTGTCTAAATCGATCACCTGAATGTTGTAGCGCGCAAGATAATCCAAATCGCGCGCAACCGTGTCGATGAGCCCGGTCTCCCGGCCTTGCTGTAACAGGCGAATTTGCGCCAAGGCCTCAGGGTGCAACAACCGCTCAAGCGAGGAGATCGGGGCCATTAATGCCGTTTTTAAATTGGGGAAATGCTCGAGCAAGCGCCAATAGATACCGGCTCCGCAATGGGGTAGCCGCTGCAGCAGCAGCAATAATGCCTGGGGAGATAAATCCTGCATCGATGAACTCCATAAGGTTAACGGGGCACCCACAAAGCCTGTACACAAAAAAACAGCGGCTTCATGCCGCTGCTTTTTTGTGTCGCGAATGAGATGTCGCGAAGAAGCGAGGCTGCCTAGGGGTTTTCGACCTTGTCGCCAGTTGCCAAAGGTCTGTCTGCTTCCAACACCAGCGCCAAGCTCATCTTTTCAAAGGTACGAAAGACCATGAGCAAGCCAGCACGCTCATCCGGTAAGTTCACCAGATCGCCTTTAATGCGGTCGCGCACCTGGCCACCGGTTTTTAAAATCGCCAATACATTACCGACGATCATGCCCTCACGCTCACCTCGGTTGATCGCCACAACGCTCATGCGCCCGACCTGAGTCACGCCACCCTCAACCGCAATAATTTGACCTTTAATGTCAGTACTGGGGGCTGAGGGGTAAAAGGTCGCGGCTATAGCCCGCTCTTGCTCTTCCAATAAGCGGTCGCCAATACGCACTTCCTGAGTGGTTCGCGTCAAGGCCAAGGTCGCCATTTCAGCGTCCAAAGCGCGCATGCGTCCAGAGCCAATATCAATCGCTTCAACACCCAGCACTTCACCCGTTTTAGGGTCTTTGTAAAGTTGCCCTTTGCGATAGATACCGTAAGCGGGAATGTCCGCCTCAAAGGTCCCGCGTGCATAGACGCGGTCACCTTCACCCGTAATCAAACGCTTATCCTCACCGGATACCACGTAAGGTGCCGCTTCCAGCACACCTTCGTCTACCACGCGGCTACGCGATAAAAAATTATTGATGCGATCAAGCGGAATAGTCGAAATCGCTTCGCGATCATCCACAACGCGCACCTGAGGGCTTAACTTTTGGTAGCGGCTATTGACCAAACGTGGCTGGCCGTCGATATACACTAGGCGAATCACATCGCCAGGGTAAATTAAATGCGGGTTTTCGATTTGGGGGTTTACATGCCAAATCTCAGGCCAAAGCCAAGGGCTTTTCAAAAAATGGCTCGAGATATCCCAGAGGGTATCACCCTTGACGACGGTGTATTCGTCGGGATAGTCCTCCCGTAAAACCACCTGCTCAGCCAGGGCCTGCGTCATAAGCCCAAGCGATCCATTCAATGCTCCATTCAACAAAGGAGGCGTAAAACTCAGAAGGCCCCAGACTCCCAGGGTAATTCCCACGATACGTTTATTCATATTATTGTTCCTGTGTAGGTCAGCCCCTGAACGCTTTAATCGGTATACTAGACTAGCATACAAGGGGTTGACAGCCTGCCGATGGCGGCTCAAATTGCCCGGCAAGCGGGAGCTGCCTCCTCAATGGTAGCAGCGCCCTTTGTCTTTTTACTAGAGGTTTGTCACAAAGGCCAATGGCACAATTAGAGATTCTGACCTTCCCCGATCCTCGATTGCGAACCCCAGCCGCCAAGGTCAAGGCTGTAGACGATCGCGTTCGTCAAATTATTGATGATATGTTTGAAACCATGTACGCAGCGCCGGGTGTCGGCTTGGCGGCCACGCAGGTCAATATTCACGAGCAAATCATCGTCATTGACGTCTCTGAAGACCATTCGGCGCCCTTGGTGTTTATCAACCCCGTGATTAGGCCACTCGATAGTGAAATGTCGCCTTATGATGAAGGCTGCCTGAGCGTTCCCGGTTTTTATGAGAGCGTCAGCCGCCCGGCTCGCATCGAAGTCAGCGCGCTCGATCGCACCGGCCGCACCTTTACCCTACAACCCACCGGCCTGCTGGCGGTGTGTATTCAACACGAACTGGATCATTTGCAGGGCAAGCTGTTTGTCGATTACCTGTCGCCCTTAAAACGCAATCGCATTCGCACCAAACTTCTCAAACAGTCTGCCAAAAGCTAACGCCCTCATGCCCTCTTCTTTACGCATTGTGTTCGCCGGCACACCCGAATTTGCCGCCACGCATTTAAAGTCACTGATTGCGGCCGGCGAAAATATTGTTGCCGTCTACACCCAGCCAGACAGGCCAGCCGGGCGCGGCAAGCAGCTACAGGCCAGCCCCGTTAAAAGCCTCGCACTAGCACACCATATTCCCCTTGAGCAGCCGCTCACACTCAAAGAGCCTGCGGCTCAAGCCAAACTCTGCGAGTGGAAGCCTGATCTGTTGATCGTGGTCGCTTATGGTCTCTTGCTACCGACGCCGGTTTTAGCCCTGCCGCGCTTAGGCTGCGTCAATGTGCATGCGTCCATACTGCCGCGCTGGCGAGGTGCAGCCCCAATTCAACGAGCCATTGAAGCGGGTGATACCGAAACCGGCATCACCCTGATGCAAATGGAAGCCGGTCTCGATACAGGCCCCGTTTTTGGCACCTGGCCAATCCCGATCTCCCCACAGATGACTGCCGAACAGTTACACGATCAGCTGGCAGCGCTTGGCGCCAATCTGCTACCGGCCTTTGTCACCGACTTGGCTGCCGGGCGGCTTAGGAGTCACCCTCAAGACAACAGCCTCGCCACCTACGCCACCAAACTGCGCAAAGAAGAAGGCTTGATCGACTGGCGATTACCCAGCCTGCGTCTGCTGCAACGCATCCGTGCGTTTAATCCCTTTCCGGTGTGCTACAGCGATTTTGGCGGGGAGTCGGTGCGAATTTGGTCGGCTGAAGCCAGTGCGCAGTCAGTGCCGCCTCACACCTGCCCAGGCACCATCTTAAGTCTGGATAAAGGCCTGATCCATGTGGCTACCGGTGACGGCGCCATTGCGCTCAGCCATCTGCAGTGGCCCGGCAAAAAACCCCTGCACAGCACTGCCTTACTCAACGGTATGGGTGACAAAATCGCCCCCGGTATGCGCTGGGCCTTAGCTGCCAACGATCACTGACCTATGACCTCAACACTTGCCCCTAAAAATCCCCCCAGGCGCGCCCGACTGGACGCACGCGTCGCGGCGGCTCAAGTGATTTGCGCCTTGCTGCGCGAAGGGGCGTCATTTAACCAGAGCCTACCGGCGGTGATCGAGTCAGTCACGGCGCGTGACCAGGGTTTAGTGCAGGCTTTGTGCTTTGGTGTGGCCCGCTATCTACATCGCTACGCGCAGCTCGCCAAACGCTTGATGGACAAACCCCTCAAAGCCAAAGACAGCGACGTACTGGCGCTGCTCTATATCGGTTTTTTTCAGCTGGATGCGATGCGCATTCCGGACCACGCCGCCATTCACTCGGTAGTGGAAGCGAGCAAAGCCTTGCGCAAATCCTGGGCAAGCGGTTTTCTCAATGCTCTGCTACGCCGCTACCACCGGGAAAAATCCGACTGGGATGACCGGTTTTTGCAGGACGCCGTTTTCCAGTCGTCGCACCCACAATGGCTCTATAACCGTCTCAAAGCCGCTTGGCCTCAAGAGCACACCGCCATCATGGAGGCCAACAACAGCGCTCCCCCCCTTAGCCTGCGGGTGAACACTCAGACCACCGACCCAGACGCTTGGCTCACCGACTGGAATAGGGCACCGTCCAGCGCAGAGGCTCGCAAAGGCAGGCTCTGTGCGAGCGCTGTGATAATGGATCAGGCAGTTGAGCTTGACACACTCCCCGGATTTTCGACCGGCGGTGTCTCGGTGCAGGATGAGGCCGCACAGTGGTGTGCAGAACTTTTACACTTGTCGCCGGGTTTGCGGGTATTAGATGCCTGCGCTGCCCCGGGCGGCAAAACCTGCCTCTTGCTCGAGCGCGAACCTCAACTGGCCTCCTTGTTAGCCTTGGACAAGGATGCATCACGCCTCGGCCGGCTGGAGCAAAATCTGGCCAGACTGCGCAAGGGCTTGGCGATCACTGCGGCGGTTGAGTGGCGAGCTGCCGATGCGGCCACGCCGGATAGCTGGTGGTCTGGTGAAGCGTTTGATCGCATTCTGCTGGATGCACCCTGCTCAGCCACGGGGGTTATTCGGCGGCACCCCGACATCAAAATTCTGCGCCAAGACAGCGATATTGCCGCCTTGGCTGCGCTACAGCGCCAACTGTTGCAAGCGCTATGGCCGACACTCGCGCCCGGTGGTTTTTTGCTGTATGCCACCTGCTCTATTTTGCCAGACGAAAATGTCGACACTCTGGCGGCTTTTCTGGCCAATACACCTGAAGCCGCGCCTATCGAGATAACCCCAGCCGCTGCAGCAACCGGCTGGTGCCGACAAGCGTTCGGCGTGCAGTTATTTCCCGAAGTTGGCGGGCACGATGGTTTTTATTATTGCCTGCTGCAAAAGCGGTTGGCATCGCCATTGATAACCGAACAGGGGCCCTCCCGACGATGAAAATTATCATACTGGGTGCAGGCCAGGTCGGAGGAACCCTGGCCGCCAATCTCGCGAGCGAAGCCAACGATATCACCGTGGTCGATAAAAATGAGGTGAGCTTGCGGCAGCTACGTGACCATCTCGATATTGGTGCCGTGGTAGGTCATGCTTCGCACCCGGATGTTTTAAAGCGCGCAGGCATTGAGGACGCCGACATGCTCATCGCCGTTACCAGTGACGATGAAATTAACATGGTGGCCTGCCAAATCGCACACAGCCTATTTCACACGCCAACCAAAATTGCCCGTATTCGCTCACAGGCCTATGCGCAATATCCGGGTTTATTTAAAGCGGATGCCATGCCGGTTGACGTGATTATTTCACCCGAACACATTGTCTCGCAGCACATCATTCGGCTGATTGAACAACCCGGGGCCTTACAAGTACTGGATTTTGCGCAAGGCAAGGTGCAATTAGTTGCTGTAAAAGCCTACTACGGCGGCCCGCTCGTGGGGCAGGAGTTGCGATTTATCCGCAAGCACATCCCGAATGTGGACACCCGTGTTGCGGCTATTTACCGCCGCAATCGCGCCATAGTGCCAACAGGTACCACGGTCATTGAGGCCGATGACGAAATCTTTTTTATTGCCGCCAAAAATGATATTCGCACGGTCATGAGCGAATTGCGTAGGCTCGACCGCCCTTATAAGCGCCTTGTGATCGCAGGCGGCGGCAATATTGGGTTGAACTTGGCTAAAACGCTCGAAAAAAAATACGCCGTCAAAATTATTGAATCCAATGCGGCGCGCGCGGCTTTTTTGTCGTCTGAACTGACCAGCAGCATAGTGCTGCAAGGCAGCGCGTCTGATCGCGATTTGCTGATGGAAGAAAATATCGAAGATTGTGATGTCTTTTTAGCTGTCACCAATTCCGATGAAGCCAATATCATGTCATCACTTTTGGCGAAAAAACTCGGTGCTGCAAAAGTCCTCACGCTGATCGCCAATGGCGCCTACGTCGATTTAGTGCAAGGCGGTGAAATCGATATTGCCATTTCTCCGCAGCAGGCCACTATCGGTAGCCTGCTAACGCATGTGCGACGAGGCGATATTGTGAGCGTCCACTCGCTGAGGCGTGGCGCGGCTGAGGCCATCGAAGTCATTGCGCACGGCGACGCCACCAGCTCCAAAGTCGTTGGGCGCGCTATTGAAGATATCGATTTACCCGAAGGCGCCACCATTGGCGCCATAGTCCGGCAAAGCCTGCGCGATGAGCGCAAAGTAGAACACAAGGTCCTGATTGCGCATGATGATCTTGTCATCAACAGTGGCGATCATGTGATTGTTTTTCTCGTCGACAAACGCTTCACGCGGGATATTGAGCGTCTGTTTCAAGTGGGCTTCACCTTTTTTTAAGCCATCCACCCAAGCAGACTGTAAGCGTTGCCTTTTATTTTTAAACGAGCCTGCCCATGCGCATACCCATCATCGCCAAAATTCTTGGGGTTTTATTAACGCTCTTTAGCCTGACGCTAATCCCGCCCACACTGGTGTCGCTCTGGTACAACGATAAAAGTCATTTCAGTTTTTTAATGGCGTTTTTTGTCACGTTGATTACAGGGTTGGTCTTGTGGTTTCCGACCTATGGCATCAAGCAGGAGTTGCGCACGCGCGATGGCTTTTTGGTGACAGCGCTTTTTTGGTCAGTACTCAGCCTCTTCGGGGCCTTGCCCCTTATTTTTTCTCCCGCTTTACAATTGGGCATTACGGATGCGGTTTTTGAATCGGTATCCGGCTTGACCACGACGGGCGCGACTGTCATTACCGGTTTGGATTACCTGCCCCCCTCGTTGCTCTATTATCGCCAACAACTTAATTGGTTGGGGGGCATTGGTATTGTAGTGATCGCTGTTGCCATTTTGCCGCTGCTGGGGGTGGGTGGCATGCAGCTTTACCGCGCAGAGGCAACAGGCCCGGTCAAAGATAATAAGCTGGCACCCCGCATTGCACACACAGCAAAAGTCTTATTTGCAATTTATTTATTTCTAACACTCTGCTGCGCACTGGCTTACTGGGTGGCGGGCATGAGCCTGTTTGATGCCGTAGGCCACAGCATGTCAACTCTATCAAATGGTGGTTTTTCGACGCACGACGCCAGTTTCGCTTTTTTTGATAGCACGCCGATCACGCTCATTTGCATATTTTTCATGTTGTTAGGCGCGATAAATTTTTTACTGCACTTCTCGGTTTGGCATCACCACAACTACAGCGTGTATTTCCGCGATCCGGAATGCAAAGTATTCTTATTGATTATCCTAACCGTGTCAGTCATAGCCGGCGCCATTCTTTATACCAACAATGTTTATTCGTTAGGGAAAAGCTTTCTGTACGGTACATTTGAAGTGGTAACTGTGATGACCTGTGCAGGTTTCGCGATTGCCGACTTTACGGTTTGGCCACACGCGCTCCCCTATTTGATCTTTATGCTGGGCTTTTGGGGAGCCTGTACCGGGTCAACCGGTGGGGGATTAAAAATTATGCGGGTGATGCTGCTGTTTAAACAGGGTGTGCGCGAAATACACCGCCTCATTCACCCGAGCGCGGTTTTGAGCATCAAAATTGGCAACACCATAGTCCCTGACCGCGTTGTGGAGGCCGTCTGGGGATTTTTTTCGGCCTATGTGTTTATTTTCATTTTTTTAACCTTGGCGCTACTCGCAACCGGGCTGGATTTTCTCACGGCATTTGGCTCGGTAGGCACCGCCATTAACAATATTGGGCCGGGGCTTGGGCAAACAGCCAGCAATTTTGCCTCCATCAATGCCACCGCCAAGTGGATTTTATGTTTTGCCATGCTGCTCGGCCGGCTGGAAGTTTTTACGCTTTTAGTATTATTTTCACCGGTATTTTGGCGAAGCTAAAACCGCCCGCAAGGCTCGGCTCCATAAAAAACCCGCCGAAGCGGGTTTTTTATGGAGCCGAATTATGCCATCTAAACGATGTTCGCATTTTTCCGGATATCGGTCATATTGCCTTCGGCTATTTGACCTGCCAAACCAAAACCCTCTGCAATATCGGCCATTAAATTGCGATTGGTACCGGAGTTCGCATTAATAGTACCACTTGGGAAACCGGCCATACGGGTTGCCAAAATATTGGGGCAACCCCCGGTAGTATGAGAAATACCATCCTGATCGGTGACCTGCAAAAACACGGTGTTGTCGATCATCATACCGCCAGCTGGGTCGGGCGTTTCCGCCAGCGTTTTAATGGCATAAGCAGCCGCTTCGTTGATGTATTTAGTGATCGTCACCACGTCGTTACGGCCACGGCCGTGACAGGTTTGATGGTGGCCTTCACTGAAACTGCCTTTGTATTGCCAGTTACTTTGACTGTCGTCCAATTGAATAGTCGCAACATTCGTCAAACCACAACGCATCGCATTAATGGCAATATCGGCCATCATTTTAATTTCGGATTGCACGCCACCTCCCATGTCGGTTGCTGTCGCCGACGCCATAGTGGGATTACTACAGCCGGGCGGCGGCACAAATTGCGAGGCATCATTTAAGCGCTTATCGATGCGCTCCAGCGCCGCCAAGTGCTCGTCTAAACGGTCTTTCTCTTGTGTGCCAAGTTGTTTCTTCAGGCTATCCAAGGCGGCTTTGTTGGCATCCAAAATGGATTTTTGTTTTTGATAGAGCGCTTGTGCCGCACCACCGGGAGGCGGCCCACCAAAAAATTGGCGCAATGCCGTTTGAGCGCTATTTTCAGGTGGCACTGGCTGCCCGTTGCGGCGACCAATCAAGTCGCCCGTT
>JACCDR010868189.1_pt1 | contig 10462 bp, 17 predicted proteins | sample 7446431 | NCBI WGS metagenome assembly JACCDR01 (sample SAMN15323443, study PRJNA562643) | freshwater metagenome | isolation source: river surface water | place: USA:Blue River Watershed | collected 2017-08-17 | reverse complement strand
CGGCCCGCTGGCTTCATCGCCGACTGCGAGAAGTACAACGCCGCCGCGATCGCCGGGTGGAAGGTCCTGCGATTCGTGCCGCGCAAGGGTTGGATTACTGAAGCGCTGAGCGCGCTCAAGGAGACGCTGTGATTCTGTTACTCGATGGACAGCAGGTCGACGTGTTCGACGACGTGGCGCTGATGAACGCCATCCGCGAGCGCACGGAGCGCGTGCTGCAGCCCGGTCAGGTGGCCGGCACTGCGGAGGAGCGCGAGCGTGTGATGGTGGCCTTCGTCACCTACGCCGCGGTGAAGGTGGGGGCGCTCGCTACGTACCACCGCGCCACTGGCGAGGCGGTGTCGATCGAGCACGTGGAGGAGTTGGCCGAGCAGCTGCACCGCGCGGTGGGGCTGCAGTTCAAGTCGGAGGCGCAGCCCGCGCAGCCGGAAATCATCGTGCCGCTGAACGCGGCGAAGGAAGGAGAGGACGCAGATGAAAGCGAAGAAGCGTAAGGAGCCGAAGATCACGCTGCAGGACGTGATCGACACCGTGAACGGACACGCGGAGACGGGCAACCACAACCAGTCCGTGATGCAGGGCGTGGTCGGTGAGCTGATCGAGCACGTGGCTGATCTGGAGGACCGTCTCTCCAACCTCGGCGAGGCATTCAGCGCGCACGTGAACCGCGCCCCGGAGCCGACGCTGTGGCAGAGCCTGAAGGCGAAGGTGTGGCCGTGAGCGAGGACGAGACTGTGGTCACCGGCGACGACCTCGTGACCGAGCCGCCAGCGCCTGAAGCGAAGCCGGTGACGCCGGAGGAGCAGGCACGCATCGACGCGCTGATCGAGAAGATCAAGGAAGCGGAGGACCAGATCATCCGCCTCAACGATCACCTCGCCGGTGCGCCCAACAGCGAGCAGTACAAGCAGGAGCTGTCCGGCTGGACGGCGAAGCTGCAGCAGCTCAGCGCGGAGCTGGGGGTGGGCTGATGTTCGAGAGCGTCTCAAGCTGGCTGCGCCGCAGGAAGATCGACACCGCGCTGATCGCGTGGCGACTCGACAACATGCGGTCACGCATCAACCGCAACTCGCTCGCCCAGTTCTGGGCGAAGCGCCCTATGCGCTACATCCTGAAGACCGGGCTGACGAACCGGCGGATCAGGCGCGTCGAGGCCGCGAAGCGTCGCCACCTGATGGCACGCACTGGGGGCCGGCGTGAAGTGCGGTAAGTGCGGCGCACGCACCGAGGTGCTTGAGACCGTGCAGAGGCAGGGGCGCACGCAGCGTCGTCGCTCCTGCCTCGGCTGCGGCCACCGATTCACGACACGTGAGGTGCCGCAGGAGCAGCGACACCAGACCGCGGAGGAGGCGATACCCGAGTGGCTGAAGAAGGCCGCGCGGCGTGGCGTGTCGCTCGACGCGGAGGCGATCACCGCCGCGCTGAATGTGGACAGGCGCAAGGCGGAGATCAGGGAGCAGCGACTCGCGCTCGAACGCAAGGAGCGTGATGCGCTGCGTGAGGCAGGGTTCGATGAACAAGCTGACGCGCTCGATATGGCGAGCGCGAGGCGAGAGCTGGAGGGTTTCTAACGTGGTGGATTTCAACAAGCCTTTGAAGACGCGCAGTGGAAAGCGGGCTCGCGTGGTCGCGACCGACTGCAAGCACGACACCTACCCGGTGATCGCGCTGGTGGAGCGTACACCGGGGCGTGAGGAGCCGCACTCCTACACGCGCGACGGGGCCTACATCTCGGTCGGCGAGGAGAGTGGCCTCGACCTCGTGAACGGGCCCGAGGAGCACGAGGTGAAGGTCACGTTCTTCCGTAACAACGACGGCACGCTGTCGCCCGCGTTCTACATGAACGGCGACCGCGTCGGCAACTTCGGCGTCGTTGCGATCCAGACCGTCAATGTCACGGTGCCTGCATGAAGGCGATCCGCATCACCGTGGAGATCGGTGAGCTGAAGCAGGGCGGCCCGCTCGGCCAGCAGTTCACGGTGGACGCTGGCGCGCGCCGGTACGTGGAGGTCAACGCCGTCGACGAGACCGACGGCGCGGTGCGGGGGCTGTGCATCGGCGCGCTCAACAGCGCGCTCAACGCGATCGACAAGGAGATCAGGTGAGCGCAGACGAGCAGCCAGCGGACGGACTCACGCGCAAGCAGCGCACGCTTCTGCTGCTCTCGGATCAGCAGCAGCTGGAGCTGATGTTCGGCGCGATCGGCTCAGGGATGAGCCTGCGCGACTGGTGCGTGATCAACGGCGTGGTCTACAGCACCGTGCAGCTGCGCGTCACGCAGGACGAGTCGCTGCGTCCGCTGTACGAGGCGGCTCGCATGCGGCAGGCCGAGGCTGTGCTCGACGAGATCAAGGAGCTGGAGGAGCGGCTGGAGGGTGTGGAGGGCAAGGAGCCCATCGACCCGAAGGCGGCGCAGGTGCTGATCGGCTCGAAGCAGTGGCGTGCCGAACGGCTCAACCCGCGTCGGTACGGGCAGCGCTCGTATCAGGAGGTGACCACGATCGACCAGTCGAAGGCGCACCTCGAAGAGCTGCGGAAGATCACCGGTTCACGCAAGCAGCAGCGCCTAGCACAGATGCGGGACGAGGCGCAAGAGACCCGGGTGATCGAGGGCGAATACGTGCCCGTGGAGCCGGCCACGAAGTAGGTGTTGACAGGTAGGCCGGGTGGGCCTATATTGCGCCCATCGACCACCTGACAACTGAACCGGAGACCGACCATGTTGATCAACGAACTGGAATGCATCGAAGAGCAGGGCCTCGACGACGCGATGGGCTACGTTCCTGACGGCAGCTGGAGGTTTGGCACCGAGCAGGAGCGCGACGCCTACCTGCGCGGCTACAGCAACGGCCTGTCGCTGAACGAAGACCTCGCCCGCTGGGAGTACCGGTCCACGGAAGTCGCCCGCCGCAACGGCCACATCTAAACCGCCGTCGCCCGCCTGACCACACGAGCCCGCCCCGCGCGGGCTTCGTGCTTTGTGGTGCCCACGCAACAGCGCACCGTCCCACTGCATAGCATGTATCCCTACGTCCACTAAGCTACTGTGGTGTAGCTATGGTATCTAGTACGCGTTGCTACGCCCTAGCTTCCCTAGTCTCCCTGCGTACCCTTAGCTGCCCTACGCTTCACTGTGCCCCTAGCGTCCCTACGCTTCACTGTACCCCTAGCATCCATAGTACGCTGTGCGCCACGCTGGCTGCGCTGGGCGCGTTGGGGGGAGGAGGGAGCTACTGGGGTGGCGGGCTGGGGGTGATCTCCTCACCACGGGCCTGAGAGTGGCGCAGGCGGGCCGCCGTGGCTGTACGCCCGCGACGCCGGCCGCCTCCCGCCGCCCCGGCCGCCCCTCGCTGCCCTGTGCATAACCCTGTGGATAACGCCCAGCTGGTGCGCGGGCGATGTTCCACGCACATGTTCCACGGTGCAGCCCCTTACGAATCAAGGGGTTACGAGCGCAGTACGCATAATCGCTATTAAGTTAAGTCGTGCTGCAGCGCAGCAATGCACCGCCTTGGTGCGCGACCCCCCCCCTTCGAGGCGCTGGGCGGGGCGCAGTTGCACGGGCTCCCCCACGCCGACCGAAAAAAAATTGCCGGTATGTCAGGCTAGTAGGTAGCTCCCACCCCCACCCGTAAGGCAGCACCGCGTGAGCACTGCACCAAGCGACGTCCACGTCATACCGGTCGACGACCTGCGCCCCCACGACGAACACGCCGCCTGTTGGTGCGGACCTGAGCGCGACGAATGGCAGCCCCGGGTGGTGGTACATCACGCTATGGACGATCGCACGAGCTACGAGCAGGGCAGGAGGCCCCATTGAGCGCCCCCGCCGCCACCGTGTCCGCAATCGCGGGCGCTGGGCCCATATCGTCCGAGCTGGCGGACTTCCTGCTCACCTACTACGGCCGGCCGGTGGAGTTCTGCACCGACGTGTTCGGGGTGGAGCTGGAGCCGTGGCAGGCGGAGGCGATGGAGGACGTCGCGGTGAGGGGCGAGCGCCGCATCTCGATCCGATCGGGCCACGGGGTGGGCAAGACCGGCCTGCTGGGCATGCTGTCGGTCTACGGGATGATCTTCAACGAGCGGATCAACATCGTCGCCACCGCCCCCAGCAAGCCGCAGCTGGAGGACGGGCTCTTCGCGCAGATCAAAATCTGGTTCAACCGCCTCCCGGCGCTGCTCCGGGGGCTCTTCGAGGCCCGCGCGGACCGCATCGTGCGTCTGTCGAGCCCGGAGGAGTGCTACTTCGCGATCCGCACATCACGTGCAGAGACACCAGACGCTCTGCAAGGTATCCACATCGAGGGCGGCGTGGTGTGGCTGCTGGGGGACGAGGCGGCGGGCATCCCCGAGAAGGTGTTCGAGGCCGCCTCGGGGTCCATGTCGGGCCACAACTGCACCACCATCCTGACCGGCAACCCGACGAAGTCGAGCGGGTTCTTCTTCGACACGCACCACAAGCTGCGCGCGATGTGGAAGTGCTTCCACGTGAGCTGCGTCGGCAGCCGCCGGGTGTCGGAGGACTTCATCAACGACATGCGGGAGCGCTACGGCGAGGAGTCGAACGCGTTCCGGGCGCGCGTGCTGGGCGAATTCCCGCGCTCCGACGACGACACCCTCATCGCGCTGGAGCTGGTCGAGGCTGCGATGGTGCGCGAGATCGATCTGGACCCGAAGGCGGAGCGAATCTGGGGCCTCGACCCGGCCCGATTCGGCGACGACAGCGCCGCCCTCTGCAAGCGCTTCGGGAAGGTGGTGCCGGAGCCCGTCCGGGGCTGGAAAAAGCTCGACACGATGCAGCTCGCGGGCGCGATCCACAACGAGTGGCTCAACACACCGCTGGATTTGCGCCCGAGCGCCATCTACGTCGACGTGATCGGCATCGGCGCGGGCGTGGTGGACCGTCTGAGGGAGCTGGGGCTGCCAGTTTTCGGCATCAACGTGTCGGAAGCGCCGTCATTCGGCGGCAACTACCTCAACCTGCGCGCGGAGCTGTGGGACAAGGGCAAATTCTTCCTCTCAGCGCGCGACTGCAGGCTCCCGAAGGACGACCGACTCACCGCGGAGCTGACCGTACCCAGATACAAGTTCACCTCGAACGGAAAGATGCAGATCGAGAGCAAGGAGGACATGAAAAAGCGCGGCGTGAAGTCTCCGGACTACGCGGACGCCTTCCTGCTCACCTTCGCGGGCCCAGCGGCGGTCGGTTTCGGCGCTCCCGGGCTCGCGACGAGGTCAGGGCCGCTCAAGCGTGGGCTGAAGGGGGTCGTATGATGTGTCTGGCGCTGATTCCTGTCGTGGTGCTGCTCACGTGGTGCCTCTGCACTCCCGTCGAGCGCTGGATTCGCGCGCACGCGATCGACAGCGACGAGGGAGACGAGCTGGAGATGGGCCGGACCTGCGCGTGGGGCACGATCCGTGCGCTCTACGGCGGCCACCACCTCCGCTACTTCTACCTGCGGCTGCCGTCGTGGTCGTGGGAGCTGTCACTGTGCCGAGACGAGCACCGGTGGCACCAGCGTGTGCTCTGGTGGACCTCGTACCGTGGTTGGAGCGTGCAGCTCTGGCCTGAGTGAGTAGTAAACTACTATCAGGGGCAGGAGCACCACCCGTAGGGATGCGGTCTGGTCTGTCATGGACGCGCCCCGACCCACGCCGCCGCGCTGCACAGGGATGAGCAGCGTGAACCGCGGCACCAACACGAAGGACGGCGATGGACGAACCAGTGGCGCTGACAACCGACGAGCTGCAGTCAGCGCTCTCGTCTGAGATCGACGACGCGATCGACTTCAACGACGAGTACCTCTCGCCGCACCGCACCGCCGCCACCCTGTACTACAAGGGTGCGCCGTTCGGCACGGAAGAAGAGGGCCGCTCGAAGGTGGTGAGCCCGGTCGTGCGCGACACGGTCCGGGCCACCATGCCGAGCCTCATGGAGGTGTTCTTCGGTGCCCGACGGGTGATGGAGTTCATCCCGGGCCCGAACACCCCGAAGCACTACGCCGAGGACGCGACCGAGACGGTCTCGTTCATCTTCAACCGCCAGAACCCGGGGTGGGACATCTGCTGGGCGGCGTTCAAGGACGCCCTGATCCGCCGATCCGGCTGGATCAAGTGGTGGTACGACGAGTCGCTGTGCGTGAAAGCGCAGAGCTTCACCGGCGTGAGCGAAGAGCAGCTGATCGAGATGGAGCAGCTGACGCTCGAAGGCGAGACGATCGAGGTGCTGGAGCGCACGCAGGTGGGCGAGCAGCCCGGCGAGCCTGTGCCGGTCGGCGTCGACCCGATGGGCCAGCCGATCACGCAGCCGGGCCCGCCGGTGCCCGTCTTCGAGTACAAGGTGCAGCTGGTCAGCAAGTACCCGCACAACAAGATTCGCGTCGCCGCGGTGCCCCCGGACGAGGTGCTCCTCGACCGCTACGCACGCAGCGAGGTGGACGCCCGCATCGTCATCCACCGCACGCAGAAGACGCGCTCGGACCTGATCGCGCTCGGTGTGCCGGCGGAGCTGCTCGAAGACAGCGGCGGCGGCGAGATGCTCGAAGGCGAGCAGCTCACCGAGGTGCAGGCGCGCATGCCCGGCGGTGTGATGCCCGGCAACCTCCGCCCGGCCGCGATGACCGACGATCAGGAGCTGATCTGGCACTACGAGTGCTTCTGGCGCGTCGACACCGACGGCGACGGCATCAGCGAGCTGCGGAAGGTGTGCGCGGTCGGCCCGGGCCGGAAAATCTACTTCAACGAGCCGTGGGACGAGATCGAGCTGGCGCAGCTGTGTCCCGACCCCGAGCCGCACGTCGCGACGGGCCTCTCGCAGGCCGACAGCACGATGGACCTGCAGCTGATCGAGTCGCACGTCACGCGCGACCTGCTCGACAGCCTCAAGGCGTCGATCTTCCCCCGCACCGTGTATGTCGAGGGGCAGATCAACGTCGACGACGTCCTGAACACGGAAATTGGTGCCGCCATCCGCGCCCGCGCGCCGGGCATGGTGCAGACCTTAGAGGTGCCCTTCGCCGGCCGCGAGGCGTACCCGCTGCTGGAGCTGCTCGACCAGAAGAAGGAGGCCCGCACCGGCATCGGCCGCGCCGCCTCCGGGCTCGACGGCAAGGCGCTGCAGTCCACCACCCCCGACGCCGCGCGCCAGTCGATGACGGCGGCGCAGTCGCAGGTGAAGCTGATCGCGCGCATCTTCGCTCAGGGGCCGCTCACCCGCGTGATGCGCGGCATCCTGCGGCTCCTCTCGAAGCACCAGAACCGGAAGATGGAGGTGGCGCTCACCGGGCGCACGCTCACCGTCAACCCGAAGGACTGGGACCCGAACATGGAGGTCGCGGTCGACGTCGGCCTGCTCAGCGTGAACACCAGCGAGCAGATCGCGGTGCTGTCGGCGCAGAGCATGCAGCAGAAAGAGGTCCTGATGACCCTCGGCGCGGAGAACCCGCTCTGCACGCTGAAGGAGTTCTACAACACGCAGACGCGCATCCTGACGCTGTCGGGCGTGAAGGACCACCACAACTACTGGACCGACCCGGATCAGGCGATGGCGGAGGGCAAGACCCTCCCCGAGCCGAAGCCGACCCCGGAGCAGGTGCTGGCGCAGGCTCAGATCGAGATCGAGAAGAGCAAGCACGAGCTGGACGCGCTGAAGGCGATCCTCGAAGACGACCGCGAGCGCGACAAGAACGAGATGGACGCGCTGCTGAAGGCGGCCGAGATTCAGGCCCGCTACGACGTGGCGGTCGACGTGGGCTCGCTGAAGGCGATGGTCGAGCGCGACCGCATGGACCGCAAGCAGAGCGAGGCGGAGTTCAAGTCGCTCATCGCGTCGCGCCCGAAGGACGCCCCGCCGCCGGTCGTCAACGTGCATGTGCCCGGGCAGCAGCCGATGCGGCGCGTGCCGGTGCGTGACGCCGACGGCAAGGTGATCGAGGTTCGCGAGGAGCCGGCGCAGTGATCGGCATGGCCGCCGACCTGCGCGCGACGCGCATCGCGGACGTGCTGGCGCGGATCGACGCCGCGGGCGCTGGTGCCACGCTGGTCGTCTACGCCGGCACACGACCGGCCACCGGCGGTGCCGCGACGACCGAGCTGGTGTCGTTCGCGCTGCCGTACCCGAGCGGGTCGGTCGCTGGCCCCACGCTGACGTTCGCCGACGCGCCGGACACCGCCGCTGTGGCTGACGGCGCTGCGTCATGGGCCCGCATCAAGGACGCCACCGGCGCGCAGGTGCTCGACCTGAGCGTCGGGCTGGAGGGCAGCGCCGCAGAGGTGTGGCTCGACGAGGTCAACATCACGTCCGGCAGGACGGTCGAATTCATCAGCGGGGAGCTGACCGAGGGAAACCCATGAGCAAGAGCAACACCACCGAGAACGACTTCATCAAGTTCGTTTTCAACTCAGTCGCGATGCCGAGCTACGGCGCGGCGCTGCAGCTGAACTTCCACACCGCGGACCCGGGCGAGGGCGGCACGGCGACGACGAACGCCCCGACGCCAACCAACTACGCGCCGAAGACCGTCACCCGCGACAACACGGGCTGGACGGTGTGCGACCCGGACGGCACCCCGAACGCTGATGGCTCGGCTGCGAAGACCGCCGTCGACGTGCTGTTCGACGAGATCGAGTCGGGCTTCGTTGGCACGGAGACGTGGACCCACGGCAGCGTGTCGGTGGTCGCGACCGGGCAGATTCTTTACAGCGGCGCGCTGACGCAGTCGATCATCGTGTCGGCCCTCTCCACGCCGATCTTCCCGGCCGGCACCGTCCTGTTCAAGGAGGACTGATCGATGGCGAATTCCTACACCCAAGTCCCGCCGAACTCGACCGGCAACAAGATGCGGACGCGCACCCGCGTGATTGGCGCGGACACCGTCCATGAGCAGGCGACGTTTCAGGGTGCGTTGCCGACGTACTACGCGGTCGCTGATGCGGTAGCGCTGGCCGCGAACAAGCACCACATCTCGATCTTCAATGGCGCTGGTTCCGGCAAGATTGTTGCGATCAAGAAGCTGTTCCAGATCAACCTGTCACTGGCTGCTGTGACTGGTGTCGCGTTGCGATTCGACATGAAGCGCAGCACGGCGCAATCAGCAGGAACTGCCATCACGCCGCAGTCGATGGACACGGATAACCCGGCGCTGAGCGGCATCACTGTCGCGACAGGCGCGACCATTACCGAGGGTGGGCTGCTGTTTCCGTTCGTCACGAACAGCGACGAGGTGACGGCGGCGAACACGGCTGTCTCGAATTTCCTGACGCAGTACGGCAACCTCGTGCTGGAGTCTACCGAGATGCAGGAGGTCAGGCTCCGCGAGGGGCAAGGCTTCACGGTGAAGCAGATCACGTCGTCGACTGTCGGCTCGTTCGCGTGGCTTATGGCGTTCACGGTGGATGACCTGTAAATGCTGCTGCCGTACACCGCACTGACCTACTACGGTCCTGCGTGCGCGGCGATGGTTGTCGTCGACCCGGTTGGCACGGCGGAGATCGCGGCGCGCCGCCTCATCAGCCCGGCGATGCAGGTCACGGGTGTTGGCACCGCCGAGATGCGCCCCTACCGCGGGCGGCGCGCGGCGCTGGACGCTGGCGGCGTGGGCACGCTGCAGATGCGCCCAGCCCGTCGCATGCGCGCCGGCCTCGTCGTCGCCGTCAACGAGCTGTCGCAGGACGACGTGAGCGGCGCGGTCCGGAACACGGTGATCGAGGGCAGCCTGACGCTCGCGGAGACCCTCCGGCTGATCCTCGCCGCGACGCGCGGGGAGAGCACGAAGTCGTCGCTCGGCGGTGGCAACGTGCAGCACATCTACAAGTCGCACGACGGCTCGAAGCCGCGCATCACCGCGACGGTGAACGCCAGCGGTGAGCGCACCTCGGTTGCGGTGGACGCGTCGTAGTGTGTTCAGCGAATACTTCGACGCAGGCTACTTCGCTGAAGGCTACTGGACGGTCGTCGGCGAGCCCGGCCCGGACAACGTCACCCTCCAGCTGCAGGGAACGCTCGACGGGCTCTCTGGCAACGTCACCCTGCGTCTTGAGCCGGTGGCACCGCCTGCCGCTGGTGGCGGCGGCCCCGGCAGGATCACGTTCGACGATGTCGAGCGCATGCGGCACCACCTGCGTGTCGTGCCGCTCAGGATCAAGGGCACCCTCGGCGGCTTGGATGGGCGGATCGAGCTGGCTGGCCGCTACACCGCCACGCTGCGCGCGACGCTCGACTCTCCGCAGGGGCGTGTCGAGCTGCGGCGCAAATTCACGGCGCAGGTCATCGACGCCGAGGACGAGGACTGGCTGCTGCTGCTTTGAGAGGGGAAGGCGATGAGCGCGACGCGCGTAGGCTACGGCACGATCGGACCGATTCCGCGGGACACGCTGGACGAGGCGAAGGCCTACGTCGGCGGCCTGCTGGCGCGCGGGGCGCAGGTGATCCGTCCGCCTGAACGCACGCCGTCTCGGCAGCTCG
>JACCDR012543223.1_pt1 | contig 10463 bp, 12 predicted proteins | sample 7446431 | NCBI WGS metagenome assembly JACCDR01 (sample SAMN15323443, study PRJNA562643) | freshwater metagenome | isolation source: river surface water | place: USA:Blue River Watershed | collected 2017-08-17 | reverse complement strand
GTCGACCAACTCCAGCGCCGCGGTGCCCTGCCCGGCCATCACGTGCGGGTGGTCGTAGGGCGGGATCAGCGTCAGGCCGCGCTCGGCCGCCAGCGCCTGCCCGATCGCCTCGCGGTCCTGCGTGTAGCGGTCGTACATCACCACTTCGCTGCCGCGCTGGCCTTCCTGGTAGCTGCGCGTGGCGGCCAGCTTGGCGGCCGGTGAATCGTGGGGCATCACGATCACCGACGGCATGCCGAGCAGGCGGGCCGACAGGGCGATCGCCTGCGCATGGTTGCCGGACGAGTAGGTGATGACGCCGGCGCGCCGCTGCTCCGGCGAGAACTGCGCCAGCGCGTTGTAGGCGCCGCGGAACTTGAAGGCGCCCATGCGCTGGAAGTTCTCGCACTTGAAGAAGAGCCGCGCGCCGGTCATTTCGTCGGCCGTGCGCGAGCAGCGCACCGGCGTGCGGTGCGCCACGCCGCGCAGCCGCTCGGCAGCGGCAACCACATCGGCGAAACCGATCGCGAGGTCCTGGCTCATGCGGTCTGCTCCGCCAGCGGGCCCTGGAAGCCGCCGCGCCGGTAGGTCAGCACCAGCGTGTCGCGGTGCGCCGGCAGCGCGGTGTCGAGCGGCTGGATCGGCGTGCTCTCGTGGATCACCCGGGCGTCGTCGAGCAGCAGAGCACTCCACGGCTGCTGCAGCGTGAAGCGCTGGCCGTGCGGGCCGTCGGCGTCGAAGACGCGCGTCTCGCCACCCTTCACGTTGCGGCGCCCGACCAGCACCACCACGACGAGGTCGACACCGTCGCGGTGCGCGCCTTCGGGCGTCGGGCGGCCGATGCCGTCGGTGGTGTCGATGCGGAAGGGGTGGGCCTCGACGAACCAGCGGTCGCTGTCGTCGCCAGCACTCACCGGGCGCAGCGCGCCGGCCACCGCCGCCAGGCCCGCCAGCAGCGAGCCCCAGGCCGAATCGTCGGCCAGCGCCGGCGCGAGCGGCTCGAACCAGCGTTCGATGCCGCCGTGCAGCGCGTTGTACTCCAGCGGCTGCCAGTGCGCCCGGTGCGGCACTGGCCGCGCGACGCCGTTTTCGACGACGAAACAGCCGTGGCGGCGGCGCCGGTAGCGGCCGCCGTCCTTCAGGTGCGTGTCGGGCGGCAGCTCGTCCCAGAAGCGCGACCAGGCTTCGAGCCGGGCCGGCGCCACGCCGGCCAGCGCCGCCAGCGTGGCCGCGTCGACCACCGCGAAGCCGCGGCCGGCGAGTCGGGCGTCCAGTTCATGCCGCGGCGTGAGCGGCGGGGCAAGTGTCATGGCGGTGGCTCCGAAGCCGTGAGTACGCCCCGATCAGGGCCCGAGGTAGTCGCGCTTGACGAGGTCGACCCCGGCATGGCGCAGCAGCGCGTAGGTGGCCATCGCGTGGAAGTACACGTTGGGCAGCGCAAAGTGCTTGAAGAAGCTTTCGCCATCCATGCGCAAGGGCTCGCCCTGGCGCTGAGGCAGCACGATCTCGCGCGTGTCGGCGCCCTCGAAGGCCGAGGCCGGCACCGAGCGCACGAAGTCGAGCGTCTTGCGGATGCGCGCGCGCAGGTCCTCGAAGCTGGCCTCGTTGTCCTCCCACTTGGGCGGCTCCATCCCGGCCAGCCGGGCCATGCAGCCCTTGGCGCCGTCGCTGGCGATCTGCACCTGCCGCACCAGCGGCAGCATGTCGGGCGCCAGCCGCATGCCGAGATAGTTGGCGGTGTCGAACTTGCGCGCCTGGGCGTGCTTCTCGGCCTTGTCGAGCCAGGCGAGCATGTTGGTGAACAAACGCTCCAGCACGGGGGCGCTGGCACTGTGCAGGGTGATGGGCATGGGGGTCTCCGGAATCTTTTGAAACGCCTTGCATGCTACGCCCGCCGGCATCGGCCGGCAGACACGGCAGAATCGGTGGCGTGAACGTGATCATTCTCGACGACTACCAGGACGCGGTGCGCAAGCTCAAGTGCGCCGAATACCTCGAGGCGCTGAACGCCAAGGTCTTCACCAACACCGTCAAGGGCATCGGGCAGCTGTCCGTGCGGCTGCGCGACGCCGACGTGCTGGTGCTGATCCGCGAGCGCACCCACTTCCCGCGCGCGCTGCTCGAGAAGCTGCCGCGGCTGCGGCTCATCTCCCAGACCGGGCGCGTCGGCAGCCACATCGACATCGACACCTGCACGCGCATGGGCGTGGCGGTGGCCGAAGGCGTGGGCTCGCCGGTGGCGCCGGCCGAGCTGACCTGGGCGCTGATCATGGCCTCGATGCGCCGGCTGCCGCAGTACATCGGCAACCTGAAGCACGGCGCGTGGCAGCAATCGGGGCTGAAGTCGGCGTCGATGCCGCCGAACTTCGGTGTCGGCATGGTGCTGCACGGCAAGACGCTGGGCATCTGGGGCTATGGCAAGATCGGCCGGCTCGTGGCCGGCTACGGCCGCGCCTTCGGCATGCAGGTGATGGTGTGGGGCCGCGAGGCCTCGCGCGCGGCCGCGGCGGCCGACGGGCTGGCCGTGGCGCCCTCGCGCGAGGACTTCTTCGCCGACTGCGACGTCATCAGCGTGCACCTGCGCCTGACCGACGAAACCCGCGGCATCGTCAGCCACGACGATCTCTCGCGCATGAAGCCCACCGCGCTCTTCGTCAACACCTCGCGCGCCGAGCTGGTCGAAGAGAACGCGCTCGTGTCGGCGCTCAACCGTGGCCGGCCCGGCATGGCGGCGGTGGACGTCTTCGAGACCGAGCCGATCCTGCAGGGCCACCCGCTGCTGCGGCTGGAAAACGCCGTCTGCACGCCGCACATCGGCTATGTCGAGCAGGACAGCTACGAGACCTACTTCAGCGCCGCGTTCACCAACGTGGTCAACTTCGTCAACAACCAGCCGACGAACATCGTCAACCCCGAGGCGCTGAAGGTGCTGCGCCCGCCGACCCGCTGAACGCCTGGGTCGATGGCTGCGCTCAGCACCTCGCTGCCGGCTGTCGGCGGTGCCAGCCCGGGGCTGCGCTGGGCCCTGCTGGCCGGCAACTTCGCGATCGGCTGCGGCGTGATGGTGGTGGCCGGCTCGCTGAACGACCTGGTGCGCTCGCTGCAGGTCTCGGTGCCGGCGGGCGGGCAACTGATCACCGTGGCTGCGCTCGTGATGGCGCTCGGCGCGCCGCTGGTGGCCGCCGCGGTGGGCGGCTGGGACCGCCGCCGCCTGCTGGTGCTGGCGCTCGCCTGGTACGCGGTCGGCCACGCGGCGTCGGCGCTGGCGCCGGACTTCGCCACGCTGCTGCCGCTGCGGGCGATCAGCGTGCTCGGCGCCGCCGTGTTCACGCCGCAGGCCGCCGCCGCGCTGAGCGTGATGACGGCCCCGGCCGACCGCGCCCGCGCGATCACCTTCGTGTTCCTGGGCTGGTCGCTGGCCTCGGTGCTCGGCATGCCGCTGCACAGCTTCATCGGCGAAACCTTCGGCTGGCGCTGGGCCTTCGCGCTGGTGGCCCTGCTCAGCGCGGTGGCCGCCGTCTGGGTCTGGCGCACGATGCCCGACGGCGTGAAGCCGCCGGCCATGTCGCTCGCCGACTGGGGCCGCACGCTCACGCACCCGCTGCTGATGGGCATGGTGCTGGTCACCGTGCTCAGCGCGGCCGGGCAGTTTTCGCTGTTCTCCTACCTGGCGCCCTACTACCGGCAAGTGCTGGGGGCCGACGCGGCCAGCGTGAGCTTCCTGTTCATGTGGTTCGGCGCCTTCGGGCTGATCGGCAACCTGCTGCTGTCGAGGGCGATCGACCGCATCGGCGTGGCGCACTGCGTGACGCTGCTGCTGGCGGGCATCGCGGTGTCGATGCTGGTCTGGCCGCTGGCCGGCGCCGTGTGGTCGATGGCGCTCGTGATGGTGCCGTGGGCATTCGGCTGCTTCGCGTCCAACTCGGCGCAGCAGGCGCGGCTCGGCCTGGCAGCGCCGGCGCTGGCGGCCGCGCTGATGGCGCTCAACACCTCGGCGATGTACCTCGGCCAGGCCATCGGCGCGGCCAGCGGCGGCGCCCTGATGCTGCGCAGCGGTTTCGATCAGCTGCACTGGGCGGCACTGGGCTGGCTGCTGCTCGCCATCGGCCTGAGCGCGGGGCTGGCGTGGCGCATGCGGGCGGCGCCGCATGTCTGAGGACGGCCTGCGCCAGCGCATCGATCCCGGCACCGCTGACGATGCCGGCCGACTGCCACGGGCCGAACCGCTCCGCCGGCCCCGCTCGCCGGGCGAGCTCTTCCGCGTCTTCAACCGGCTCGCGCTGCAGGGCTTCGGCGGCGTGCTGCCGGTGGCGCAGCGGGAACTGGTCGAGCGCGAACGCTGGCTCGGCCAGGCCGAGTTCCTGGAGACGCTGTCACTGTGCCAGGTGCTGCCCGGCCCGAACGTGGTCAACATGGCGCTGATGATCGGCGACCGCTTCTTCGGCTGGCGCGGCGCGGCGGCCGCCGCCAGCGGGCTGCTGCTGGCGCCGCTGCTCATCGTGCTGGTGCTGGCGGCCGGCTACAACCAGCTCTCGTCGGTGCCGGCCGTGGCCGGGGCGCTGCGCGGCATGGGCGTGGTCGCGGCCGGGCTCGTGATCGCCACCGCGGTCAAGCTGGCCGGATCGCTGCGCGGCAGCGCCCTCGGGCTGGCGGCTTGCGGGGGGGTCGGCGCGCTCAGCTTCCTCGCCGTCGGCGTGCAGCGCTGGCCGCTGGCCGGTGTGGTGCTGGGCCTGGGCGGCGCGGCGGTTGTCTTCGCATGGTGGAGGTTGCGGCCATGAGCGCGGTGCTGTGGGGTCCGGCCGGGCTCGGCGCGGCCGAGCTGCTGGCCTTGTGCGGGCACTTCATGCTGCTGTCGCTGCTGGCCGTGGGCGGCGCGATGACCACGGCGCCCGACATGCAGCGCTACATCGTCGGCCAGCACGGCTGGCTCAGCGATGCGCAGTTCACCGCGTCGATCGCACTGGCCCAGGCGGCGCCGGGGCCGAACCTGCTCTTCGTGGCCGTCATCGGCTGGAACGTCGGCGGCCTGGCCGGCGTGGCGGCGACGATGTTCGGCAGCCTGCTGCCGTCGACCACGCTGGCCTTGAGTGCCACGCGCTGGGGCGCGCGCCACCGCGAATCCCGCGCGGCGCGGGCCTTCAGCGCCGGCATGGCGCCGCTGACGCTCGGCCTGCTGCTGGCCACCGGCTGGGTGCTGTTCGAGCCCGCCAGCGGCCACCTCGGCAGCGCGCTGCTGCTGGCCGCCACCTTGTGGATCATGCTGCGCACGCGCTGGAGCCCCTTGTGGCCGATCGCGCTGGGCGCCGTCGTCGGGAGCCTCGGCGGTGTCGGCTGAAGGCACCACCCGGCGCCGCGGCTGGCGCCGCTGGCTCGGCTGGGCGCTGACGCTGGCGCTGGCCTACGCGGCGCTGCTCGGCGCCTTGTACGTGGGTCAGGAGAAGCTGCTGTTCCACCCGCGCACGCTGCCCGCCGAGCACCGCTTCAACTTCGGCGACGACGTGCACGAGGTCACCATCGACGTGCCCGGCGCCCGCCTCCACGCGCTGCACCTGCGCCTGCCGGCGCCCGACGGCGTGGTCTTCTACCTGCACGGCAACGCCGGCCACCTGCAGAGCTGGTTCGTCAACACCGACGTCTACCGCAAAGCCAACCTCGACCTCGTCATGCTCGACTACCGCGGCTTCGGCAAGAGCACCGGCCGCATCGAGAGCGAGGCGCAACTGCACGCCGACGTGCGCGCGGCCTGGCAGCACGTGGCCGCCAGGTACGAAGGCCGGCACCGCGTCTTCGTCGGCCGCTCGCTGGGCACGGGCCTGGCCGCTGCGCTGGCCGCCGAGGTGCAGCCCGAGCTGACGCTGCTGATCTCGCCCTACGAGAGCATCGCCGCGCTGGCCGGCGAGATCTACCCCTGGGTGCCCGGCGCGCTGCTGCGCTACCCGCTGCGCACCGACCTGGTCTTGCCGAAGGTCCGGGGTCCGGTGCTGCTGCTGCACGGCGACCGCGACGCGACGATCCCGGTCGAGCACAGCCGGCGCCTGCTTGCGGTGGCGCCGAAGGCGCAGCTGGTGGTGATCGAAGGCGCGGGCCACAACGACCTGCAGGCCTTCGAGACCTACCGGCAGGCGCTGGCCGAGGCCTTCAGCCGGCGTTGACCCAGCGCTGACCCGCGCCGCCCGGCGCGGCGCGGCAGCTCACTTGGTGCCGAAGATCTTGTCGCCCGCGTCGCCCAGGCCGGGGATGATGTAGCCGACTTCGTTGAGGTGGCTGTCGATCGCCGCGGTCCAGCAGCGCACGTCGCGGTGCGCGGCTTCCAGCGCGCGGATGCCCTCGGGCGCCGCCACCAGCACCAGCGCGCGGATGTCCTTGCAGCCGCGGCGCTTGAGCAGGTCGACGGTGGCGATCATCGAGCCGGCGGTGGCGAGCATCGGGTCGATGATCAGCGCGGTGCGCTCGTCCAGGTGGCCGACGAAGCGCTCGAAGTACTGCTCGGGCTGCAGCGTCTCGTGGTTGCGGCCAAGACCCACCACGCTGACCTTGGCGTTGGGGATCATGTCGAGCACGCCGTCGAGCATGCCCAGGCCTGCGCGCAGGATCGGCACCACCGTCACCTTGCGGCCGGCGATCTGCTCGATCTGGGTCGGCCCGCTCCAGCACTGGATGGTCGTCGTCTCCAGCGGGAAGTCGGCCGTGGCCTCGTAGGCCAGCAGCCGGGCGAGCTCGCCGGTGAGCTCGCGGAACTTCTTCGTCGAGATGTCGTCCTCGCGCAGCAGGCCGATCTTGTGGCGCACGAGCGGGTGGTGAATGGCGATGACGGGCATGGTGGATGTGTCCTGGCAAAGGGCGACGCCAGTGTAGCGAGGGCCGGTGCGAGCCCCGCATTCGAGGGGGACGCTGGCGGCGCGTGAGCCCTTGCGGCTCGAGGATCGGCGTAGACCAGCACCACCACCACCGGAGCCTTGTCCATGACCCTGCGCCCCCCGTTCCTTGTTCCGTTCGCCCTGCCTGCCCTGCTGTGCGCGGCGGCCCTGCCGGCGCATGCCGGCATCGACCTGACCTTGCTGCCGGGCATCAGCACCTCGGCCAGCAGCTGCTACTCGGGCTGCGGCCAGCCCAGCCACGACCACGGCAACATCCTCGACAACGACCGCCTCACCAACGGCCCAGGCACATGGAACTCGGGCGGCCATGGCGGCTGGGTGCAGGTGGATTTCAAGAACGCCTACCTGCTGGATCGGATCGAGCTGTACGCCATCTACGCGGCTGGCAACGAGTTCACCTTGTCAACCAGCGTCGACGGCGTGAGCTTCAGCACCATCGCCATCGGCTACTACAAGACCGAGCCTTTGCTATCGCTGGGTCCCGATGGCAACTACGCCGGACAGAAGTTCGGGGCCGTGTTCACCTTCGACGCCGGCCAAGAGCCACTGGGACGCTACCTGCGGTACACCCGCACGGGCGGTCGTGACTGGGGCTACATGTCGGAATTGGAGGTCACCGGCCACCTGCCCACCGCAGTGCCGGAACCCGCCACCTGGGCGCTGATGGCGCTCGGCCTGGCCGGCGTGGCCAGCGCGGCCCGGCGTCGGCGCGGCTGAACGGGTCCTACGGCGTGGCGGGTTTCAGCCGCCGCGCTGCCGCAGCGCCTCGAACAGGCACACGCCCGAGGCCACCGAGACGTTCAGGCTCTCCACCGCCCCTTTCATCGGAATCCGCACCAGCGCGTCGCAGGTCTTGCGCGTGAGCTGACGCAGCCCGGCGCCCTCGGCACCGAGCACCAGCGCCAGCGGGCCGGACAGGTCGGCCTCGAACAGCGTCTGCGGCGCATCGTCGGCCGTGCCGACGATGCGGATGTCGCGCTCCTTCAGCTCGTTCAGCGTGCGCGCCAGGTTCGTCACCATCAGGTAGGGCACGGTGTCGGCCGCGCCGCTGGCGACCTTGGCCACCGTGGCGTTGATGCCGACGGCGTGGTCCTTCGGTGCCAGCACCGCGTGCGCGCCGGCGCCGTCGGCCACGCGCAGGCAGGCGCCCAGGTTGTGAGGGTCGGTCACGCCGTCGAGCACCAGCAGCAGCGGCGGGCCGCTGACCGCATCGAGCAGGTCGTCGATCGAATGCGTGTGCACGATCGCGCTGACGCGGGCGACCACGCCCTGGTGGCGCGGCGTGCCGGCCAGCTGCGTGAGCCGGCCGTCTTCGCTGTCGACCAGCTTCGCGCCGGCGGCCTCGGCGCGCTCGACCAGCTGGCGCATGCGCTGGTCGCGGCGGCGGCTGTCGACGTGGATCTCGCCGATGGATTCCGGCGCGGTCTTCAGCCGCACGGTGACGGCGTGGAAGCCGAACAGGATCTTGGTGCTCATCGCAGCATCGTAGCCCGGGCCGGGTTTATACGACTGTACGAATCTTCTTGAACGATCGTACAAAGTTACCCGTGACGACACTCGCCACCACCGCCCCGGTCGACCGCAAGCAGGCGATCCTGCTGTCGGCCGAGCGGCTGTTCGCCGAGCGCGGCTACCACGCGGTGTCGATCCGCCAGATCGCGCTGGCGGCCGGCGTGCCGCTGGCGCTGGTGGGCTACTACCACGGGCCGAAGCAGGCGCTGTTCGAGGCCGTCTTCCGCCGCTGGCAGCCGACCATCGACGCGCGGCTGGCAGCGCTGGAACAGGCGCTCGAGCGCGGCGGGCCGGGGCTGCTGCGCAACATCGTGCTGGCCTTCGTGCAGCCGGTGCTGGCCTTGCGGGCCAGTGCCGAAGGCGAGCACTACGCGCTGCTCGTCGCCCGCGAACTGCTGCAAGGCAGCGCCGAGGCCGACGCCGTGCTGCGCAACATCTTCGACCCGATGGCCAGCGCCTTCATCGACGCGCTGCAGCAGGCCCAACGCGGCGCGTCGCGCGCGCAGGCGACCTGGGGCTACGAGTTCGCGCTCGGCGCGCTGCTGCACCACATCGTCAGCGCGCGCGCCCCGCGCCTGTCGAAGGGCGAATGCCAGCTCGGCGACCCGCAGGCCGCCACGCTGCTGGTGGACTTCATCGTCGGCGGGCTGAAGGCGGCGCTGCCCGCCCGGCCCGCCAAGCCGCCCGCCCCCACACCAACGACCCGGAGACCCCGCCCATGAAACGTCGCCAAGCACTCACCACCATTGCCGCCGTCGGCGCCCTGCCGGCGCTCGCGCTGCACGCCCGCGCCCAGCCCGCCACGACGAAGATCGTCTTCGGCTACACCGCGGTGACCGACTTCGCCTCCGTCTTCGTCGCCCGCGAAGAAGGCTACTTCAGCCAGCGCAAGCTCGAGGTCGAGCTGAAGTTCATCCCGCTGAACTCGACGATCCCGGCGGCGCTGCAGTCGGACTCGCTGCAGATCGGCGGGCCGACGCCGTCGGTCTTCCTGCAGGCGGTGGACGGCGGGCTCGACCTGGTGGTGGTGGCCGGCGGCGGCGTCACCTCGAAGTCGATGACCGGCATCGGCCTGGTCGCGCGCGCCGGCAGCGGCATCCGCACGCCGCAGGACCTGGCCGGCCGCAAGGTCGGCGTGCCGGGGCTCGGCGCCTTCCTGCACGTGAGCTTCAGGGCCTGGCTGAAGCAGTCGGGCGTGGACCACCGCAAGGTCAACTTCATCGAGGCCTCCTTCCCGCAGCACGGCGACCTGCTGCGCGGCGGCTCGCTCGACGCGGTGGTGACGGCCGACCCGTTCATGGGCCGCATCGTCGACAGCGGCGCCGGCTACGTCGCCAGCTACTACGCGACCTTCCTGCCCGACGGCCAGCCGACCATCGTGCACGCTGCCCGCCGCGACTGGGTGCAGAAGAACCCGGCCGCGGCGCGTGCCTTCCGCGACGCGGTGGCCGAGGGCGCGGCCTTCATGCGGCAGCCGAAGAACGACGCCCGCGTGCGCGAGCACATCGGCAAGCACATCAAGCTGCCGCCCGAGGTGCTGGCGCGCACGCAGATCTCGCCGCCCGGGCCGCTGGTCAGCGAGGCGCAACTCGCCTACTGGGTCGGCCTGATGAAGGAGCAGGAGATGCTGAAGACCGAGCTCAAGCTCGCCACGCTGATCGCGAAGTAGCCGTTGCACTCAGGAGCCGCCTTGGCGCCGCCGCTGCTGGAATTCGACCGCGTGGGCATCACGCTCGGTGGCCGCGAGGTGCTTTCGCCCACCAGCCTGGCGGTGCAGCGCGGCGAGTTCGTCTGCGTGATCGGCCCGTCGGGCTGCGGCAAGACGACGCTGCTGCGCGCCGGCGCAGGCTTCGTGGCGGCCAGTGGCGGGCAGGTGCGGCTCGAAGGCCGGCCGGTCGAGGCGCCGTCGCGCGACGTCGCCTTCGTGTTCCAGGACTACGGCCGCGCGCTGCTGCCGTGGCGCACGGTGCGGGGCAACGTGAGCCTGGCGCTGGAAGCCGCGGCCGTGCCGAAGGCCGAGCGGCCGGCGCGCATCGCGGAGGTGCTGCAGACCGTGGGCCTGGCGGATGCCGCGCAGAAGTTCCCGGCGCAGCT
>JACCDR010504650.1_pt1 | contig 10463 bp, 2 predicted proteins | sample 7446431 | NCBI WGS metagenome assembly JACCDR01 (sample SAMN15323443, study PRJNA562643) | freshwater metagenome | isolation source: river surface water | place: USA:Blue River Watershed | collected 2017-08-17 | reverse complement strand
TGGTAAATTCTGCCAGCTGCGCAGAATTGACTGGCATCAGTTTGCACATAGAAAGTTTTAGCAGGGTTTGGAAGATAGACAGAAGCGTTTTTGCAAACTTCGTCAATTAGTTTGCGAAATTGCGTTTCGTGTTTTTCAGTCCACTTGAATTGTTTCGCATGTAATTGCGATAATTCCATGATCTCTCTACTCATTTCAGCAAATCTTGGACAAAATTGTCTGTAAAAAGATAGACACATAATGACTGATTTGCATTGTCTCGGAGTTTTCGGACTCGGTAATCTTTTGAATGCTTCGAGTTTCGCATCCGGAATCGAAATACTGTCCTTGTGGAAAATCATGCCAAGAAATTCAACTGTGTTTCTTGCAATGAGAAGCTTTTGAGGTCGCAACTTGAGGTTGGCCTTTGCTAATCTCTGAAGAACTGTGTTGAGTATTCTTAGATGATCTTCCAGTGATCCGTCTGTTGCTATTAACAGATCATCTGCATAGAACAGAACTGTGTCTGTCATGTCTGAGAAGATACTGTCAAGCAATAGTTTGAGATAGAGTGGTGAATTTTTCAATCCTTGTGGAGCTCGTGTAAAACACATTCTCAATCCATGAGTTTGAGCATAAAAAGCTGTTAGCTTTTGAGCTTCTCTAGTCAATGGAATGTGAAAAAATGCGTCTGCAAAATCCAAAGATGTTAAATGCTTTTTTCCGACCAAATGTGCTAATATTTCTTGCTTAGAAATTAACGCCATTGGGTATCGAACTGTGTTGTAGTTGAGTAAACGACCATCAAACAACAGTCTAATCGATTTCCCGTCTTTTTTCTTCACAACTAAAATATTCGAACAATACGGTGAAGGTTCATTACAGACCCGTATTATGTCGTATTTAAGTAGTTGATCCAAAATTTCTTTCACCTGGTCTCTCGCATTCATCGGAATTGGTACGTACTTCTGCATTTTTGGTTCGTTCGAGTTGAGTTCAATGTCCATTTCGATCTCATCCGTCCTTCCAATATCGTATTTGTGTAAAGCAAATGCCGATTTATTGTGGAGGAATATGTCGTGTGCCATTTCTCTCATCTCAGGTGACAAATGTTGTGTCTCGAAAAGTTCCAAGAATTCTTGTCTCGACATAGGTTTATCATCAGCTAATCCTAGTTCAGTAACTGAACTTTTATCCTCTAAAACCTGACTAATAGAGGGTTGATAATATCCTTTAGTCGCGAACTTTTCTTTGGCTTCTTGTTTTTCAAGATCATTCATTTGTTTGTCGACAACTTTTGTTATTCGTCGAACAGTTTTTGTGTGACGCTTGGGCTTGTCTTTTTCAGGTGTTTTTTCACTAACATCCTCCTCTTTTTCACTTTCACTCAGATCAGAGTCTGTTGAAAGTACATCAAATCGGTTTTTGGTGTTAAAATGAGTTTCACCTTTAGACAATAAGTGGGTGGGATCTTTCACACCTCTTTTTCTCCTCCTCTTTTGTTCTTCTTCAAACGCTAGAAAAGTGTTTTTCTCTTCTTTGTCGTATGGGATAGTTGCGTCATCAAAACGGACAGTTTTCCCTTTTTTCAGTGGATCGGTATTCAATGTTGTCACATGAACCTGACCTTCTTCCTCTCGTTCACGTAATTGTAAAAAATGTTGTGGAACTGGGATGTAAGGTAGAAGTCTGTTAAACTGTTTTTCAATGTGAACATGGTAATCTCCTCCTCTGGAATGTGGGTTTTTCAGGATTAGTTCTGTTTTTGTCATGGCTACAACCCAGGGGCTGTACAAGAAATCGTATCCTATAATGACATCTTCTGACAGGTTTTTAATCACCATAACAGTTGTGTCTCGATAGGTATTTTTGTCCAACATTATTCGAATGCTGGCCATACCATCGATTGGTGAAGCTGTGCCTGATGCCGTTAAAATCTCCATATTACTATTTGTAATACAGTTGTAGGAACGATTAAATCTTTCCATGAGGTATTCGTAGAATATCCTGCTGATTGATGACTTTGCGCAACCAGTGTCTAAAAGACATCTCATACTGACTGCATCAGAGTCGATATCAGGGCCTCTGTTAACTGGTATCGAGATTGCCAGAGTTGCGAAAGGTAGAACAGGGTAGAGATTTACGCACGTATTGTGCTTATCTGCTTCTCTGAACATTCTTTCGTTTCTTTCTCTGTAATCAAGGTGTGAGTATCCTCGCTCCCTTTGCTCCCGTCTACGTCTTTCCAAATATTCTTGTGACGGAGTTAGGGTCCCAACTGGAGTCCTGTTTGTAACATATCTCCCGTATATGGGCCTTCTGTCGTCATCGTGAGACGGCCTTCCTGAACATACTTGAACTGGTCGTTTGACCATGTCACTGTATGAAGGTTTGGGCTCCTCGTCCTTAAAAGGATTTGTATCCACCAACGTCATAGAGTTAACCCCAAAATTTTCAATCGCGGGTATATTGGCCTGTGCACACGTCACTTTTACGCTGTGACGTATTTGGCAATTAGGACATCTCGCATATCGTTCTTTTTGTGGGTATTCACTTTCGAATCGTTTTTTGAATGCCAGAAATTTTCGGAACTCATTGTCGTAACTAGATGACCTGTATCTAGGGCTGTACGACCTTCCTCTGCTTCTGTAGGGGCTTCTACTATAGCTTCGGTTCCTGTAAGGACTTCTGTATCTTCCTCTGTCTCTGTCTTTGTAGTCAGGGCTCTTCCCCCTGTCTTTGTAGTCAGGACTTCGGCCTCTGTCCTTATAACTCGGGCTCCGATCGTATTTTCTGGATCTTTCACGATACTTGTCGTATTTTTCTCTATCTTCATCTATTTTTCGTTGGTCTTTTTCCTTTTCCTCTTGTTTTTTATACTGTTTCCCTTTGTCCTCTTGGCTTTGTTTGCCTTTGGAGCTTTGGGAGCCAGCTTCAAAAACTTTAGTTTTCTCCACTTTTTCAAAGAAAGGATTGGGAGCCAATTTTGGTTTCAGATTTTCATCAACTTTTCTTGGAGATTCTTTCTCCATAAATTTGACTTTTTTATCTTGTTTACCTTTAATTGGACCCTTTTTATCTTTCTTGATTCCTCTGGGAGCCAACTTGTTTTGACCTTGTTGCTCTTTCCCTTGTTTGCCTTTTCTGGGAGCTAACCCGTCTATGTCCATTGGTTCTTCGCCAATTTCAACTAAATGTGCGTTCACTTGAGCTATTTTCTTCTTGAATTTTTTCATCTTGTTTTTACTTAAATCAAGAGGATTAGTGTTAAGTGTAGGTTTATTGTTGTTTTTGGCTGATTTGTCAATTGGACATCCTGTACAAATGTTGATTGTCAACTTTTTTGCTTCTGTAGGAACTTGATCATTTGATGTTTCATATGTTTCAACCATGTCAAGTAAAGCATTGTACTCGAGGGTTGTGCCCGTTTTCCAATACTTCATTTCCTCATATTCCACGTGTTTACGTGTCTGTGGTGTTATCACTTGACGTAAAATGGAATTGAGTAATTCAAGACGTTTGGTTGTTTCCCAAACGGGTTTAGACCAAAGATGTCTAATTCTTTCCGCCATCATCTTTGCACGTTGCATGGCAGTGTGAATAGCCTCATTTGGTTTTCGTTTGAAGTCATTTAGATCATTGATATCGTTAATGACAGTTCTGCGTTTTGCGTACAGGTCTCCCAATGTTTGAATAGTTTCAAAGATGTTTGCTTCAGATTCCCTCAACTCATAGAGTTCTCTGGAAGCACTTCCTTGTACTAAAACTGAGAGGATAGACATATAGGCTGCGGAATCGAGCTTGTAGTCTTTTGTGTACAGTAAGATTTGTCTCCACGTGTCAGCAAAATCGGATTCCGGATGTGTATCCGGATTGAAAGTATCAATAGCAGCTTTTATGTTCTTTGGTTGCAAAGCTTCTCTTGTGCCTATAATACTCGTGTCTGTGAACTCATACACGTCAGGTTTAGTTAAGGCAGGTGAGTAGTATGTAGCAACCTGTTTTGACTGCTTAATTTCATCTTTTGATGCCTCAAGCTGCTCTTGTTGAGCTAAAATGCTCTCTTTAGCTAGCGTGAGTAACTCATCAATATCTCCGTTGTCTTGCCTTTGTGGATCTTGTCCCACTGTAAATTTTTCCAACAAGTTAATCAAAACAGCTTGTTGATTGATGGAAACGTCTTGCGTTTTCACCATCTTTTCTTTGTTAGCTATTTGATCTTGTTGTGGAGTTCCCATCTCAACTCTTTTCCATCCAGTGTTTTCATTCGGAGTTTTCCTCGGAGGTTCTACCTTTTTCGGAGTAATCCTAATTGGGTGTCTAACGACCGAATCTTCCGATGATGACGTATGTGGATGTGGGGTTTCTGAGTCATGAGTTTCTTCTTCCTGTTGTCTGTATGTTTGAAACGTAGGACCTGAATAAACTCTTTCTTGCATCTGTGACCTCTGGTCACGGAGTACGTTAACCCTGTCACCCAAAGACCTGTACCTGGTTTGATTTGCAAACGAGGTTGTGGTTCTAGGTGGCGTGGTATCTGGAGTTATAGGTCTATTTTCTTTACCTCTTGCTATCGGAGTTTGGACACCCCAACGAACATGTTGTGTGGGTGTAGGTGGTACCCTTGGGTTAATCACAGGTTGAGGTCTAGCAGGTGCATTTCCTCTTGTCTGTGAACCTGACCTGTCTCTCGAGACTGGTCTTCTTGGGTTCCTTCTCGGATCTGTATTAGGTAAAGGATCTGGTCTCTGATTACTAAACAGGGTAGCAGGTCTCAAGACTACTTGTGGCCTCTGTTGAGGTGGAACATTTGGGTTTCTTGTTTGTAGAGGTGGTGGTCTATTAACCGGTGGCAGGTTAGGTCTGGTGTTATTTACACTGACACCTGGTTGTTGAACCTGGGGTCTTTGTGTAACATTCGCCGTATTCCTAACCGGTGATGGTTGTGAAACCGTCGGGCCTCTATTTGGTGCATTTGAAAACATAACAGGTGTTGGAGTTCTTGCTGCTGCTCCACCTTGTGGGGTTTGACCTCGTTGCTGTGGAGTAACAGGTCTCGAACCTCTTGGTGTTTGAGCAGGTGTGTCTCTGTACCTCTGTTGTTGTTGAATGCTCCCTGTTGGTGATGTCACGTTGCTCCCAGACCTGTTAAGGTCAGCTGTTAGATCTCTGTTTGGCATTATTCTAACCCTGGGAATCGCCCCTGTGTCGGCAGTGGGCGGTATGAAGGGTTGGTTCGCCATGTTGAAATCTGCTTCAGCTCTAATGGGATCCTGTAAGGGATTGTGGGCCATATTAGGATCCATAGTAGGTGTGTGACCTCTGTTTGGTATATTGTTGATGAAGTCTTGTCTTGCATTTCTGTTGTCAGATTGCATATGTTGATCATCTGATTCTAAGGGTGCAGTGGGTCTTGGGGTGCTTTGTCTAGAAGCACTCCTTGCCAATCTTTCCCTAGCCTCGTTGACTGCTGATCTGACCGAGTCGTTTAAAGAATGAGTTCTCGCATTTTGTAACATATCGATCAAAGAATCGATATCGTCGTTATCATTATCTTGTGGCCTTCCGTGTTTCGGAGGCATTGGAGCTCCGTAATCTTCGTATTCCGTTACGAAGATTTTTTCTCTTCTTTCGAAGATATCATCTTGGTAATGTTCTACAACGTTTTCGTTTAGATTTGGATACCATACTGTTCTTTCTAACCATGGTCTATCTGCAGGTTGATCCTCAACCCGGATATACCTGTTTTCAGACGGATCCCAAATCATTTCTCGATTTGCCAGATCAAATGTAACAGCTTCCTCCGTGTGAGTGGAGATTACGTACATTTGTAAGTCAAAATCGAATTCGTACGTTATTTTTCTCGGAATATTAGATCTCGGAGCTTGTCTTGGATCTCGAAAACTTTGTTCGGACATATCATCTCTTTGAGTTCTTCGAGATGTAGTCCTTTCATCGCCACTAGATAAAAATGGAAAATCCATTTTATAGAATGCAAGGATCTGTCGGTTTAAACGAGTTTAGAACTATGCAAGGCTCTTCTTCTTCAACTTTGTTTAAGCTTAAAGCTATCCGTTCGATATTTGTTCGAGGAATGTCTGGGAATGATGCGATGCTATAAGATCGTTTGTGACGAGCTTTTTTAACTATCGGTCTTGTTTCCCAATCGTCTTCGAATATCGAATATCCGTTCTGTTTTCTTTGTTTGTTCTTTCTTTGTTTACGAATTACTTCACTAATTGTTGATGTTACAAACGTCACAATAGTTGAAGTTATTACCACTGCAAATAGAACAATAAGAAGAATGAACGTAGCAGCTAAAGCTAGTCTAGGGATCTGTAAATTATCTGTTTCAACCGGTCTGTCCAACAGCACCGTGTTGTTGAAATCCGAATAATCGTCGAGTATCCCTGTATTGTTGTTTGAGTTGTCAAACTCAGAAATCAAATCAGTCAAATCCTGTGCCGACGTGGTTGTATCGACAGCTGCAGTGTTTGAGAACAACGAAGTTGTTTCAATTACCTCTGCTGCTTTTTCGTACTTCCAACTGTCAGAGTATTTTTCAAATTCGATTTCAGATGTGGTGACTGTAGATGTTCTAGTAGTTGTTGTTGATGTACTTGTAGTCGTAGGAGTTGTTGTAGGTGCAGTTGTTTGTTCTTGAGTTGTAACAACTGTTGTAGATTGAGTTGTGGCGCGTGTCGTAATCTCTGGTCCAATCTTCTTCAAATTAACAACCAGTTTTTTCAACAATGGTGTTGAAGTTGTACTGGTTGTCGTAGTTGTCGAAGGTTGTGTTGTTGTTGTTGTAATCGGTATTGTTACCACAATAGGTTTCTTAGTGCTTGTTATCCAAGCTTTTACTAAGGGTCCTGTTGTAGTTGTTGATAACTTTATGTCGTCAAAAATACCTTTCAAACAACTCAAGAGGTATATTCGAACCTTAGCTCTTTCTTCGTAGAGTTTTATGTCTTGAAACTCGTATACGTCAGCTGTGTACTCCTCGTATTTGAACAAACCTTTGTTTGTTCCTACAATAAGCTTCGTTAATCTTTCTGGTAAACCCAGTAAGTCAAATGGAAGCAAAGTCTTACGACTGTAATTATCACACTTAAATAATACTTCTTCTAAAGTTTTTTCGTCTACGGTAGCCGTTTTTAGGCCGTAAAAAGAGCTTTACAGCTCTTTTACTGGTACCTTTAAACTAGCAACTAGAGTCGTAACCGTCGAAGGTATATAATCTAAGTTTGTGATTAATCAACTCTCGATTTTGTGCAATTGATAAAGCTTCAAGTTCTTCTGCTGTAGGAATTGCAGGTAATGATTTACAACTATCAAAACGTTTCTTGCTTGTTTCCTTCTTTTGTTTTCGGGTCTTAATCTTGTTGTCCACAAACTTACAAAAGTTTATGGCCAGTATAAGTAGAACCGTAATCAAGAAGATAAGGAGAATAGCAATAAAACTAAATGAGAAAATAAGAATGGATTTCTTAGTCGTTGTTGAGGTTGTTATAGGTGGCTGAACCTGTAAAATACCGGTTTCCGGTCCTAATGTAAACGTCAAAATTTGATCTAAGATCTTATCTTGTTTCTCAGCTAGTAATCGAACAAATTCTTGACAAGTTAAGTTTTGAAATTTTACAAGAAAATTCAAAGAGAAGTCTGTGGTTGCCGTTTTGGAAGCCAAGGAGGCCGCTAGGCCTGTCTCAATTGTTCCAAAATCTCGAACAAAGAACTTCTAATCTCGTTTAGAATGTAAAAAATACTTTAAAATAACTTTTGTCTAAAGTTGTTCTGTTTTTGACTCTTATCTTTTGTCCCCCTCTTTTTTAATGATTAAAATCGTTAAAATTTGAGATGGGCGTGTTCAGATAATTGTCTCTTTTTCCAATTCAATTATCCTGATTTAAATCTGAATGTCTGGTCAGCGTAACAATATGCGGTGTCTTTTGATTGTGTTGAAACAATCAATTAACAATTCGCTATTACTCCACCTACTTAATTCAAATTGAATTAAATCAAAATTTAATCGAATATTTCCACTACCAACTTCAAATGTGTCTAGAACCAACACTGTAATAAAATTACGTGTTAGTATTTCTAAGACACGGTGTAAGAGTTGTATATTCTCGAGTTAATTAGCCTGAGACTGTCCAATAGACGGTTTTGGATATCCAATAAGTCGCACTAGGGAATACAATTATAAAAGCTATAAGTATTATTAGTACAATTGTTGAAGTTTCCAGTTTGTCTTAAAGTTCTTTAGTCAAACAAATTTACTCAAAAAATATTACTTTTTATTAAAGTGCGTTTTCAATTTAAAGTGCTGTAAAAAATAATCCAGAAGTGAGACGTTCCCTATTTGGAATTGTCTCCCCTCTAAAAACTTAAAAAAATCTTTCTATCGTAAAAAAATAACTAAACTTGAAAAAAGTTTCGTAAAAAAATGTGAAAAGAAAAAAATTTCAGAAAGAAAAAAAGTTAAGAAAAGAAAAAAATTGAGCGTCTAGTTAAGGTGTTTAAGCCTTAGCTAGATACCGGAGGTAACCCCTTGCGGAGAGGCAAATCCTAGTCTAGGAAACGCGAGGTATCGAACCGTTGACCGTCTATCAAAGAAGTCCCCAACTCCCGAAAATAATACAACGCTTGTAAAATGATTGTGTTTATATTTTCGTACAAAGTAGAAATATAAAGATCACAATAGAACACTTTAAAAGTAATAGAATACAACTTTACAATGGTGAAGTTTACTTAAAACTAAGTTAACCATGTAAAAGGTGCTAGACCTTTTATATGGTCAAATGTGGTACTCTCTTTATCCGTCAAGTCACGTGACCGTGTAGGTTCACATGTCCTTGTTAGGAGTTCCGGGAGTAAAGTCCTTGAAATAACAAAGTTATTTCATGGTATGAACAAATATTTAAAAGTTAAAACATCCTAGAGGTATTACAAAATATCTCTTAGGTAAAAGAACTTTTAGAGATAAGACGAATGGTTGACTTGTATTGAAATCACTTTAGTGATTTCCGCTCTATTCGCGCCCGGAAGAATCGAAGTCACAAAGTGAGTCGAGACTTACGGATTACGAGATTTATTGAGTAAATACAAGTAAAGCTTCGTCTTGAATTATCACAAAATATGAGTTACATTCCTTGTTTACAAAAATTGTGAACAAAATTAGAAAAACACATAAATTCAGACTCATGAGTTGAAGATAAAAATTGTTAAAACTTAATTCTAAAAGTGCAAAAATTAAATGTAAAACAAAAATTAATTTTAAGTCACAAAAATATTTTAAGTCAAAAAATATAAAATAGAATTATTAAAACTTTTATCCCATAACCTCAAAATTGTGCTTGTGCGTGAAATGATTTAATCAAAAAGCTTAATTGAAAAAATGAGTCTTTTTAGGATTAAATATCTCTTCAGTGCATTCATGTTAATCTTCGTGATAACCATGGATTCTTCATTATGGTCTCCAATCTCTGGAATGATACCGTGAGTATCTCGGAGCACCGTAGGGCGGTGGCTCGTAGAGGTACCTTGGCCTCTCGTCCTCATATCTTGGTCCTAAACGATGATGAACCATCCTTCTCGGTTTTTCGATCTCAGCCTGAGATTTTTCTCGTCGGATTTTGGGTTCCGGAGGAGCAATCTTGGGCTTCTTGCCTTTTGCCGGAGTAGAATCATCATCCTTTGTCTGTTGTGCCTTTGGGCCTGGTTTCTGTTCGGTCTCCTGTTTCTTTTTCTTAGGAGGAGTATCCTTCTTCTGAATGTCAGGAACCTTAGCCTTACTCGGGTTTGCCGGAGCAACCGTTTTAGGTTTGATTTCCTGATTCTGAGGAGGATTCTGTGCCGATTTCGTCGCTGATTTCTTGGAGTCCTTCTTTTGAAGTGCCGATTTTTCTGCTACAGTGGGTTCAATGTCTGTTTTAGCTTTGAGGTGCATAAACAGGCATTTGTCATCAACGAAAGGTTCATTATTTGCCGTAATTACCTCAGGTTGATCGCCATTTTCGGTTTGGTAGTCATCCAGAGCGTACATGATTCTGGCCAAACGTCCCATGTCAGACATACCGTTTGTTTCAAAGAGAACTTGTTTCATCCTTCTGGCAAAGAGGTTTTCTTGGAATTTAACCAATCTCTTTAGGACAGGTTTGTAGTCGTAATAGCACTTCAACTTCAGGTGGAAGTGGGAGTCGTAGACCACATCTCTTTCTCCTCTCTGATCCTTGTGGCAGGCTTCATGCATAGGTTGGGTTAGGTTCAGTTCCGTATTAAAGTCCAGTCCAGCGGTTTGGTGTGGAAGAATGGTTTTGGTAACCACTCCGTCACCCCATCCGGGAACTTTATACTCATACGAATCTGTAACCGTACGCCAATCTACTCCAAGTTTCGTCAGAACATCAAATGGAAAAATCATTCCTAACTGGCGCTGAGCCTCCTGGTTCATGTTCCAGTAGAACTCATCTCGCAACCAGTAG
>JACCDR011541133.1_pt1 | contig 10464 bp, 11 predicted proteins | sample 7446431 | NCBI WGS metagenome assembly JACCDR01 (sample SAMN15323443, study PRJNA562643) | freshwater metagenome | isolation source: river surface water | place: USA:Blue River Watershed | collected 2017-08-17 | reverse complement strand
CCATCCACTCGCCCATCGCCTCGTGCTTGGAGTCGTAGTCGTAGACCCGCTCCTTGAACGATGCGGTCATGCCGCTCGACGTGTTGCGGCCTTGCAGCACGGCGAACGCCTGCGCGCCCATGAAGATCGCGCGGCTGACCCGGTGGGTGGTGCTCAGTGCGCTCGCCACGGACACATCGGTGGATTCCGTCGCGGTGTAGCGGTCGGCGGCCTTGATGTAGGCCGGCGTGGCGCCAGCCGAGAACGTGATCGCGTGCTCCATCTTGCGCACGACGATGTTGTTCCACATCACGACCTCGCCCATGAACAGCGGGTGCTTGTTCACGCCCATCAGGTTGGCGCGCTCCATCGCCGCGGCCTGCCACGTCCGGATGTTGTAGTTCGCGGTGGTGTCGGTCACCAGCGACGCATACGACACGGGGTCGAGGTACAGCACACCGCGGATGGGGCTGTGGTTGGCGGCCGGATCACCGGGCAGCTTGATCGGCTGGATCTTGAACTCCAGCGAATCCAGGTACTCGGCCAGCGCGTCGATGTGCGACAGCTTCCACGAATCGGTGGTGTCCACCGAAGCGAGTTGCTGGCCGCCCTGCACGAAGCCGGTGCCGTCGATCACCAGATGGCGGTTGTACGTCGGGGCCAAGACCGGGTTGATGAGTTTCTTGTTGAAGCTGGCCTGGCTCGACTGCGCGACCGTCTGGAGGTGCCACGACTTGCCGATCTGATCGCCACGGGCGCCGGCCAGGTGAACCAGGGTCCGGTTCCACAGCAGGCGCGGGAAGTAGCCCATCAGTTGGGCCATCGCCATCGAGCGCAGGTTGATCTTGGTGCGCTGGTCGATCATCGTGCCGGGAACGGCGTTGATGACTTTCGAGGCCAAGTCAATCTTGGCGCTCATGCTGGCGATGTCCACGTTCTCGCCGCGGCCTTCGCGCAGTTCGTCGCCCATGATTGGGTCGCCGCCCAGGGTGTCGTAGGCTTCGATGGTCACTTGCGTGCCCACCTTGTTGGCCGACAGGTCGGTGACGAGGATGCCGGGCAGGCCGGGGTCCGACTGCTGCTTGACGATGGATTCGGCGGCGGCCTGCTTGGGCGGCTTGCCGATCAGCGGGGTGAGGTCGGTCGGCGCCTTGATGGCGGCGGCGGTGAGAACAACGCTCTCTTGGGTCAGCGCGAAATTGCTGCTGTCTTGCACGACGGTAGTCATGTCCTTGGTCCTTTGAGTGAATGGGTCAGTACGTCAGGCCAGCCATCCGCCGCAGGTCTTCCAGGCTCATGTTCATTGCCAGGTCAACGGCTTGACCACCGGACAGGCCCTTGAGCGGGTCTGCCGATGTCGCGCCGCGGCCGGCAAGGTCGGTGAGCGTCGGAAGCGCGGCAGGGGCCGGCTCAACGGGTGCGGCGGCAGGCGCAGCCTTGGCGGCTGCGGCGGGCGCTGCGGTTGTGGTCGGGGTTGCGGGCTGCTGGCTCGGCACCTGAATGCCGAAGTCTTCGGCAATCAGTCGCTCCACTTGTGCGAAGCGCTCGGCCTCGCTCTTTCCGACCCACGCCGGATCGGCTTGCAGCTTTGCGTCAAGGGCGACGGCGCTTTGCCAGGCCATGCCGCCGCGTGCTTGCCACTGCGCGAGCAACGGGCGCTGATCTATCAGCTCCTGAATGCGTGCGGCTTCTGTGGCTTGCGTTGCGGCCTGCTGCGGCGCGTGAACCTGCTGCGTGACGTTCGCCAGTTGCTGACTGAGTTGCCGGTACGCCTTGGCGAGCTTCCCCACAACAGGGATGTCCGCCTCGATTTCCTGCAACTCGTCGTCGCTGATGAGGTCCGCCGCGGCTTGCGCTTGGGCCTGACTGGCAGCGTTCGATTGCCCGCTCTTCAGTGCCTCCAACTCGGCGAGAGCGCGCTGATGCGCCTCCGCAAGTTGTCGCTCGCGCTGCTCGGCCGCCTTCTTGGCCTCGCGCGTCTGCGCCAGCACGTCATACGGGATCACCCGCTTGCCGTCCTTGGTTGCTACCCCTGCGACTTCCTCGCCTTCGTTCGCCTCGACAGCGCCGGCCGGTGCGCTGTTACCCGCCTGGGCTGCCGGCTGCTCGGGCTGCGCCGCTGGTGCGGGCGCGGCCGGCTGTTCGGCTGCTTGGACGGTTTCGGCCTGTGGTGCCGCTGCCTGGGCCTCGCTCGCCTGAGCCGGTTGGTTGTAGCCGAGCAAGTCGGCATACGTCTCCGGGTTGGTGAAGTCGGCGCCCGTGGACAGGGCTTCGATGCGGTCAATCAGCGCGTTGTCGCTCATGCGTGGTGTTTCCCTCGTATCGCTTTGGGACTGCGGAAATGACAAAGCCCACCAAGGTTTCTCCGGGCGGGCTTCGTCGCGTTTGCCGGCTGCTACACCATCCGCAGGGCCGGCGCCTGCGGTGGCGATTCGGTCAGGCCGTGCGCGCTCCTAGAGCTTCTTGCATGGCTTCAAGGACTAGCGCGTCCTCGTTCGCGGCCATGGCCTGCTGCTGCGCAATCTGCGCATTCATCGCAACCTCGTAGGCCCTGGCTTGGTTCAGTTGCGCGGCGCTGGCCTTCTGCGCTGCGCCGGCTTCCTTGTCTTTCAACTCGGCCGCCATCGCGGCCTGTTGGAGCTGCTGGGCCTGCTGTGCCTGCGCGGCTTTCTGCTGTTGCTCTTGGGCGGTCTTCTCGTCGTCGCCCATGTCGTTGGGGTCAGGAATTCCCATCTGGTTGCGAAGCCACTTCGCATAGGCAGGCCCGTGCTCCAAGTCGCTTGTCTCCAGCATCGCGGCCACCAAGATCGGACGCGCGACGGGATCGTTGCCCACTTGGCCGATCATGTTGGCGAGCTGCAATTGCTGCTGGGCCTTGTAGGCTTGCGTCTGCGGCACGTCCGACAGGGCAACGCGCGTGGCCGCGTCTTCGATGTTGTTGAGCGGCAGGCCAGTTTCCGGGCTGATGGCGTTCAGCACGACAGTGCGGCGCCGCTGCCCTGAGCCAATCTCTACGCTCATGTTTGGGTCGCTCAGGTCTTCGGCGATCAACTCGCACACCAGTTCACCCACGCCAAGGCGCGAAGACCGGTAGTTGTCCGTCGTCTCGCTCAGGCTGTTGATCGACTGGTCAAGCAGGTTGTTCAAGGCAATCCCGCTTGTCGCCCCGTCCTTGTTGTTGCCCAACAGCGCGTTGTAGAGGCCGGGAACGTCTTGAATGAGCTGCTTTGCGTCGGCCATGACCTCGGCCTGCTCGCGCTGCAACCCAAGATTGCTGTTGATGACCAGCCCGTTCGCATTGCGGCGGTTCGCGTCGAGCACGAACATGGCATCCGGGCGCATCACCTCCGCTGCCAGTTGGGCAAAGGTGTTCCACTTCGGATCAAGCGCGTCGTTGTCCACAAAGACCTGCTTTGCAGACAGCAGCCACATGAGGCGAGAGCGGCGCTTGTTGAACTCGTCCTGGGGGCCAATCATCCCGTGGACCAGGCCATACGGGCTTCCGTCGTCATCGCAGGAGTAGCAGACAAACGGCACCAGCGGGAAGCGGCGACCCGGAAGCTCCACGTCGAACAGCCGGTAAGGCCCGGCAAACATGGCATGCCGGATCGTGTGGCTTGGCCCCTTCAGCAGCTTTGCGGCGCCAGTCTGCACCAGCACCTGATGCAGCGGGTTCTTGGCGTTGAACTTCACGCGGCGCGTGCCATACGCCAACGCCACTTGCTCGGACGGCTGGCGGTAGTACACCGAGTAGAAGCACACCCGTTTGCGGTTCGTGTTGTCAAGCCACTCTTCTTCGTGACGGCGGAACGCGCGGCGGATGTCGTGGATCGCGTTGAAGCGCTCGCGGCTGGTCAGCATGGTGCGGGCCAGGACATCCGTGATTGGCCCGCTGTGGCACCCGACCTCGAAGATGTCGCGGAACTGCGGCATTGCCGTGATGGCCTCTTCGATGTCAACCCACCGCTTGCGCACGATCCACCGCGCGTCGCTCTTGTCCGGCGCCTTGGCTCGCCAGTCGCAGAACACCTCATTGCGATGCACAGGCACCACGCGGTACGGGTAGGCCAGCGGGTCGGGGTTGCGCGACACCTCCACCCAGCCGATGCCGGCGACAAGTTGGCTCTTGTAGGCTTCGCTGATGGCCGTGTTCACTGCCGTCTCGCGCTGCGCTTCGTGCATGCGCTCGTTCAGCACTGCGGCCACGTCGCCAAACGCCTGGGTGTCGGCCTCGACCTTCCAGTTCAGGCGGGTCTTTGCCTCCTGGCCGAGTGCGCCGTTCACCGTGCGCTGAATCAGGTTGACCGTGATGAGCGGTTCCCCCGTCTGCCTGGCTCGCTCAATCTGCTCGGCTGTGCTCTGCTTGTGGTCGTAGTAGTCCGCGCACTTGTCGGCTTCTGGCCGCCACGCGGGCTCGTTCTCCATGTCCGACAGCAGGCGCTCCAGCTCGAACAGGCCCATCCCGCCAGAGTTGCGCTTGGCGTAGTCGCGGTCGTTCTTTTGCATCGGCATGGTCAGGCTGCGAAGCGTTGGCGGGCTTGGAAGGCACTCACGTCTTCCTTGGTGTGCGCTTTCGGCAGGCCATCAAGGAACGTCATAGCCACGGCATCCGCCTTGTCGGGCGAGCGGCCGAGGATTTCGCGGATGTCGTCCTTGGAGATCATCTGCACCGCCGCGAACTTGCCCATCGTCACCAGCTTGTAGCGAACGGCAGCCAGCTCGGAGAACAGTTCTGGGTCAGGCGGCAAGGCAATAGGGTTGTCGTTTGCCGGGTCCAGGGCCTCGCGCATGCGCCAGTACATCAGCGCCCGCTTGTTGCGGATGCGCAGCCGGCCTGTCTTTGCGTCAACGGCATCGGTCGATTCGCTGGCCACGACAGCCACCGCGTTCAGGCCGGCGCCCTTTGCGTAGTCCAGCACCGAGGCGCCAATCCCGATGGCGTCAATCGGCACGGCGCATCCGTCGCGCTGGTACTGCACGATGAGCGCAGCGCCTGACGGACCATCAACCACCAGCGATCCGGGCACCGCGACCACCTCGTCAAACCATGTCCCATGCCTGCGAGCAAGCGCGGCACGATCCTGCCCGCCGCGCGCCGGGTCCATGCCAAGCGCTGTCATCGGGCCTTTGTTGTCAGGCCGTGCGCGCCACCTGGCTTGGGCAGCCTTGATCCATGCGCTAGGGATCGCCTGCCAATGGTCATCCTTGCGCCCGGCCTGGAAACTGCCGTCGCGCATCTGGCTGCGCAGAGGCTCTGGCAGCGCGTCCAGCGTGTCGGCATACCCCGTCTGCATCAAGAACAGGTTGTCTTCGACGCGACTCGGGATGAACGTGCGGCTCTTGGGGTTCCGCAGCCGGCCGCTCACCATCACCGGCTTTGGGCCGCCAGTCTCCATGTCCTTGCCGTCTGCGTCGGTCACGAACCAGCGTAGTTCGCCCGGCTTGGCGGGTCGCGGGTGCTCGGGGTCCAACCATGGGGCAAAGAACCGAATCACCCACTCGCCATCGGAGTCTGTCGGCGGGTTGCCGGCCATTACCACGCGCTGCCGCACGTTCGGGTTGTCCGTGCGCAGCCAGCCGATCAGTGTGCGAACCTGGCTTTCGAGGAAGTGCGTGATCTCATCGAAGCCGATGAAGTCATGCGGCCGGCCCTGGTACTTCTTCCAGTCGTCCGGCTCTTTCACGCTGCCGAGTTCAAGCGTGCGGCCAGCAGGCAAACCGGGCTGATCCGGCAGGCGCCACAGGCCATCTTGGCTGTTGTAGCCCTCGCGGCTGCCCATGATGGCGGTCAGCCGTTCTTCGATGCCGACAAGCTGCACGCCCTCGCGGCGGTAGATGATGGCCTTCTCATGCTGGGTCGTCGCCAGCCCACACAGAAGGTCTGTCTTCCCGCCACCGGCCGAGCCACCGTAGAACAGGATGTCGGCCTGGCACTCGGCGGCCATCGTCTGCGGGCCAAGCTGCGGCACCCAAAGCGGTTGGTTTGCCACAAGCAGGCGTTGAACTTCGTCGCGCTCGGCCGGCTCCATGTACGGCAGCAGCTCCAGCAGTTCGGCGGCACTGATGGCGGTCATGCCTGGCCCTCCGATTCCTTGCGCTGGCGAGCACGGTCAAAGATCCCGGCGAGGCGAGCGGCCATCTCCAGATCGGTGAGCGTCTTCTTGCTGGTCGCGTCGTCCTTGCTGCCTTCTTCGTCCAGGCCGAACGCCTTGCGCTCCAGTGCTTGCAGCTTCGTGTGTGTGTCGGCCAGCTTCTGCACGCTGCCGATGCGGTTGTGCAGCTTGAGCAGGTCATCGAGCGCGCGGCGCGCGCCTTCAATCTCGGCCGGCGATGCGTCGCTCAACAGGATGTCGTTCAGCCTGGCGATTTCCTCGCGGGCTTCTGCGATCACGGACAGTTCGCCGGCCATGCCAACGGCGATGTTGCGAAGCTGGGCGATGTCTGTGCGGTGGCGCAGGATGACGGCGCTGTTGACTTCGGCGGCAGCGGCAACCGCTTCAATGGCAACCGGAAGCGCTTTGGCAACCTGATTGGCAACCCTCTTGGCAACTTCCGGGCCGGCAACCTTGGCAACTTCGGCTTGCATCAGTCGCGCCTCGGTTGCGGCTTTGACTGCGCCGGCCATGTCCTTCTGCCACCCGTGCGACTTGGCTCGCTTCTGAATGGCAGTGTGGCTCAGTCCGTACTTGGCGCCGAGTTCGCGGTCGGTGAAATGCCCGCCGCGGTAGTCCGCTTCGATGCGTTCCCAATCACGGGCGCGCGGCTGCTCTTGTGGCTTGTCAGCCATTGGCGATTGCTGTGAGTGCGGTTGCGGCGATGAGCGCACGAGCGGCACGGATGCCGGCGCGAGGGATTGCGCCTTGAGGGCGCCAGGCTTGCGGGCGGTCAGTCACGATGCGGCCGGTTTGCCAGTCGATTTCGGCGAGCGTGCTGCGCGGCTGCGCTGAGCGGGCCAGTAGGCGGCGCTCCAGTGCCAGGGTTAGGCGCATCACTTGCGCGTGGCCTTGAGTGCGTCGGCCAGGGCTGCGGCCGATCCTGGGGCGCGTTTGTCCAGGCTTCGGAAGCCGAGGTATGCGGCGGCCGGGCCGAGAAGCAGCAGAGCCAGCTCCAGCACGGCGCCGACTTTGAAGACTTCTGCGGCCTTCAGCGCCTCGAAGCCGATCACGTAGGCGGCAGTGGCATACCAGCTTTGGCGGGCCATGAGCGGACGGGTGCGCCTGACATACTCGTCTGCGCTGTTGTCGCCGCTGCGGATGGTCTGCTGCTGCTCGGCGTGCTCGGCCTGGGCGTCCTTGGCGTCAATCTCGGCCATCGCGCGGATGTGCTCGCGGATGCTGGCCTCGTCTTGGATGGCAAGCTCTTTGAGGCGGATGACGGTGGCCGGGTCGGTTTGCAGGCGCTCCAGCACTTTGGCCGGCTCTGCCTCGCCAGTTGCGCCAGTCACCAGGGCAACGCCTGCGGCTACTGCGCCTGGCACGTTGCCGGTCAGCAGCGATCCGACCAGGGCAGCACCCGGCCCGGCGTTGGCCTTGAGCCAGCCGCCGACTTGTGCCCACTTGCTCATGCGTGGCTCGCCCGCCGCTGCCAACCGTAGGCAAACACCTCTTGCGTCTGGTCGCGCTCGGAAATCTCGATGTACCGCACCCGTTGCAGGGCATCGACCATGTTGACCAACTCCGTCTCGCCTTCTTTGCCGCGCTTGGCAAGCAATGCGCGCAGGGCGTGGATAGTCATGGGGCCAATGCGCCCATCCGCCTCGATGTCGGGATAGTCCGCTCCTTGGCGGTTGAGGACATTCAGCGCACGTTGCAGGAACGTGGCCGCGACTCCAGGCCCCATGTTCACGCCGATGTCCCACAGCTTCCCGGCAAGCGGGTAGCTGATCGGGTCAATGTCGGCGAAACGCGGCCCGGTCCAATAGCGTTGCAGGTAGATCGCTTCGGCCGTGCTGCGCGCCAAGTCACGCATCTCACCAACGTAGCCGAACGCGCGGGCCGTGGTTTGCGTGATGCCCCAGCGGGTAGGGCCGCCTCGGTCGGCAGGGAGGTCGGTGTACTTGTCCCCGCCCTCGCGCTCGATCAGCGCATCAATGCGCTCGCGGCTTAGCGCCATGACGCCACCTTGCGGGTCAGCGTCCAGCCCAGCGCATCAGTTCGTCCAGCGCCGCCGCGGCAGCCGCAGCCGTGCCCAGCATCACCACCCACTGTGTTGGCGTCAGCTTCGGCCACCAGGCGCGCATGATTCGAGGGATCGACACCCCCGATTTGTAACATTTGTAACGGCATGCTGCTACCTGTCAGGTCTTACAGGGTCCGGCTTGCGACCAACGATGTAGGCAACGGCCAACATCACGACGGTGGCGCTGATGCGAGCCAGGTCGAGGCCGGACCATGCCGAAAGCATCCCCACGCCCTCGGGGACATCCCAAGGGGCGACCATCCACGCGGCCGATGCCGCGATGACGGGCAATTCGTGGAAGCCAAGCACACCCAGCGTTGCCAAATTTGCGTTGCCGTCGTTGCCTGCCTTGCGCTCCTGAATGGTCAGCGCGGTAGCTAGGGCCATGATGGCGACTGCACCAAGGATGTTCCACACGTCGGCGCGGTCAGGCCTATGGGCGATGTAGACCCCGTAATGACGCGAGGCCACGACCAACAGAATAAGCGCCCAGCCCGTCACTTGGGTTGCGGGCTCGCAATGGTCAGGGGCATGACCGCCAGCATGCGGATCGGCCACACCAAATGCACCAGATTGCCCTTGCAACGATAAGCAAGATCGGATTCAACGCGGGCCTTGCCGGGCGCTGCGTCTATCGGCACCCGGATCTTTAGCGAGAGGGTGTCGGACGATGACTCCGACATTGCCCGGATTGCTTCCGCGCTGAACTCGTAGTCGGTGGCGTCATCGTGCCGCACACCAGCGCCGTCGAACAACGCTCGACGCATCTTGCACGAGCATTCCCGGTCAAGATCGCGCCGCACCTTGGCGGTGATGGTGACGGATTCACCCGGGGCGGCAATGGCCGGCTCCACCCTCAGCACCTCGAATGGTGGGCGCGTGTCCAGGGCCATCCACCCAAGCGACAGCAGACCCAGCAGCAGCAACCCGGTCACTATCGGGGATGCAATGTCAAGCACTTCGTCTGCCCATCGAAGGGCAGCAACGCACCGCGCCCACGCGGTCACTTGAGCAGCGCTGCCAGCCATCGCTTCAGCCCATCCAATGATTGACCCAGCACGACCACTGTCGCGTGAGTGGTGACGATGATTGCGGCGCCGGCCTTTGCCCATCGCGCCACGATCCCAAGCAGCCGGGCGCGGAATTTCGCGTCCTCGTGCTGCTGGCGCAGGTATTCCCGCTCGGCGTCGGTAATGTCGTCATCTGGCGCCGGCTTGCGTCCCACATTTCAGCCTGTCTGTCAGTACGGCGACTTGGGGCGCGGGCCGCCCGTCAGCTTGTCCCACGCAGCTTTGATGGCTCGGCCTACGGCTCGGATAGCGTCCATGATGATGTTCATATCAAAACTTGGTCAGTGGACATGTATCTGGCTGCCGCGCGCAGCAGCAATGGCCCATACCAGCCCGAGCGACGCACCAACATCCCACCGGCCGCGCCTCGGCGGCAGCAGGGCTGGCTCGGCGGCCCGGATGTAGTGGTTCGGCAGTTCGGTGCAGTAGTCCCGCGCTCCGTCGCCAGCGTCCACAAACAGCGGGATGCCCAGCGTGCCAAGGTAGTCGTAGCCCCGGCCGGCCCGGGCCACGACGGCGTTGGCGCCAGCCACCTCGTCGGCCAGCGGTACCTCAATCTCGTACACCAGGCGCCGACCGCGCATGCCCACCCACTCGGCAAGCGGGCGAGGCTGCACTGGCGACAGCATGGCCACGTCCCACACCAGGCCGCCGATCAGCAGGCCGCAGTGGTCCACCGGCACCGCCGACACGCGGCGGATCAGGGGGCCCAGCAGCGGGCCGCGGGTGTACAGGACGCGCATGCCGGATTACTCGGGCTGGGCCGGCGGCGGGGCCTCGGCTGCGATCTTCTGCTCGGTCAGCTGACGCTTCCAGGCATACAGGTGCGCGAACAGTTGGGCGGCGGTGGACACCTGGCCCGGAATCAGGGCGTCGGTGGCGATGTTGCGCATCGGCGCCGTCGCAGGCGTGGCGTTCGGGTCCGGCTGCAGAGTCACCGGGCTCAAGCCAAAGTCGCTCGGGCTGAACTCGAACGGGATCGTCGCCACGGTGCCGAGGTCTTCGGTATTGCCGGAGTCGGTCAGGATTCTGCGGTGAACAGTGAACTGGCCGCTCACCCGCATGGTCTGCGGGTAGGTGTACTGCAGGCTGCCGAATACACCGCGCACCTGGCCGGCGCCGCTGAATCCAAACTGCAGATCGCTGAGAGAGATTGAGGGCATGGTGTGCTCCCGTGGGTGGATCAGTAGGTCAGGCCGACCGCTGCCGCGTCTTCGCGGATCAGGGCCTCGAAGGT
>JACCDR011890108.1_pt1 | contig 10465 bp, 9 predicted proteins | sample 7446431 | NCBI WGS metagenome assembly JACCDR01 (sample SAMN15323443, study PRJNA562643) | freshwater metagenome | isolation source: river surface water | place: USA:Blue River Watershed | collected 2017-08-17 | reverse complement strand
GTCCTACGGGTCCTACGGGTCCTACTGGCCGCACGGGCCCGACTGCACCAACCGGACCGACGGGTCCGACTGGCTTCACGGGTCCGACGGGTGCGGGCTCTGGCGGCGGTCGCACGAAGCTGACTGGCAACCTTGATCTCTACGTGCGCATCGACGGCAACGACGCGAACACCGGCTTGGTGAACAGTGCCGGTGGCGCGAAACGCACGAAGCAGGCCGCCTATGATCTGATCTGTTCGAGCTATGATCTCGCCGGCTTCACGGTGACCATCAACGTCATCGCCAGCTTGCTCTATACCGATGGCGTCACCATGAGCCAGCCGTGGACCGGCGGCGGCGCTGTGACGTTCCTCGGCGACAACACCACGCCGGCCAACGTCACGAACACGTTGGCATCGGGTAATCACTTCCTCGCGACCTGCGTGTTGCCCGGCATCTGCACGATCACCGGGTTCAAGCTCGTCGGCAGCCTCGGCATCAGCCATGAAGGTGGCGGCCTGATCCAGTTCGGCAACATCAACTTCGGCGCGATGGTGCTCTGCATCAGCGCCGGAGGCAGCAACGGTGGCGGTGGCGCGAACATGGTGGCCACGGCCAACCTCACCGTGTCTGGCAACATCTCGTTCGCATTCTCGGTGACGTCGCGCCTCGCCCATCTTGCGGTGCAGAACCGCACCATCACGTTCACAGGTACGCCCTCACTCGCGACCTGGGTCTTTGCTGATCTGGGCTCGACCCAGATTTGGGATGGATGCACGTTCTCCGGCGCCACGTCTGCAGGGACCAAGTTCAATGCGAGCCGCGGCGCGCTGATCTACACGAACGCTAACCTCTCGTATTTCCCTGGTGCGACCGCAGGCGCGTTCAACGGCGGTACCTACAACGGTTACAGCCCGGATGGTGGTTGGAATACGCGCACCGCATCGGCGGCGACCACCACGACTTACGCCGACATGGGCGGCAGCATCGTCCACCCCTCTGCCGATACGACGGCGCGCACGTGGACGATCGACAGCAACGCCAACGTCCCTTATCCGATCGGGACCAAGATGACGTTCGTCAATCAGGTTTCCGCTGGTGTGATCACGCTTGCGATCACCTCGGACACGCTGCGCCGTGCCGCGAACGATATTGTCGCGGGGTCGATCACGATCCCGGCCGGGCACACGGTCGAGGTGATGAAGATCGCTGCGACGGAATGGGTCGCGGTCTGCTCCTTCGACGACACCCTGATCTGTGTGCTGGCCGCCGACTACACGATGGCGAACAGCAACGCTGCGCAGAAGTGCTTCAATTCAAGCACGAACGGTGCGGTCACCGTGTCGGCGGACACGACGTATATCTTTGAATGCGAGTTGCTCATCACCACTGATGGTATCACCGCCCACATCTGGACGTTCCTGTTCGGTGGCACGGCGACCTTCTCGTCTGGTAGCGAGCTACGCGCGCATGGTCATCCCGCGGCTGGCACGATCACCACGTCGATCGAGACTATCAGCACCGCGCCAGCGACCGGCCTCAATTTGACCGGCGCCGTGTCGTCGAACCAGACCACGCACCTCATCACGGGCGTGCTCCGGATCAATGCGGGCGGGACCCTGATCCCGCAGTTGCAAGCCTCTGCCGCGCCCGGCACCGCTCCGGTTATGGCCGCTGGGTCTCGGATCAAACTGACGCCGGTCGGGCGTGGTGCGTTCGCTACGCAGGGTCCGTGGTCTTAATCGACCCTTAACACATCAAGCCAGATGGTGGCGCCATGAAGCTCGCTCGCAAACCCCACACGGTCGGAGATCGCATCCGATACGAGATCGACTACAGCAACTGGCTGGCCGAAGGCGACACGCTTGTCGATACCGACCCATCCGATGTTACTGTCGTCGTTTCGACGGAGGGGATTGATGACGTCACCATCTCGGACGTACAGGTGATGACGCAGCATCTATACTTCTTCGTCGAAGGGGGTTCCGAGGGCGAGACGTTTACCGTCACGGTAACCATCACCGACAGTCGCGGAGAAGTCGCGATCGACACGATCGACTTCTTCGTCGTAGCCCCATGAGGATATTTGCAATGGCCCCCGCATCAGTTCGCACCAAGAACCCCGGCGCAATGTGGCCGGGTCCGATCCCGACCAAGTGGAACTCCAAGCGCTGGATTTACCTGAACGACGGCACCGGCCAAGGTGGCAACGGTCACGGTAACAAGATCGCGATCTTCGAGGCGTTCTACGATGGCATCTGCGCGCAGCTTGATCTGTGGCGCACGTCGAAGAACTATCGCAACAAGCGGCTCTACGACGCGCTGCGCGTCTGGTCCGGCGGCAACTCCGTGCAGGCCTATGTCAACTACGTCTGCAAGCGCATCCCGGGCATGACCGCCGACACGATCATGAACGACGCCTTCTGGAAGGGGCCGCAGGGTCTCGCGTTCCTGAAGGCGCAGGCGGCGCACGAGGCCGGCCTCCGCGATTACCCGGCCGCGCCGGATGACTGGACGAAGGCCCAGGCCCGCGTCATGTCCGGTGTTCCGACCGTCGATACGGTGAAGAAGGCCGGCGGCTCGACCGCGGGCGGCGTCGCATCCGGCACCCTCGCCGGCGTGCAGGACGGCCTCCCGATCGAGTGGGCGCTCGGCATCGGCCTCGCCATTGCCGTCGCGATCTTCCTCGTGTGGAAGTTCCGGCCGTTCGTATCCGCGGAGAAGAAGGCCGCGGCCGAGCTTCCGCATCCTGACGTCGTGAAGGCGGCCCTTGCCGTCGCCGCGGCCGATCAGCAGGAACCACAGCCTATCGTGTAAGGAGCACATCATGACGTTCCTCGCCCTCACCCTCCCAGGCGCCATCGTCGCCTACTGGCTGTTCTTGCGCCCGGTCCTCCGGGCGTATCCGGCGTTCAAGCAGTTCTACGCCGAAGCGGACACGTTCTGGGAGAAGGTGTGGGCGTTGTGCGGCAAGAGCGTCACGCTCGCGTTCAGCTACTTCATCCAGGCCCTTAGCTGGGCTCTGCAATGGATCGACCCGATCGCGTCCTTCCTCGGCGACCCGGCCCTGCGCGAGCAGATCACCGAGCGGCTGAAAGCGGACCCCGTGATCCTCGGCTACGTGCTGATGGCGATCTCGTTCTTCACGATCGCCGCGCGCGTGCGCTCCATGATGCCCTCGAACAAGGACGACGAGTGATGTTCTTCTCCGGGATCATCGCCGCCCTCATGCCGCTCGTCACTGCCGGCATCACGGCCTACAACAAGTCCAAGGACGTCTCGATCGAGGCCATCAAGTCGGCCGGCAGCATCGCGGCGTCGCAGGCCAACGCCATGGCGCTGTGGATCGGGCATCCGCTGTCGCCGCCGTCGATCATGTGCTATGCGGTCGCATTCCACTTCGCCAAGGCCCTCGTCTGGGACCCGCACTTGGCCCTGTGGTGGTATGGCGCCGCTGGCTTCACCCCGCATCTCGAAGGGGGCACCAAGGAGATCGCGATGATCGTGGTGTCCGGGATGTTCTTCTCCGGGATCGCCAACATCATCAGGCGGTGACCCGTGGCAAAAAAGAAATCTAAAGGAGATACGGTTCCTTTCACCGAGGGCCGTTCAACGCGTGCCGACCACGGCGCGCTTCGAGCCGCGTCAGGCGGCAAGCAGAAGGCCTATGAAGGAGCCGATAATGGAAGCATCCCCGCAGAACTCGACGGAAACGACCGCGCCGACGGATGACGCCGACGTGGACGCGCTCATGGAGAAAGCCCTGAGCACCGTCACCGACAATGCCAAGTCGCAAGCCGACAGTGAAGAACGTCGTGCCGCCGAGATGATCCGCGGCGCCAAGGCCGCCGAAGAAGCGGCCCAACACCAACGTCCCGCGCCGGCCGAGCCGACGGAAGAACCGCAGGACATTGCCTCGATCTCCTCGCGGGGTCGCGACTATCTCCTGCAGCGTATGCGTGAGCATCAGGCCAAGCCGAAGGAGGAGTACGTTCCTCCGCCGATGTCCGACAAGATGCGCGAGCGCATCAACGAGGAGCTTGAAGCTGGTCGCCGCGCGCAGGCGAAGGCCCAGGCTCAACTGGATAGCCGCCCGAAGCCGGACATCAGCGAGGCCGAGGCGAAAGCGCAGGGTACGAGCACTCCGGTGTTCCGCCCGAACAACATGGTCCCCGACGCACGTCGCGGCGGGCTAGGACCGATCCGTCAGTGAGGTCGAGATGCCCGGGGGTAACGACAGCTTCGCACTGCGCAAATTCGGCGGGATGTTTCCAGCAATGGACCCATACCTCCTGCCGGAAATGCAGTCGGCTGTCGGCATCAACGGGTATCTGTTCTCCGGTGCGTTGGAGCCCTGGCGCAAAGCCAAGCTCCTGCGCACCACGACGCTGAACAACCCCGGCTACGTCTATCGCCTGCCGCGCAAAGCGGACAGTATCGCGACCGCCACGCTGTATGTCTCGCAGCCGCCGGAGGGCGCGACGATCGTCATCGGCGAGGAGACCTACACGTTTACCGCCACGGTAAACGATCCCTACAGCGTGAAGATCGGCGCCGATGCGGCAGAGACGGTCTCGAACCTCTACGCCGCGCTGACCTATGACGAAGGTGCAGGCACGAACAAGGGCATCCTCTATGGCGACGGTACGCTTCTCAACCCGGCTATCACTGATCGCCCTGACCTCGCGACTGATGATCCGCGCATCACTGTCTTTGCTCCGGAGCCGGGCGCGGCATATAACACGACGTCGGTCACGTCGAGCGATCCGAGCCTTGTATGGCAGTTCGGCGACAACCCCACGACCACGCTCCAAGGTGGCGCCAACATCTCGCTTGAAACGGACATCACCGGCGACGCCACCTGGCTCGAATTTGCTGACCCCTTTACGGATGTCATCCGAAGCCCTGTTGTTGATGATCAACACGACAGGTTCTATTTTGCATCTTCTACTCTCCCTCCCCAGTACAACACTCGGGCGCGGATCGAGGACGGTCAGCACCCCTGGCTCCTCGGCGTCCCCGCACCAGGATGTGCGCCGGGCGTTGCTGTCGAAGGCGGAGGAGACGACGCGACGATTGGGTTCGTAGACAGCACGACGACGGCGACGGGCAACCCCGGCTCGAACGTGGTCTATCTCGTGCCGATCACGCCTGCCGGCGCCATGATCCTGAACGACGTCGTGGCGGTCGCCGCCGACGATTACCCGAACGCGCATCTGGTCGGCGTGCTCTACGACGATCTCAACGGCGTCCCGCACCAGCTTCTGAACCTCGGCACGCAGGTGTCCGGGATCGGGGCCGATCAGCTTGTCACCTCGCTGTTCGTCAACCCGACCGGCCTGCTGATGAACGTCCAATACTGGATCGGCTTCATGGTCGACACCGCGGTCGAGTGGCATAAGGCCAACGACGACGGCTCGACCGGTGGCGTCATGCTGCAGACCTACACCAACGGTCCGCCGCCGGTGGTCCAGAATTTCCTGACGGGCTTCGCCGAGCTTCAGGTCTATGGCAACCTCACGACGTCGAGCGTGCTGTCGGCGCGCAGCTACGTCTACACCTATGTCAGCGAGTACGGCGAGGAAGGTCCGCCATCGCCGGCGACCGTCATCAACGGCTGGTCGAACGGGACCTGGACGATCGAGCTTTTCCAGCCGCCGCCGGATCAGCTTGGCGTCACGCGCAACCTGAAGAAAATCCACCTCTATCGGACCGTCACCGCGCAGACCGGCGCGACGACGTACTTCTTCGTTGCGGAGTTGGAAATCACCGATGCGATCTACACGGACATCATCACGGATGACGTAGTGGTCACGAATAACCAGCTTGTGAGCCAGCTATGGACCCCGCCGCCGGAGACGCTGCAGGGCTTCGTCGTCATGCCCAACGGTGTGATCGCCGGCTGGAAGGACAACGAGATTTGGTTCTGCGAGCCCTACCGACCGCACGCGTGGCCGCCGAGCTACGTGCTCACGACGGAGTACCCGATCGTGGGCCTTGGCGTGTCCGGCAACGCTGTCGTCGCGTGCACCAACGGTGCGCCCTATGTCGCTGCCGGTGTGAACCCCGGCGTCATGACGGCCACCAAGATCGACAACAGCGAGCCGTGCCATTCGCGCATGTCGATCCTCGGCAACAACGACGGCGTGTATTATGCCTCGCCGAACGGGCTCATCATCGTCACCCAGTACGGCGAGGTGAAGAACGCCACCGAGCGCTGGATCACGCGCGAGAAGTGGCAGCAGCTTACCCCGCAGGATCACGTCGCTGCCGTGTTCCTGATCGGCGAGTATTATGCCTGGCAGATGAACGACGGCGACCGCGGCTTCACGGTCGAGTTGACGCCGGCCGACAAGACGCCAGCGGGCCTCGGCTTCCAAGTCCTCGACAACGAGCTTGAGGGTGGGATCACCAACGTCATCGTGGACCCGTGGTCCTCGGTGTGCATGCTGCTGGTCGACAACGAGGTGCGCTATCTCGACTTCACGGATCAGGCACCCGAACTCAACGTGTGCACGTGGACGAGCAAAATCTTCCAGCAGAAATACAAGCAGAACTTCGAGGCGATGCGCATCCTGTTCACCGTCCCTCCGAACACGCCGGCGCAGAACCCGGAGCGTCTCGAAGCGGACACGGATGATCCGGTGTGGCTGCAGCCGCTGCCGGAGGATCGCTACGGCTACATCCTGGTCTACGCCGCCGGCGAGCTTGTCACCGCGCGCGAGATCAGGAAGAACCAAGAGGTGCTGCGCATCTTGTCGGACTTCAAGTACGAAAGCTGGCAGTTCAAGATCGTGACGCGCGTCAAGATCAACACGCTGCAGGTGGGCACGAGCGTGAAGGGCATGGCCAATGTCTGATCAGGGGCCCGTATGTCATATCCCGCCGCCGAACCAGCCGGCCAATCCGCAGTCCCGGGACATCCCGGGTCTCGGCGCGCCGCCGGGTAACGATCTCAACAGCATCCGCAAGTCCATCAAGGACCTGCAGGATGTTGTGCGCCTGCTCGCCGGGCAAATCCAAAAGCTCGATCCGACCGGCAGCAACGGCTTCAAGACCAAAGAGGACAAGAAGAAAGACGACGGCCGGTGGTCAGAAGCCGCACGTGTCGTGGAGACTGTGCGCGTCTATAACCCCAATGATCGCGAGCAATACGTCGACGTCGAGCAGATCAATCAGTTGAAGATGCGCGACAAGGTGACGGGCGAGCAATGGACCTGGGATAGGAACCGCAAGTAATGGTCGACCGCCGGTACCCAGCGAAGCTCGACTTCTTCAGCGAGATCGTGAACGTCAACTGGCCGAAGTCGCAGGGCCGGCTGCTGCTCGACATGCAGCTTCGCAACATCACCGACGGTACCGTCGCCGACTGCAAAGCGCCTGAGTTCGATCTCGGCAGCGGCTTCACGATGCTCGACAAGGTGGAGCGATGCATCGCAACGACCAAGCCAGCGCACATCGTCAACCGCCGCTTCTACGCGGTGTGGGCGCCGCAATTCCCCCTGCCGAACCAGTTCAACTACAACAACCCGATCTCGCAAATCCCGTCTCCTGGTTATGACATCTACGCCGGACAATTCCCGTGGGTGTTCGGCTATCCGAACCGGCCGCCGGGCGCGCCTGATCCGCCGGGCATTTCCGGTAACCCGAACGACTATACCGCCTACATCGTGGCGGTGAACAACGAGCTTGCGGCCCACCCCGGCGGCAGCTTCGGCGGCTATAACGCGGACGGCTCCGATCAGAACTTCATCGCGACGTTCGTCCAGCTTGTGTCGTGGATCGTGCCGGTTCTCGTGCCGGCCCAGACGACATCGATCCTGCGCGCCAAGTACCTGCTCCGGACCCCCGCGATCGAGGACGTGGGCGACAGCGCCGTGCTCGAATGGGAGAGCAAGAGCAACGATCTGCAGCAGGTGGTCGGCAGGACTTTTCAACAAAACGTGAGTAAGATCAGCCGGCTCAAGCCACCCCCGGACTGGTCCGCCACCCGCAACTTCGTCGGCTCCTCGGACTGGACCGCGACGATCACCAAGGTGCAGGGCCTGCGCGGCTACACCCCGCTGAAGCTCGACCTGAACGCGGAGAGCGGCGGAGGCGGTTAACGGTCTCGTAAGGGGTTCGAGAGCAACGCTAAACGACCTTTTGAGGAACTTCCATGTCCACCAGCACCAGTTGGAACAGCAGCACTTCCGAGCCGACGTATCTTGAGACGCCGGAGAACCTGCTGATCAATCAACTATCGGGCGTCGCCGCGGGTCTGGCGCAGCAGATGAACGCGTGGGCCCAGCAACAGTATGCCAAGACGTCGGCCATCACCGAGCAGGCCGTGGGGAATTTCTTCCAGGTCAGCCAGCGTATGCTGGGCTTCTCGAACTCGCTCACCGATCAGTACAACAACCTGTTCGCGCCGCAGAATGCGCAGCTTGTCGCCGAGGCCAACAGCTACGCCTCGCCAGCGCGCATGCAGGTCAACATGGGTATGGCCGGCGCCACGCAGGCCCAGGCCGGTGAAGCCGCGCTCCGCAACAGCGAGCGCGATCTGCTTTCCTACGGTATCGATCCGTCGTCCGGCCGCTACGCCGCGCTCGACAAGGCTGCTGAAGTTCAGAACGCCGCGAACATCGCCGGCGCCGAGAACATGCAGCGCAACCAGGACATCGCGACGGGTCAGCGTCTGCGCAGCGAGGCCGTGCAGGTCGGCGCGCAGCTTCCCGCTGCCATCGCGAACACGGCGAACACGGCGATCCAGGCGAACACGGGCGCGAGCAACGCTTCGCTTGCCAACGCCAACACCGGCGCGAACCTCAACCGGCTCGCGAACGAATACCTGCGCACGGCGATGGACATCAAGCTGCCCCTCTCGGGCCAGAAGTCGTCGTCCAGCGGCGGCTCGAACTCGTCCTCTCCGAACAACGATCGCAGTGGTGGCGGTGGCGGTGGCCAGCGTCCGGGCGGCGGTGGCGGTGGCGACGGCTACGGCGGTGGCCGCGGCGGTCCCGCGTGGATGCCCAACCATGGCGATGGTCAGCGCAGCGGGGGCAACACGCCCATGCCGCGCAACTTCGGCTCGAACTCTGCCGGCATCATGAACATCCGTGGCAACAACGACCCGGGCATCTACGAGAACCCGTACTCCCCCGATTGGGATGGTGGCGACTTCGACTATCTGAACGACATGCAGAACGACTGGAACCGCGAGTACGGCTTCGGCGACATCTCCGGGGGTCAGGGCTACATCGGCGATCAGGTGTTCGACAGCTTCGACTACGGCGGCATGGACCCGTTCGGCAACAGCGGCTTCGGTCAGGAGTTCGACTACGGCGGCCCCTACCAGACGTTCGGTGGCATCGGCAACGACTACAACGACATGGGCCTGGGCAACCTCAGCTACGATCCCGCGGCGAACGCGGTCGATCCCGGCTGGGGCGACAACTCCGGCTACGACCCGTCCGGCTGGGATCAAATCCCTCTGCCGTCGAGCTACAACGACGGGGGCGGCGACGTCTGGTCCGGCGGATCGAGCTACAACGACTATGGCGGTGGCGGCAGCTACTTCGGCGCCGACTATGGCGGCGGTGGCGGAAGCTACACGGACGACAGCAGCTACTACACGTGGAGCGACGGCGACGCCTATGCGAAGGGTGGTCAGGTCCGTCCGCAGCCGCAACAGCAGCAGCAGCAGCAGCGCATGGTCCCGCCGCAAGCCTCGCCGTCCGGTGGCGCGCAGACCGATGACGTCCGCGCGAACCTCAACGTCGGCGAGTTCGTGATCCCGGAAGATGTCGTCCGCTGGAAAGGCGCCGAGTTCTTCCACAAGCTCCTGTCGCAGGCCCGCAAGCAGCGCGCGACCGGCCAGCAGGGTGTCGGCGGTCAGCCCATGCCCGCCGGTGATCCGCGCGCCAAAGGACCCGCGACGTTTTCAACGACGAGGTAACGATGCCACGCAGTTTTACCGAGAGCGGCGCAGCAGGCGCAGGTGAGAGCGGTGGCGGCTACAACGGATCGGTAGCTCGCGCGCCGGGCTCGTTCACGTCCGACGACAGCGACGGGATGAACCTCGGCGGCGGCAAGCAGAAGATCAGCGAGATGGCTCGCGATGCGTGGGGCAACCTCTCGCAGGCGGGCCACTACGACTATGCCAACGACAGCTATACGCCGCTGTCTGCCAGCGAGCAGGACTACTTCACCAACTGGAACAACAAGACGGCGGGCACCTATGACCCTCGCACGTTCTCGTTCACGCCAGCCAAGAAGCCGTCCACGCCGCAGCAGCCCGGCGCAACCACGGGGACCCTGATGTTCGCACGCGGCGGTGAAGTGGGAGCGATCCCGGAGGACGACGGCGATAGCCTCGGCTTCGATCCGATGGCGGGACAGCGCAGCGACCTGATGGAAGCCCTCGCTGCCGCGCGCCAGTCTGTCATGGGCGCGCTCGACTTCGGTCGCAAGCAGAACGGCCTCGAACAGCTTGCCGGCCTCCACG
>JACCDR010934745.1_pt1 | contig 10465 bp, 15 predicted proteins | sample 7446431 | NCBI WGS metagenome assembly JACCDR01 (sample SAMN15323443, study PRJNA562643) | freshwater metagenome | isolation source: river surface water | place: USA:Blue River Watershed | collected 2017-08-17 | reverse complement strand
GTCCATCTGCTCTTGAGTGATCTCCTGCGGGCCGTCGTTCTTCGGCTTTGCGCTGGCGAGCAGGGCGTTGAATGAAACGGGTTCGTCTTCGTCGTCTTCGTAGTCTTCGTCGTCATCGAGGTCGGAGCTGTCTGACTCGCTGAACACGCCGCTGGCTGCATTGTATTCGTAGCCGTAGCCACTGGCGTTTTCGATGATGTACGACGCCGTCTTTTGGCCGAGTGCTGCGGTGGTTTCCGGCGATGCCGTTGCCAGCCACTTGAAAAACTCAGCGATCGAGAAGTCGGGGTTGCCGTTGATGTACAGGCTGTAGAAGAAATCACTTGCGAGTTTAGCCATGGCAACGGCGTTCTGGCGCCAGTTCAGGTCGAAGACGTACTCTACGTAATTACGACCGTCAGCTGATTGCTTGTTCTCTTGACGATAGTGCTCGTTGAGCGGGCTCTTGTGGCCGCCAAATGCGCCGCCAGACATCAGTGAGTGGACGTAATCGCGAACAGGGTCGTGCGGGATGTCGAAACCAGGCTTCTCGTTGCGCGCGTGAAGGGTGACGTCGTAGGCGCTGAAGTTGCGGCGCCCGCCGAGAAAGTTGAGCATCGACTTGAGGACAATCAGTGCAAATTCGATCGGGTCTAACTTCGTGAAATTCATTGGATTGTGTCCTTTCTTGGACATATCTTGACTACATATCGGATGGTCTGTTGGCATTTGTTGTACACCACAAATTCGTCCATGCCACCAAACGAATTTATGCCGTGCATACTGTGGTATACCGGATCGTCCGGCGATAACCCATTGTTGGAGCCGCTCTCCACTTTCTTGTTTCCGGTAGCGACGTCGGCGATGAACATATAGCTCGAACCGCCAGAGTAATTCTTCGACTTGTTCGGGTTATCAGCAAAGTAAATGCCTCGCCCGAGTCGACTCCCGTTTGTTGCGACGGGGGTGATGATCAGTCCTTGCGAGAGGATGTGTTGATAGTTGGCCTCTCTGGTGCCGTGGTACAAGCGCATTACCTCGAGATCTCGCTCGGCTCGGTCTTCGTTCCACTCCGCGCGTTCCGAAGGGATTTCGATCTCAAACATCTCTTCGATCTCGTGCGTCATGCTCAGTCTGCGGATGCGCTCGTTCTCTTTTTCAAAGACAGGGTCGTTGATTTCGATCGGCGTGATCTTGCATCCCAATGCACTATATTGTACACCAATGCTGTCACTCGCGTCTAGTGACGCCTTGGTCTTGATGATCGTCTCGATTTGTTGAAGACGGTCGTACTCAGCTGCTACGTTGAACTGAGAGATGTATGCGTCGACAGTCATCGGCACGCGGGCGGTCACGACAGGGATGATGACGCGGTAATTTGTGATGTACATTACTGCCGAATCGTCGTCATTATCTTTCTTCGCCTTGTCGATCAGTTGGACGAGCATCTTCGCCTGCTCGATTTGATCGAGGTCAAGGTCTTCGATGTCCACTTGAAGACTCGAGGCCGCAGACTTGTTTGCCTTGCCGACCACCATCCGCATAAACTCTCTGACCCGTGGGTCGAGGTCATGCTTCTCTGATGTCTCCTTGTTAACCTTGCCCAGGTACACGCGCTTCTTTTCCGTGTATCCACGGGCCTTGGTTTTGGCCACGATAAGCTCGATGTAATCGCGCGTCGCTTCAATCTTGACGACTTTCTTTTCAGCACTGACCTCGCCGAAGTCCAACTGCCAAGTCGAAACCCCCTTGTCGTCTGCCGGGGTCAACTGTCTGATGTTATATCTGCGCGACAACCCGTAGTACAGGTCTGCGTACCCGAGGTGTATTGTGGTTAGTTGACTCATCTCAGTTCCCCGTCTTCTACCAGGACTAGGTTGTCTTTGGCGCGTGTGTACGCGACGTAGACAAGGTTATATGCTTCGTCGATTTCGGATTGATTTGGATACGTGCGCGATGTCGGATCAAATGTTTGCGGCGACAGCAGGTATACGTTGTCGAACTCCATGCCCTTTGAACTGTGGGCTGTGATCAGGATTGGGCCTGTTTCGGATTTGCACAGGAAGTCGATCTCTGCCTCAAGCTCTTTAACATTGACCGCGTCAGACGTTGCCTTCATTTTCTTCAGCAGATCTGCGTGCTGTTCCATCTTGTCCACCCAGTCCGGGAGACCTCCGACTGTGGCAGCCCATACTTTCTTTTCATTCAGCCAAATGTCCACGTACTTGTCGAAGTTCTCGTACCGGAACGAGTTTGGCTTCTTGATAGCCCACAAAGATCGCACGATTTCGTCAACAACAGAGTCCTTCTTTAGCTTGCATGGAATACGGCGCTTGTAGTAGTTCATCGCCAACTCGATCAATGTCGAATTGTATCGCGCAATGATTGCTGTCTTCCCTGGCAGGAACTCTGTTCCGATCCTTTGCATGGTCATGATGCGGTCTAGCCCCTTGCCTCCACCGACAATGTCGGGAACGATCGGCTTTACGATCTTGGCGATATTAGGGCCGAAGCGTCGCGACACAGACAGTGTAACTTCTTTGCACTTGAACGCTCCAACGATGGCATCAAAGCTTTGACGCTCGGCGCCAGACCAACCTTGGATTGCTTGGCATCGGTCGCCGGCCACAATTACGCGCCCGCCTGGGCGAAGGAACATTAGCGCGAGCTCGCGCTTGGCGGTCGTCAAGTCTTGTGCTTCGTCGATCGCTACAACCTCAAAGGTCTCTGATGGATACATTTTCATGTACGCCGGAACCCAGATCATATCCTCGAAGTCAATGACGCCTTCGTTCAACGCCATCCGAGCTGACGTCTTCATGACTTCGCTAAGCAGAAGAATCTGTTCTGTGTTCAACATCAACCAGAACCGAGCTGCGACTTCGTCAAGGTGGTTGAAGTCGTCCGGATCCACCATCCCTGCGCGGCAAACATTGGCGGCGTCGACGATGTACTTCTTGGTTGCGTAGTCGAGTCCCGGCTTCATCTTGTCGATAAGCAGATACAGCTTCTTGTCTTGGAGATTCATCTTGACCCGGTTCTTCGCCCAGTGTTCTTTCAGAATATCCAGGCCAGCTGAGTTCAGGGTCGATACCGTGTGAACCGTCGATGGGCCTAAGCGCGATGCGATTTCTTCAACTGCCTTATTCATGAAGGCGAGAGCGATGCCTCGAGTCTTCTCTGCCATCAGGCAAGCCACGATCGTTGCTGTTTTACCTGAGCCTGCTCTGGCGTGAATTGCCACGCTTTCGCCTGCCAAAAACATATCTAAAATCTGTTGTTGTTCTGCTGACAAAGTCAACGTTTGCATCTCTTCTCCCTTAAAGCTAAACCAGGGGATTCATTTCCCCTGGTTGTCTTGGCGCTGGTGATGTTAGAACGGAATGTCTTCGCCGCGAGCGGGTGGCTTGGGTGCGTCCGGGCGGCGGGCGGGTGGAGTGCCGTCTTCGGATTCCTTGCTTCCGCCGTTGACCTCATAGCTGTCGACGAACTTGATGCAAAGCTTTGGTACCGTCACGCCTTCGCGGTTCTCGTACGATTCCAGGCTGGCTTCGCCGGTCACGATGATGAACTTGCCCTTGGTGATTAAGTTGTGAGTGTGCGCGGTTTCTGCTTGGACTCCCCAGACAGCGCAGTCGACCCACAGCGTGGTCTCGAGCTTGTTGCCCTCGGCGTCTTTGGTGCGCTTGTTGACGGCGACGGTGAAGTTCATGACTGCTTTGCCTGACTGAGTGTATGTGATGTCCTTGACGCTTCCTACGTTACCACTGATGATGAGTTTGTTCATGTTGTTTTAGTCTCCTGCGACGGCAAACGTCGCCTGTCCAATTACCGTTGTGTTCAAAATGATTGTTAAACCCTCCCCGCAGTGAGGCTGTTGTTCAACGCCAGCGGCGGTTACGCCGTCGACGTCAGTTGCTTTCCACGTTGGCACGATCGTTCTCGTTGCCAAAGCAGCTACAGTCGCAATGACCTTCCCGGTCATCTTGTCTTGAACCACCACCGACCCCGATGGAACGCCTGATGCGTCGATCTTTATGGTCTTCGGCGACCTGATCCCGTTGAGCTGGGCGATTACCTGCGTTGCGCTTTTAGCTAAGTCCCCTGCGTCATACGACAGGGTGCCTTTAGCTATGTTCGACGATCCCGTTGCTTGATTTGGCATGTGTTGTTCTCCTTATGAACATAACACATTTTACTACAATGTTGTTAAGAAAGAAACCCCGCTTGCGCGGGGCTTTTCCTTATCCTGCCAAAGCCATTCCAACCACGTTACCGTCTACGGCTTTCGATTTGATCATGGTGTACTGTCCATTTCGAAGCGAGCAAGACTTTGATATGTACCCAATCAGGGTTCCGTTGCAGACGGCTGCTTTGCGGTCTGTTCCTTCTATGTCTTTGACCTCGATCTTAACGCCAGACCACTCGATCCTCTCGATGATCTTCTTCAACTCTGCGCGAATCTCTTTTGGAACATCGCTCATCGAAGAGTATTCTCCGTGAGAGTTGATCATGTTGAACCAAACGCCGTTCAGAGTTACCGGGATTGCTGGGACGATGATCCCTGTTGTTGCAGGAACAGACCATTCTCCGCGCTCGTCAATCGAGCCAATCAACCCAAGAGAGCGAAGCATATTCATCGTGACCTTGGACGTTGTGTTTCTCTGCCATGCCGAAGCATCTGATTTACCTTCCATCACAGCAGACACCAAGATCCACGCCATTGCTTCAAATTGCTCCTGCTCATCAAGCTCATCCAACATCGCTTGAGTGATTTGCTCTGCCAGATCAAAGTCTGGTTCTTCACCCTGGGTTATTACCTCGTTGTACATTCTGCGGATCATTGATCCGTACTCTGCTCCGTTAGAGGCAAGGCCGACCACCTCAATAGGCGGCGTGCAGTTGGCTACGATCCCTTCAACCTCTTCCATAAGCTTTGATATTTCACGATTGACCATTGCTCTGATTCCGTCTGTCCAATGGTCTTCAGTCAAAGGCAAGGATGCTTCCGCCGTTAGGCGGTGGGCGACAGCTGTTGGAATCTCAACGCCGCTGGCGATCAGCCGCTCCTTTGTTCTGTTTATCCAGTCCTGCACTCTCTTCAAAGACGCACCTGTCTTTACAGTGCTGTCGATGACCAGTTCCAGTGGTGCTGGAAGTTCTTCCGGAAGTCTTCCGATGGAGGTTAGAACCATCAGGATATTGCAGTACGCCCCGAGGACTCCCGTGTTTTCTGCATAAGCCTCGCACAAGTCGATCATTGTGTCTGGGCTGTACTCTTTGTCGGCACCGATCAATCGCTTGTCGTTTATAAGGTTCAGGTACCTCCAGTTTGGCGCTTTCACCAATGCGTCCTTGTTCATTACGGGCATGTCTCCAGCCCATTCGTAACAACCAACTGTTGCTGGTTTGAGAAGGGCGTATTCGCCCAGCTGGTTTGGCGAACGCCATGCAAGGATGAAAACTTCTTCCGTCTCTTCGTCTACAAACGGGAAGATCCACAGCGCGTCGTCCTGATCGGGGCCGCCCCAAGCTTCGCTCAAGAACCCCTTCCAGTCTTCGTCGTGAACGACTGCAATGTTTTCTTCCATCATGATTTGTATGTGCCCTGGCTCGACGCATGTTTCTATACCAGCAAACTCAACAACGTCCTTCACCATTACGTACACTCGGGCGCCTGTGATTGGAAGCTTCATTCAACATTTCCTTTACAATTTGGTCGACTTCGCTCTGGAACTCTTCTTCCTCGTAAAACACATGGTCTTCAGACAGCTCTCTTCCGGATGTGTACTTGTACACCCTGAATCTTCTGTCTGCTATGTGCGCCATTCTCCACGGCTCTTTAACAACCTCGTGGAACTTATAGACCCCGCTGCCATCTATGACCCACTCGTTGACTCTTGTTATGAAATGCTTCGTATATATTCCCTTGGCGGTTGGCTTATACAGGCCGACCCCATACACCTTGCCATCGAGTTGTTTTGCCAGCGCGCGGGCAATCACGAGGCAAGAGCCCATCCAGTGTTCTTCTCTCCCCGTGTATCTTCCAAAGATGTCGATCGCCTTTTCCGACTGGCACATCTCGGCAACCTTTGTGTTCACAGACTCAATCAAAAAGGAGCCCCGAAGGACTCCTTTTCTGTTACCATTTGACTTGGCCATTTTCTGTCATTCTGTAGGCGGGAACACCGCGCTGCTTGGCGTAGTCCATGGTAGCCTTTGTCCCTGGACTTGTTCCGTTCCATACGCCGATAACCAGATCTGCGTTTCGAACCATAAGCCTATCTCGGTTCTTGTAGCTCGTGCCCTCCCGGACAACAACGCGCTCTGCGATTTCCATTTCTACGCTGTCTGGCCAACGCAATACTCTGTTGGCGGGGGAGAATACGGTGAACGGCGCCTTGTCACCTTTCTTGAGGTTTGCCTTGCACCATTCAGCAGCAGCGACGATGACTGCGTGATCGACTCCCGGCGCATCTCCGACAATAATTTCATCGCCCTTCTCGAGGCAATACTTCGCAAGAGCCATTGCGCCTTCCAACATGTTCTGTTGGATATACCGGCTCCCGCAGATCAAAAGCTTCATCGAGCTGCCTCCAGGATTTTCATCAGGATGTCTTTCTTGTCCTCGTTGTACACAGCCTCTTGTGCGATCATCCACGCCCAAGCGTAGTTCTGCATCCAACCCCGCGCTTCTTCATCCTCCATATCTCCGATGAAGAAGTTGTCGTAAACGTTGCCCTCTGGGTCGAGCCCAACCCAGCCAATTGCTGTGATGGACAGGCTCTTTGCCATCTCGTCGGCAATGTCACTGATAGGCCACAATGTTACGTCTTGTGATTCTGTGAAGGCTGCGTACACGTACTTGCCGTCGATGTGCGCGGGCTCTTTGTTTATCTCAGCCCAGATCACATCGTTGCATACCAAGTCGATTTCTTCCGACGTCAATTCTTTGTCGGAGAAGATCAAAAAGTTGTGAACAGTTTCGCTCATTGTATTCCCACTTTCCCTTCAATGTTTCTCACATGCTGGTTTGCTGCTGATCTCAGAGGGCCACGGAACCAATTGTGGCCACCACCGGATGCAAAGTATTCTGGCAACCACCAGCGCTCTTCTGCGTCCGCTTTGAAAGCCGATGCGATTTTTGTGGCAATCGTACCGTCTTCAAGACTATCCAAAAACTTGTTGTTGTATTCCGCCATCTCTTCCTGATAGTACCACAGAGGGAAGAATTCCCCTAGGTTTATCAAGCTTTGGGAGTCCACCATCATGTGGTCGGCTGCGTGAGGGAAGTCGAACGACACGAAGGCTTTGCCATTGTTCATCTTGATCTCGCCTTTGACATCGTCCGGCATGATCAGATCACAATCCAAGTCGTCACTTATGACCGCGTGACCTTTCAGTTCCCCTAAATGGTTCAGCACCGTGAATTCAACTCGTCGAGCGTGCTTTACCTTGTCCCACAGAACCGCCTTCTTTCTGTTGGTCAGGTTTCTGAATTGCGTACCCATGGTTACACGCTCGACAAACTTCCGCGATACAACGCCCGCACCGTCCCACGTTTTCTTGTCGAGACCTTTGTCGATGACAATGTTTACGTCTCTTTGGAACATCATGTCCCAGTAGAACATTGGTCGGAACACGCGAGACATGCGTTTAGACAATTGTAGGGCGCCCTTCTTCATGCTGAACTCAAAGCCCCAGCGCTCTTTGAACTCGGCGAACGGCTCGTTTGACCACATCGTCGAACACTTTCCGTCGCTTGTCCACGCCATCGTTTTGTAAGCGTAGTTTGGCGATCGGTATTCTCCGGCCTCGCTAACCTTTTCGATTGAGATTTCCCAGTCGCTGCCAAAGAACGGGTAAGTCATACCGCCAAGCTTTGTCTTATCGTTGATGATGATCATTCGTCTCTCCCTAGAGTTAGTCGTTTGCGTACTTTCCCAGTTCCTCAAAGAACGCTTGTGCCCGAGTGAGTGTTTGCTCCAACGACTCTTCAACGGCGATTTCGAATCTTGCTTTCACGACTGCCCCGTCAAAGCCTTCCTCTATAAATAGAGCATCGACCATGAGCATTGGGATTTTGACGACGTTTTTGAACAAGCCCTCGTATTTTTTCATGCACACGAGAGAATCTAGTGATGCGGCGCGTGCCTTTGGCGGGTTAAAGAAATATTCACCCGCTTCTTGAATCATTTTGTTGACTTTTTCCGTCAGCACATTGATGTGGAATTCAGCACTGAAGACGTTTTCTCCGCTGAACTCTAGGTACGCTATCGTACTTGAGCCGTTGTATTCATCGACCTTGCCGTTTGCGTTGCTTCTGAACGGGAACTCCACGGCGGCTTTGACGACATCCTTGAATACCTCGTCGTGGTGAATTCTGAACACCGCCTGCCATTGAATATCTTTTGCCCACGTTTTTGACGTGCTCATCCGAACCACCTTCTCCACGATTCCGCAGACATTGCTGCGCAGTTCTTGTACATTTCTTTCCACGACACCGGGACAACCTCGTCGTACATACCTTCAAAGAACTTTGGCAGGTATGATGAGTGATAGGTTGTATATCGGTTGTATCTGTGTTTATTATCCGGGATCAACAATCTTCTGCTCCCGGTCAATACGCCGATACACAACCCCCTGTCTTCGTCTTTGCCGTATTTCTCGCGGACTTTTGGGTCTGGCGAATCGTATATCCAGTTCCCTGTGCCGTCCATGTACATAACCTCGAAAGAAGGTTCTTCTTTCAGCGCAAACACCATCATGCCTAATCCGATGACGTGTTTTTCTGCGTCAACTGTTACCAGGTTGTTGATTCTCACAACCCTCTTAAATCTGCCAGCGTGCTTTGGCAGCAGCGCGATTGCTCTGTCGAGCTTTGCTCTTTTCATCTTCAGATATTCACTGATCATATTGCTGATTCCAGTGCGTCGTCCAGAAATGCACAAATGTTGAAATACATCTCGTCCCAGAAGTCGTCTTCGCCTTGGTTAATTTTCATTTCCGAGGCGTGAATTCCGGGTGCCATGATTCCAAAAACGCCAGGATGTTCTCTGATGTCCTGTTCCCATGGTAGCAATACACCATCATCTCTGTTGATGACTCGTTCTCTATTGATGTCCATACGTCGTTCTCCTTTTCCAACAACATGTTCCGGTCATACCCACAGCGATTTACCATCACGGCAGATCTCTGATTCGCCTCTTTGAATTGAATGCTTGTTACCTTTAGCGCCTCACCAACTTTGCCCGAGAACGCGTTTGTTATTTCAGATTTCATGTCAAGCATTTCTCTGTCGCCTACTGGTTTTGTGAACGACTGACGGACAGTTACTTCTCTTGTTTGAGCGTTCTCTTGCCTAAGGTCTTTGAACTTCTTGATGTCTTTTAAGTGCCCGACAGCCGCATGATAGCTTGCGCTTTGTGTAAACTTGATTGTGATTTCTACTGTTACATACCATTCTGGTGTCATAGTGGCAGCAACTCCGGCTCCATAAACTGCGACGACTTCTTTTCCAGTGCTTCGCTGGTGAACACCCCGCCGTTTGTGATCTTTGATACCACCCAGTTGTTCGTCGCTCGACGACGGGCGTTTTCAACGACGATCACCAGAACGTCTTCTGCCTTGATAATTCCCAGTTTGATGGCGTGCTTGATGTACACCAGGGCATCGTAGTGTGCAAAGATTGAGACGTTGTTCTGCTTCATCGTTGCGATGGCTTCTGACGGCGTTTTTGGGGTTGTTTCAAGTTCTCGTTTTGACGGACGGGCCTTGATCATTACGGTGACGGGACTTAACTCTATACCTGCCGACTCCGCTTTTTTGATTACGTTTTGGGTTTTCATGTCAATCCTCAAACATTGCGTTCTCAGCGATCGAGATTGCGGCATCAACTTCCATCTTGTAGTTGTGCCATTGCGCTTTCCTGATCCTCAGGAATTCTTCCGGAGACGTTATTGTTTCCCCGTCGTCAACGTAAGAAATTGCCACCCAGGGAGGGACAGGCATTTCAATGACGCGCTCTGGTAGATTAACATTGAATTTTGTGATTTTCTCAAGCTCTTCTGGCGTTTTTGCGCCACCGTAAACGTACGTCCACACCTCCAGCTTATCTCCCTGTATGGAATGATGAAATCTCCATGAGCCTTTTCCAGACTCCTTTGTTAGTTTATCCAGCTCTTTTGCGATATAGCTAACGCCAACAATTTCACCGATCCATTGAAGTAGATTCATTGTACTCTCTCCTCATAATGATTATCCTTGCTCTTTGCCGATCCCAGATCTTTCCTTTTTTATCTGCATGGAATTTCTCCATGACTCCAAGGCATTCTTCGAGAGTCCATCTTGCTGATTGCCAGTAATCTGCTGTTGGCGAGGTGATGATTACGGGTTCTGGTTCTAGGTTGTCTTCCATCCACGCTCTTTGGCGCGACGTGGTCTCTATGGCGCATGTGTTCATCATGCAGTCTATGCGAACCCACCC
>JACCDR011890525.1_pt1 | contig 10466 bp, 12 predicted proteins | sample 7446431 | NCBI WGS metagenome assembly JACCDR01 (sample SAMN15323443, study PRJNA562643) | freshwater metagenome | isolation source: river surface water | place: USA:Blue River Watershed | collected 2017-08-17 | reverse complement strand
TCTGGTCGAACCAGACCGCACCAGTGGCGAGCTGCCCGGCCGCGTTGCGGTACAGGTGGGTATCGGTCGGAGTGGAGCCGACGCCGGTTCCCCAATCCTGCCGGCCGTCCATCCGCATGCCCCAGTGGTCGGTGGTGGCGCCGCCCGACCTGGTGGCGAGGGCTTTCTTAGTGACCTCGGCGACGTCGGTGAGGATGCGGACGATCGCGATCGACGCGATGCCCGTCGCCGTCGCCTTCGCCTCGATCGCGGGCGTGGACCCGGCTGTCTTCGGCCGCTGGGCGAGGAGCCCGCCGCCGCCGTCGAAGCCGATCTGATTGATGTAGTGGGCCGCGTTGCCGTGCGCCTGGAAGTGCCGCTCGGGGTCGGTGAAGATCGCACCCCAGTCGGCCTCCGGGTCGGAGGTAGGCATCTCCAGCATCGGCAACGGGTCAGGCACGAACACCGCCGGAGCCGGAGGGGCCGGCGGCCACACACCCCAGCCGTCGGCGATGGCGTCCTCGTTGATGATGTTCGCGAAGCCCTCGGAGAACGCGTCCAAAGAGGACTGTGAGGTTTGAAACTTCCAGTCGAACCCGCCGATGGTATCGAAGTAGGTAACGACCTTGAGGTTCGCGAACCGGGTTTCGGCGAACATGTCCTCGACCCAGGCGGCCTTCCGGCCGGGCACCGCGAGGTCTTCTTTGCAGCCCGTTTCGCCGATCCAGAAGTCCGCGTCGGGCTTCAACGCGATCATCCGGTCATACATCGGCGCCCATGTGTCGTAGGCCGTTCCCCAGTCACCGTACGAGTTGTAGGCGTCGACCCCAGTGATATCGACGTACTCATCACCGGGGTAGTAGTCCTCCGCCGTGTATGCGCCGACGTCATTGCCGTTCGGGCAAAACCACCACTTCACGTTGGGGGCCTGCGTCCGCGCCTTCGTCACAATGTAACGCCACGCGTCGATGAACTCGGAGATGGCCGTGATCCCCTTGTAAGGGAACTTCGCCCCGGACGTTGTTGCCAGCGACCAGGCGTGCCAGTTGCCGTTCATCTCCGCACCCAGGCGGCAGGCGATGTCGTACGGCCACGCGGCCATTCCGGCGAGCATCTGATCGATGTGGGTGTCGTACGCGCCGAGAGGGATGTTCGCCAACGGAACGGTGGTGATGTGCTTCTCGATCAGCCAGCAGAGGTTGATGATGCGACCCTCTTGCGTGGCCCACTCGTCCAACTCTGCCTGATGTGATGCCCACACCGTGTCAAAACTGTAGTAGAGCCCGGCGACCGGCCACGAGACACCAACGAGGGCCTCGGAGGCGTGGAACGACCCGTTGAGCGGGTTGCTCCCGCCGCTGATCCCCGCCACCCCGAAAAGGGCGCGGTTGCCGAGTGCTACCCCGGTGTCGTCGTCGGGCACGGCGTCTCCTTCCGGGTCGTTGGGGGATGGTGTGTGGGGGCCGACCCGGACCCCCTACCGGGTCACGACGTCCCGTGCGCTGGCCGGGCTGTCGCTGGGTCGGACCCCACGGTCCACTGTGGAGGGGCTAGGCCTCCGTGTCGGGGACGAGCTTCTGCAGCTTCGGCACCGTCAGCTTCTCGACGTCGGCCTCAGTGAGTTCAGGCTTGACGGCGAGTACGTACTTCACCCAGTCCGCCCGTAGGGCGTCCTTCGCCGGGCGCACCGGGCCGCCGTCCTTGTTGGGGTCCTCACCCAACTCGTCGGGGATGCCGTCCCCGTTGGCGTCGACGAGGCTTTCCGGCACGTTGGCGTTGCCGCCGACGTGGTGGTCCGGGTGGAGCACCCCGACCCCGGAGGCGTGGATGTTGGCTGTGTCCGCCGACACCCGGGCCTGAAGCTCGGCCTCCGACGGGAAGTCCGACGGCTTCGGGCCGAGGCGGTTGAGGACACCACCGGCCGCACCCATGGCGTGGATCGCGGCGGAGTCCGCCTCGGCCTTCGCCTTCAGCACTTCCGGGTCGTCGCCCTGGTTGTGGCCCGGCCGGTCGAGCACCCCATCGGCCGGCGCGCTGCCGGCGACGTGGAACGCGGTCGGGGTCACATTCGGGTGGACCTCGCCGCGCGGGATGGCCGACTCCCGGGCGAGCTTCTCCGCGGCCTGTGCCCGGAGTGCGGCCTCGTCCTCCCGGAACTTGTTCGCCTCGAGGATCGCGTCCTGCTCGGCCTGGGCCCGCCGGACCGCCTCCTCCGCCTGCGCCTGCGCGAACGCGTCGACACCGCCCTCGACCTCGACGCGTCGCCAGTTCTGGCGGGCGTCGAGGACCGGGTCCGGGCCGAGGCGGTTGACGTAGACGCCGGGGTTGTTGGTGTTCTCGTACTGGATGAGTCCCATGGTCACCTCTGCTCTGTCGTGTGTGGACTGTCGACGCCGGGGTTACCGGGCGTCGGTGTCCCACTGGACGGTGACCATGACGTGGACCGCGGTCGGGGAACCCGCGACGGACACGATCTCGGCCTGGATGTTGTCGCCGGCCGCGAGCTTCTGGTTGGCCGCAACCAAGGTGGAGTTGCACGACGTCCACGTGGTCGCGGTCAGCGACTTGTCCGCCGAGAGGAGGTCGGCGTCGACGCCGGCCTTCGTCACGGTGACGTTGACGACCGCACCGGAGCCGCCGGTACGCTTCGCCCGCACGTCGACGATCTTGCCGCCGTAGGGCATGTTCACGAGCTGCTTGAGCGACGCGGCCGGCGAGGCGTCCGCGTTGTACGTGTAGGTCTGGATCGAAGGCGAGAGAGCCATGGATGGACCCCTTTCCGGGTCTGGGCTTGGATGACACGAGGCAGGCGACGGAACGCGGGCAGGCCGCGCCCCGTCGCGCCCGGGGAAGGGAGTCGGACTAGCCGACCGCGCCGCGGAGGAGGACCGCGCGGTTGGGGTCCATGGTCTTCACGCCGTAGAGCGTGTCGATGGAGATGATGTCGGCCTTGCGGTCCTGGCTGTAGTCGTAGACCACCCGCAGGGTGAAGCCCTTGTACTCGAGGTAGCCCGCGTCGCGGGCACCCAACGGCAGGGCAAGCGCCCGCGTGGCGAGGACGAACGCGGTCGGGTGGAACGCGACACCCTCCTCCGTGGTGGAGATGCCGGTGCCCTGCGGAGACGGCACCGTGATGTGGTTCGTCTCATACGGATCGAAGCCGAACAACCTCGCGCCGAGGTAGGCCTCCTCGCGGCCCACCGTGTCGCCGCGCTGGTCGGCCTGCTTGAGCAGCGTCGACTTCTGCCACTCACCAGCGGTGATGGACCCCACCACCGCACGGCGACGCGACACCGCCACCGACTGCTGGTTGAGGACCCGCTTCGCCGCGATGAGCACCTCGGGCTGCGACCACAACTCACCCGACACGGTTCCCACCGCCTGCGTGATGTCACCACGCAGGGCCAACAGGTCGGCGTCGATCTTCTGGGCGATGGCCTCCATCGCCGGGTTGATCGTCCGCTCCGCCATCTGGTCCAGCGTCAACGTGCGCTGTTCGGCGGTCAGCTCAAACGTCACGTCGACGAGGTGGTTGAGCGTCACCGGGATGGTGCCCTCGGTCACGTCCTGGACCACAACGCCAGTCGCCCGCGAGTACTCCTGGGCGACGAACTTGGCCGGCTTGCGCACCATGATGGTGTCGCCCTGCTTGCCCGTGAACTCGCTGTCGAAGTCGCGCCAGACCAGGCCGGCCATGACGTTCGTCTCGTAGAGAGCCGTCATCGCCTGCTTGGCGATGAGACTCGGGGTGGGGAAGGTGTTCGCCATCGGGCGCTCCTCTTAGCGTTCGTCACGCTGCTTACGGAATCCCGCGCGCAGCGAGTCCATGTCCGGCTCGGTTGTGTTGCCGGACCCGCCGGCGAAGTCGCCCCCCGATGGGGCGGAACCGGGCACCTGGCCCGGGGCGGCTGTAGTGGTCGTGGCGGCTGCCGTGGCCGCCTTGAAACGGGTCGGGTTCGCGTCCGCGGTCTTCGCGATGAGCGCAGCCAGTTCCGCCTTGTAGTCAGACCCCTCCGGGTCGAGCCTGGCCACCTCGTCGCGGAACGCGATCGAGTCGTCCAGCTCGAGCGGGTTGGCCCCGATCGCGGCCGCGATGCGCCACGAGTCCAGCCGCATCGTCAACGCCCGGTTGGTTTCGGTGAGCGTCTTCTCCCGGCCGGCTCCTTCGGCGATCTGCGCCTGGAGCTTTTCCGGGGTGACCGCGTCGCCCCCACCGTCCGGGTTGAGCTGCTTGGCGATCGAGTCGAGCACGGCCTTGACCCGGTCGGTTTCCGCCGACGCGGCCGCCGCCGCGGCGTTCGCTTTCTCCAGATCCTTCGGGCTGGTGCGCACGTTGGCGGCCTGGTCGCGAAGGTTGCGGATGTAGTCCTGGACGCCCGGGTCCAACGTGGACAGGTCGACCTGACCCGCCTTCGGTGGCTGGTGCGGCGCGGGCGTCGCCGGGGCACCCGGCACCGGCGACGCCTGCTGCGGTGGTACGAACGCCGGAGCGAGCGGGTTCGCGGGCGGTGTGTTGGCGGGATCGACAACCTGTGTCGTTGCGCCGCCGCCCGTGTCCCCGCCTGCCGGCGCGGTGGTGCTGGATGCTGGTCCCGTCGCCGGGGCCGTCGCGGTGCCGGATCCGCCGGCTGCCGGGGCGGTCACTGCACGTCCTGTCGGGTTGTACCGATGTCCGTGCCGGACGGCGGGACGAGCGTCCCGTCGGGCCGGTACACCGCACCGGGCGATGCCTGGTCCATGATCGTGTTCCTCTGCGTGAGTGGCCGGGCACCTGGCCCGGCCTCGGATGTGGTGAGCCCCCGCCGACCGGACGGTTGGCGGGGGCTCGGGTGGTGCGCCTGAATTTTTGGTAGCCCTAGGTGGACCCCTCGGCGGGGGTCAGGTGAGGGAGTCGGGTGCGAACGCGACGATGGTCAACTCGGCGTGGTCGACGTCGATGAGGAGCTGGGAGCCGTAGTCGGCCGACGGCCACGGGCCGAGCCGGAATGTCTTACCCGCCGCGATGCTCTTCGTGCGGGGCACGATGGCCTGACCGTCGCGGCCACCCGGGATCACGAACGTCACCACCCGCGCAGTGGAGGCGCCGTTGGTGTTCTTCACGTCGACGAACATGCCGGGCCGGTTGGCGACCTTGTGGCCGTCCGCCGGGACACCGGTGGTCGCGGTCGCCGTGGACAGGTCCAGGCCCGTGATGTGGTTGTAGATGTACGGGGTGATGGTGCCTCGAGCCATGGCGATCTCCAGGGTTGAGCGTCCACGATGGACGGCCGATAAGGAGGCCGGATTGATACCAGCCGGTATGCCGGGAAGATCAAACAGACGGGACCGACGCCCGGTCGCGTCGACGATGCGGAGGCGTCGTATGCCCGGCGCCGGGACGCTCCCGGTACAGCAGACGCGGCAACCCGGTCGCGTCGAGGTGGCGTTCCATCTCGGCCGACCATCCCCGCACCCGGAACAGCGCCGCCGCCTTCGCCCGCTCGTCGAACGCCGCGGCCGCACGCTCGCGCCAGTGGCGCATCTGACGCTCGATGTACCGTTGGCGGGTCCGGGCCGCCTCGCCGGCGGGATCCGCTGTGGGCCCCTTCGGGATGCGGGTCACGCCCGGCCGGTAGAGCCGCACGACGTGTTTGCAGTTCGGGTGCATTAGGCCAGCGGCGCGGGCCTGGTCGAGGGTCGCCACCGCCGGCGGGACCACCACACCGGTCAGGGACAGGATCGCGTGCTCCCATGGCCGGCACGCGGGGCATTCGCCCGCCCGGTCGGGAACCCACACGAACTCCTGGCCCCCGGCGAGGTAGCCGTCCACCAAGGCCTGCGTTGCGGCCCGTGCGAGTGCGGTCCGGGTGGCCATCTCCACGTAGGTATGAAGCCTCCAAGATCGCCCGGAGCGGTCCTCGTAGGAGGTGACTCCCCGGTCGACGAGCGTGTTCCACGCCGACTGTGCCGCACCCCGTTGGGTTTGGACCCCGGTCAACGCCCGCGCGGTCGCCCCGGCGATCGCCCGCCGGTACACGTCGTCGACCTGCGGGAGGATCTGGGCGTGCACCGGGCGCAGCTCGCCGAGGAGAGCGTCCGCGAGTGCGAACACCTCCCGGTCGGGGTTGCGCAGGATGGACCGGAGCGCGATGTCGCGTTCAATCCCGTCCGTCGCGGCTGCGACGTCGCCGTAGGCGGTGGTGTTGCCGTGGCCGTAGGCCTCAGCCACCGCCGGCCGTACCGCGCCCTCCACGTCCCTTGTGAGCCGGTTCGCCACACGGGCCGCGTCACGGTACAGGGTCAGGATCTCCCCATGCTTGCGTTGCGCCCAGTCGGACGCGTCGAGGCCTCGGCGGAGCCGGTCGGTGATCAGGCGAAGGACCGCAAGCTCGGCCTCCGCGTAGATGTCCCGAACCCCGGCGGCGAGCCCGTCCACGATGTCGTGGTCGATGGGCATGGGAAGCCCCCCTCGCCCTCCGGGAGTCGCCCGTGCCGGACGACGTTCCCGAACGTCCCGTCGGGGCGGTTTTGCTTCCCGCTGACCGGCCCACACGCGCACGCCGTTGGGTTGGTGGTGTCGTGGCCGTCGGCCTCGTCAGCGGGAAGTTGATGCAGGGCCATCGCCGGCTACTCGGGTACGTCCGGCTGCTCGGCCTGCGCCGTTTCCGCTTCGGCGGCGAAGTGCGCCGCCTGTGCGTGCTGGCCGGCGATCACGGAGTCCAGCGGGGCCTGCGGGTCGTACGGCTGCTCCTGCCCCGGCTCCTGCTCCTGGGCTTCGTCAGGCTGTCCCATCGGCTGGTTCCTTCCCCGCATCGTCGTTGACCTTGGTGAAGTCGACGTAGTACTCCGCGCCCGGCGCGAAGTCGACCTCCGGATTCGCCACCGTGATGGTGACACTCGCGGTGGGTGTGGACTGTGACCAGATCTTGTTCTCGTCGGACGACGTGACCGCGTTGAACACGAACTCACGCGGCCAGATCCGCACCTTGCCGTCCGCCCCGTACTGCGACACCTCATACGGCGCGGCCGTGTAGAGCGTCTTCTTAGCGCAGTACATCTTCGCCCGAACCGTCATGCGTCGTTCTCCTTCGCGGCCGGCTTCGGGTCCCCGGAGCCTTCGTCGTTGTTGCTAGGTCCGCCGGGGCCGAAGTCGTCGACGGGCGGCATCATGGCCTGCGCGTCCGCCCGGATCCGGTCGACCTCTTCCCGGATCTGGTCGTCGGACCAGTCCGGATTGGTCATCTTCACGGCGGTGAATGTGGAGATGGCCTGGGCGCCCTTCAACATGGCGACGGTCTTCCCGATCGCCTCCGGGTCGCGGGCCACCCCGTCGGGCCATTCGACCTGCGGCCGGATCGGTTTGACCCCGGGCGGGTCGAAATGCTCGATCGCGATCTCGATGAGGACCGACATGATCCGCCGTACCGCCGGCGCCCAATAGCCGATCTTCCTGGCCCGGGTCTTGTACGACCGCGACTCCCGCGAGTTGATCTCCGTTGCGGTGGCGGCCACATTGTCACCCGACTCGCCGAACGTCTGCCCGCTATAGCCGGCCCCACGCAGTGCGGCGGCGGTCAACGCCGCACAGGTCTGCTGATGCTGCTCGACCCGGATCTCGAACTGGATCTCTTTCATCGAGTTGCCCAGGTTGCCCCGGTCCTGCAACGCGGTCACCGTCTCATAGACCTCCTGGTCGAGGTCGAACACTGATCCCCGCCCGCGGCCGAGGGATTGGACCATGTCGTCCGGGACGATCAGCCGGCCCTTGCCCAACCGGAGGTCACGCATCCACGATGTCCACGCCTCGTCGAGGGCGTCGAGCGCACCGTCGATCCCGGCATAGTCACTCCGCCCGTACGGCGAACCGGGACATTCACGGTCGGGGGCGATGTTCGGGATGTACTCGGCAGTCAGGCCTATTGACCCGGTGGCGAGGCCACCGTCCTTGTCGAGGCCGAGGAGGAGGAACGGCGCCGTCTCCGGATGCTCCTCGAGCCCGCGCCGTTCGCCGATCTTGTCGTCTGTGCCCTTGTAGAGGGCGTGGAGGATCCGGCCCCGTTCGTGGCGTTCGAGGTGCCGCCACACGGTTCCGCCGTCCTCCGACCCGGCAAGCACCTTCCAGAACGTGACCGCATACAGGCGGCGGAACCGCCACTCGGGGACCGCCCGGTCCGGGGTGATGGACCCGAGGAACGGCCGGTCGGCGATCTCCTTGTCCCACACGATCCGTAGATAGATTCCGCTGATCGCGGAGCACAACTCCGCCGCCTCGAGCAACGCAGCCTGGATGCCCTGCTGCTCCACCGTCTCATCTAGCCAGTCCTGCGTAGCCGTGTGGGAGCGGCGTTGCGGCGTCGCGGCCGGCTGCCCTCCGGTGCCGCCGTCGTCGACGTCCTCCGGGGCCTGGAACCCGGACGGGAACATGCGCCGGGCGGCGCGCATGAACCGGCCGAGCTTCGGACCGGTCGCCTTCGCCGTACCGGTGTCGTCGGCGCAGTAGAACGTGGGCATCTCCCCGAACAGCAGATCAGCCGACGTGGCGGCGATATCGGCTGCGAGAGGCATGTGGAGCCGCGGGGCCTGCAACGCCCTATCCGACACCCCGGTCCGGCCCCAAAACATCCGCTCCCGCGACGTGGCAGCAAACGGGAGGTGTTCCCGGCGCAGTCCGCTGTGGCTGATCCGACCGGCGGTCGACACGTGGTTCATGTACGCCTGGGCGAGCCGGTCAGTGTCGCCCGAATACCAGGCCCCCCACCGCTGGTACACATCGGCGTTGACCTTGCCCTCCGGCGGCGGCCATTCCGTCTTCGGGTCGATCGGCAACCCGACGAGGGGGACCTGCGGCGCGTAAGCCATCAATGGCCCCCCTCGATCGAGTTGTTAGTCCCGCTGGGCCGGTCGACTGTTCCGCACCACGGCCGGGAGGTCAGCAACGCCGAGGTACGTCTTCGCCACCTCGACCAGGGCCCTCGCCCGAACCGCCTCGGTGCACGCGCGGGCTTCGTGGAGCGCGTCCATGGCCTCCTGGGCGGCCGCGTACGACGTCAACGGCCCGGCGGCCGCCTCGCCCCGGTCCCGCACGTCGTTCCACGTCTTCCCGCCGTCGGTGGAGAACACGGCCGGGTCGCGGACGTTCTGCCACAGCGGGGTTCCGGACACCTCGGATTGGTCCATCCACTCGCCCGGGTCGGAGGTGATCGGGGACAGCGTCTGAAACCGCAGGAGCCGGTGCAACTGCTCGACCGCAACCGCCGCCGACCCTCCGGAGTGGCCGTACGAGGCGAACGCCTCCACCGCCGCGACGATCGACGCCGCATAGCCCGGATCCTCAGCGGTTTGCCCGGACAGCTCTAGCTCACGCCGGGCATGCTCGACGAGGCTCACGACGACTCGGCCGTGATGAACGCCTGCATGACCGCCGAGTCCTTCGCCCGCCGCAGCTCCCGCAACGCGAGGGTCAACTCCGGGCCCTCCGCCAGGTCCGCGACCAGCTGGTGCGCTAGGTCGGAGAACAACTTCGACGTCTCCCGCATCCGGCCGGGTAGGTGCGAGTACTCGAACGGGCGCAACGCGGCAAGCGTGGCCGGGGTCAACTCACGGGGCGTCCCATCGGGCTCGAAGTGGCGAAGGGAAGCCCCGTCGTCCTTGGGCGCCACGCCTTCGGCGGGGTAGACGTTCGTGGCCCAGCCCAAACCGGCCGACTCCGCGAGGCTGACCGGTTCCCCGAAGCCGCCCTCGTCGGTGGCGACGAAGCCGATCTGGTCGGCCGCCCAACGGTCGAGTTCTCCGACCCGGCGCCGCAGACCCTCGAGGGTTTCCCGCGCGCCCTTGGTCTGCTCGCGCCAGAAGTCGACGCTCGCCGCGTACCGGCGGGCCTCCTCCTGCCACAGGCGGGCCTGGGTGGCGAGGAGATCCTCCTTCGACATCTGCCCCTCCTCGGGGGCGACGGCTGCGGTGGCCTCCTCTCGGCCCTTGTGGAGGGCGCGAGCATAGGCCGTGTCGGCGTTCTCGTCGAGGGTGAGGTAGGAGACGCCGTGGTCGTCTAACACGACCTGGCGCGGGTCGACCGTTAGGAAGACGCGCCGAACGCCCGTGGCGGCGTCGGATTCGACGCGGCCGGCGTAGACGTCGCAGGTCTTCACCTCGATCGGGATGAGGCTGTGACCGGTGTACTCCTTCGTGGGCCTGGTGATACCCATTGCGGTTTGTTCTCCTTTGATGGCCGGGAATCAATAGGTTGTCGTGCGGGTCAGGCTTCGGAGACGGCGAGGAGGCCATCGACGAACAGGCGCCGGGTGTCGAGGGTGACAGCCGACATGAGCGCCTCCGCTGCGGGTCCGGCGATCAGCTCGACGGGTTCACCGTCGCCGGAGGGGAGGACGCTCAGCTCTTTCCACTCGACCGCACCGACGCTGGACACGGTGATCACCGCAACCCACACGTGGTCGGGCGGGGCGCTGTCGCCGAGGCGGGCGATCACCTCACCAAGGCGGGGCTGGTACGGC
>JACCDR012340544.1_pt1 | contig 10468 bp, 15 predicted proteins | sample 7446431 | NCBI WGS metagenome assembly JACCDR01 (sample SAMN15323443, study PRJNA562643) | freshwater metagenome | isolation source: river surface water | place: USA:Blue River Watershed | collected 2017-08-17 | reverse complement strand
GTGCTTGGGCATCCCAAGACTCGCCCGACCGCCAACCCGCCGGCGTAACGCTGGTTTGACCATCGTGGCGGGCTACGGCCCGCCGCAATCCATCCATGCAGGAGACCTTAAATGGCCGGCACCATGAAAGTGAAGGCGCTGCGGCGCACTGAATTCTCCCGGAATGGGTTCACAATTGAAGTGGCCCAGAAGAACGAGATCTTTGATCTTCCGGTTGAGCTGTTCGACGGCCTCGCGGCCGAGAAGTTTGTAACATCAGACCTTGAAGGCGGGTCGGCTTCTCCGCCCGCAGACACTGGCGCTGGTGAAGATCCGGACGCCAGCAACAATGATTCCAATGCTTCGCAGGGGCCGCTCAAGGTCGAGCAACTTGGGCAGATCTCGGCTGAAGGGCTGGAGCAACTTCACCACATGAAGCTTGTGAAGATGGCCCGGGAAATCGACCCCAACATCAAGACCAGAGCCGAAGCTCTGGCCGTCTTGAAGGCACAGCGCGCGGCATCCTGAAATGTTCTCGGTTCGCACCCCTGCATCTGACCTCACGCTACTCAGCTCGGCTGACCTGCGTGAGGCTATTGGCCTTGAGGCAGGCGATACGTCGAAAGACACGCTGCTGGCCAATATGGGAACAGAGGCCGCGGCTGCGATCGCCGTCTATTGCTGCGTGGCCCGGGATGGTATCAATCCGCCGACCCTCAAGTCTGAGGCGGTCAAGGACATATTCCGCCTCAATGAGTGCCGCTCTCGCCTCTACCTGTCCCGCAGGTATGTCACCGCGATATCGAGCGTGGTCATTGACGGCACAACAATGGCATCCACGGATTACGAGTTTCAGGGGCCCTCTGGTGCCGTTGCTCGGCTCGTGAGCGACTATCTGACGTTCTGGTCGCCAGGGAAGATCACGATTGAATACACTGCCGGCTTCTCGACTGTTCCGGCCGAGATCCGTGCGGCGGCAAAGCGTCTGGTCGCCTCGATGTATTCAGACCACGGCCGAGATCCCAACCTGAAGCGCGAGCGCGTTGATGGAATCGGGGAGCAGGAGTTCTGGGTTGGCACGAAGGCCGCCGAGTTCTTCCCGCAGGAGGTCAAGGATCTGCTGGATCCTTTCAAGAATTGGCTGGTCTGATGAGCGCCCTATCCATCACGCGCGGCGACGACTTTTCGGCAATCTTTACCGTCACGGATCAAAGCGCGGCTGTGAACCTGACCGGGTTCACGGTTACCGCGACCGTGACATGGATCGGTGGCTCGATCGACGCAACGGTATCGACCGTTGATCTGACGCTCGGAAAGGTCCGCGTATCTCTTTCTGACGTTCAGACAGCCCAGATACCTCTGGGGCGCGGGGCGGAAATGCGGTTCCGCTGGACTTCATCTGGCGGAGAAACCAGATCCGTGCGTGTCGAAATCGAGGCAAAGCCGTGAGCATCACGGTCACCATTCAACAGACCGCAGGCCCGATCGTGACGATTGAGCCGGCATCTGGCCAGACTGTCACTATATCGGGGCAGCCAACGGCGGCAGTAACAATCCAAGCCGAAGGAACGCAGGGCGTTCCGGGGCCTGGCACGCTCACCGGCGATCTAGACCTCGGCACATTCAACTAGGAGACTACAATGCCTCGGATCCAGCAAAAGCGCGGGTTGAAAGCAAATCTTCCCACTAGCGGTATGCTTGCCGGGGAAATGTTTCTCACCACCGACCGTGGAACGGTGCATTTCGCGACGGATGCGACCACGACAGTCCCTGTTGTGCCGCCGATTGACGATTTGGGGACTTTGGCCTCAGTTGATGGCGCCGCCGACCTTCTGATGATCCACGACGCCAGCGCCAGCGGGGTCAAGGAAAAGAAGATTACCATCGACGCCCTGAAGACGGCGATGAATATCCCAGCCAGCGACACCGATGAAAAGGTTGCGGTCGCATCCGGTGGCACGGCCGGCTATATCTGGGGCACGAACGGAACCGATGGCATTCTTCGTATGAACACGTCCATGACTTGGACGAAAGATTCTGGGAATGCTTTTGTCACCCTGGCGGTTGGCAACGTGGACTGCGGCACCTTCTGATGCCGAACATCCAGCACAAACGCGGCACGCGCGGGGCGCTCGATGCGCTGGCTGCCGGGAATGAGCTTCTAACGGGCCAGATCTATCTCATCACGGATGAGGATCGTTTGGCCGTCGCTACCAGCGTCTCGACATATTCAGCACTGGCCAAGGCAAGTGAGGCCGGCGGTGGTGGCGGATCTCAGCAGGTGTTCGTGCAGCAAACCAGGCCAACTGAGGCCGGACCATGGATGTGGTGGAAGACCAATGCTTCCGGCCAGATCGTCAACCTCATCGTGAACGACGGAGCCTGACATGGCTGACCTCGAGCCCTTGCAGGGGATCGCGCAAGACGAGACGCTGGCAATGGTGCAGAACGTCATGACGCGACTGCTCAACGCGCTGGGCAGCCTGTCGCCAGATGCCCTGATGCGCCTCCGGGTAAACGTTGAGGCGGGGACGATCGCGATCAGCAGCGGGACGGTTACGACCGTGACCACTGTGACGACTGTCGCCACGCTGACCAACCAAGCCAACATCGGCGGCTTCGCTGCTAACCAGCAGATTCCGCTGCTGAACCTTCTCGGCGAGGGTGACCTTCGCCGGAATATTGTGATCTCGTGAGGCCCTGATGCCGGTCGCCAACTACAACCGCAAGATCCTTGATCTCAAGCGCTGGACTGTCATGCCGACGCCTGCGCCCGTAGCGACTGCGGCCGGGTCGTTCATCGTCTCGTCGAGGCTTGCGCAGCAGCGGCAGCTTTATATGCTCAATGCCACAACCGCTTATCTCTACTACCCGTTCGAGGATGGTTGGGTGCAGATCCTTTCGCCGGCCCTTGCTGGCACGTTCGGTGCGGGTGCTTGCGGAACCTCAACCGCTGTCGGCCCAAGCGGCACGGCGACGGCAGGCGCGACGAACAGCCTGACGACGAACCTGACGCTGGCCCGATCGCTCGCCGGATACCAAATCGAGATTACGGGCGGCCCCGGCGCTGGCGATGTCCGCACGATCCTGTTCAACACGGTGGGCGTAAACGGCGTCATCACCGTGTCGAGCAACTTTACGACGCCGCCGACCTCTTCCAGCACGTATCGCCTGCTGACCCCGCGCTATTATGTGCTTGGCGCCGGTACGCTCGCGGCCGGATCGTTCAGGGTTTACGATTTCGCCCTCAACACTTGGACCTCGCTTTCGACCACCGGGCTCCCCGCGACTTGGGGCACGGACGGTAAGATGATTGCCACGCCAAGCTTTGGCGACAACGGCGATGACGTAAACTTTGCTACTGGCACAGCGACTGGCGGCAGTTCCACTACGCTGGTGAACGCCGCGAAAACATGGACCACGAACCAGTGGGCCAATTTTCAGGTCAAGATCACCTCTGGCACTGGTGCTGGGCAGATCAGGACGATTGCCAGCAATACCGGGACTACGCTTACGGTTTCGGCCGCTTGGACGACGACTCCGGATGCCACGTCGGTCTATCACATCGAAGGCAACGACGATTTCCTCTACCTCCTGGGGAACAACGCCGTCACGCTCTACCGCTACTCGATCAGCGGCAACTCATGGACGACGCTGACGCCAGGCGCAGCTCGAGCGGCCGCCCCCGGCGCTGGCATGTCGGGCCATTGGGTCTTTGGCGTAACTGAAGACACGCGCTGGGCAGATGAGAGCGCCATCATCAACGGTCGGCGCATCTACTCGTTTCGAGGTGGCGCGGGTGCCGTGCTCGACTATTACGACATCGCCTCAAATACGTGGGTTTCTGGCGTTTCCTATGCGCCCGGCATCGAGACCTTCACGACCGGATCGAAATACGTCTACTCGGGCGACTACCTCTACATGCACAAGGATGCTACCGGGCGCTGGTTCCGCTACTCCTTCGCGCAGCAGAGCATGATTGGCCTCGGAACGAACGTTTACCCCGGCGGCGCAGCCATCGTTGGCGACACCTCTTTCGATGTGGTTGAGCCAGAGACCAATATCCGCTTCCTGCACATGGTGCTCAATACCAGCGCCATCCATATGCGCTGCATGGTGATCTGATGGCCCCAGACCGCGCCATCGCTCTGCTCGACAAGTTCCTTGCTGAGAATGGCCAGAATGTCGTTCTGCGGCGCATGGACCTGTCTGGCGGCACTCAGTCGGTCGGGGCGAGCGTCACCTGCCGCGCGCATGACCGAAGCCTCGGCCGCGGATATCAGGCGAACGAGCTGATCGGCACGCTTTCGCAGCAAGATAGCGTGCTCATCCTGTCTCCGACCGAGATCACGGCAGCGTCGTGGACCAGCGGGCGGCCGGTAGACCAGGACCAGCGCGTGCCGATCCGCGGCAACCAAGTCGTGGTTGGTGGTGAGGTTCGTTCTGTTGAGGCCGCCAATGGCATCTACATGAATGGCACGCTGGTGCGCATCGAGATCCAAACAAGGGCTTGATGGCGCGCTTCCGTACCTTCGACAAGGATATCCAACTGGCAACGGCCGGCATTGCTCCGGCCGCCATCCAGAAGGAACTGGCGAAGTTTGCTCGTGACGCGCTGTTCGATGCCATCACCAGCGGCGAGGGATCGCCGGTGTATGATACCTACGTCAACGGTCGCCATGGGGCATCGGAAGATACCGTGGTTGTGCCGGGCCCGATCCTCTATGTCTTCTCGTGGTGGGAGCCGATCATCAAGTTTGCTCTGGCTGAGCTTGAAAAGCGCTCACCGGTGCTGACAGGTCGCTACCAGGGCTCACATGCGGTGATGATCGGCAGCCAGTTTGTCCGGCCAGACACCCAGATCGGAGCCGGTGCAGAGGAGACGATCGTCAACACGCCGCCATACTCGAGGAAGATCGAGGTTGGCTTCATGAAGATGAGCGTTCCTGATGGGGTCTATCAGGATATTCGGCGCAAGGTGCAGAGCCAGTTCGGCGCTGCGGTGCGCGTTGATTACCGGATGGTCTACATCCCGAACGGTTACATCCTGAAGGGCAGGTTCCGGCGCGGCCACAAGGAAAAGGCCCGCACGAAGCTGCAGAAGGATACGCAGGCCGGCGCCCGGATGAGTTACCCCGCCCTCGTACTTCGGATGAAATAACCATGGCCTCCGGCTCGGTCTACACGGTGATCCGCAACTTCCTGACCGCAAATTGGTCGGCTACACCGCTGGTGTGGGAGAACGAGCCCTATAACCCGCCGGCAACCGGGGTCTGGGCTTACATCGACCTGACCGGGACGCTGTACGAGCAGAAGAGCCTTGGCGCGGCCGATGATGGCACCGCTCTCAACCGTTGGGATGAAGAGGGGATCATCATCGTTTCTTTCCACGCGCCGAAAAACTCCGGCACCAAGGCTATGCGTGACCACATGGAGAATTTCGCCAACCTGTTCCGCGGGCTGATCCTCGATAGCGGGAAACTGGAGTTCGAGCGGGTTTCGCTGGGACAAGGGCGCCCTGGTGACGACGAGGGCCGCTGGTATCAGATCCCGGTGACAATCGATTGGAGAAAGATCGATGCCTGATGAAAAGTTCTACCAGGGCGAGGCCTTGGTTGAGATCAAGGCGACATCGCGCAAGTTCCGCCCGGGCGATCGCGTCCGGCGCTCCGATTTCTCCAATGATGAGGCCAGGTTCGACAGCCTCGTCAGCCGCGGGAAGATCAAGGTTGAGGTCAGCCAAGCCTCGGCCCCGGCAAGCAAGGCGAAGAAGACCCGATAACCCTCTGTCGGCGTGCAGCCCGCGCCGGACATGACCTGATCCACCCTTGGGCAAGGCTGGGGCGCCAGAGATGGCGTCCTTTTTCATTGGAGAACAGGAAATGACTTCCTCGAACCGCCTTCGCGTGACCGTCGTTCGGGAGACGACGCCGGGCACGACCCCGAACTCCCCCCGCATGCGCACGGTTCGCACGACCGGCGAGTCGCTCGCGCGCAATACGGAATACGTGCAGTCGGACGAAATCCGCTCCGACCGCATGGTCAGCGACCCCGCGCTCGCCATGATCTCGAGCGGCGGCGGGCTCAATTTCGAGTTCTCCTACCCGCGCGATGAAACTGCGCTGTCGGAGTTTTTGCGTTCGGCCTTCTATTCGACTTGGCTGAACACGCCACAGCGCGACAATGACGGCACTGCGGATAGCGTCATCACCGCCGTGACAGCATCTTCGGACACCTTCACGGTCACCACGGGTGATGCATTTGTTGAAGGCCAACTGGTCCGCGCTTCTGGCTTCACAAACGCCGGCAATAACCTGATCTTCCGGGTTCAGTCGGGCTCGGGTGCCACCTCCGTTATCGCCCCGTCTTCGCCGGGCCTGACGGATGAATCGGCCCCTCCGGGGACCGCGCGTTTGAAGGTTGTCGGCTTCCAGGGGGTTTCCGGCGACATCACCGCGGCGGCCGGCGGCCTTGCGTCAACCACACTCGACTTCACGACGCTCGGCCTTCGTGTCGGCCAGTGGCTCAAGGTTGGTGGATCGGCGACTGGCGACAAGTTCGCGACTGCCGCGAACAATGCATGGGTTCGCATCACGGCGATCGCAGCAAATGCCATCACGCTCGACAATCTGCCCGTTGGCTGGTCGGTCGACAGCGGAACCGGCAAGACGATCAAGGTCTGGTTCGGCGATCAGATCAAGAATGGCGTTGTCGAAACCTCGCTGACCATTGAGCGAGGCTTCATGGGTCAGACGGTGCCGACCTACATCGTCAACACTGGTATGCGGGTATCGCAGGCTCAGCTTTCCATGAACAGCAAGGAGATCGTGAAGGGCTCCTTCACCTTCGCCGGCATGGGCGGCAGCCAGAGCACGACATCGCTGGACGACACGCCGGATACCGAAACGACCGATGCTGTCATGGTGGCGAATGCGGCGGTCGGTCGGATCACCGAGGCTGGCGCCAATGCCTGTGGCACGAACTTCATCCGGTCTCTTGAGTTCAACATCAACAACAACGCCCGCATGCTGGAATCGATCTGCTCGATTTCACCTGTTGGCGTGAACCCGGGCGAAGCGACTGTCACAGGCCGGATGTCCACCTATTTCCAGGACAACACGCTGCTCGCCAAGTTCTACAACGGTACGGTCACCTCTCTGGCCGCCGTTCTGACCCGCAGCACACAAGCGATGGTGTTTCAGGTTCCGCGAGCAACCTACACCGGGGGCGGCAACCCGGCCGCTTCCGGCAAGAACCAGGACGTGATGGCGGATTTCGAGTTCACGGCATCGAAGTCGCAGGACGGCTCCGAGGCTCACATCATCATGGACCGCCCCGAATACTTCGAGTGATCGAGCTGGGCCCGGCAGCCCAACACTTCGCCGCTTCGGCGGCGGGGGTGCGCGCACAGGGGATGGTCTGCCGGGGCCATCCCCACCCAACCCGGCAAGGTGAAACATGACCCTCAAGCTATCCAGCCTCAAGGCTGACCTGTCGCGCGAGCATGGCGGCGACTGGATCCCCTACAAGCAGGTCGACTGGCCTGAACCGATCGAACTCAAGGTTCGCTCGCTTTTATATCCGCCGTATCAAGCCGCGCGATCTGCCCTTTTACAGAAGGCGCTGCAGCGTTCACAGGCCGGTCGAGAAATGGACGATGATGAGCGGCGCGTCGAGATTGCCCGGCTGCTGGCGGACCACATCCTGCTCGATTGGCGCAACATTGATGTGCCATTCTCTCGCGATCAGGCATTCGAGGCCCTTTCTGATCCAGCCTATCGTGAGCTGGTTGTCGCTGTCGAAAGCTGCGCCAGCCGCCTTGCTCAGGTGAATGCTGAGTTCGTCGAGGAAGCAGCAAAAAACTGAGGACGGCCTTCCGGGCTGTTCTCGACGGCTCTGCTGAATTGGCGGAGTGGCGCCGGGAACTGGCTCTGGAAGTGCCGGATGAAATTGAAGGTGGCGGGCCGCCGCCATCTCTGCCCGAATGGGCGTCCATCTACACCGAGGCATGGGATGCCCTCCGGGCGGATCGAAGCCTTGGGCAAGGCGTTATCGGGCGGATCTACTACGCCAGTATGGCCGGGTATGCCCGCGATATTGGGCTGGCCGGCGAGGCATTCCACCGGTTCATTCGGTTCGTCACGGCCTTGGATGATGAGTACGTCGCCGCCGCTTACGAGCGCATGAAGAAAGCACAGGAGAACGGCCAGAAATGATAAAGCTGTCGAGCCTTCGCGTGACCGCAGAGATGGACGCTGATGCGTATGTCCGCGGCATGCAGCAGAAGGTTCGGGCAGACCAAGAAGGCGTCGCCTCAAGCCGGGCGGTCGGCCAAGCGCTGGCCGCCCAAGACGCGGCGGCCGAGAAGATGTCCGCCGGCGTTGGCAAGCTCCGCCGCACCTATGTGGCAGGGTATCGTGATGCGGCAAACTTCGAAACGGCGGTTCGGCAGGTCGGTCGGGCGATGGATCAGGGCATGGATGCCGGCCGCGCCGTCGTCATCCTCGATTCCCTCTACCGGAAGTTTGGCCAGGTCGCGAGCGCCGCCAGCTTGGCCAAGCAGGGCTTCGTTTCTATTGCTCCTGTCGTCAACGCGCTCAACGAGCGCTATGAGGTCGCTGCAGCGTCCGCCGAGCGCCTGCGCCGTGAGACCGAAGCGCTTACGCGCGCCCAGCAATCCCAATCCCAGATCAATGACCGCTTCGGCATCGGCAGGGCCTCGCCATCTGCTCGCGACAGCGCTGAAGCCTTCATGTCGCCCTATGGGGGGCTCGACGCCATCGCGCGCCTGCGTGCTGACGAAGCGGCCAAAGCCTTCGGCACGGCTCTCGACACCCGCATGGTTCAGGCTGCGGCGAAGTCTGCCAAGGACAGCGCCTCGGTGTTCAGCATCGAACTCGACAGGCTCGACGCCATCGCCCGCATGAAGGCAGAAGAGGCGGGACTTGCCTTCTCATCCAGCCTGAACGATCGCATGATTGCTGGTGCGGCGAAATCGGCGCGGGATAGCGCCTCGGTCTTTTCGGTCGAGCTTGACCGATTGGACGAGATTGCCCGACTGAAGGCCGCCGAAGCCGGGCAGGCATTTGCTGCAGATCTGAATTCGCGCATGGGAATCGGCCGCCAATCGCGATCCGCCCGGGATAGCGCATCGGTATTCGGCGAACAGTTTGCAATCGAAGATGCGGACATAGCACGGCGGCGGGCGCTTTCTGCTCAACTTCTCCCGGATATCCAGGAGATGGAGACGCACAAGAAAAACATCGCCGACATCAACCGGCTCTTTGCGGCCCAACCCGATCTTCTCCAGCGCGCCACCGCTGCTGAAGTCGTTCGCAACCAGCAGGCCATGTGCTCGATTGAGGGCATGAACATTATGCAGGACAAATACTCGCGCGGCGTTGGCTTGGCTCGGCATGAAGCAATCAACCTCAGCCGTCAGTTGCAGGACGTGGTTGTCTCGTTGCAGGGTGGGCAGGCGGTCACGACCGTTCTGCTCCAGCAGGGCACCCAGATCCTTGACATTTTTGCGGCGTCGAGCGCCAACCTCGGGGCTGTCTTCCGCCAAGGCGCCGGATGGCTTGGTTCTTTCATGCTGTCTGCTACCGGTGCCGTATCGATGGTTGCGCTTGTCGGTGCAACGGCGGCCATAGCAGGATACCAGTTCTCGGAAAGCCAGCGCGAGATCGAGCGCTCTCTTGGGGGAGTCGGGCGCGCGTCTGGGCTGACCACTGCTGCCGTCAATCGTCTAGCACTGCAGTATTCGAGCGCCGCCCAGGTCTCGGTATCGTCCGCTCGCCAGTTGCTCGCCGGCTTTGGCGCTACCGGTCAGATCGGGCCCCAGGGCGCGCAGGATCTGCTGATGCGCGTCCGTGATTATGCCGCGCAGACCGGACAGGACACCGCCACGGCCGGCGCGGAGCTTGCCAAGGCGTTTTCTGACCCAGCCAAGGGGGCCGATACCCTGAACGAGCGCTTGGGCTTCCTTGACGCCCGTACGCGCTCCTACATACGTTCCCTGCAGGACCAGAACCGCACCAGCGAGGCGCAGCAGGCGCTGTTGGCGGCCATGTCGTCATCGATCGACGGCGCCGCCGGCCGCCTCGGCGTGCTCGAGCGCGCGTGGCACGCCGTCAAGACGGCATCTTCGGATGCCTGGGATGCTCTTGGTCGCGCTACAGGTGCACAGACAACGCTTGCCGATCGGCTGCAGTATGCCATTGAGGCTCAAGCTCGCCGCCGGAGCAACACCGGCCTTCGCGGCAGAAGCTCAGCCAATCAGGACGCAATCGGCCGCGGCGAGGACGAAATCTACAACCTGCAAGAGGCCATTCGGCTTGAAGGGCGTCTCGCGGCCGAGCGCCAGCGCAATGCGGCTGCCGCTCGCGACTCTCTCCGCGCGGCCGAGATTGTGAAGGAGTTCGACAAAGAGGAAGAAGCCCTCAAGAAGATCCGCGCCGACCTTGCCGACATCGACAAGATCCTTGCC
>JACCDR011694156.1_pt1 | contig 10468 bp, 18 predicted proteins | sample 7446431 | NCBI WGS metagenome assembly JACCDR01 (sample SAMN15323443, study PRJNA562643) | freshwater metagenome | isolation source: river surface water | place: USA:Blue River Watershed | collected 2017-08-17 | reverse complement strand
CGTAGGGCAGAACCATGCCAGCGGTCCCCGAATGGAGTAATCCGGCAGTCATGTACCCGTAAGGGGAACGCTGTCATCGCACGATGTGCGAGCCACCATGCCCGACGTACCAAATCGTCCACACGTCCACGTGTCAGCGTGTGTGGATGGAACGTGCGCCCCTGACAGGGCGCGAGTAGGCCGCTGAACGGCTGAATCCACCCGCTTGCGGGTAAGTCGTGGGCAATCGACGCAACACACTGTCTCTCGGGAGGGGCGCGCAAATTGCGCCAAATCGTCCGGAGGGTCCGACGGGGCCGCACCTAGGTGTGTGGCGTGGTCGGCAACCCAAAGGGAGCGTTTGTCCTTTGAGAACTGAATAGTGAAGCGAAGAGTGATCTTTGATCACCCGTGTGAGTGCGCTAATGCATGCGTACCGGATCGCCTGTAGAGCGTTCTGAACGACGGGATACCTGTGCCACTTTCGAGTCAGCACAGGGTCGCCAGAGTATGTATGCACACACACGATCTTTCCCCCCTTGTTCAGGGGCTGGAATCGATGCGTGAGGTATGATCCTATGCCTCTGTGTCGTCCTCTAAGCCCTTGGGGGAGCGTGTCCGGGCCCTAGGCCCGGCGCGCTGTCCGGGAGCCGTTAGACAGTCGTCTGCGGCCCTTAACCCAAGGGAGAGCGAAGATGAGACTGCCCCGTCTGGCTTACACCGTTACCTGCCACCGTGGGAACGGTGAGTCGTACGAGGACAGCTCTGCCACGGTCATCGAGGACCTGTATGACTACCTCGCCGACCTGTGCGGCAACGTGCAGACAGCCTATGCGTTCGATGACGCTCTGGACCGTATGTACGTGCCGTCCCTGCTGGCAGAGCCGGGCGACTACCACATCTGGTCCATCACCTGTGTGGAGCTGTTGCCCATCGTACCGGCTGACCCCAAGCCCAAGCTGCGGTTCGGTTTCTGCTAGCCATGGCTAGTCATGGTGCGCGGCTCTTGGGCCGCGCGCTGTGACAGCACCATGGAAGTGCTGATAAGGGAGAGATATGCACAAGTTCGAGTGGTTCATGACCGTCGGCATACTGGCAGGGCTCGTCCTGCTGGCTCTGATCGTGGCTAACGCCTGATGGCGTCCATACCGGCTCGTAGCAGGCTCGTGGAAGTCCTCTACACAGGGGATGAAAGCGTGGCCAGGAACGAGCAGACGGAAGCCGTACGGAGGCTCAAGAAGACGGGCATGAACACCGCCCTCAGTGTGTGGTGTGGCCCCGTTGCTGGAGTCTGGCAGGTGTGGCTACTGAGGAAGTGACTGTGACCAGCTAGAGCCGTCCCCTTCCGGGGGGACGGTTGTAGCGGCATTACAGCCGAAACAAGGGAGAGATACATGGGAACGCACGCCAAGTTCGATGAGGCGTACATGGGCACGGACCGAGAGCTGAAGGGCTCTGGGATACCGGGCTTCGGTGCGTCCAACAGGACGCCCGCATCTTCTCGGGTGAGCAAGACGACTCGGAAGGTGAAGACGAAGGACGTCCCGAAGGGACTGCCTCGTTCGTGCGTCTCGATCAAGCGTGTACAGCCTCGGAAGTGGGAGGTGTACCTGAAGGCGTCTTCCGATCAACGGAAGATCGCTGTTGTGGAGCGTCACCACGAAGGTTACGGCTTCATGATCCTCATTCACGCCGAAGCGGGGGCGCCTGTAGGGCGCCGCCAGAAGCCGAAGTGTCACTACCCGACGCTGAAGGCTGCTGTAGACGCGATGCTGCTCAAGCTTTAACAAGCTGGCGCCGGGCGGGTACCGGGGGACTTCACCTCCGGCCCGTTCGGGGCCGGGGTAGTTGGTACAGACTCTGCGCCAAACCCCTTAAAAAACAGTGTAATCCATGTGTCCGACACTCTCACCCGTTGGTGCAGCTCACTGCAGTCCCGTTCCCTTCCGGGAACGGTGTTGCAGCCTGTTACATCAGCACAGAAACTGACACAAGGGGATGTGTCCCTACATACCGTTGCAGGCCGGGCAGGCTCTTTCTGTCCGGTCTCCTACGCATGGGACAAAGGAGGATAGATGAAGTTTGTCTGTGGTGCGTTCGGTATCGATGACGCTGTCATCGACCTGGACGAACTCCCTGGCGGTGATGAGTCTGTGCCCAAGGCCTTGGCCTTGATCGCTGCTCACGTCATGGAAGAGCGTGGGGACATGGCCATTGTCGTCCCTCTGCACTTCGTGACCGACGATGGAGACGAGATCAGTCTGCCCGGAGGGGCAGACGACCTTGTCCAGACGCTCAGCGAGTCCATCAAGCTCGCGGAGTGGATGAACACGGACCGTCGGTACACGTACGACGCATGGCTGTACGCCCTGGTCTCCGAGGACTGGAACCAGGTCGACTTTGACATGCTCAACAACGAGAAGGACCGCCTCCTCGGTAGCTACACCAACTCGTGGACCGGCACCAGCCGTGAGGACTTCTGGAAGGACTACATCACCGAAGTTCACGGAGGTGTGCCCGACTACTACGAGAATCACATCGACTGGGACTCCCTCGCCGACAGCGAGGAGGAGGACTACGACGTGATCGAGTTCAACAGCACTACGTACGTCTTCAACCGCTAGCAAGCGCCGTGGTGCACATCCTCCGGGATGTGCTCTGCGGGGTTCGCTAGAGCCAATCCTTCAACAAGGGGAGAGATTGTCATGGAGTACACCAAGGGCGACATCTACACCGACGGCTACGGCGGTGCGGTGCAGGTCGCTCGTTCCGTGATCGTGGACTTCGAGTGGCACGTCATCTACCGCTACGGCATCGTCCGCAAGGGCGAGTTCGTCGCCAACCCGGGCAGCGTCGTCATCTCGAAGACCCTCGATGGGTACACGAAGTACACCGCCCCCCGCTTCAAGGAGGGCGACCTCCTGGCGTCCAAGGACGGCCGCCTGTTCGTGTACGAGTCCGAGGACAAGGTCTGGGGCCTGAACAAGGGCACCGACCGGGGCCGCATGCTCTGGTCCTCCCTCCGCACCCGCGAGGAGCAGGAAGGGACGCTGGAGCTCGCCAAGCGCGGCTACGGTGGCCCGAACTTCGGCACCGTCACGATCAACGACAACTGATCCACGCCTGAACAAGCGTGTTAGGCGGCAGGCTTCGGCGTGCCGCCTTTCAGGTCTGTTCAGACTCTGTCAGGCCACAACTCCAACAAGGGGAGAGATCATGTCCAACTTCACCACCCGAGTGAGTGCCGGTATCGCGTTCATCTCTCGCAAGGAGTGCAACGCGTGCACCGAGAAGGACTGCCGCATGGCCACCCTTCCGGGTGGCTCGCTCAAGTCCATCGACACCGGCACGCTCGACCTGGACAGCTCGTACAAGTGCGTGCTGGGCCAGATCGGCGCCTACTCGGGCAAGGGCAGCTACTTCGACGTCAAGGACCACCTGGGCCTGACCGAGAGCGACGCGCGGTTCTACGGCTTCCTCACGGAAGCCAACGAGTCCGCCCAGGAGCTCACGGCCGAGTGGGTGCGTCAGCTCGACGCCAAGTTCGGCCGGGTGACCCCGCCGAAGAAGGGCGACGTCCTGCAGCACAAGAGCTACAAGTCGGACGGCATCCGCTACATCGGCGAGGTCGACGTGGACGGCAAGACCTACCACGTCGTCAAGTTCGGGTCCTTCAAGTCCGGCAAGATCGAGGACGAGTACAGCTCGCCCAACCTGATCACGCCGGAGGACCTGCAGCGGTACGAGAAGCCGCAGGGCTTCACGCCGAAGCCGGGTGACATGTTCTGGGCCGACGGGAAGTCCTACTTCCTGGACAACCGCAACCGCGCCTGGGTCATCTCGTCCGACCAGTACGCCCGCTACACCCCGCTGTCGTCCCTCCAGGCCGACGGCAAGGTGCTGACGCCGGTCACCAACCCGACCGGCAAGACGGTCAACGTGGACATCTCGATCTAGCACCAATGCTCGCTGTGGTGCACGGCCTCCAGGCCGTGCGCTGCGGGGTACATTCGTGCCAAAAGAGCCCTAACAAGGGGAGAGATTCATGCTGCAGTTCACGCAGGAGCTCAAGGACCAGTGGGTCGCCGCTCTCCGCTCCGGGGAGTTCCAGCCCACCACGGGAACGCTCAAGCGTGTGGAGCGCGGCGGTGCCGAGGGCGAGACCGTCGGTCACTGCTGCCTCGGCGTCCTCGCCGAGATCATGGGCACCGAGCAGAAGGTCAGTGAGGACAACGACGTCATGTTCGTCTTCCGGGACCTCCCGCCCTTCGCCGAGGGATACCTCGACTCCAACAGGATCGAGGAGGACGGCTCTGAGCTGCGCGGCGGCTACCTGCCCAACCGGTTCATGAACCAGTGGGAGCAGGACAGCCTCGCCGCGATGAACGACAACGGCAGCACGTTCGGGGAGATCGCCGACGCGATCGAGGAGAAGTCGCTCAAGGACTTCATCCCCTCGGAGGTCGTTGTCAAGCGGTAACTGTCCAACGCGAGCAAGTGGGGTCGGCGTCTCTGACGTCGGCCCTGCGGTCGTTTTGGCCACAACTCCGACAAGGGGAGAGATTATGAGTGTCAAGCTCGACGCCATCTACACGGACGTCTACGGCGGTGCCCTGAAGGTCCGCAACTTCGTTCACGTCGATGGCGTCAAGTTCTTCCTGGTGCAGTCCGGGGCGATCATCGACAACGCGTTCGAGCCCTACACCGCCGGGAAGACCGTGCTCAACTCGTACCGCGAAGAGGACATCGAGCGCAGCTACCCCACCCTGTGGGTTCCCAAGGCGGAGCCCAAGTTCACCAACGGCGACATCCTGGTCGCTCAGGACGGGACCGTCTTCTTCTACGAGAGCGACGCCAAGGTGTGGCGTGCCCGCAAGGCCTCGTACTCCAGCGACCCCTTCCCGACGGCCGCTTACTCGCGGCTGGTCTCGCGTGAGGCCGAGTACGGCAAGCTCATGGTGCTGGTGAAGTCCGGCGACCGTGAGCCGCTGGGCAAGCTGGAGAACTTCCACAACAGCTGAGCAAGCGTGTTCACGGACAGGCTTCGGCCTGTCCGTGTTCATGTCTGCTTAACGCAGGCAAAAAGGGAAAGATGAGAGCACATCCACAGTCAGGAGACTGGAATGTCCCGCAAGGATGACAACCCGATCGGGTTTGTCATGTTCATCAGCCTGCTGTTCATCGGGGTGCTCGTTTTCATCCTGGCAGTAGGGTCTTGCAACCCAACTCCGACAACCCCCTCCGGGCCCGCCTCTGCGGGCTGTGAGTGGGAGAAGGAGAAGCCCAAGCCGAAGGTGCGCAACTACTTCGGCAAGGGCACTGGCGGCAGCTCTGGCGGCCGTGGTGGTGGCTTCAAGGCCCCCGCCCCCAAGCCCGCGTCTCCGCCCAAGGCTCCCTCCATGACCAAGCCCGGCACGAAGAACGGCGGCACGTACACGCCCGCCAAGCCGCGCTACACGAAGGTCAACCCTCCGCCGCGCCCGACCGCCCCTGCGGGCAAGGGCTACGTGTGGGTTCTGGACTGCGACTGATGAGCGTCAAGGAGCAGGTCAACCTGTTCGTGTACATCGTCAGCTTCGGCATAGGCGGAACCTTGGGTTTCGTCTTCTTCGTGTGGGTCCTGACGCTGCTAGGTGTGCTGTAGCTAGCGAGCGAGGTGGTGCAGGTCTCTTCGGGGACCTGTGCTGCCTGGTACGCTAGGTACCAATGAACAAGGGAGAGATCACATGGGAATCAAGGACGACCTGCGCGACATGGGCCGTCAGGCAGCCGACGACTTCAAGTCGGCTGACGCCGAGACCAAGGCGATGGGTGTGGGCTTCCTCATCCTGGCCCTTCTCGGCATCCTGATCGTTCTGTTCGTGGCCTTCATGCTCGTCAAGGCCCTCCTTCCGTACGTGATCGCGCTGGTTCTGGTGTACGCCGTTGGCGTGCGCTGGCTTGGCGTTCCGGCACCCAAGGTTGTCGAGAAGATCGCCAAGTTCAAGAAGTAGCCGTGCTGCCAGGCTTCGGCCTGGCCACGGTCAAGGATGCACAGAGTTAGCTGTGGTCGTGCAGGTTATACACAGGCCCCTGCCAAGGACCCTAACCGAGCTAGATCCTCGGGACGCTACCCCCAGACTCTGTGCATCCCTGTCCGTGATAGTCACGGGCAAGGAGGAGAGATCATGAGCAAGCTTCTGAAGTTCGATGACGTCGTGGCTGCCGTCGAGGAGCTGGCTGCCGGGCGTGAGGACTACGTGTACCAGCACAACCTGTACCCGGACTCCGGCACCTGCTCGAACATCCACTTCGAGCAGGTGGACGACGCCGAGGATGAGCGCTACTCCCGAGAGAACATCGACCGGGACAGCATCGTCCCTGGCTGCATCGTCGGCGCGTACGCCATCGAGTCGCTGAAGATCGACGGTGTCGACATCTGGGACTCCCAGCACGAGGACTCCGGTTCCGAGGCGCTGACTGCCTGGATCGACCGCCGTGGGGAGTACACCTTCACGGCTCGGGCCCGGCACTTCCTGTCGCAGGTGCAGGCGTCGCAGGACGCCGGTCTGCCGTGGGGCGAGGCCATCAAGTGGGCCAAGCGCGGTGTTCGCGTCTTCAAGATGTCTCGTGCCGCCGTCGAGTACGGCGGAGACAAGTACATCGAGCTGACCGAGACGACGGGCCTGGAGGACACGTTCTTCGTGATCCCCAGGGACAAGGTGGACGTGGCCCTGGAGAGCCGCGACGACAGCGTTCGGGACGACGAAATCGACTTCGTCTAGCAGAAAGCGGCACCACCCCATGGGTGGGCCGTCAAGTCAGCACGGGACCTCTCCCCCCGTGCTGGCCTGTCGGTCCATGTCAAGGAGGATTATGGCTGTACCGAGTGAGAAGAAGCAGATCGAACGCGTGGCTGAGTTCCTTGAGGACCCGGCCAATGACGAGCGGTCCGTCGAAGAGGTCGCTGAGATCATTGTCAGCGGCATGTATGACATGTGGGAGCGTGGCGTCACGTCACCTCCGATGCTGCTCAAGGTGGGGCAGGCATTCAAGTCCCCGATGAGCAGCAAGACGTACTTCGTCGCCCATGAGGGCGACATGTACTGGAACAAGGATGTAGGTGTTGTGCCCACCTTGTGGGTGGTGGATTCCTCATCTGAGTACGGCATGCTCATGCCTGTAGATCGTCCATACTGGCGCATCGTGAAGCCCAGCAATGCTAAGGCTGGCGCGCCAGGCACGAACGATGATGGGTGGAAGGTGGGTGACAAGGTCAGCCTGTCACAGAGAAAGACCCACTACGAGATTATCGCAGTGGGTCTGAAGACTGTTCTCATGCACGCCAAGGGCGCGCCCACCATGTGGTTCGCTGAGGGTAATAGCAACCTGAAGCGGTACTATTCCAAAGAAGTGTCTCTCGATTGGGGAAAGTAATGTCTGAGAAGTTCGGTGTCGGCGACGTCATGAAGCACCGGATGGGCTCGCGCTACACGGTGGTGAGCCTGGACTTCGGTCTCGGCACGTACATCGTGCAGTCCGAGCGCTACCCGATGAACTTCTACAACGTCAGCTTCGATGAGGGCGAGCGTCTGTACTCGAACGTGTCCAACTTCTACGAAGAGGGCAAGACGTACAGGCGCAGGAAGGGCGAGGACAACTCGCGCCTCATCGGCGCCACCTACGAGGTGCTGAAGGTCGCGGAGTACACGGGCGTCGACGGCTCCACGGTGAGTGCTGCCTTCATCCTGCGTACCAAGAAGGACGGCGAGCAGAGCACCTGGGTCAAGCAGTCCAACTCCTCGGACTTCAACGAGTTCGAGGAGGTCGAGTGATGAACGTCCCCACCTGGGCATGGTGGCTGCTCTTGTTCATCTCTGCCTCCGGCTGGGTCGCAGCCGTGATCAACGGCCTGAAGGCTGCCCGTGAAGGGCAGGAGCGGCAATACTGGGTGAACCGGTGGTCCCGTCTCATGGACTACCACGACGACATCTGGGATCTGCTGTGCGATCCCAACACTCCTCGCGAAGTGCTTGAGGAGAAGATGCGCAAGCTGCCGTAGTGGTGCGACAGGTTTGGGCAGGTGCTAAGGCACCTGCCCATTCCTGCTAGTCCCACTCGAAGCCAGTGCCTGCAACGAATCGCACTGGGACGGTGAAGGAGTAGCCCTCCACGTTGAGGTCGAATGCATGGCTCTTGTCTCCGTGCATTCCTTCGACATGGAATGCGACGCCATGAGTTCGAAAGGCAGTCTCCATTCCACGGAGTGCAGCCCTGATCTTCTGATCACGCTCTACCCGGCGAGCTTCACGCTCGTTCCGGATCTTGAGCTGCCTCGCCTCTTCTGCGATGGCCTCCTGCTCAAGGCGCTTCTTACGCATCTCCCGAGCCTGCATCTTGAGCGCACGGCTCTGCTCGTAGAGGTCCTTTTCCTTCTGGGTCCAGCTCATCCTTCGTATCCGTTCGTCAGTGCGGCCCTAGCCGCTGCATTGGAGAGGACTGTGCGCCTCTCTGCGACGCCGGGAGCCTCGTTGGCAGGCTTGTATCCCAGCTGCTTGCGGAGCGCCGTCAGCGCCCGCTGTGACCTCTTCTTGGCCGCCTCTGCAGTGATGCCGAAGTGGTCAGCCAGCATCTCACTGGTGTAGAGGCATGCGTACTGCAGGTACAGGAGGGTTGCGGTCTCGCCCTTCAGCCTGTTGATAGCAATCTTGATGTCGACCAGCTCAGCCAGACGGTCTCCCGTCTGGTTGGCCTGAGGCTTGGAGGAAGGCTGTCCATCCCCATGCTGGCCAAAGCTCTGCCAACTGTCGTAGTCAAACACGTCAGGCAGTAGGGCTTGCAGCTTGGGGAGGGAATACTTGAAGAGATCGGCGGTGTCATAGCCTTCGATTGAAGCCTTCTCCTTGGCGCAGTAGCCGAAGGCTGCCTTGCGCATGAGCCGTGCGATCTTGGGCTCCCAACCGGGCCCGTCCTCGGTGATCTTCTGTACCGTGTTGCGATTCTCGTAGATCCACACGTACAGGGTCTGCTCTGTGTCCTCAGCAGTGACATAGGGCGGGAAGTTGTTGGACACAGAGCGGGCCACATCCCGCACCATGGGCTTGAATACTTCGGGATCGAACACTAGTACCTCTTTCCGTTGACGTAGAAGAATCCGTCGTGAGCGGTGATCAGCTCCGGAAAGCATCGCTTCCCGTCGTCACGAAGAATGCCAAAGCTCTGAGTCCAGGATACTGCACCGTCCTTGACGTAGTGCGCATCCTCTGGATTCATGATTGACCCCACGTTCATGACGAACCGAGGCTTGACCTTGCCGCCATACCCATAGGCTGCAGTGGTGATGAATGGCTGGTGAGTGTGGCCGAAGATGACGCTATCCTTGGTGCCATACCGCTTCATAAACTTGAGATCCCACGCCTGCGGCGTGGAGCTGTAGCCACTTGACTCGTGACCGTGTACGGCGATGGTATTCGTCGCCACCTTGATTGGGCCCTTGACGTAATTGATCCCAAAGGAATCAAGTGCGAACAGGTTTTCCATGGACAGGACCGAGAGGGTGGTTAGGGGATAGGCGTACTTACTAATGAAGTCCTTGATCCTCAGGTCGTGGTTGCCCTCAAGCCAGGTGATCTTGGCGTCGGGTGCAGCCTCGCGCAGCGGCGCGAGAACGTCCTCACGAAAGCCGTCGATGTGCTTCTGAAGCAGTGGTGCATACTCGCCCGCTGTGCCCTTGGTCCACCTTGAAACCGTGGGCAGGTCGATCGCATCCCCAATAGAGAACACGGCGTCTGGAGTGATGTCTTCGATCACCCTCAGGATCTTGGTCATGAGCAGGGGCGAATGGTACGGATACTGAATGTCCGGAAGGATGAGCGTGGTCTTCACCGAGTCTCCTCAATGTACTTAATCAGGTTGCGCATGGTGTCTGTGTTCTCTCGTGCCATCCCGATCGCCGTGTTACATCCTCGACACAGCCTACCCCTCACCCTTCCAGTCGTGTGGTTGTGATCGATCATCAAATCGTCCGTGGCCCCACAGCCACGGCATGAGTTACCGAGTGCATCGTACTGCTCCTGAGTGATCCCGTACAGGGATAGCTTGTTGCGGATGCGCTTCTGCTCGGCATACTCCGGATCCTGCTGGTAGCGTTCCCTGTTCCTGGTTCGAGTGCAGTCTGCGCAGCGCTTCTTGTCGTCGGTTGGGCCGAGGCAATACTTGCAAAGCCCCTCGCACTGGTCGCACCTTCTGCGACCTCGACCCGGCGCCTTAGGGCGCTCCTTGCAGACATCGCATGGGATGTTCTTCTTTCGCTTCATGTGGTATATTGTACCACATGCATTCTATGGAAGAACCCCCATAATTTTTGATTGTGATAGGGGCATCGCATGTCCCCTATTTTACCACAGGGACAGGAGAGTAATGGTCACCAGAGAATCTGACTGGTTGAAGAGCGCCGGTTGTGCGGAGAAGGATCCTAACCTTTTCTCCGTCAATGAGCGCATGAGTTATG
>JACCDR011760783.1_pt1 | contig 10470 bp, 25 predicted proteins | sample 7446431 | NCBI WGS metagenome assembly JACCDR01 (sample SAMN15323443, study PRJNA562643) | freshwater metagenome | isolation source: river surface water | place: USA:Blue River Watershed | collected 2017-08-17 | reverse complement strand
TCCCCCGCCACCTCAGTCGAAGAAAGAATGCGCAATCTGCAAAATGACATTGACGCCAGCATGAAAGGTGGTGGCATTGTTTTGGCCACACTCTTTGATCCGGCGGCGTGTAATTTTTCTTTTCTCACTCGCGGCCCACTCGACGGGTATCGTTTGGTGCAGTTCAGGCAGATGCTTACGAGACTATTCAGAGACAACGCTGGCCTTGCGATTCTTTTCCGTAGGGCTCTCGAAAACGCGGGGGGTGAGGCTATAGATTCGTTGGGTGGACTCGATACGGCCGCCTCACGCGATGACTGGCAGAGGGTGAGGGGGGCTTTGCTTGTTGGTCTTGGGGCGGCATCGACAACAGAACGAGAACTTGGCGATGATGACAATTCGTCCTCGCTTTGCATAAAAAACGCCCTCGCCATCTGCGAGCACAACCTAACAAAAGGAGAGTGATATGGCTGAAATTATATCTGCAATAGCCGTTCTTTTGTGGCCTGCAGCTTTAATTCTCTGCATGTGGAGAGTTAAGCAATATATGAAGCGAAACTTGAAGGAGTAGAAATATGAAGATTCAATTTAATTGTAATAGTGGTGCAAACATTCACAGCAACAATAACAGCGGCTGGCTTGATACAGCAGATATTGGCTACACTGATGAAGAGTGGCGGGCTTTGTCTGAGGATGATAAATATGAAGAGGCAAAGGACTGGGCATGGAATCATGGACTCGAAATTTACTATGAAGAGAAGGAGTAGGTCGGTGATGAAAAAAGATACGATATATGTCGTTCAAAACAATAGCATCAATGATGATTACAGGGTTGTGTACGCAGGAAGGTCGTCATCTAAGGCTTGTGAGGTTGCCGCAAAATTTGTGAGCGTTCGCATATCTTTACATGCACCAGAAGCAACAAAAGAAAGGCCGCAAAATGACTGAATACACACCAGAGCTTACCCAAGAAACGCGGGACGGAAAGCAGGCGCTTTTCATCGTTTCCCCAGATGGTTTTAGGTGGAATGTGCGCGATCTGAAGCCAAGCCAATGCACGGAGGACGTTAAGCGGGCAATCATGAATGCGTTCAATCTCGGGATGAAGGCGAAGGCAATGCTGATAAAGAGGGCTTTATGACTGATACAGAAACACCAAGGCCGATGAGCGCTCTAATCGCGCAGATTGAGAACATAAAGTTTGTGGCAACATCCCCGGGTACATACCAGCAGGGGAACAACGATGCTGTTGATAGGGTTTTGGCAATCCTACGCAGCCAACCCCAAGCGCAGGACAAGTTCAAGACTAGTTCAACACCATTGAGCATTGAACCTATCGCCCAAGCGCAGAGTGACGTGGATTATATTGGCCTGATTGAGGAAGCCATAAACGAGCATGAAGCTGAATTTGATGTAAATGACGCAACCGATTATGCGCCATCGATATATACCGCGCTCCGCCCCTACCTTGCCAAGCCAAAGCAGAGTGAGGTGGATGAGAAGAATCTAGTGAAGATTGCAGGACGAGCCTACATGCAATCTGGCGATGATATGGGGTGTTATTCAGAAAAGGCAATGAAGGAGGCTATTGCAGCCCTCCGCCCCTACCTCACCCAGAGGCCAGTGGATTTGGTTGCCGATAATGTTGAGTGGGTAGTCAATGATATTGGCGAGCTAGGCGTTAAGATTGGTGAAAGATTTTTCTTTTTGTATAAGGGCTGCAGCCTTGAATATGACGGGCTGCATGATGAAGACGAGGATGGGAATCAAAAGCCTATGCGCTGGCGTCATGTATATAAACGCGAGTTTGGAGAGTGCTGCCACCCCATAGAAGAATTAAAAGCACATGGTAAGACTACGCTTCGGGATTTTCCAAACGCTTATGGTTCCCCAGAAGATTGGAAAGATATGCCTCAAAAAGATGCCGCCCAAACACCTTACACAGAGAAAGGAAACGTATGAACCGTCCGCAGGTAAAAAATACGCTTCTAAAAGCCCTTCATAAAGCGATTCTGTGGGAGGAAAGTTGCATTGATGCTGATACGCACATGGGTGATAGAAAGCTGCTCCGTGATATGCGGGGCAATATAAAGCACTTTACGGAATTGATGAACGAGATTGCGCCCAACCGCCCAATGACTTTGCATGAGTATTTAGACCGCGGCCTTGCCACTGGAGAAACCCGGCTTGTCGGGTTAAATGAATTGAAAGATATGGCGACCACCCAAACAAAAGGAAACACTCCATGATATACAGCAGGGCAGCGCATGAAAGCTGGGAAGATATATTCTGGGGGCATGAGGCGGGTTTAATTGAGATCGGGTGCATTCCATACACTCCTTGGTTACCATCGCCCTTTGTTATTGAAGCAAACGAACAGGAAGGAAGCACGCCATGACCGAACACGCACTTAAGATCCTCAAGCGATATATCCCTCGCATTTTTTCAGGCCAAAAGACGTTTGAAATCCGCAAGAATGATCGCGATTTTCAGGTGGGCGACATTTTGCGCTTGTACGAATATGACCCAGATAGCGGAATTCAGTGGGCGTATGAAGGTCGCAGTCCAAGCATATTAGTTGAGATTGTCTATATTTCATCGGCATATCAGCAAGAAGGCTATGTGGTACTTGGGATTAAATTAGTGGAAGGAAACACCCCATGATAACATTAGTTTTGTTTAGCTATACCCTTTTATCAAAGATGCCAACTGCGCACGATGTCATGCAATTCAAAACACGCGCTGAGTGCGAGACCGTTATGAATGAGCTCAAATTAAAACAGCCACATGAAATTTTCGTGTGCGTAGGAGAGAAGCCATGACAGCATTAGATGAGAAGGCTTTGATAAAAGCGATGGAGGCCGTTCAGAAAAGCAATAATATCGAAGGGAATTATCTGCCTTATTCATTGGCCGGCGAGGTAGTCACAGCCTACCTCGAAGCCGCCAAGCCAAATGGCGCAGAGGAGCAGAGGCCACAGGCAAACGAAGGGGCCGTGCAAAAGCTGCAAGAGCTAGGCGCTTTTCTCCTTGGGGAGGCCCCATACATGGGGTTGCAGTTTGGTGATTCGGTAAAATACGGGCGCGTTCAAGCGCGGTATTGGTGGCGCACTGACTTGCGAAAAATACTTAGCGCATTAGCCGCCAAGCCGTCCGAACAGGTGGTTGAAGAATGCCATCGGTGCGGCCTTCCGCTGAAAGAAGGAAAGTGCCTCTATAAAACACATGAAGCCGCCAAGCCATCCGAACCGGTTCAGGATAAGTTCAATACAGGTTCAGAATTGAATGTATCGTCCTCCGGCCCCAAGGTGCTGGAAAGTGTGGTGCGCCGTTTAGCTGAATGGGATAAGAAATATCCTAAAAATACCATCCATAATATCAAAGGCGAAAAAGAGTTAGACGGAATATGTGATAATGCTCGTGAAGCCCTCGCCAAGCTGGATGAACTGATAAAGGGCAAATCATGAGTGATACGATTGCTAAGTGTAGTTGTGGCAGTTACAGATGCCGCGTTGAGATTGAGCAGTTTGCTGCTTGCCCAACCGAATATTCCGTTGTGTGCAATTGGACAACGGGAGGCTGCGGGAAACGAGGCGAGTGGTCATACAGCAGAGAGCAAGCAGTTTCTAACTGGAACGAACTGATGAAGGGGGTGGGATGATGAGTAAAATACATCTGATATGCGGCACATCGTCTAGCGGTTCATGTGAAGATGAATATTTGCTATGTGGACTCGAATTGGAGTCGCCAAACTGCACTTATGATGCGCGCATGGTGAATTGCAAACGATGCTTAAGGCGGATGAACAGCACAAAACTAGGAGGACGTGATGACGTTTTTTAAATTCCCTTACCAGCTAAAACAATCCGAAGTTGGCTATTGGGTAGATGGGCACTGCGGATATTTGTTTGTTGGGTATTTTGACACGCTTGAAGACTGCATAGCGGCGTTCAACAGAAAAATAGGAGGACGCGATGACAGAAGAAGACGATAGGCTACGTCTGGCCCTAAACATAGCGATTGATGAACTTAAGCGGCACTTATATTGCGGCGATTGCTACCCAGAAGAAGGTTGGCCCAGCGTTCATCAGGCGTTTATCGATATTAATTTGGCAAAAGAAGGTAAACACCCATTCCAAATAGAAAGGAGCGAGCGATGAAGTTTGAAGATGCCTCACTAAAAGCACAGGGAACATACTGGAATCCAATGCATATGATGGGGGCCAATTGTGCAAAAGAACTTTACACCGCAGGCCAAAATGATTTGCGCCCGTTGGTGAAGAGATTAAATGAATGGTGCAAAGTTCTGGCAAGCAAGTATCCACTGGAGACGCTAGATCACGATATAACCGAAGCCGATAAGTTTTTGGGAGAGAAGTGATGAAATGGCAGAAACCTACGAACTGGTCATGGGAAACCACAGATGGTGAATTTTATATTGAGTATAAAAGTGGTGCGTACTTATTGTATAACAGGCGTCGATTAATTCAGGTTTTTTTATCGCTAAAAGCAGCCAAGCTGGCCGCCGGAGGGAACAGCAAAGGGGAAATTATGACACCACGCGAAATCGCACTGGATGCTGCATACCGCGCTGATGATAATCAGCTATCTCACGAAAGGTTTAAGTGGATGCTGGATGCCTACCTCACCACCCTGCTTAATTCGCCTGAGATGGTGGAGGTGGTGGCAAAACAAGCGCAAGGCAAATACGAAGCTCTGAAATGGAACGCACTTTCTAAAGAATATAAAGCGATATGGAAAAATGTTGCCAAAGCAGTCATCGCAGCAATTAAGAAGGAGGCAGGATTATGACCGATAAAAAATACATGGTGTTTGTTGAGGGTGGGAAGATGCCGTGTGTGGCCCACCCATCAATAGAAAGCGCAAAGAAAGAAGCCGAGCGCCATGCAAAGGAAAACCCAAACAAGCGAGTGCTGGTTTTGCAGAAGGTTTCTGAGATGCGCGGAGAGGTCGTTGTGAGGGAGCAGGATTATGATTGATTATATCCGCAAAAAGATCACCCGCGCACTTATCCGCATTGCCATGAAAACGTGTGTTATGGGGTTTACAGAGGATTATCTTAAACAGGCTTATGAATCGGAGGATATGTGGTGATGAAATGGGTTTTAATAGCTATTGTTCTTAGTGGCTGGGATGGTTCTCCAAAAAGTCATGTAGCAATAGCTGAATACAATAATTTCCAACAATGCGAGAAAGACAGAGAGCGTTTAGACAAACGTTCTAACCCTACAAAATATGTATGCGCGAATAACTATGCTGATGAAAAATATATTGTGGTAAAGGAAGGCGCAAAATGATTGACCCAATCAAGCGGGTTTTGTTCAGCTTTTTTCCTGAGAAATGCTACGAGATAATCCATAAAAAAGTTGGTAGCAAATTAACGATATATTTGCCAGCCTATCAAGATGTGAATGAGTATATGAAAGAAAATATGATGTTGGCTGAGGACTATGAAGTAAAGGAGATATGAAAATGACTGATAGAGAAAAACTTGCCGCGCTTTTGCAGGCCAGCAACAATGCTTATGAAAAGGGATTTAATCTTGACCATCACATAGCTATAAGCTGGGTGCATATTCCTGAATCAACTCGCGTCAAATGGCGAAATCGCGCTGACATATTTAACAAAATAATGGGGGATGTGCAAGATGACTGACCTGTTAATGAAACTGTACAGCGGCTCACAGGGAGCAATGAAGTTATGTCGCCATCTTATTCCGTTTAAGAAATGCCTTTATTGTGGGGGAAATGGACATGACTGATCTGTTAATCGCGTGGTATGCGCTGGGGTGGGCTTGGATGGGAATTCGCTTTGCCAATGGCGACAAAGTGCCGTGGTGGTTTTGCTTTGTCGTTGCCCCACTATTAACCCTAATGGCTCCACTTTACCAGCTAAATAAATTAATACAAAAAACCAAAAGCAAACAATACCTATGGAGAAAACCATGATCACCTCCCTCCTCTCCGCCCTCATTCTAGGCACTGCACGAGCAGCCGATGGTGCGGATAAGATACCGCGCCCGGTATATGTCGGGATTTGTGCATTGGTTGTGGCCATAAATATACCCGATATGGGCTATACATGGCTATACTTTGTTACATTTGCCGCATGGATGTGGGTGCTGTGTGTGCTGACTATGCTACCGCCTCACGCGCTGTTTAGTACGGTGCATGGCAATCCACCCGGAAGGGGAGATGGGCGCTGGAATTTTTTGCAAAGTGCCGCGAGATGGCTAACAAGAAAATGGTTGAGGAATGATTGTCGTGATTATTGGATTTGCTATGCACTGCTCTACGGCGCAATCCGCGCCCTCCTAATCATCCCCGCTGTGATATGGCTAAACGAGCCATGGCTTATGCTGGCAATGCTGCAAGGGGTGCTTATGTGGGTATGCGGGAAGGCAAGCATTAGATACGCCGTGCGGATGCAGGAATTTATTTCGACAGCGTTTATAGGGGCGATGATATGAAAACATCAAACGAAATACTGAATAAAGCCATTGAGATTGTCGGGATTATCGACGCGCAAGACAAAGAGCTGCGCGAGATAAACAAAAAGCTTGCAGCTCTTTATGGTGAATTCTCGCCTCAAATGTCGCTTTGTACAGAAAAACTGCAAACTCCTCTTTTAATTTTACTGGATTCCATATTGGGCGAGGATTTAGCATCATATTATCTGTACGAGTGCCCGCTTAGCGGCATTAACGGCGGGAGGATTATCGAGGCAGACGGGACGGAGTGGCCGATCTCCACGCTGGACGAGCTGAGGGCGTATTGCGAGCATATAAGAAAATGAGATTATCCCCCGCGCTAAGTAGCGCTCAGGCGGCACAACCTGAGTTTATGTGCGATTCATAAGCGGGGGCCTACACACGCGGCACAGAAAATGCCACCGCCGCACAGAAAACCATAGCGCGGCACATCAATAAGGGCTTGTCGGATTTTTCCCGGATGGCTGCTGGGCCTTTCCCCACGGCATAGAGTCCCACGAACTATCGCTGCACCCGGTGAGCAGCCACACCGCCAGCACGACAAACGCAATCACAAACACCCTTGTCACCCCATAAGGCGGAAGCTTTTTCTTCTGCCTGCGGATGACTTCGATCATTTTATGATGCCCTTGACCCTCTCAACGGTACGAAGCCCCCCCAGACCAAGCATACCCATGAGCACAGTGTTTAGCCCCTCCATGTCAAACTTTGGAAGCTCGACCACCTGACCAAACATCGCCAGCAAGAACACCAGAAATGGTTGCAATAGGAAATGATAGGCGAACGCCACGCCGCATACCCAGCCAATGAAAGGGCGCCACCGCGAAGCGAATCTGTCCGTGCTTGCGGCCTCGACTTGGTTGATTGCCATTTGCCCCTTGGCAAGATCGGTGTCGGCAGCGAGTTGCGCCAGCTCGCCAGATTGTTGCAATTCAAGCAGTTTCAGCTTGGCATCGGCTGCGGCTTGTGGATCTGGGAAAACTTTGTCAAATATCTTTTCGACAACGGGGAGCAGGGTAAGCAATGGGAAAGCCATTATTTGTCCTCCTTAAAAACAAGCCCTTTGCGATAATCTCCCTTTGCAACGCATGACAACGCCTCTTTGCGGTTCTTGCCCTGCCTATAGGATACATGCACCCACCCGGCGCGGGGATCGTCTTTGCTGAAGTATTCCGCGACGAGTTGATCGAAGCGCCCGGTGTGAAAGATAAAGTTCCACAACGCGGCGTTGCTGACACCGTAAACCTCAATGTCTGCGGCCTCACCATTCATGTGCTGGCTTGCGCTCGCGCCGCCGATGGCCTTGTTCAGCTCAGGCGAGCGGAATCCCGACAGAATGACGACTGGTTTGCCAAAATGCTTGCGCACAGGTTCAAGCACTGCGGCGCAGAGATCGTCCATGGCGGCTACCTGCGAAGCCGTCGGAATGTTTGAAATGTTTGGGTGACTTATCGAGCGCGTGAACTCGTCGAGGGTGAAGTGCTCCGAAAGATTCATATCCGAATATCTCCTATGGCTTTGAGCTGTTTATCGCTTGGAACATATTCAATGATGGCCGCGATTTCACCAGCCGTATGAGCGTTATTTACAAGTGCGCTTTCAAGCGCAGATTGCCACATGCCCTGCCATGTCCCCTGAATTAGAAACCCAAGTAAAACAGGATACAGTACCCATGAAGGAGGGGAGAGTCTCAATAGCCTATCCATGTTTAGCCCACCAAGCCGTAACCGCTGCATCCACCCCAGCCTTAACAACATCACTGTTGGCATAAAGAAACCCCCCTAAGCTTTTTGCACCGCCATACACAAAACACCACATAACCAAACAAATACCAATTAGCTTTTTAATCCACCACCAATCCCTAGCCCTTAACTTGATCTCTCCCGCTTTCACAGCAGCAGCGACAGCCTTTTCTTTCTCGTGCTCGGCTTCGTCCAGCGCCTGCTTTAGCGCCAGATCGTGTATCTTTTCCCTGAGTTCGTCGTCTGCTCGTGTCATCTGTGCCTCATAGTAATGCCGCTGGAATTATATTAGCGACCTCTGCTTTGATTTTATTCATGAACGCACCGCTCGTCCCTGGTATATTGTGATTTTCCCCCATCTGCTCATCCCAAACGCCACCGAGCGAGGGGAATGTTGCGATTGGCGGGAACACAGGCAAGGCAGATGCCCACAAGTCCATGCCGCCAAGATCGATAGCAACCCCTGCGGGATAGTTTACCGTAATATCATCAAGATAGAAATAGCGATTTGTCCCGGTGGCAGATGTTGCAGCCGTGATCCACCATTCAATCTGACCGTAACCTGTGGTTGGCGTAAATGTCACCGAAAGCTGCTGCCATGCGCCATAGGTTGCAACAGCAACGGCGGATACGGTTGTGGTGTTATCATATTTCACATTCAGAGTCGGCTTGACGTGCGTGCCCGCCGCATAGGCAGAGTTGGCAATATAAACCCAGATATTCATATTCATGGTTTTGTTTTGGATGTTGCCCGTCGGGATGACACGCTCACCTCTGTTTAAGGGCATTTCAAACAAACCAGTCGCATTGTTTGGCTCACATCGCAGGGCGTATCCACCAGCCGTTCTGGCCGTGGTGTCTGCCAAGCCGACGCCAGTGCTTTGTGTCTTGCCGTATTTCTGCCATGTACGGTTATCATTCGCAATTGGTGGATAGTTCGCAATACGATAGTCAGAGCCAGTCACGCTGTTTGCGATACTGTTTGCGCCCTCTTCAACAATTACCGTGGTTAGCGGGGTATCTTCGCTATATTGTAAGTAACCAGCTAAGAAGTTGATATCCGTTCCGTTCGCAATGAGCGGACCAAAGATGTTATTGAACCCGGACGAGCCGAGGGAGGTTGCAACAAGTGAAATCCCGTTTGCGCTGTTGTCAAATATGTTATCCTTAAGGACTGTACTAACGACCGTATTGAAACGCAAATATCCAACGGATGTTGAGCAACCCCAAAATCTATTGCCCTCAAACAATGATGCAGCACAGGTGAGCGTGATTTGAACGTTTGTGTTTTCAATGTGGTTCCTGAGGAAGTTTAGGCGCATACCACCAGTACCAGCAACAAGACCCGCACCAGAGGTAAACCCTGTTTTGAGCTGAATGTTATCCTCAAAATTGCAAGTATCGTTCGCACCGCCTGTATATGTCATGTTTCCAAGGATAGCACCACGCCTAGCGTTACCGTTTTTAATCAAGAAGGGGTAATAGGTGTTGCAAGCCCCTAGGATGAAGAACGGCGAGGCAAGTGTCAGTGTAGAGGTAAATTCAAAAGAAAAATCCTTGATTTCGTTCTGCCCTGTCCATGCCTGAACATATTCGCTATCCCTGCCGCCAGCCCATCTAATCTGTATATTGTTTATTTGCACACCTGATATTTTAACCATTGACGGAATATTGTACCAAACCAATATTGAGCCAGCGACATCCGTTGTGAGCTGCATCCCATAGCCATTCATGCGGATGACGCGCCCTGCATATTTCGCAACGCAAATTGTGTGCGTTCCGCTTTGAGTGCCTGACGTAGCCACCGGCGAGCCACCAAGAGTCGCAGAAAATGTGAATGTTGTGAGACCCAGTACCGACACAACGTAGTATTTCTGCCCCGCTGTGATACCCGTTGGGAGCGCACCAGTCGTGTGGAAATAGACCGCATCTCCTACCTTTAAGCCATGCCCTCTTGCGCTGCTCCACGTTGCTACGCAAGGACTTGCAATAGTCAGAGTTCCAGTAATTCCAGCCACTCTTGCGCCACCTGCCGCGTTTAAAGCAGGGGTGAAATTGATTGTTTTGCCGCTTGTACTCGTAACATAATAATCGGTGTTGTCGCCCTGCCCTCTCGTGGTTTCGCCACCAATACCAATTTTGTCACCTGCTACCCAGCCAGTTACATCATCAACCTCAATGCTCGTTGCCCCAACCGCAGCGTTGGCAGTCATATGAGTGCGGTTAAGCGCGGGGATGG
>JACCDR011744694.1_pt1 | contig 10470 bp, 17 predicted proteins | sample 7446431 | NCBI WGS metagenome assembly JACCDR01 (sample SAMN15323443, study PRJNA562643) | freshwater metagenome | isolation source: river surface water | place: USA:Blue River Watershed | collected 2017-08-17 | reverse complement strand
TCCGCAGACCTCAGTTACGCAGACCTCCGTTCCGCAGATCTCAGTTCCGCAAAAACAGACAAAAGATACTTGCAAGTGTCTTGCATTGGTTCGTCAAAAAGAATGACAACGTACTGCTTTGATGATGATAGGATATGGTGCGGTTGTTTTACAGGTACATTGTCAGAATTTGAAGCCCAAGTAAATGAAACACACAAAGACAACGATGTGTATTTGCGTGAATATTTAGGCTTTATTAATTATCTGAAATCGTTGAAATAATATATACCCAAACCAATGAGAGAACTAAAACAAGCCATTTCGGATTTCCGTAAAGCACTCAATGCACTATTGCTTGAGGTAGATGCCACAATTGCACAAGACCTATCAGTTAGATTTGATAAGGTTGTTCAATCTATGGACACCCGCCCCGACCGTGATGAGTTGTTTAACCTACTCAAGCGGTTTGCGGAGTACGAGTTTGATTTTGGTAATAACTCACACCAAGCGGGAGATTATGCTAAGCACTTTACGGAAAGTGATGCGTTCAAATCCGTGATGAACATAGATAATAATGTCGTGCCTAAGTCAGATAATTCTGTCTCACCCACCACCGAGCAGATTGTTGAGGCGGTGATGAAAGTGATGGAAAATGTTATATGTGTAGCAAACACAAGGGATGGATTTGAAGTGAGGGAGCATATATTAACTGAAAAACTCACCAACGCAATAAACAACCTAAAACAAAACCTATGAGCAAACTAAATGAATTGATTGAGTGGATGGAGAGGCTTGATAAGCCAACAATAACAGGTAACGCATACAATTCTTTGTTGGCAGCGGAAATGACAAAGGATATGATTCTCGCCAAAGCCCGTGAACTACGGGACGCTGAACAGAAAGAACCACCCTACGACAGAGAAGCGTTCAGACGGGAGCTGATTGTCAAACTTTGTACAGATGATATGTTTGATATAAGGGGTGCATTTAAATACGCTGACGAAATCATCGCAGAATACGAAAGGAGGCAAAATGAACAGAGATAAGAAGTTGATAAAGGCGTTTATTAATAGCCCTGTGTTCTTAGAGTCATACGACCCTCTTGATGATGTAATTGACACCTTCCTCGCCTCGCCCGAATACAAGGAGCTGGAGGTGACGGAGGAGGAGATAGGTAGAAAATCTAAATATGTCCCTGTAATGCTACAATCAAACGAAGAAACCGTACGTGCTTGGGCTGATGGATTTGTATCTGGTGCAAACTTCATTAAAAATGGTTAATCACCCCTCAAATAACTCACCATTGTAAAAGCAAAGCAAAATGTATAAAGCAAGAAACTTAGACCAATCACCAAAGGACACCCTCTGGGAGGATCACGAGAGGATGAGCCGGTACCATTACCAACTGAAACAAATGCTTAACAACAGCGAGCATGAACTTCAATGGAAACGCCGTAACGCCATCCAGAACGAGCTGAATCAGGTAGGTGCCTGGCTCCGTAAGCATGACCGCAAGCTCATCATTCAGTTTGCCGGTGAAATGCCAAAGAACCTGCACCTGGCAGCACCCCACGACATCACCCACATTCCCAAATCATTTAAACCAATTTAGATTGAAATCCCGAATCATTATGAGAACGAAACCACCCAAATCAACCGACCCGAAATTGCAGCGTGACCGCATCTTTAACGAGCCGAAAACCTACCGGACAATCACACTGACTGCCGATCAGGACACCGCTCTGCTCAAAGCAGCTTACAAAGCAGACATGAGTATTTCTCAGTATGTACGCACCAAATTATTTGAAACAGCATGAACGAGATCTTAACCAACAACAACGCTGCCGGAGAGATCCGTCAGGCAGGAATGGACGGGCTTACCACCCGCCGAATCACCGCAGACAGCGGGATCGACTTTGCCAGGATAAACTCAGGGATGAGGGACCAGGACTTCACCCTTAATGAGCTCGTGAGCCTTACTACCTGCCTCAAAAGGTTCTATCGGGACCTAAAAAATGCCCAAAAACGGGCTTGTTGATAACCTTTTATAGGTTTTCACTTCCCATTATGAATTGTTATTTTTACGTTTGAAGTGCCGAAAACAGAGTATGACAAAGAAACTGACTTTTAAAATAGCCCCGTCAGGGTGGATCAAAGGGAATGGCTCCTCTGTGCCTCGGCCCCAATGTGAAGCTCTGACGGGGTTTATTATTTGATATGGCCGGGTGGATTAAGCTACACAGGGAGTTCCTTGAATGGGAATGGATCGGGGTTCCGGAAATGGTATCGGTTTGGATGTATTTGCTTACAACCGCCAATCACGAAGCCAAAAGATGGCAGGGTATTGAAGTTAATCCCGGACAAACAATTATCGGTCGCAAGGCTATGGCTGAAACCCTTGGTATTACTGAAAGACAGGTCAGGACTTGTTTAGAAAGGCTAAAAACGACCAACGAAATAGCCATCAAAACGACCAACAGATTTTCCCTTGTAACCATTGTAAAATGGGGCGTTTACCAATCTGACGAAAGAAAAACGACCAGCAAAACGACCAACAAAAAGTCAAACAGAAGTCAAACAGAAGTCAAACAAACGACCACACCTAAAGAAGATATTACTAAAGTAATATCTAAGAATGAGAGAATGGGAGAAGTCATTGAAATGACCCACCCCCTTCAAAAATATATCCAAGAAAACTGCCCGGAGGTTTCAAAGCTCAAAACACAACTTACTTACCAGGAGGCCCAACAAATCACCGACACCTATTCCAAGGAGCTGATCAAGGAAACTCTTGAAGACATGGAAAACAAACCCGGATTTGCCAAGAATTACATCAAAGTAAGCACCACCCTTCGCAACTGGATAAAGGTCAGGCTAAAGTCAGGCAGAAACCAAATTGACAGAAAAATGACAAAGACGGACCTTGAAAAATACATGGAAATTTCATGAAGCCACAGCCTCACGCCATCGACCTTGAAAAGTCAATCATTGCCGTCTGCCTAAGTTACGGAAATGCCCATGACACGATTCCGCACATTAAACCGGAACACTTCTACGATCCAAGACATCAGATTATCTGGGAAGCAATCAGGCAAACGGATAACAATTCAAAGCTGATCGGTGTGAATAAGCACCTGCTCGCAACCGGTAAGGTTGAAAACGCAGGAGGAACCTTCTACCTTTCTCAGCTTATGGGCATGGCTACCAGTCCGGCAGGTCTTGACCAGTGGTCCTACGTGCTGTTGCAATTCTGGTTAAGAAGGCAATTTTTAAAGATTTCTGCCGAGCTTTCTCAAAAGGCTCACGATATGTCCGAGGATGAGATCACATTGTTTGATAACCTTAACGGGGAAATCGACAAGCTCAACGATATATTCACTCCCGTAACCGGTAATTCAGGACTGATCAGTACAAAGGAAAACGAGCTTAATGAAATTGAACAGGAAAGGACAGGCACAAGGCAAACCGGTTTGGCGACAGGTTATGCAGAGCTTGACAATCACTTTCGGTTTAAGCCAGGAAACTTCGTGGTCATTAACGGCCTTGACAACGTGGGTAAAACCGCAACCATAACACACCTGGCTGTTTGCTCAAACCACCTGCATGGGTGGAGGTGGATGATGGCCTGCATGGAAAACACGGTTAGCGACATAAGGATCAACCTCATTCAGTTCAAGACAGGAAGGCACATCAGTCAGCTATCTGCGGAGCAGTACGAGCTTGCAATGCAGTGGGCTTATGACAATTTTTTGCTTTTCGACATCAGGAAGGACATGAGCGCAACTGAAATCCTTCGCAAGGCCGAGCGTATAAATGCCCAGGATAAGAAAAAGTTCAATGCGTTTCTTATCGACCCTTATAACTCGCTTCGGGTTGACCTGAAGGATTCAAAGCTATCGAGCCACGAATATCACTATGAAGCTACCACAGCTATGCGGAACTTCTCAAAGCGAACCGGATGCGGTGTGTGGGTGAACACCCACGCCATTACTGAGGCCACAAGGCGCAAGTATGCAAACGGCGACAGGTATGATGGATTCATAATGCCACCCGATAAGGGTGATGTGGAGGGCGGAGGTAAGTTTGCAAACCGTGCAGACGAGTTCCTTACCATTCACAGGCTTCTGGGACATCCAGAGGAGCATAATATCACTCAAATCCATGTCAGAAAGATAAAAGACACCTCAACGGGAGGCAGAATTACAATGAAGGACACACCCGTAAGGCTTAAAACAACAAAAGGCTATTACGGATTTTTTGATATGGAAGGCAATACTCCTTTGTACGAAACAAAATTATCAAATCAGTTCCCTGCACAAGGGGATATAAATCCATTTTAAACAATGAGCGACAAACCCAAAAGCATCGGAGCGGGGTGGAAAAAGACCCTGTCATCCGGAACAGAAATCATCAGCATCACTATCGGCGAGGGACCGGAAGCCAAGCGGTACACCCTGTGGCCCAACTCGTACAAGACGGAGGACAAACACCCCGACTTCAAGATTCAGGAGGATAACTACAAACCGCAAAGCAATGGGTAAGGAACAACCTGCAAGCTATTACGACCGGGTTTATGCAGGCTCGGAGGGCTACAAACGCCCCTATCAGAAAAGTCACTACTTTCCTATGTGGCAGTCAATTGTCAGCAAGCTCGACAAGAACAAGCCCGTACTTGACATCGGATGCGGTACCGGTCAGCTTGCCTCGTATCTTTGGGATAAAGGTTTCAGAAAGTACATCGGCATCGACTTCTCCAAGGAGGCGATTGCACAGGCACGCAAGACTACAAAGGAAACCGAGGACTTCAGGTTTATTGTGACGGATCTGTTCGCAATGGATTACAAGAGCCTCGGACCATGTCAAGTGGTCTGCCTCGAAACCCTCGAACACATTGCCAAGGATCAGGAGCTTATCGCAGAGCTTCAGTTCTCGCTACCATACTGCCCTATCAGCCTCTCCGTCCCGACCTTTGACGATCCCGCTCACGTGCGGTACTTCCGGTCACTGAAGGATGTAGAGGATAGGTTCCCGACCATTCAAAACGCCTTTGTCCGTCCGTTTTCAAAGTGGATAATACTGGAGGGTACGCTATGAGCAGACAACAAACAGCCGAAACTCTTGCGGGTGTGTGCCTGATCACAGCCATGGTACTTGCATTTTTAAGTTTATTATTGTAATTTTGAGGCTATTATGAGTATTTTAGACGAAATTGGATATATAGCCAAAGTAACACCTGACTGCTTTAGCGTGAATAGTATGCCAAAAGAAGAAAAAGACAACATAAACCCCGACCACTACAAAGCGGGCGGAATGGAGGTGATTGACATACTCAGAGCAAAACTTACCCCAGAGCAGTTTGAGGGATTTTGTGCAGGAAATGTCATCAAGTACACACTGAGGGCGAGGATGAAAAACGGAGCTGAAGACTTGAAAAAAGCGGCTTGGTACAGCCCAATGCTTGCGGGCGTGGATCCGAGGAAGTAATTGTAAACAACAAGGTTTTACAGGCTAATGGGGTTTAAAAAGGGGAAATCAGGCAATCCGTCTGGACGACCAGAAGGAGCGCAAAACAAGCTCACCCGCACGGTAAAGGAAACCGTACTTGCGGCGTTTCAGGAATTGCAGGCTGATCCCAAGCATAACATCATCGAGTTTGCAAAGAAAAACCCTAAAGACTTTTACCAAATCGCCGCCAAGCTCATACCGACCGAAGTGCAAGGCTCTGGTTCGTTCAAGTTCGTGGTGAGTAAACTCAAAGATGCCGACCGTTCAGATACAGATCAGTGACGATGTTTTTCTGCCTGTTTACCGGCATCTGAGGCACGAAACTGATTATGACATCGACTTCATCTACGGATCAAGGGATTCGGGCAAATCAAGGGACACAGCGCAGAGGCTTGTTGAGCAGTGCCTCGAATCAGATTACTTCAGGTGTATTCTTGCCCGTAAGACATTCAACACGATCAAGGACAGCCAGTGGCAACTGATTAAGGATGTGGTGGATGATTGGGGATTGTCGCAGTTCTTTGAGTTTAAGGTTAGCCCCCTTGAAATCGTTTGCGTAAATGGCAATCGCTTTCTTGCTCGTGGGTTTGACGACCCGCAAAAGATCAAATCCATTCAGAACCCTTCCAATGCTTGGGTGGAGGAAGGAAACGAGCTGACACTGGACGATTGGACGATCCTGATCACCTCCCTCCGTTCCAATTTTGGCAGGACAAAAACAGACTTCACCTTCAACCCCGAATGCGAGGGCGATTATCGGGATTTTTGGCTGTACAAGGACTACTTCAGCCACACACAAAACCAGTCCTTTGCCTACGACAAAGAGGTGAAGATCGGTAACGAATCGTTCACACTGAAGGTCAGGGCTACCCATACGACCTATCGGGACAATCCGTACTGCACTCCACAGCGAAAAGCAATCTATGAGTCGCTGAAGGATTCGGATCCTTTCCATTACCAGGTCTATGCCCTTGGTCGGTGGGGTGTTCGGGAAGTCAAGGCCCCATTTGCCTTTTCCTTCAAGCGGGAAAAGCACGTGGGCAGTGTTCAGCACAACCCATCCGAAACCACTTATCTGTCCTTTGACTTCAACCGAAACCCGATATGCTGTACCGTCTTCCAGTTCTATGACGATACGGTATGGGGCGTGGAAACGATTAAGCTCCCGCATTCGGACATTTATCAGCTTTGCCAGGTTATCAGGGCAAAATACCCCGATGCCCTTTTTGTTGTCACGGGCGACTTTTCCGGTTATAACGCCTCGGCATTGGTTCGGGATGATGTGAACTACTTCAAGGTGATTAAAAGTGAATTGGAGCTGTCTGACGGGCAGATTCAGGTCATCCGCAATCCGATCATCGAAGAGAATCAGGTCACCTGCAACAAGTCACTTCACCAGATACCGCACGTTTTTGATGAACACGGGTGCGCCCCGCTGATATTCGACCTTCAGTTCGCCGAAATGCTCCCCACCGGTCAGCTCAAAAAGGGCGACAGGGAGGACCCAAAACAACAATTGGATGCCCTGGACACGTGGCGATACTTTGAAAACAAGTTTATCAAGCCCCTTTTGACATAAAAAACCCGCCACACCTAACCGTGCAGCGGGCCAAACCCAACTAAAAAGCTAACTAAAATCATCTACAACACCCAAATTTAAGCAACCGAACTGAAATTTCATAATAAATACTTTGAAATTATCATCGGTTTTTATAATTTTGGGGCAATGGCCACACTTTCAAACTCCTGCGACACCTGCTATCCGGTTACTATACCGCATTGCTCCCTTGCCTATACGGTTTGCGGGGTGCTTACGGCGGACACTGAATACTGGTCAGTTATCACCGATAAGTTCGGTAAAAAACACATCGTAAACGGCACCACTGATGCCGATGGAATGTGGACCATTGACCCTGATGATTATCCAGACGGGTTCTTTTCGCAGTACGGAGGCATCAAGACCCTCCAATTTTACACAGACGCGAACCTTTGCGACATCGTAACGATCACAATCGGCGACCCCGGAACCGATTACACCTGCATCAGCATAAAGGTGGTGGAGCATTCCGAAACCTATGATACCTGGGATGTGATGTGTTTGTGTGAGGAAGTTGTTGTGCCTGCCTCCCCTCTTTACCTGTATGCCTTGGGTATTCTTGTTGGTAACGCCACAATCGATACATACAATTCGGTCACCGTTGACGGAACAACCTATTCAAGTCAGTCGGGTTCACAGATGGAGGAGGACGATGCGTTAACCACCACGGAGTTTGCCTCTCAGACATTTCTTGCTGATATGACAACGGCCGGACTTGTTGACGGGGCGGGTAACGATGTCAAGTTCTGGGGTTCATACGACAACACTGGATTTCTTGATCAGTTCTTTTTCCTTGTAGCCACAGAGCAGGCTCATACGATCACCGTAAACCTTACCGTCAATGGCGTGACCGCAGACTATCCGTTAAGCGGAGGCCTGTTCACATACGTTCCACACGAGTGCGTTATCACAACCGGAGATCCTGCCTCAGAAACACTGAGCAAGCTATTAATATCTGCCATATCAAGCTCTCCATCCACAAGCATCGGCCCGCTTTACTGCGTTACTAACCCTGCACCTGTCAATGACCCTGTTCAGGTTGAGGCGGAGTTTAATACCTGGATGAACACCACAAGCAATATCCTTGACTACAATATCGGCTACACGGATAACGGGGATGGAACGATCACAATTACAAATCAGATACCACACGTGGACTGCGACCCTCCAAACGGAACTTATGCCGTTGACTTGAGGCTGATCGAAACTTCTGTGGCAGGAATCGTAAACAATAACCCCGCATGATAGAAATCATCATCATCGCCTCCCTGATCTGCACAACCATCCACGTGATGACCTTTGAGGGTATGATCGGTTTCTTTGTGCGGGTCGGAGGTGATATGTACCTTCCCAAGATGATCCGCAAGCCCCTGTATGAATGCCTTCCCTGTATGGCATCGATATGGGGGACCCTGGCAGTGGTTTTCCTTATGGAGGATTACGGAATTTATCTGCACAAGGCAGTGGCTTCCGTTCTCGCAGTGTGCGGACTTAACGCAATAATCGCAAGTGTTCTGAACTTACCGAATAACGATGGGCAAGACCCCGATAGTTTCGACGAATCAGCGTGGGGCCTTTAACCTGCTCGCCACTCAAAACGGATGGGAGTTCTGGGAAGACGGCTTTTGTCCTGTATGCACGGGCAAAGTGCCGGCGATCAAGTACAAGAAAAAGGGGGATCCGTCAATGACCTTGTGGATCCTTTACACGAAAGGTCAGTTTGAAATCAAACGCTATTCAAAAAGGGTTATCAAAGCACCGCTTAACACCCTGAAGGATGCACTAAGATTGCACAAATGAGTAAAGAGATACCTCAGTTTTTAGTTCAGCCAAAGGAGCCGGTTCAGTTCGCTTTCACCTGCGGGGATGTGGATTACTGGCATTTTGTTGATGCCTCGAAAATCCCGTCTATGCGGGCCTTGCAGTTCTGGACATTCAATGAGGAGTGGCGTTCACGGACCACCCGTGAGCTATACGAGAAAGAAACGGCAGCCGAGGAGCAACTTGCTGTTGAACTTGAATCCGAGCTGTCGGGCAAATCAGGAAAGATCAACCTGGTTAAAGCGGTTCAGTCAATGGCTGAGTTAAAGAAGATATTAAAGAATCGCCGTGAGCGAATGGGGCTGATATTTGAGGCTGATACCTTTTTCAAAATGGCATCGGTTGTGTTCTTTGACAAAAACGAGAACCCTTACCGGTACGACTTCAAGTACAATGAGGAGAAGATCAAGAAGTGGAAGGCGGATGCCAACCTAAACGATTTTTTTTTATCAATGCCAATAAAGGACTTAGCTCCGTATTTGAGCGAATTAGGCGACAATTCCCAGGACTATTCTCTGGTGAGCCAGAAAGTGATGGAACTTCAGTCAAAGTTCCTTTCTACCATTATATCCAGGAGGCGATCAATGATCGGCTCTCCAGTCAATTAGTGCTATCAAGGTGGTTACCCCCACAGATGTCCATTGAGGAGCTTAGTATTTATGATTACTTCCTTTACCTAAACGAAGCAACCGAATACTACAACTCTCAAAAAAATCAGTAAGTAATGCAGCCTGATGGCAGATGTTCAAAAGATTCTGATTGAGTTCTCGGCCGACACGACCGACCTTGATTCTGCATTTACCGAACTGGAAAAGCTCGGACAGATAGACAAGAAGTCCGCCGAGGCTTTCAAGGCATCAAACAAAGCTCTTACCGAAAGGATCAAGGTTACCGATGTAATCCTTACCAAGCAAAAGCAGACCGTTCAGGGTGCCAAGGAGGTAGAGAAATCCTATAACAACCTCGCCAATTCATTTGCCAAGGCAGGACAAACGCTGCTCAAAGGCGCATCAGGTGAAGTGGTTCAGGGCTTTTTAGAGGGCATTGACGATGCGATGAAGGAGGCGGGAGTATCGGCAGATCAACTCGGAACCAAACTGAGCGAAATCCCCAAGGAGATACCCGCATCGACAAACAATGTCAAGTCCCTGCGTACCGAACTGCGTGAACTTACCAACCTGATCAATTCGGGGCAGTTAACGGGCGATGAGCTTCTTACCGCCAAATCACGAGCCGCACAGCTTACCGACCAGATCGGTGACACAAGGCAGGAACTGCGAAACCTCGCATCCGACACCCGTGGTCTTGACACCCTTGTTTCGGCTACCAATGCCGTGGCCGGTGGCTTTCAGATCGGGCAGGGTGCAGCCGCTTTAATGGGTGAGGAGAACGAGGACTTGCAGGAAACCCTTGTCCGCCTTACCGCCGTGATGAGTATTGCAAACGGCCTTCAGCAGGTCGGCAATTTGCTTCAGAAGGAATCGGCCCTGATCCTTGGCGTTACCACATTACAGCAAAAAGCTCTGGTGCTTTCCAAAACATTGGAGGGTGCCGTTGAGAGTAAGAAT
>JACCDR010192789.1_pt1 | contig 10470 bp, 10 predicted proteins | sample 7446431 | NCBI WGS metagenome assembly JACCDR01 (sample SAMN15323443, study PRJNA562643) | freshwater metagenome | isolation source: river surface water | place: USA:Blue River Watershed | collected 2017-08-17 | reverse complement strand
GGTGCCTACAACTCAGCCTATTTCGAACACACCTACCTTGCCCGCCAGATGGGCATCCCGATTGTCGAGGGCCGCGACCTCGTCGTGCGCGATCAACACGTCTTCATGCGCACGACCAAGGGCCTCGAACCGGTCCACGTCATCTACCGCCGCATCGACGACGATTTTCTCGATCCCACCGTCTTCCGCCCCGACAGTCTCCTCGGCGTTCCCGGCCTCGTGCGCGCCTATCAAAAAGGCAATGTCGCCCTCGCCAACACCATCGGCACCGGCGTCGCCGACGACAAAGCCGTGTACCCGTACGTCCCCGACATCATCAAGTACTACCTCGCCCAAGATCCGATCTTGGAAAACGTCCCCACCTACCTCGCCTCGCGCGACGACGAGCGTTCGTACATCCTGGCCAACTTGGAAAAACTCGTCGTGAAATCCGTCAACGAATCCGGTGGCTACGGCATGCTCATGGGCCCGTCTTCCACCGCGAAAGAGCGCGCCGCCTTCGCCGAAAAAATCACCGCCAACCCCCGCAACTTCATCGCCCAGCCCGTTGTCGCTCTCTCCCGGCATCCAACTTTCTGTGACGGCAAGCCCGAGGGCCGCCACGTCGATCTACGCCCTTACATCCTTTGCGGCCAAAAGGTCCACGTCCTCCCCGGCGGCCTCACGCGCGTCGCCCTCCGCAAGGGTTCCCTCGTCGTCAACTCCTCCCAGGGCGGCGGCTCCAAAGACACCTGGGTCCTTCAAGACTGATCGCCTCCGCCTCAACTCAGACGCCTCACTCCTCACACCCTTTTTTCCTGAAATGGCCAATCTCTCCATGCTCTCCCGGGTTGCCGACTCCCTTTACTGGATGGCGCGCTCGATTGAACGCTCCGACAACCTCGCCCGTCTCATCCAGGTCAACCTCGACCTCATGCTCGACGCCCGCACCACGCAGGTAATGGATCACTGGATGCCTGTCATCCTCACCACGGGCGACGACGCTGATTTCATCGCACGTTATCCGAAGCCCACGCCGGAAAACGTCATCCACTTCCTCACCCTCGACGCCGATAACCCCAACAGCATCCTCGTCTCCCTGCGCAACGCCCGCGAAAACGCCCGCACCGTCCGCGACCAGATCTCCGAGGAAATGTGGGAGGCCATCAACGACCTCCACCTCTTCCTCGCCAGCGGCGATGCTCCGCGTCTCCTCAAACGCGCCCCTTCGGAATTTTTTCAACGCATCCTCCACATGTCCTACCTCGTGCAGGGCATCACCGCATCCTCCCTCTCGCGCGACTCCGGCTGGCTCTTCTACACCCTCGGCTGCAACCTCGAACGCGCCGATAAAACCACGCGCATGCTCGACATCTGCGCGCACCTCCCGCTCGACCCTTCCAAACAAAACGCCACCCAAGCCCTCCGCTGGGTCGCCCTCCTGCGCTCCGCCTCCGCCTATAACGCCTGCCAGCGCGCCACCTCCGGCCGCCTCGAACCCACTCGCATCATCGACTTCCTGCTCTTCTCCGACGACTTCCCCCGCTCCGTCAACTACTGTATCCGCGAAGTCGATCAAGCCCTGCACACCATCAGTGGCGGCAGCAAAATCCAGTACTCCAACAAAGCCGAAAAACTCTCCGGCAAACTCCTGGCCGATCTCACCTACGGCTCCATCGAAGAAGTTCTCTCCTACGGCCTCCACGAGCACCTCGACCGCCTCCAACTCCGCTTCAACGAAATCGGCCAGTCCATCTTCGAAACATTTATCTTCATCCCTGAAGTCACCCACCAACCACCGCCATTTACCTGGGGCCAGGCCCACGCCGACGCCGCCGCCTACATGCTGGCGCAGCAAATGCAGCAGCAGCAGTAAATCCAGAATCTAGGAGTTAGAATATAGAAGATAGAAGCCCATCAACCGGCCCTGCTTCGCCAAGCATCCGGCATTTCTTCCATCTCCTAGATTCTATCTCCTACCTTCTCATTCATGCTCCTCCGCATCCTCCACCAAACGCACTACCGGTACTCCGCGCCGGTCTCTCACAACCAAAATGAGGTGCGTCTTCAGCCCATCTCCGACGACCCGCAACGCGTGCAGTTTTACCTGCTGAAAATCCTCCCCGCCGTCCGCCTGCGCCACTCTCGCGATCTCCGACTTAACCGCGTCCACCGCTTCGAAATCGTCGAGCCCCACACCTCGCTCCTCGTCGAGTCCCACGCCCGCGTGCGCACGCAGACGCAGTACCCCGACGGCGAGCGTCCGCTCGGCACCCGCTTCGAGCAGCTCAACCCCATCCCCGACGAGTACCGCGAATTTTTGCTCGAAAGCCGCTACGTCTCCCTCGATCCCGAATTCTGGCGCCTCGCCCTCGATATCCGCGACGAAAAGACCGATGTCTTCGCCACCGCCGAGGCCATCATGGGCCACATCTACAAGTACTGGAAATACGAGCCACTTTCCACCGTGGTCAACACCCACGCCCGCGAAGTGCTAGAGGGCAAACGAGGCGTCTGCCAGGATTTCACCCACCTCATGCTCGCGCTTTTGCGCAGCTTAAAAATCCCCGCACGCTACGTATCCGGTTATCTTTACAACGGCCCCGACGCCCACCTGCTCGGCGCGCAAGCCTCGCACGCGTGGTGCGAGATCTGGCTGCCTGGCCGCGGCTGGTACGGTCTCGATCCGACGAACAACCAGCTCGCCGACGAGCGTTACGTGAAGATCGCCATCGGCCGCGATTATGCCGACGCCGCTCCGATCACCGGCACGTTTAACGCCTTCCCCGAAACGCAGTCCAACCTCACCGTCCACGTCGAGGTCGTCCGCGAGGATTGAGCATCAGCCCGTAGGGTCGCCGCTCGTCGGCGGACCGGGTTTGATGGGGCGACATTTACGGCCCGTCGACAAGCGACGGCCCTACGATTCACGCGCGGCGTGCGATCAACTCCCGCGCCACATCCACCGCCCGCGCAAAACTGCTGAAACTCGCGATGCCTTTGCCTGCGATTTCAAACGCCGTGCCGTGATCCGGACTCGTCCGCACAAACGGCAGGCCGAGCGTCACGTTCACCGCCTCGTCAAATTCCAACACCTTGAGCGGCGCGAGGCCTTGGTCGTGGTACAGCGCGATCACCACGTCGAATTCTCCCCGCAGCGCGCGCACAAACACCGTGTCGCCCGGCAGACAGCGTGAGAGTCCGGGAAATGTTTTGCGCAATTCGCCGCGCATCGGGTCGAGCGTGTCTCGCTCTTCCGTGCCGAGCAAACCGTCTTCGCCCGCGTGCGGATTGAGGCCGCACACACCGATGCGCGGCGCAGTTTTTCCCGTGAGCACGACGGCCGATTCCACCGCGCGGCGCATGACCTCAGGCGTAAGCGCCGCGGCCACGGCACGGAGCGGGATGTGCCACGTCGCGAGGACGACGCGGAGGCGTCCGCCACAAAACGCCATCGTCGGTTCACCGTCCCACACATGCGCGAAAAATTCGGTCTGCCCGGGAAACGTGAACCCCACTTTTTGTAACCAACTTTTGCTGACCGGCCCAGAGACGACACCGGAAAATTCGCCGGCCTTTACGCCCTCGGCGGCACGCTGCATCGCCGCCAACGCGACGCGAGCAGATGACAGACTGGGCTGGCCGGCAACAACCGCAGGTTCGTTTTCGCCCACAGCCACCGCACGCAACGCCGGGTGGCTTGCGACAAGTTTTTCGCCCCAAGCTTTGGGGCCGATGACTGCGCATGTTTCGGCCTCGGCGGGATTTTTTCCCAACCAGTGTGCAGTGATCTCGGGCCCGATGCCCTCTTGATCACCGCAGGTGAGCGCGAGCCGCTTTTGGTTATTTGTCATTTTCGGCCTATAACGCGGAGCGGACGAGCCAGCGGCTCGTCCCTACCCACAGAAGATTTGGTCAGCGCACAGCCAAGTTTCGTATCCGAAGGTAGGGACGAGCGGCCCGCTCGTCCGGTTGGAGCCAAGCCCCGATTTTTTCGCTCGCAGGTATCATTCATCATCGCCTTCCAATGTCTGCCCTGTGCGTGGGCGGCTGGGGCGGGCGATGCGGCGTTGGCCGACGGAGAAAAACTGCAGGAACGCGCGCGCTTCGTTGCACTTTTCTTCGCCGCTTTGCAGTCGCGCTGCGGCCAGCGCGCGGAGATTTCCCTGCGAAAAATAAACGTGCCGGTACGCAAATTTGAGCTCCTTGATCTGGTCGCGGCTGAACCCCCGGCGCTTGAGGCCGACGAGGTTGAGACCAACGACATCCGCGCGCTCGGCCATCAGCACGTAGGGCGGCGTGTCTTCGGTCACGCGTGCGAGGCCGGCCACCATCACGCTCTCGCCGATGCGGGTGAATTGATGAACCGCCGCTCCGCCGCCGATAAACGTATGGTCGCCCACGTGGACGTGGCCGGCGAGGAGCACGTTGTTCGCCATGACGACATGGTTGCCGACGTTGCAGTCGTGCGCGAGATGCGCGCCGGTCATGAGGTAACAGTTTTCCCCTACGCTGGTCGCGCCGTTGGCCTGGGTGGAGCGGTTGAGCGTCACGTATTCGCGCAGCGTCGTGCCGGAGCCGACGCGCACAAACGACGGCGTTTTTAGGTCGAAGCGCAGGTCCTGCGGATCACCGCCGATCACGGCGTAGGGATGCACGGTCACACGGTCGCCGAGGATGGCGTGGCGCGTGATGATGGCGCCGGCGCGGATATCGCAATCGGCGCCGAGCACGGCTCCAGTTTCAATAATGGCGGAGGGGTGGATGATGGTGGGCACGGGTTATTTCTTACGGGGCGGAGTTGGGAGGATGCGGTCAAACATTTCCAACTGCGGGTCTTTGATGAGGTCGTAGTTTTTAAGAAGGCGGAGGATCTGCAACGTGTCGCTTTTGCGGTAGTTTCGGTTGGTTTCAACCTTGTCGATGATGTCGATCAACATGGCGCGAAAGGAAATGATCGCGTCGACGCCGCGCTCTTTGAGCAACTGCACGCTTTGCGAGCGAAACGGCTCGGCGGTCGGGAGGCTGGGCAACACGAGGATTTTGGTCGGCGGCTCGGAGGTCTCTTCGCCCTCGGGAGACGTGACCGTGGCTGCGTCGGTGTCGGCGGGAAACAGGCGCGAGATTTCTTTGATCACGTTTTCTTCGAGGAAACGAAAAATCTCCGGCGTGCTTTTTAGTGTGCCGGGCGTGAATTGCCGCGAGTGCCAGCCGACGACCGAAATGATCGCGCGGTGGATAAACGGGAGCTCGCTGGAAAAGAGAAAGAAGTCGGGTTTGCGCGAGCCGCGTTTGTAGGTGGGGTTGTAGACGAGCAGGTCGATGTCTTCGTCGATGTTTTTGCGGCGGGCCTGCAGGTCGTACTTGCGGACCTGGCGCACGAGAAAACCACTTTGTTCAAAGTATTCCCGGACAATCCCTTCGTCGATGGCTGACATGCGCCGGAGCAAAAGGCTGTGGCCGCTTTTACGCAAAACGATTTCTGTGCGGTGGCGTTTCTGGTTAAATGGATTCGAGCGCCTGCGGTAGGGCCGTCGCTCGTCGACGGGCCGTTGGGAAGTCGCGACGTACAGGGCGGTCCGCCGACGAGCGACGACGCTGCGAGGGAAATCTTTTGTGCTGCATTCAGCCGCTCGCGCCGACCTCGCGAAAGCAGGTCTCGACCAACGCGGCGTCGATGCCGGAGCGCGTGGCGGCGTCGCCGAGCGCGTTCATGATCACAAAACGTGGCAGCCCGGCGCGGACTTTTTTGTCGTTGGAAACCGCGGACATCAGTTTCTCCAACGGAAGCGGCGCGCGTAGCTTGGTAGGGAGATTGTGCGCTGCGAGAATGCGCTCCACGCGGGCGATCTCCTCGGCGGCAATCTGGCCGAGTTTGGCCGAGAGACGCGCGCAGGCGACGAGGCCGATGGCGACCGCTTCGCCGTGCAGATAGGTGCCGTAGCCGGCGACTTTTTCGATCGCGTGACCGAAGGTGTGTCCGAGGTTGAGCAACGCGCGGCCGCCTTCTTTCGCGAGTTCGCGTTCGTCGGCTTCGACGATGCGGGCTTTGATCGCGCAACACGTGCGGATGACCGCGGGCAACTCGGCGCTGTCGAGGCGCAGTGGATTTTCTTCGAGCTGACGGAAAAGCGCGATGTCGCCGAGCATCCCATACTTGATGACCTCGGCCATGCCGGCGGCAAATTCGCGCAGCGGCAACGTGGCGAGCAGGCCGGTGGAAATGGCGACGGCGTTGGGCTGGTGAAACGCCCCGACGAGGTTTTTGCCTGCCGAGATGTTGATCCCGGTTTTTCCACCGACGGAGCTATCGACCATCGCGAGGAGCGTGGTTGGCACTTGGAAAAATGCGATGCCGCGCAAGTACGAGGCCGCGGCGTAGCCCGCAAGATCGCCGATGACGCCGCCGCCGACGGCGAAAAGCACGCCCGAGCGATCGATGCGCTGCGCGGCGAGAAAATCGAGCACGCGGCCAAACTCGGCGAGCGATTTGGTTTCTTCGCCCGAGGGGAGCACGAGGCGCGGCAGATCGCCAAACATCGCATCGAGCACGGAGGCTTGCGTGCGGGCGACGTTGGCATCGGTCACGACGGCGCAGCGACGGCCGGCGGCGCGGAGCGGTTCGATTTGCGCGTGAACGAAAGAAGTGAGGTCCGCGCCAAATTCGATGCGGTAGCTGCGTTCGCCGAGGTTTACGTGGAGATGCTCAACCATGATGGTCGGCCATAGAGCCGGGCGCGCGCGGCGCGGTCAAACCTTCCGAAAGAGAGGAACACGCGTGCGGTCGCTAATCACGCCGGCGTAGGGCCTTCGCTCGTCGACGGGCCGGTGGGGTGTTGCGACGTGCAGGGTGGTCCGTCGACGAGCGACGACCCTACGGCGATTTGCCTGCTCAGCTCTTCGCGACGTTGCGGGCGACGAGGGCGGCGCCGATGGCTTGGGAGAGTTCGCCCAGTGAGGCGGTGACAAATTTCACGCGGTCGCGTTGCGTCGGGAAAAGGTAGGGCAGGGCGGCGGCGCGGATGCCGTTGAGGTAGCGCTGGCGAAACTCCGGCGTGGTAGATTCGGGGTCGATCAGTCCGCCGCCGATGACGACAAATTCCGTGTCGAGCGCCATGATGAGTGCGGCGGCGTGCAGGCCGAGCGCGCGCGCCTGAAAATCAAACATGTCGAGCGCGAGGGCATCGCCTTTTTGCGCGCGGCTGCGCAGCGAGAGCACGCGGTCTTTGATCGGCGCGGTCGAGGTGGCGAGCTCGTGGCCTGGGAATTTTTTCAGCGTGTCTTCGAGCAGTTGCGGCAGGCCGGAGATCGTCGTGTAGGCTTCGATACAGCCCCAGCCGCGTCCGCAGCCGCAGCGGTACGGGCGGATGTTTCCGAGCAAGTGCAGCGGCGCGGCCATGTGGCCGGCCTCCATGCCGGCGAGCGTGTCGCCATCGAGACAGCGGCCCTCGGCATCGACGTAGGCGCAGCCCAAACCGGACCCGGGCGCGAGCATGAGGACGGAGGCCTGGCGTTCGCCGCGGACGTAGAAGGCCTCGGCGACGCCGCCGTAGTTGCCGTCGTTTCCGCAGGTGAGCGGGAGCGCGCGGCCCGCACGGGCAGTGAGGGCGGCGGCGTATTCGTTATGAAAATCCCAGCCGTCGAATGACGCGGGTAAATTGGCGGTGCGGCCCATCACGCCGTAGCTGTGGTAAGGGCCGGGGATGGCGAGGCCGACGCCGCGGATTTGGTCCCAGTTGAGTTGGTTTTCTGCGAGGAATCCTTCGACGCCCTCGACCCAGCCTTTGATCACCGCAGCGGTGCCGGCCTGGGAATTGGTGGAGCTTTGTCGGAGCTTGTTGGAGATGATGGTACCGTCGGCCCAGACGCCGCCGGTTTTTGAGGTCGTGGCGCCGCTGTCGGTGCCGATGAAAATTCCCTGTTGAGTCGCCATGTTTTGTTTCGGGGTGAAGCAAAACTTTTTCCTCCGTTGGGAAACGGGTCAACGGCGATCACAGGCGCGATCGTGCTGGAGCGTTACGCAGCTTGGAGCTCGATCAGGTTGCGGCAGATGCCGAGGCGCACGCGCACTTCGATCACCATGCGGCCGAGGCGCTCGGCGGTGAGGCGGAGCGGGCGCAGGATGACGGCGTCGGGCATGGGCGGCGGGACTTGTTCTGCATCGGTGCAGACGACGGTGCGGAGCCATTTCGCGACGTGGAGCAGGCAGGCCATGCGCTGGTAGCCGCCGGAGCCAAGGGGAGTCTGCTGCCATTGCACGGGGTCAAACACCGCGCGGGGAAAATGCCAGGAGGCGAGTAGGTGCGCGCCGACTTCGGCCTGCGTGCAACCGAGCAGGCTGCGCTCGCACTCGACGTAGTTTCGCAACGCGCCACGCGGGGTGAAGGTGAGGCCGGGTTCGTGTTGGGAGACCCAGGAGTTGATGGCCCACATGCCGACGTTGTGAAGTAAACCAATAGTATACGCGTCGCTGATGTCGTCGCCCGTGTGCTCGGCGAGCAGCTCGGCGGCGAGGGCGCAAGAGATGGATTCGCGCCACGCTTCGTCGGCGTCGAGACCGTAGGCGCCCAGCGGCAGGGAGAGCGCCTGGGCGTCGCCCACTTCGGCGGCGAGCAGGTGGACGCGCTCAAAGCCGATGAGGTTGATCGCGTCTTCAACGCAGTGGCAGCGCATGCCGCGCTCTTCGCTGAGTTCGAGGCCGAGACGCAGCACTTGCGCAGAGAGGCCCGGGTCGAGGCGGATGAGTTTGCCCATCTGGGTGAGTGAGAGAGAGCCGCTGAAAACGAGCTGGTTGAGCCGTTGCAAGATGAGAGGCGCCGAGGGGAGATGGTTCAGGGACTGAGCAATTTCCTCGGGGGCGAAGTAAGGGGAATTTGAAGTGGAAGCTGGGAATTGCATGGCAGGTTTATCGGTACCTTCCCTCAGCAGCTTTATGCAAAAGGGTGGCCCGCGTTCTAGGGTCTTTACCCTAGCGATGCGTGATCGAAATCGCGACGGTGCGGCGCGTGGGCGGGGTTTTTAATCGCCAAGTTTAAACTTAAATTCGACTGGCAAAAGACGATCTCCCTTACACGTTAACGCCGATGAACTTTCTTTCGCCGCTCGCTCCCACTTCCGCCCAAGTCCCTGCCCGTCTCGATGATGACGATGACGACGAACAAGAAAATGCCCAGGCCCGCAAAAACGCCGCGCCGGTGGCGATGCTCATTCAGAAAAAGTTTCTCGAGCAGCGGAAAATTTTCCTCTGGGGCGCGGTGACCGATGAGTCGGCCAAAGACCTCACGGAAAAACTCCTCTATCTCGAAGCGATCGGCCCCGGCAAAGATATCTATTTCTACCTCAACTCGCCCGGCGGCTCGATCACCGCTGGCATGGCGGTGTACGACACGATGAAACTCATCACCTCGCCGATCACCGTGATCGTGACTGGCATGGCCGCCTCGATGGGCTCGATCTTGCTGAGCGGTGCGCCCAAGGGCCGACGCCTGCTTTACCCGCACTCGCGCGTGTTGATTCACCAGCCGCTGATTTCTGGCCGCATGATGGGCCCCGCGACGGACATCAACATCCAGGCGCAGGAAATGGAAAAACTCCGCTCGGAGCTAAACCAAATCCTCGCCGACGCCTCGGGCCAGCCGCTCGAACGCATCAATCGCGACACCGACCGCGATTTTTATCTCAACGCCCAGGAAGCGATCGCCTACGGCCTCGCCGACCGGATCGTGGATAAGGTGTGAGCGCGGCGGTGAATAGCTTCCTGAAACTTCTTTTGGTTTGGGCCGCGCTGGTGTGCGGCTTGTTCGCTCATACCGACGCAAGTACCAAGCTGTCGCTCCCAGAGGTTTCCACTGACTGGACGTTTTCTGGCGTACGCTCGTTTGGTGATCCCAAGCTCGGGTGCTCTTACGCGTATCATCCCACCAAACCTCCTCACGCAGCACTTACCATTTATGTTTATAATTCTGGCCATTCAGCGATCCCTTCCGGTGGAGATTCGAATTTGGTCAGAGATGAAATGAAACAACTCGCTCTGGGGATCGAACAGGCCTGGAAAATGAAGAAAGCCACTGTTGAGACTATTGTAGCTCCTACGCCTTGGCGTGAGGAGGAGGGGGGCGTTATGGCGATGTATAGCATTCATCGCATTATCACGGGAGACACTTCCAGTGTCTCCATTTCCGCGCTTACGGCATACGAAAACCATTTCATCAAATTGCGCTACACAACGGACGAAGAGGATGTGGACAAAGCGAAGTTTGCGCTTGGAAGTTTTTTGCGGGTGTTTCGCAAAACTAATCTCAATGCGGCTGCAGTGATCGCTGCGCCTGTTCAGAATAATAATTGAGCATCATTTCCGGGCCCACTCGGGAGGCGGGGCTTCGTAGGTCACGCGCTCATTGGTTTTCGGGTGTTTAAACGTGATCCTCCACGCGTGCAGGCAGAGCGGCGCGTCTTCGAGCGCGTTGGTTTGGGTCGCGCCGAGTTTGCGAT
>JACCDR010179892.1_pt1 | contig 10470 bp, 11 predicted proteins | sample 7446431 | NCBI WGS metagenome assembly JACCDR01 (sample SAMN15323443, study PRJNA562643) | freshwater metagenome | isolation source: river surface water | place: USA:Blue River Watershed | collected 2017-08-17 | reverse complement strand
GTTTGACACCTTTGCCTCGCGCTTCTTTGTAAAACTTGATGCCACCAAACAGGTTGTTGATGTCGGTGATGGCCAGCGCGGGCTGTTGGTCGGCTGCGGCTGCTTTCACCACTTCGTCGATGCGGTTGGTCCCGTCAACGACAGAAAATTCAGAGTGAAGGCGCAGGTGAACAAACATGCGTCAGATTGTAGAGATTGCCACCAGCCACTTCAGGCCACGAAGGCTGAAAAAAGAGGCCATTTAGCACCAATTAGCGCAGCTCACTCCTGCAGCAGCGCCAAAACCTCCGAACGGAACTCGCGTGTGTACAACACCCCCACCACCAGCAATGTCGCCAAGACAAACACGGTGGGCGAGAAAAACCAACCCAAGGCAGCAAACGAAAAGTAGTAAGCCCGCAAGCCGCCATTGAAGGTCTCTGCAGCCAAGCCCGTCATGGCTGCAGCGCGGTCTGCATAAGCTTCACGATTCAATGCCGCACCACTGTCGAAATCTTGCGCCGGCGGCATCCCGCCAATCAGCAACGCCACAAAGGTGTATTGGCGCATCGACCAAGAAAAACGGAAAAACGCATACACGAAAATCATCACCAAGACCAAGATCTTGAACTCAAAGACCAAGATGGGCGTTTGCTCGGCAAAGGGGATTTCACGCACCAGCTCGGCAGCTTTGTCGGTGGTACCTAAGAGCGCAAACAAACCACCCAAAATCAAAATCGTGGTGGAGCAAAAAAACGCGGGCGTGTTGGACAAGGTTTGCGTGATGATGCCGTCCAACATGCGTGGGTCGCGCGCTGTGGTTTGCAGCATCCATTGGTGACGATAGCGGTTGGTCATCGCCAAGATGGAGTGACGGTGCTCACTGCTGTACTTGGCAAACGCGGCGTAACCTACCCACACCAGCACGAAAAAACCGAGCGCAAACCAATCGGACCACGGCAGCAATTGAATGATTTTCATGGCCTGATGCTACCCAAAGAAAATGGGCAGCTCTGTCGAACTGCCCATTTATTTCACCGCCCACAAATCACGGGCGCAATACGGCTGAAAGCGAATTAACCGCGCAGTTTGGCAACCACAGCAGCCACGCGTTCGCCGTAGGCCTTGGCGGTGTCCAAGTCACCTTGTGGAATGTCAGCTGCCGGGCTGGTGGGGCCGACTTGCGCCATCACGCCTGAGTTAGAACCGATGCGATTGATATTGCCATCGTTCATGGCAGGCTGGCCCACCCACACCATGCCATGCTGCATAGCCAAGGTGATGAAGTATTGGATGGTCGACAGTTTGTCACCACTTGGGCTGGCGGAAATGGTGAAGCCGCCGGCCACTTTGTCTTTCCATGCGCTGGCAAACCATTGCTTAGACGTCGCGTCAGCAAACTTCTTGAACTGCCATGAAGCCATGCCCATGTAGGTGGGTGAACCAAAAATGATGGCGTCTGCTGCGTTGAGGGTTTCCCACTCGGCGTCGGTGATGTTGCCGTCTGCATCAATCGCAACGAGGGTAGCTTTGGCGCCTTCGGCCACGAATTGGGCCACGCGTTGTGTGTGGCCGTAGCCTGAGTGGTAAACGACGACAGTTTTAGTCATGTGTGATTCCTTGATGGGTTGAGAAAGAGGTTGAAAAAAATGACATGAATTATTGGGCTTCTTTTTTAGCGTCAATGCTCCAAGCGCCAGCGCCTGAAGCAACCAACACCAACAAGCCGCCAATCACGCCGATGTTCTTAAAGAACAGTAACTGTTGCACAAATGCCTGCTCAGGCGCGGCAGCCCAAAACGCGTGGAAAAAGATCGAAGCCACCAAAGTAAACACAGCCATCACAGCGGCCACGATGCGGGTTTGAAAACCCACAATCAAAGCCACAGAGCCCAAAATCTCCAAGGCCAAAGCGCCAGCGGCGGCTACTGCGGGCAATGGCAAGCCAACGGACTCGATGTAGCCCACCGTGCCTTCAAAGCCCGAGAGCTTGGCCAAGCCTGCAGGCAAAAACAAGGCCGCAATCAAAAGGCGACCGACGAGGTTCAAAGCGTTGTTCATGAAAACTCCTATGTGAGACATAAAGACGGAAAATGAAAAATCAAGGGGCCAAGTCAAACACCAGCACCTCGGCATCTTGGCCGTGGGTCAATGCAATCGTGGTTTCGTTGTCGAGCAAAGCGGCGTCACCTGTGGTCAGCGCCACACCGTTGACTTGTAGGTGGCCGCGAATGAGGTGAACGTAGGCTTTGCGTCCCTGTGCGATGGTGAGCGAGGCCGACTCATCGCCATCGAACAAACCAGCGTACAGCGCAGCATCGGCGTGAATCTTCACCACACCGCCCTCGGGGGCTGCAATGCAGCTGAGCGCGCCGCGCTTGGAAGCAGGCGGCACTTGTTGTTGTTCGTAACTGGCGGGGATGCCGCGCACATTGGGCTCAATCCAAATCTGTAAAAAATGCGTCACTTCTTGGGGCGCATGGTTGAACTCGCTGTGCTGCACACCGCTGCCTGCGCTCATGCGCTGCACGTCACCGGGTGGAATGCCCTTGACGTTACCCATGCTGTCTTTGTGCGCCAAGTTGCCACTCAGCACGTAGCTGATGATTTCCATGTCGCGGTGGCCGTGCGTGCCAAAGCCTGTGCCGGGCGCAATGCGGTCTTCGTTGATGACGCGCAAATTGCCCCAGCCCATGAACTCGGGGTCGTAGTAGTGCGCAAATGAAAAGCTGTGAAACGACTTGAGCCAGCCATGGTCAGCATAGCCTCGGTCTTGTGATTTACGAACTGTCAACATAGCGTGTGCTCCTTGTTGGGTATGGGATGAACTTTAGGCTGCCACCCCACTTTTGCCATGCATGGCATTTGATGGCATCATTCAAATTATTTGAATAATCAAAGCCTTATCGCATGACTTCCCCGCGTGACGTTCTTACCCCCGATTCGCTCTCGATGCTGCATGCGATTGAAAAAGCAGGCAGCTTTGCGGCAGCTGCACGCACATTGTGCGTGGTACCCAGCGCCCTCACCTATCGCGTGCGGCAGATTGAGGATGCGCTCGATGTTTTGCTGTTTGACCGCAGCTCTCGCCAAGCCAAGCTCACCGCCGCAGGCCATGAACTCATGCGTGAAGGCGAGCGCTTGCTGGCCGACATGGACGCGATTGCCAACCGCGTGAAACGCGTGGCCACGGGTTGGGAAAGCCAGTTCACCATTGCAGTGGACGGCATCATCGACCGAGCCACAGTCATGGAGCTGTGCGAGGCTTTCATGGCGCTGAATGCACCCACACGCTTAAAACTGCGTGACGAAACGCTCACCGGCACACTCGAAGCGCTCACCAGCGGCCAAGCCGATTTGGCGTTGGGCATTGCAGGCTCCATCACTGAAAGCGGCACAACGACGGGTATTCACAGCCACCCGCTTGGCCAGATGCGTTTTGTGTTCGCCGTGGCCCCACATCACCCCTTAGCCAAAGCGCCAGAGCCTCTGAGCGATGCGCTGATTGGGCAACACCGCGCCGTGGCCGTGGCCGATTCGGTCCAGCGCGGCACAGGCGCCACCATTGGCTTGCTGCCGGGCCAAGATGTGTTCACCGTCTCGAGCATGCCAAGCAAGATTGAGGCGCAGGTTCGTGGCCTAGGCGTGGGCTTTGTGCCCGAGTTGATGGTGCAACCACTGATAAACCAAGGCGTGTTGGTGGTGCGCGAGGTGGACCGCCCGCAACGCGTGGCCCAACTCAGTTACGCTTGGCGTATTCCTGATGGCAGCGAGGGCGAGCGCGGTGGACGCGCTTTGCAGTGGTGGCTCAAACAACTCAAGAGCACCGCCACACGCGCTGCGCTATTGGTGAACCCCCGATTCAATTCATCCACACGGAAGGTGTAGAGTGCAACCATGACCTTGAACATCGCCATCATTGGAGCCGGCATCGCTGGCATCACCGCCGCCCGCACTTTGGCCAACGCTGGCCACCATGTGCAGGTGTTTGAAAAAAGCCGTGGCCCCGGCGGACGCATGTCCACCCGCGAAAGCAACTTCGGCACGTTCGACCACGGCGCACAGTACTTCACCGTGCGCGACCCACGCTTCTCGCTAGCCCTTCAAGCCGTGCCCGGCACCACCGACATTTGCCGCCCTTGGAGCGCCAACGCTGTGCGTGTACTCGACCCGCTGGGCCATGTGTTTGAGGCGGCACGCGCCAGCAAAGAAGCCCACTTCGTTGCCAAGCCCGGCATGAATGCCTTGGTGCGCCACTGGGCGGAGCCCTTGGGCAAAGCCATTCACAACAACACGCAAATCACCCGCCTAGAGCGTGGCACCAAAGGCTTGTGGACGCTGCACACCGACGACCACAAATTCACAGGCTTCGACCATGTGCTGTTGGCCATCCCTTCGGTGCAAGCCGTCAACTTGCTCAAAGCCTCGGGCAAAGACGCTGCCGATGCGCACTGGCTCAAAGCCATGAACGCGGTTGAAGTGGCGCCATGTTGGACCATGATGGTGGCCTTCCCCAACGCCACGCAACCCAACCTGCACATTGGCCCGCAATGGAACGCTGCTCGCAGCATTCACCACCGCATTGCATGGCTGGCCCGCGAGTCCTCCAAACCTGGACGCGGCAAGGTCGAGCGTTGGACGGTGCAAGCCAGCGCCGCTTGGTCTGCCGAGCACATCAACGACACCGATGCGCGTGTGCAAGCCAAACTCTTGCGCGCCTTTGCCGAGCTCACCGGCATTCGTGCAGAGCCTGCACATGCACAAGTGCACCGCTGGCTGTATGCCAAAACCACCGCGCCCCTCGGCGTGTCGCACCAATACAACCCAGCCAACGGCTTGGGCACCTGCGGCGACTGGCACTTGGGCCACCGCGTGGAAGATGCGTTTGTCTCGGGCCTTGAATTGGCCTTGGCGGTTTGCCAATCAGCCAAGCGTTTGTAATTGACGTACATCGGTCGATTCGCTCCCTCCCCCACGGGCCCGCTGCATGCGGGCTCGCTTGTTGCGGCCCTCGCCAGTTGGCTCGACGCACGCGCACACAACGGCCAATGGCTGGTGCGCATGGAAGACGTCGACACCCCGCGCTGCATCCCCGGTGCAGACCAAACCATCATTCACCAGCTCGCAGCTTGCGGCTTGGTCAGCGATGCGCCTGTCATGTACCAATCGCAACGCAGCGACGCCTACCAAGCTGCGTTAGACAGTTTGATTGCCAAAGGCTGGGCTTACCCCTGCGGCTGCTCGCGCAAAGACATTGAAGACGCCCAGGCCCAACTGGGCCACACCCGCGAACGCCACACCGCCGCTGTTTACCCCGGCACTTGCCGTGATGGTTTGAATGGCAAAGCACCACGCGCTTGGCGGCTCAATGTGCAGCGCGTCATCGACGATTTACAACTGTCCACGCCACTCACCTGGCAAGACCGTTTGCTTGGCCACCAAGACCAAAATGTAGCCAAAGAGATAGGCGACTTTGTGCTGCGTCGCGCCGATGGCCTATGGGCCTACCAACTAGCCGTGGTGGTGGACGATGCAGCTCAAGGCGTCACCCACATCGTGCGCGGTGAAGACTTAACCGACAACACCGCTCGGCAAATCGTGTTGCAACACGCACTGGGCCTGCCCACGCCACAGTACCTGCACACGCCGCTGGTGCTGGGTGAGAACGGCGAAAAGCTCAGCAAGCAAAACGGGGCACAGGCTTTGGATTTAGCCAACCCGCTGCAAACCTTGAACCAGGCCGCGCAGGCCTTGGGCTTGCCTGCTACCCCAGCCCACATACCCATGGTGCAAGCCTTGGCTGTGTGGATTGAGGCGTGGGGCGCAGCCCACTAGCTACACACCGCGATAATCATGGCTTATTTGAAAAACTAGCCCGTGATGACTTCTGCCGATTTGCCCACATCTTCTGACACCCAACACGCCAAGACGGACGCCCCCTTCATGCGCGTCATCAAAACCTATGTGCTGCGCGCAGGCCGCATGGGTTCGGGCCAAGTGCGGGCGTTTGAGCAGTTTGGCCCTCAGTTTTTGGTGCCGTACACACCTGAGCGTTTGGACGCAGCAGCCACTTTTGGCCGCGCAGCACCTTTGATTTTGGAAATTGGTTTTGGCATGGGCGACGCCACGGCCAAGATTGCGCACACGCGCCCTGACGACAACTTTTTATGCTGCGAGGTTCACGCCCCAGGCGTGGGCGCGCTGCTCAAGCGTTGCGGTGAAGAAAGCATTGGCAACATCCGCATCGTGCAACACGACGCGGTCGAAGTGATGGACCACATGCTGGGCGGAAACAGCTTAGACGGCGTGCACATCTTCTTCCCCGACCCTTGGCATAAAAGCCGCCACCACAAGCGCCGCTTGATTCAGTCCCCATTCGTCAATCGCTTGGCCAAGCACATCAAGCCCGGCGGCTATTTGCACTTGGCCACCGATTGGGAGCCGTATGCAGAGCAAATGCTCGAAGTGCTGTCGGCCGAAGGTTTGTTGAAAAACACAGCCACCGACCCCAGCGGTTTCGCCGAAAAACCCGCCTACCGCCCCCTCACCAAGTTTGAAAACCGTGGCTTGAAGCTCGGCCACGGCGTGTGGGACTTGGTATTCACCAAGGTCTAAGGACGCGCATGCGCATCCCCACGCGCAACGGCGTAGGCGCCAGCCGCGTGTCGCTGCCTGTTGGGCCTTGGCCCACGGTGCTGGATTTTTTGCTAGAGCGCATGCCCGATATTTCGCGTGACGAGTGGCTGCAACGCTTCGCCGACCAACTGGTGCTCAACGACAACGCACAGCCCGTGGCGGCCACACAGGCCTACACACCGCACACCAAGCTCTACTACTACCGCCACATCGCCAATGAGCCCGTGCTGCCTGAAAAAGCCAGCATCGTGTTTGAGGATGAGCACTTGATCGTGGCGGACAAACCGCACTTCATGCCGGTCACACCTGCGGGCCGTTATGTGCAGCAAAGCCTGTTGGTGCAACTCAAGCACCTCACTGGCAACGATGACCTTGTGCCCCTGCACCGCATCGACCGCGAAACGGCGGGACTTGTGATGTTTGGCAAACGTATGGCTGACCGCGACGCCTACCACGCGCTGTTTCGCGACAAGACCATGCACAAGGTGTACGAGGCAGTGGCTGCGTACAACCCTGCGATTGAATTGCCACGCACGCACATCAGCCGCTTGCAGCCGGACGAACTATTTTTCAGAACCCAAGAAGCGGAAGGCGAGCCCAACAGCGAAACACGCATTCGTCTGCTCAAGGTGGAAGGCACGCGTGCGCTGTATGAGCTAGAGCCCGTCAGCGGCAAGCGCCACCAACTGCGCGTGCACATGATGGCGTTGGGTTTGCCGCTAGAGGGCGATCAGTTTTACCCCACCGTGTTGCGTGTCCCAGATGACGAAGAGGACTTCAGCAACCCGTTGCAGTTGCTGGCCAAACGCGTGGGTTTCACCGACCCCGTCACGGGTGAGACCAGAGAGTTTCACAGCGCGATGCGTTTGAGCATTGCGCTGTGAAAAAGCGTTAAGCCTTGATTTCGCGTGCAGTGATTTGGTACTTGAAGGTATCAGGCGCGTAAGAGTCTGCGCGGCCATCCACAGTTTCAGCCACGGGGTACATCAAGAAGCCCAAGCGGTCTTCTTTGCTGCCGGGCAAAGCCACATCGTGCGCGGTGTTCCACCCCATCCAGTTGCCTTCCCAACCGCCGAACAAGCGGTTGTACACGGGTTGCACCACGGCGTTGTCGGTGCGCTTGATCCACTCGGGCGTTTCTAAGCGCATCACTTTGGCCACATCGGCGGGGTCCATCGCTACCCAACCGTGGGCTTGCAAATACACCTCGGCGCGGCAGTGTTGCGCGCCTTTCAAGCTAGCGGGGTTGCCCGACAACTCTTTGTAACCAAAGGCCGAAGGCACTAAGCGAATGCCGTACACATCGCGTGCGGGCACGCCCACCGAGCGGCACAGGCCCACAAACAAGGCGTTGATGTCGGCACACTTGCCGCCCAAGTTGCCGGTCTCCAGCATGGTTTTGATGTCGCCCTCGCCGCAGCCACGGGTCTTGGGTTCGCGCCATGCGTTGGCTACGACCCAGTCGTAAATCGCGCGTGCTTTTTGCGCGTCGGTCTTGGCGCCTTGTGTGGCTTTGAGGGCTGTAGTGCGCACAATGCCATCCGTAGGCAACAACTTGGTGGGGCGGGTGTAGTAGTGCAAGGCACCTGCGTCTTCACGTGTGAAAGCATGCGCAGAAGGCTTGCTGATGTCCACGAAACGGCTTTGGGTTTGAACACGGCTGGTCACCTCGACAAATGGGGTCACGCCAGCGGCGAACTCGGTGTAGACCATACGAGCACCATCTGTGCCATCACTGGTCATGCGTGAGGTGCCGTTGCTGCTGAAATTACTTTCTAACGAACGTTGCCAATCCGAGTTGATGCTGGGCACGGGCAACCACACACGTGAGGCTGCGCCTCTTGCGTCGGCCAAGTCCACACGGGTGGTGATTTCAAATGTGCGCCACTGGCCCGCTTGTGGCTCGAAACGGCGAGCGGCTGGAGAAGATGTTTGGGCCAAGGCAAAGCCAGGCACACCACTGAGGGCGCACGCAGCTGCGGCCCCTTTGAGAAGGGAACGACGTACGAGAGTCATGAAAGAGAGCTCCGAATAAATGAAGAGACCTGTCGGCACATACCTAGATGCCCCGAAGGCAGGTCACGATGCGCAGAACACGCACAGCGGATGGATTATGGCTTGCGCGCTGCAGGCTTGGCCGCCGCGTTCGCGGCTGAGGTGTTTTGGCGTACATCGGCCAGCCATGCATTGGCTTGTGCCCCACTCCAATCTACGTCACCCATGATGCGCCAGCGCGCTTGGCCATTGGGCGCGATGAGGATGGTGGTGGGATAGACAGTCACGCCCCAGCGTTTGGCGAGTTCACCTTTGGCATCGGAGATAACTGGAAACGTCATGCCCGTGCTTTGCATGTAGCGCGCAGCGCGTGCTGCGGGCTCACGCACGTTGATGGTGAGCACCACGGTTTGGCTGTCACTGATGTCATGCAAAGTTTGCAACGTGGGCAACTCGTCTTTGCACGGGGCGCACCAGGTGGCCCAAAAGTTGAGCACCACCACTTTGCCTAATAGCTCTGTGGTGTTCCATGTTTTGCCTTGCAAATCGACAGCGTCAAGTGCTGGCGTAGCCACTTTGGCGGGCCATGTGGTTTTGTCAAACTGCGCCCATGCGTTGGATGCGAAAAAGCTCGTCCCCAACAACGCCAAGATCACGCCAAGAAAAAGGCCCAACAAGGGTTGGGCCTTTGTTTGCACGATGGTGCGTGAGTTCATTTGAATCAAACGCGCTCAGCCACCCATGCTTGCACGCTGGCCAGCGCTTTGGGCAAGGCCGCGGCATCGCTGCCACCGGCCATGGCCATGTCGGGCTTGCCGCCGCCTTTGCCGCCCACTTGCTGGGCCACGAAGTTGGCCATCTCGCCGGCCTTCACCTTGGCGGTGTGGTCAGCTGTCACGCCTGCGGCGATGTTGACTTTCTCGCCATCGACCGCAGCCAACACGATGACTGCAGACTTCATCTTGTCTTTAAGCTTGTCCATGGTATCGCGCAAGGTTTTGACGTCTGCGCCTTCGAGCTTGGCCACCAAGAGCTTCACACCCTTCACATCCACCGCTTGCGTCATCAACTCGTCGCTTTGCGCAGAAGCCACTTTGCCTTTAAGGGCTGAGACTTCTTTTTCGAGTGTTTTGACTTGTTCCAACATTTGGGCCAAGCGGACATTGAGTTCACCCACGGGGGCTTTGAGCGTGCCAGCAGCTTGGGCCACTGCAGTTTCGAGGGACTGCAAATACGCCAACGCGTTTTCGCCTGTCACGGCCTCGATACGGCGCACACCAGCGGCCACACCACCTTCGGCCACGACTTTGAACAAGCCAATGTCGCCCGTGGCTTTGACGTGGGTACCACCGCACAACTCGCGGCTAGAGCCAATGTCGAGCACGCGCACGGTCTCGCCGTACTTCTCGCCAAACAGCATCATGGCCCCGGTTTTTTGTGCGGACTCAATGTCCATCACACGGGCTTGCGCCGCAGCGTTGGCCAAAATTTCGGCATTGACTTTGGCTTCGATTTCGCGAATTTGCGCATCGGTCACGGGCGCGTTGTGCGCAAAGTCAAAACGGGTGCGCTCGGCATTCACCAAGCTGCCTTTTTGTTGCACATGGTCGCCCAGCACTTCGCGCAAGGCTTTGTGCATCAAGTGGGTGGCGCTGTGGTTGCGCACGGTGGCGGCACGCACAGCCATATCCACTTGGGCATCCACATGGTCGCCCACGGCCAAAGTGCCTTGGGTGAGCGTGCCGTGGTGGCCGTACACATCGGCTTTGATGTTCAGCGTGTCTTCCACGGCAAAGTGGGCTGAACCGGTAACCAACACGCCTTGGTCGCCGACTTGGCCACCGCTTTCGGCGTAGAACG
>JACCDR011460628.1_pt1 | contig 10471 bp, 17 predicted proteins | sample 7446431 | NCBI WGS metagenome assembly JACCDR01 (sample SAMN15323443, study PRJNA562643) | freshwater metagenome | isolation source: river surface water | place: USA:Blue River Watershed | collected 2017-08-17 | reverse complement strand
GATGGATGCAGCAGAACGCGGATTACCGGGGTTCGAAAAAGCCCATTATGGTAGCGCCCTTCGCAGAAAAGATAAAATACATATGATTCATTTTAGGACCGGCATACCATGTTGTCTAAATGAGAAAAACGACCCTTTCATTAGAGAACAAGGATTCTGCGCAAAGGCCGTAAGAGAAATTTAGGAGGTATATATGATTAACGAACAACAACTTGTCGATATTTTTGAGGAAGCTGGCCTGGAAGTTTATGAGGGCTATTCTGGCAGGGGTATGTATGGTAAGAAATGTTCTGGCTTTCGCTCCGATAACCCCATCGCCGGCATCATTAATGCGGTAGAGGTCGCGCTAGGTTTCCTAGAGGAGCCCGAAATGACGGATTTTCTAAAAGCCCTAAAATTCGCTCAGATGGACCAGCTAGGCACCAGAACGATTGTCTACTTCCCGCGCCACGTCGCATACGACGAGTGAAATTTTTTCGCGGCGGGGGCTTGACTCTCGCCGCCGGTCGCGCTACTGTGAGAAAAAACGAGCCGCCCACCGAGGCGAGCCCAGGAGGATATAGATGGAAGCACAATTTACCAATGGATTCGCGGAACTCACAACAGCCAAGCAAGATAGCGTTGAAATTTCACGCAATGCTAAAGGCGAGGTCTCTTATACCGTCAAGAGCTACGGAGAGACGGTCGATCAGGCTAAGGAACAAGCCCTCAAGGCTTTTATGAATTTGTCGTCTGACTTAGGTAAGTAGAAAAAAGGAATAGACTATCATGAATAATTTGTTTAACTTAGAGTGGGGACCGACCGCACCTAAATCTATGACTTGGGAAGAAGCTATAGAGTGGTGTAATAGCCTTGGTAATGGGTGGAACCTTCCCACGCGACTAGAATTGATTTATGCTTTTGATACTGAAGAGCCGGGATTTGACAATATCCCTTATTGGTCATGTACTGTATACCGGGACGCTTCAGACCTCGCGTGGTTCGTGGACTTCTACGATGGCTTCGTGAGCGCGAGCACTAAGACCACTAGCTACTACCTGAGGGCAGTTCGCGGCGGCTTGAAAATTTAGTAATTAAGGAGTAAAAAAAATGGAAACATCCTTGCGAGAATTTATTGGTTGGCAGGGTAAAGATAAAATTACCGGCCTTAGCGGAGTTATTACAGGCGCGGCCCTTTACATCACTGGATGCAATCAGTTGTGTTTGTGCGTAGTAAAAGATAATAGCTATGTAAATCACTGGCTAGATATTAATCGAATCGACATCGACTACGATCAGCCACGAGTTTCTTTTGGATCAGAAATTAACGATAATGGTCCGGGCGAACCCCCAGACAAGGCGTAGGAGTAGGAAAATGAACAAGAAGTCAACTAAACAGTTTAATGTAGTAACCACAGATGGAGCCACCGTGAAGACCTTTAAGTATCTTCGGTCGGCAGAGAAGTTCCTTGATGAAGCCAAGAAGGAAAATCCTGATCTTTCCATCACGACTAAGGAATGCGAGTTGTAGCAAAAAATTGTGGTGTGTGTATCTGAAACCAACTTATTGTGTAGTTTAATAGCAAAACGGCCCCTGAAAGGGGAGAATATGGGTAGAGACCCCCAAAGGGTTCAAGCCCCATCATAAATAAGATAACAAGAGTAAGATAGCCAAAAACAGCATAAGGGGGTTTTGTCCCCCATATCGGCAGAGTAGGCGCACATCCAATCACAAGCGTAGTTTAATAGGGTTAAAAACGCTCCCTGGAGGGGAAGGTTGCGGGCTCCAATCCGCCGCTTGTGAATTTTTAATATTATTGTACGCTAATGTCTAAAAAAATCCATTTAGTAGCTCAGTTGGTAGAGCATCCCCATACGTCGCAGGGGAAAGTCGCCGGTTCGAGTCCGGTCTATAATGTAGTTGAGTAAGACGCCGAAAACATAGGTTGAGTAGGGGCGTACTTATGGGGCTGTAGTTTAATTGGAGAAAATACGAGACCTTCAATCTCAGTGATCCGGGTTCGAGTCCCGACAGTCCCACTTTTTTGTAAATAAAAATATGGACCATCACATCGAAGAAGTTTGTAAATGCGGCCAAGTGCTCGTCTCTTGTAGATGTATAGCACCCAAAATCCGCGTCGTCACCAAAGAAAAATGTTTTGCCTGCGATAAACCCCATAGCTCAAAAGGATAGAGCGCCCGATTTCTAATCGGTAGGTTCCGCGTTCGAGTCGCGGTGGGGTTATTTACCTCTAAGATATGTCAAACACATAGATATAAAGCTGATAAATATGACACGAGAACAAAAATACATTAAAAAACTTCGTGAGATTTGTCGAGGGCTAGGATTGAAACTTCGTATCCAAAAAGAAATAACCAAGGGCCAATGGTTGTGTGACGGCATAATTAGAGCTAGTTATTTAGAAGAAAACCTAGTGTCAAATTTGTCACATGAAATAGGACACTGGATTGTTGCCAGCGAACAAGAGCGTTCTATTGTTGATTTTAACATGGGTCCAAGCCCGGAAATTAAATATGTCCCATACTTAATGAACCAATCTACAGAGTCGGTAAAATTTTGTGAATATAGAGAAAAAGAAGCGTCTCTAATAGGCATTCTTATCGAAAAGACAATAGGGGCTGACTGGCGTTCTACATGGAAATACCATGGCTGGAATTGTAATGGATACTACGAAGAATTTTATGATGAACTACTGCGTTTAGAACTACAAGATTACATATCTGACTCAGTAATGGTTAAGCACGTTAACTCGTGGGATTTACTATTCGAACTATGACGGCATTAGAAATAATCTCTCAAGATATTGGGCTATCTCCCAAAAATGAGAACTTCTACGGCGGCCTATGTCCGTTCCACGAAGACACCCGACCTAGTTTTTGGGTCAACACTAAGGGTTATTGGGGGTGTTTTGCGTGCGGGGAGAAGGGTGACATCGTAAAATATATTTTCCTGAGAAAAGAATGTGACTCTTACCAGCAGGCTGAACAATATCTCAAAGATCAACAGTTCGAATTCCCATCACAAGTCTTGTCTTATTCCAATAAATACTGGATGTCGCTAGCTTATTTAATTAAGGGCTCTCTTACTCAATTGTCCACCCTAGTCTCATATTACCGTGGAACTACGCAGTCCTATATTAGCAAGAAAGACCTCCGTGATAAAATTGAGATTCTATTCCTCAGAATCCTCTCAGAACTGAAAGCCCTCAATGATTTCGAGGCCCCATCTAACCCAAAACCCCTAGAGGATGCCCGCTTCGACCAACAAACGACGGTTTTTCTGTTTGGATCAGATAATTACCGTAAAAAAATGTTGAATTTACTTTCGCTTTCGTTATTTAATGAGCCTATGAAGGAATCAAATTTTGACAGCCTAGTGAGCCAGCTATGAATGAGACCCTAACAGAAGAACAAAAACGTCAAGCTAAACAAATAGAACTTCGAAAACACTTGGTTAACGCGGGAATCGACCCAGATAAAATCGCGCCCGATCTAGACCACCACTTGCTTCTAAATCGAGACCGCCCCGAACTCAGGCGATTTATTCGTATCTTGAGAAAGGCGCATAAGAACGGATATTCTAACTTTATCATTTCTATTGCCCATGACGAAGACGGTACGTGTTGTTCTATTGAGACATTCGATAAGACGCAAGCGCGACTGATTTTTGAATTCACGGATAAAATTATTGGCAAAAAATGAGAACCCTAGTTTGCGGAGGCCGAGATTTTTTAGATATTCAATATGTCCACGATTGTCTATCAGAGCTACAGCAAGAATCCCCCATAACCGTAATAATCACGGGTAGCGCGGACGGAGTAGATGAATTCGCTAATATTTGGGCGAACAATAATGGTATAGAACTAATCGAGTTCCCGGCACAGTGGAAGCTGTACGGGCGACTCGCGGGACCAATCCGCAATCAGCATATGATCGACTTCGGCCACCCCGACAGGGTATTGACATTCCCCGGCGGGCGTGGTACATCTGACATGATCCGCCGCGCCGAGGCGAGCGGAATTCCAATTCATAGGAGATTATACGATGACGACAGAAATTAAGATTGAAGACTGTGTTCGTAAAGAGGTTATTTTTGATGATCTAAAAATACTAGATTGTTTTGAATATAATCCTGGTCAATATTACATTAAAACCACTCCTGTTTATGCCACCCTCGCTACGAGCCAGAAGCGCCAAGCAATCTTTTTTCATGGAAACACCCTGGTTTGTCCAGTACCCGCAAGCCTAACTATTGGAGGGGCCGCGTCTTCCTATATGAAAGAGCTGACCCCCGTTGAGAGTGGCGTTCGGTTTATCAAAAAGGAAGACTGTTACCTTGATACGAAAACCGGGTTGGAGTGGGCACTAGAAGATGAACATAGGTTTATGGCTTGGCCCACTAGTCACAATTTGCGTGGAGATTGGAGGGTGCCTACTATCGAAGAATTGACCTCTATTGTGGATTACTCAAGGTCTAATCCAGCAACACTGTTGTCAGGGATTAAAAGCGAACGATACTGGTCGGCGTCTACTTACGCGCCGAACACCTACGTCGCGTGGCTCGTGAGCTTCAACGCTGGCGGCGTGGACGCGAGCGCTAAGGCCAGTAACTACTACCTGAGGGCAGTTCGCGGCGGCTTGAAAATTTGATTCTTTGGGGATTTGAATGTTAGCTGGTTCCTATAGTCGATTTTCCGACCTGAAAAAATGCCCACGTAGGTTTTGGCACAAGAATATCAAGAAGGATATTCCATTCGTGCCTAACGCCGCGATGGAGCGAGGCACACAACTACATTTGGCTTTGGAAAAATTTCTCAAAGGTGAATCTAATGAACTTCCTAATGAGCTACTATACGGCCAAATCGAGGCGAACCGACTTCTAAAGTTCCCAGAAGTTAAAGCCGAACTAGAATTTACCTTCGACGAAAACCTTAAACTCATTAGTTGGTTTTCTAAAAATGCCTGGATTCGGATTAAAATCGATGCGGTCGCTGCCGATGGGGCGATGGCGGAAGCGATTGACTGGAAAACTGGAAAAAAGAAGCCGGATAGCTATCAGTTAGCGATGTATGCGTGGTGCCTAATGCAGACGCGGCCAGAACTAGACCTAGTATTGACTAAATATATCTGGCTAGATCAAAGCGACGAAACCCGAGAAGCGTATTTTCGATCTGATATGGATAATGTTTTTACGTGTATTCAAGACGACATGAAGGAACTCAATAAGCGGGAACCTAAGGATATTGAACAGTGGGAGAAAAATAAAGGGTGGCTATGTGGATACTGCGAAGTTCCGCGAAGCAAGTGCGAGAACTCGGCACTGGAGGGGTAAATGTTAAGGTCGATTAAAGAGTGGTTTGTTTTAAGCTTGAAAGTATTTTTTAGATCGTTTATTTGGATATTTCTATTTGCATCTATTTGGGTTCTTTTTGATTCCATCTTAAACAAGCCCGACGAACCCGAGCCTGGAGTATGCAACCCCGAGAACTTCGTTAATACCAAGGCCGAACTGTTTGTTGAATATACAAAAGAAGATGACAGTATTTCCATACACGACGAAGACTTGGCAAAATACGCAAAAGTGCCAAACGGCGGGTCAGTAATTATCGAATGTAGTCCGAAAAGATTGGAGAAATAAATGTACGATCAAAATATTTATGCGGAGATGGTCGATGGAATTCCGAGCCGAATGGATAAGCCCGACCCCTCTAAAAATCAGCTTCTAGGGACGCCAGAGGATAACCTATGTGAGATAGCTGGTCGCCTATGCTACCGCTCTCTAGGTAAGGGGCGCGATTCCGTTTCTTTCCATAAGAATATCATTGAGTCGGGGCACTTCAGCGTCTTGGAACACGCGAGGGTGAATTGCTTGGTAGAGTTTTATGAGTTTTCTGATTTTTCGACGGAAGACTGGATTCAATTCGCCAATATGCCCGGTATTCAGATTCAAAATCTCACCGATCCTATGATGGGTAGGGCGGCGTATCTTCTAGGTTTAAATTTCCGTCACCTGATGGAGTGGACTCATGGGGCTAATAAGACTCGCACTATTGACTATATTTTTACAAAAGTAATATCAATACTATCAACGGGCGGGTCGCTAATTTTTCCAGATGAATTTTTGCCATACTACAAACATTCTCCATTTAAGAAAATCTCGATTCTTTCTGAGAACAATGTCCTACAAACCCCTTGCAGGGCTCAAGATTTCATCCACGTACCCTTCTATCTATCGATGTCTCGCAACTGTTCACATGAATGGGTACGTCATCGCATGGGGGCGGTATCTCAAGTTAGTACCCGATACTGCGACGAATCTCAGGCGAACCTCATTGAGCATCCACTAATTACCCAATATCGAATGGGGGAACCGGATATTCACGAGAAGAACCAGATTCTAGGAAACTTCGAATACTACTCTGAATACGTAGACGCTCTAAGTTCCTTCATTCAATCGGGAGATCAAACGGTAAGCGCAACTCACGCGAGAAAACAGGCCAGAGGCGCTGCGCGAGGCTATCTAAATTCGAATTTGCAAACCGAAATGATTTATACTTGTAGTATCTCAAATTGGCAGCATATTCTAAACATGAGAATGACGGATCACGCTGACGCAGAAATCAGAATTCTATGTAACCATATTTTGAATGCTTTCCGTCAGTCTAAGTACCACAAATTCTTCGATACGTGGACAACTCGGCCCGCGCTAGACGGTATCGGTCTAGTAATAAATTCGGTAATTTAAGGACTATATATGGCATCAAGCCCCAAGAAAGCTATTCAACGACCCAAACGCCTATTTATAGACATTGAAACTAAGCCTATGATTGTCTATTGTTGGGGGCTGTACGAACAAAACATTTCTGAAGACATGATTGTGTCCGATTGGGATATTATGTCCTTCGCAGCAAAATGGGAGGGTAGCGATAAAGTTATCCAGTATGATCGACGCAACGACAAAAACGACAAGAAGCTAGTTCAAAAAATCTGGGACTTGCTTGACGAAGCTGATATTGTGTGCGGACAAAATAGTATTAAGTTCGACATCAAAAAAATCAACGCCCGCTTCTATTTTTGGGGGCTTAAACCGCCATCGGGATATAGACAAATCGATACGAAGTTGTTAGCGAAGAAGAATTTTGCCTTCACTTCCAACGGGCTCGCCTTCTTTAGCCGGATGAACCAGAAATATAAGAAGTTGACTCATTCAAAATATCCGGGCTTTTCTCTTTGGAAGAAATGTATCGAAGGCGATGAGGCGGCGTGGGATACCATGAAGGAATACAATATTCACGACGTTCTCGCCACCGAGGAGGTCTATCAACAGCTTCGCCCGTGGGGGACCGGCATCAACGACGGCGCGTATTTCGACGGTCAGGCCCTTTGTGCCTGCGGGGGGTTGACATGGAAGCGCAACGGGTATACATATACAAACGTCGGTCGCTACCAACGCTGGCGCTGTACGGAGTGCGGCACTGAGAAGCGCGGCGGCGAAAACGAGATTAAGGACACTAAGAAGGTTATCAGATAAATAAAAACTCTAACAGCATCTTTATTACTGTCTATGTAAAATAGAGTTTTGTTCGGATAATGGAAAAATGCCAACAGCAAAATAATATTATAATGCGAAAACGGGCCTCGTGCCCTCTTGCACTCAAGGGCATTTTGTAAATACTAAAATAAGAACTCTAACAGCAACTATATATTTTCTTTTGATGAAAAAAAACAATAGAGTTCTGGAGGAATATAAGATGAATGAATTTTTAACAGAGGTTTTGAAGACGGGGCGCACGGAAAATGGCGCTGTATCTTATTCGAGTAGCGGTCTAGGTAAATATGCTCACTGCGTAGATTATTTTGCGAAGTGTGGAACCTACCTACATCGCTCACAGGATGAAGTGGCCTCTTCTATGAGTGCTATTTTCGCTGACGACGAAGAGGTTGCGTTGCGCCTACTTTTTGGCACTAGGCTAATCACGCGCAAACAAAATAACGAGGGGGAATTCCAAACTGGTTTCGGACTCCGTAACGAATTTGCGCGTGGGTTTTATTGGCTATGCGAAAATCGTATTGACCTAGCTGTTCGCACCATGAAACATATCCACGAATTCGGGTGCTGGCGAGATTTCTTTAACGCTCCAATTATGAACGTAGTTCTGACTAATCCTGTTATTCAGGCCGAATTTTGTAGGGTAGTTAAAGATAATTGGGATTCTGATTTGTTGAAAAAATACGCACCCAACGCGAAAAGTTTTAATAAGTGCAAGACGGATCGTGCCAAACAACGAGCCCTATTGGTGGACCGAATTTGTCGTTATATGAATATAGGCCGTAAAGAGTATCGCCTGTGGAAATCTAGCGGTGCGGCTCATACGTGGCAAAAGCAAATGTCATTCAATCAATGGAATTCTATCGATCTACACAAGATTCCCGGTCGAGCGATGACATATTTGGTTAACCGAACTGGCAAAAAATCAAAACTAACTCCGTTTGAGCGTCACGGTCAAGCGACTAGGCTACTTAACTGGATTAAGAATTCTGATGCGATTAAATTTACTGGATTTATCTATGAACTAGCTAAACAAGCTAAAAAGTACAATGTTACTAACGTACAAAAAACCCTACTAGACAAACAATTTGAAACGGCCATTCAGCCCTTACAATCTTATAATTTGGGTCGGGTACTTCCCGTCCTAGATACATCAGGCAGTATGACGTGCGAAATTACCAAGGGGGTGTCCGCTCTCAATATATGTATGTCATTAGGAATTGCCTTTTCGTCTATCAATTCTGGTCATTTCAAAGACGTAGTTTGTATGTTTGATAATACCTGTGAATTTAAGACCCTACGCGGGACGTTTACCGATAAAATGTCTCAAATACCTATGGATGCGATGGGTGGGACCAACTTTCAGAGTGTCATTGATCTATTAGTACAAACCAGACAAAACGAAAATATCCCCCTAGACCAATACCCCGATACCCTTCTAGTCGTATCAGATATGCAATTCAATGCCTATGGAAAACAAACTAATTTGGAGGCATCGCGTCAAAAACTTGAATCGGTTGGTCTCGGACATATTAAATTGATTTGGTGGTTCGTTAACGGAAATAACTCAGATTTTCCATCGACTATGAATGAGCCGAATGTTTATATGCTAGGTGGCTTTGACCCCAATGTGTTAAAAACAGTTAATTCGCCATCTATGAATAAGACGAAAAAGGCTACACCCCTTGAGGGAATGATGAAGTTTATTAGTCAGCCAATTTTTGATTTACTACAATAAAAGGAGATATGATGAAACCCCTACGAAAAGTTCTCACCAAGAAAAATTTCAAAGAATATCTAACCAAGATGCCACCGAATAAGAGGGTAGGAGTAAAGGATTCAAGTGAATCTTGCCCCCTAGCTAATTTAATTAAATCCGAAGGTTATACCAGAGTGAGAGTCGGTGAAGATATGTTTAATGTTACTACTAGGGAAGGTAATGGCTTTTTACCTAAATGGGCACATAAATTTATTGATACCGTAGATAGCTTATGCTCCCCAAAATATGTTACAGCTAAAAAGGCCCTTAAAATTCTAGAAAATTAGCGCCGAATGGTAAAATACTTCTAATCGTGTAGTATAATGGTTAGTGCGCCCGCATCAGACGGTGGACGAGGTTCGATTCCTCGCCGTATTAGATACTAGAGTAACCGTCGAAAACGAAATCAGATACCGAGTACGTATTAAGTATCTGACGGCTTTTAATATAGAGTAGACGGCGCTAAAATTTTATTGGTAATACTAAGGAAATTTATGACATTGGAAATGTGTTTAATTTTGTGGCCCCTTCTAGGCTTGATTACTATGTTTATTCACGAATATTTCAGTACTCAACAGTATTATGTAAATTTTGCGCTGATTTGCTCCTATATGCTGATGGGGGGCGCAATTTTCTTTTTAACGATGATTATGTTTGTATTGGGCACTATTAATGGATTCTTTGGACAAGATCAGCGATAGGTGTCGTCATTGTGATCTTCCCCGAGAAGATCATCATGAATTTGAACCTAAACGCAAAGCCCCACCTGGATGTAAATGTAATCCCGCAGATTGGATTTATATTAGACCAATATGTGATAAATATGTTCACGACCTAGATTGGCCCGGACAGTGTAACAAATGCGAACATAATCTAGAATGTCACCTAGAATAGCTTTTCTTCTAAGTCCTTGAATTTATTGATATTTCTTACAAACCCCAACTTGATTCCTGAATCTACGGTGTGTTATTTTGATATATACACCTTCATAGAAAGAGAAACACCCAATTATGCCCGTCCCGTCGAAGCGTTTCGTCCTAACTGAAAATTTTATTGAAGAGTTCAAAAACCAACAGCCCGCATGGGGATTTAATGGCCTTGGATATGTAGTTTATAAACGATCGTATGCCGCTACTCTACCTGATGGGTCTACCGAGGAATG
>JACCDR010187116.1_pt1 | contig 10472 bp, 12 predicted proteins | sample 7446431 | NCBI WGS metagenome assembly JACCDR01 (sample SAMN15323443, study PRJNA562643) | freshwater metagenome | isolation source: river surface water | place: USA:Blue River Watershed | collected 2017-08-17 | reverse complement strand
TTTCCTAAAACCAGTTCCCAATAGAGGAGTTGGACTTTGACGAGTGTCAAAGGAGTTCTTTAAACCAAACAATCAGCAACATAATTTATCATGTCCGCACACGCAGAGTCAGTATTCAGTCGTCGTTTTTCTGGTGCCAAGCCACCAAGGGTATTATTCAGCCTCAAAGACCTTGGCAGAAATGCCCCGGTCCAACTGCAGAAACGTCCAACCGTTGTCTGCGTCATCAACTCTGGAAACCACGTAGATGGAGCGCAAAAGCTTTTTGCCGCTCTGTGCGAACGTGGTTCAATCGAGCATGTCGATCACAAAAGTGTCGAAGATGCACAAGAGTGGTGCTCCGAGACGGGACATGTCCCTGTTGTGGTCGTGCCTGTCATTGGCAAGGGGTTTCGCCCTTTGGCACTCACGCAGTTTTCTGCTGGGTTGTTCAAGGAGAAAGGAATCACCTTCTGTGATTGGGCGCTGTGCATTGGGTCCAGTGATGGAACCCGCTATGACCAGTGTGCTAATCAGATGGGGATCTGGTTCGGTAAAAGATGGGCCGCTCCAACAATCCATGGCGACAAGTCACAACTCCTTTTCCCTTGGGGAGTGGGTCCAAAGGGGGATTCTCTCATCGTGGCTTAAATGCTTTGGTGGAGGGTCTAAAGCCCAGCTGTTCTTGCAGCTGGGCTTTTGTATTGACAAACCTATAATCTGTCATACTATATACGTCATGCATATCGTTGCAAAAGCTATTCTAAGACGACATAAGTTTAAGTCAGGATCACCTGTCTCTACCTGCCATGGATTGGTTTGTGAGGAGTACTCAAGTTAGACAAGACAAGAGTAACAGTCTACACAAGCCAGCTCACTGCCAGCTGGCTTGTTTTGTACAAAAATAGTACACGTGTTAATGAAAAAAAATATCTCACAACTTCAAAAAAAATATCTAAAGCTTTTAGCTCAGTTTATTTCATTTAAAACAGTGTCTACGGACAAGTCATTTAAGGGTGACATTGTAAAAGCGGTATCTTGGCTCTCCGGTTTGTTTAAAGAAAATGGTTTTTCTGTTTCTTTATTAAAAGGCAAGAGAACCAATCCAGTTATCTGTGCCACATATGTCGTGGACAAAAAATACAAAACTGTATTGGTATACGGACACTATGATGTACAGCCTGCAAGCAAAAAAGATGGATGGAAGACAGATCCGTTTGTCTTAACAAAAAAGAAAGACAGGTATATTGCAAGAGGGGCAGTTGACAACAAGGGACAGATTCTTGCACATATGGTTTCAGTATTTGATGCAATACAAAACAATAGGCTACAACATAATGTTACTTTTCTAATTGAAGGGAACGAAGAATCCGGAAACCCAGACCTGCTTGATATATTGAAAAAGTATAAACAAAAACTTAATTCAGATTTTATATTGGTCTCTGATGGGGAAATGGTTGGTATGTATCCAACACTTGAAATATCTCTGAGAGGGGGAGGAAATATGAGGATTGAATATAAGACTGCTGATAATGACAGGCATTCAGGGCTTTTTGGTGGTGCTATACCAAACGCAGCGATTGAGCTTGCGACGATGATTTCAAAGCTAAAGACAAACAACATAGTAACCATTGACGGCTTCTATGACGGTGTTGCACCTGCAGATGTGGAGACAAAAAGACAACATGAGAAAATATCAAGATTACAACAGATACAAAAGTTGGCTGGTGTAAAAGAGTTAAAGACTGAAGCAGGTTTGTCTCCGTGTGAACAAATTGGACTCAGGCCTACACTCGAGGTGTCTGGATTCTTTTCTGGGTATGTCGGAGAGGGGTATAACAATATTGTTCCCGCAAGAGCGGAAGCGCGTATTAATGTACGAACAGTACATAGCCAAAGTACTGCAACGGTATTGCAGACACTAAAAGATTTTGTGATTCGAGAGAGTCCAAAATATGTTGATGTGGCAGTACACACTGCCATAGATGGTGATCCGGTATCTTTACATATGGACCATGAATATATTCATGAAGTCAAAAAGATACTCAAGAGTATACATAAAAAAGAAGTACTCCATAAGACGGATGGGGGAACCGTACCTGTGGTTGGCAAATTAGTATCTGTGTTTAAGAAAATACCTATTGCCTTGGTGTCGTTATGCAACGACGATTGTAACATGCACGGTGTAGATGAAAACTTTAGTAAACACCACATGACTAAAGCTCTTGAATTTACCCAAAAATATTGGAATAAATAGTCCTTGTGGCAGGATGGGGTTTTCCGTATAATTATGGGTATGGAAATAACAACAATTCTTTTAATAATAGTAGGTGTCCTCGTATTGTGGGTAATCTTTGCCTACAACAAACTTATTAGCCTTACAAACCACGGAAAGGAAGCAGCGTCCGATATAGAGATACAACTCAAGAGAAGATATGATCTAATCCCAAACATTGTTAACACAGTTAAGGGTTATGCAACTCACGAGTCAACAACACTTGAGAATGTGGTTGCTGCACGAAATACAGCTATGTCTGCGCAGGGAGCTGATAAAGCAAAAGCAGAAGGTGAGCTTGCGGGAATGCTTAAGTCTGTATTTGCTCTTGCTGAGAGTTATCCTGATTTAAAGGCAAATTCAAACTTTGTTGAACTACAAAGAGAACTGTCAGATACAGAAAACAAGATTCAAGCTGCACGGAGATTCTACAATGCAAATGCACGAGATCTCTCAATTGCAATTGAATCATTCCCTACAAATGTGATTGCAAAGACATTTGGATTTGGAAAGCTTGATTTGTTTGACCTTCCAGATACAGATGCTGCACAGCAGAATGTTGAGGTGAAGTTCTAACGCAAAAGCCGCTCAAGAGAGCGGCTTTTAGTTTATGAAGATGAATCTCAGGGCAATGGAGATGGCACACAAGAGTCCGTTCCACCAAATACAATGTTTGGAATACCGTTCATTGTCATGGTAGCCGTTGAAACCATGTATGATTGCAAACAGCGCAATCATGCCTGAGCCATAAATGACCATGTCATTAAGTGGTTTGTTGTTTTGAAGGACAGCAATCAGGTTGACGATTGTGCACCCAAGTGTGGACTGGATGAAATACCGTTTGTGGTACGAGTTGGTGAATGTGATTCCGAGAAACTTAATTGTGTTGTTTTCCATAGTGGGGTACAGGTTGTTCTGCCGACGAGTGTACCACTATGAATGTCTAAGTCAATTAATGTTTGGTGAAGTAAAACTTCTTGCTGTATATAATAGTTAAGCCCAATGTCACCAAGCTGGAGATCAGAGAAAGTCCTCCTAGTTTTTCGGAAATAACCTGCTGATCAGTCACCCCAGTCTGGTACATGATTGTCATACCTATAATGAGGACGATGAGACTTACAATATTGTTGTAAAAGAAAAAGAGTCCAATATTAACTGGCCATACACCAAATCGTTCTATAAGCTTTGGATAATCTATATTTGTAGGGCTTTTTGGGTTGTTTTCTTCTTGCATATATACAGTATATAATAGCTCTACATATATGGCGAACGCAAAAAACTTTTATACAGAAAAATCAAAAAATATTAGCAAGACCTGGTTTCTGATGGCTGGTTTTCTGGTGTTTGTAGGTTTTGTAGGATACGTCCTCAGTATTCAGTATAGAGATCCTGGTATCTTCTACGGTGCAATCTTCATAAGCTTCTTTATGAACATAATAGGGTATTGGTTTTCAGATAAAATCGCCCTCCGTATGGCAGGTGCAGAACCGATTGATCCCGTGAAGGATTTGGAGTTAAAAAGAATAGTAGAAAACATTGCAATCACAGCAGGGCTCCCAATGCCAAAGGTATACATTGTGCATGACTCTGCACCAAATGCTTTTGCAACAGGAAGAAACAAAAACCATGCAGCTATTGCAGTCACCTCAGGACTCCTCTCTATACTAGATAGGGCAGAGCTTGAGGGTGTGATTGCACATGAGATGGCACATATTGGAAACAGAGACACGCTCCTTGCAACTGTTGTAGTTATCCTTGTTGGACTTCTTTCTATTGCATCAGATATGTTCCTCCGATCATCACTCTTTGGTGGGAGAGACAATGACAACAAAGCAGGTGGTGTACTTGCGATTATTGGTGTTGTACTTCTTATCCTTTCACCAATTATCGGCACTGTTATTCAACTTGCAATCTCAAGACGAAGAGAGTTTTTGGCAGATGCAACTGCTGCATTGTTAACAAGATATCCAGAAGGTCTTGCCAATGCACTTAGAAAGATTGAAAATTATGCAGCGCACGGACAACCGCTTCAACATGCGTCTGATGCAACAGCACACATGTATTTTGCAAATCCATTTGGTCCATCAAAAATGCTTCATGGTATTCACAAGCTCTTTATGACACATCCACCAACAGAGGAAAGAATAAAGGCGTTACTTGGTGGAAGAAAAGAATAACATACGGAGAGATGGCAGAGCGGTTTAATGTACCACCTTGGAAAGGTGGCGTAGGGGAAACTCTACCGAGGGTTCGAATCCCTCTCTCTCCGCCAACACGAGTTAGCTCGATTGTCAATGGTAATCCTGGGACTAGAGGGCGTATATATTGTATGTTAGGATGTAAAAATGTCGCACAAATCTATTCAGGAGCTAAGGAGTATTGCCGAGAAAGCCGCATTAATTAGTTCAGACTTTCTGTCTCTTAATTTTAATGATTCGCATCTTGCTTACGAAAAAGCTGACAAATCTAAATATACCAACATAGATATTGAAAGCGAAAAAATAATTATGGAGTTGCTCCGAGCTGAGACTCCTGATTTCGATATTTTAAGCGAAGAAACAAAAACAGAAAAAAGGGGGAGTGGAGAATATACCTGGATAATCGACCCATTAGATGGGACTCACAACTATTATCACCATGTTCCGCTATACGCCAACCAAATCGCGTTGGTACACAAAGGAGAGGTTGTTCTTGGTGTAATTGCTTTGCCCGCTGAGAAATTAATTGTCTCCGCAATTAAAGGTGAAGGATTGTACATTGATGGTAAAAAGTTTGAGACTAAACCTTCGATAGAAAAAGGAACCATGCTGTTTTTTGAATCTAACTTCAACTCTATTGATATAGAAATACTTAAAAATTGCTCAGGAAAGTTTGATGACATTAGAGCACTGTACTCAGCTTGTGTGAGTATGGTGTATGTCGCGTTGGGAAGAGGAAATGTAGTCATTGATAAGTATGATAAACCTTGGGATTTGGCTGCTGGAAGTTTAATTGTCCAAGAATCAGGTGGTACTGTTACCAATTTTAAAGGATTACCTTTCGATGTTTTTAATCCAGAATGTGTTGCATCCAAAGGTGTTGATCATAATCAAATAATAAATTTGATACAATAGTTTATATGTCTGAACAATACATCTTTAACAGAAACGAACTACCGTATGGACCATCACCCATGGTTCATAAAACGATTCGTAGAATAAAGGCAGGGCAATTGACACAGTATACCCACGGCTATAACAACTCAGTGTTGGTTGATTTTTTATCAACAAAGTATGATCTACCCAAAGAACAAATCATTGTTGAACATGGGGCACAAAATATTCTTAAGCTAGTTTTTGATTGCCTGCCCGTCAATACTAGAGGAGTGTTAACAAGTACACATCATTACTCATTTTATGATAAATATACGGAACATAAAAAAATAAAGTTATATACTTTTCCACTCATAAAGACTGAAAAATCGTTTGTGTTTGATGTACATGAAATAAAGGAAAGATACAAAGAATATGAGCCAGGCTGTGTTTTGATTACAAGCCCAAACAACTGGACAGGGAACTCTATATCTTCGAGTGATTTTGAAGAACTTCTGGCTTCCTTTAATCCATGAACTTTAGTGATACTTGACCAAGCATATTTTGGGTTTACCAAAGATTTTGAAGATGAGGATTTAAAGATTGCAGATTTGGTAAAAAGATATCCAAATCTAATAATTATTAGAACCATGTCAAAACTATATGGTTTGGCGGGTATGAGGGTTGGTTTTGCTTTGTGTGGTTCAGTTGCTGTAAAAATAATAAACCATTTTGGACATGATCTAGGATTTAACAGAATTTCTGAAGTCGCTACCATAGCTGCAATTCAGGATAAAAAATACTATAAGAAAATATCAAAAAGAATAATTGATGATAGGGAGTATCTGATTAGTGAGTTAAATAAATTAGATGGTGTAAAAGTGTATTTGTCCGATTCAAATTTTGTGTTGATGGAGATTGATGAGTCATTGGCAAGTAGAATTTATGAAGTGTTATCTAAACAAAAGGTTGTACTTAGTAAATATATGGGCCAAGGGTTTTTTAGAATTACTGTTAGTACAAGAAGACATATAAAAGCCTTCTTGAAATGCATGAGGATGGCTTTTAATGTGTACCAACCACGGTTCTAACCCGACTCTCTCCGCCAACACGAGTTAGCTCGATTCTGATATAATAAACACATGTCAATATTCAACAGAGAGAAAGCTGAAAAGATACCTTTTAATCCAAAATGGAGCGGAGGCGCTCCATTGCCTCACTTGTTGCAGTCTGAATATCGTACGTTTCTTACGTATTACATAAACACTACTGATCCAAATTGGGACGGCACGTATGTGACTGTCAAAGACCCAGCCTCTTCAGAAAAAGATAACATTGCTGTCGTAGAATGGAAAAGATGCCGAGGGGCTATGCTTGGAGGTCTTAACGACGAAGCCATCAGCGGGCATCGTCTATATAAGAAAGGGTTGAGCAAGGGAGGTTACGACGCTTTCATTGTGAAGAACAGCAAATGGATTGAGGAATTGCGAAAAGGGAATAGTGTTCATTCGCAACACAAGGATGAGCTTTTCTCCAAGCTCAATCACTATATTTTGCTTTTCCATGACACAACATTTGAATGCCTTGCAGAATCATTTGAGATTGAAATATTGAATGATTCAATGCCTGAGGTTCTTAAAAAAGTTGTGGCTAAATTGAATTAATTTGCTTCCAAGGTGTGCTCGACTCTCGTCGACCCTTCGATGTTGAAATACCTGAAACGGACGTTACAGGGCTTAACCGACTTTGGTTCTAACCCGACTCTCTCTGCAGGTATAGAGGTAACTCGATTGCCTGGTGTACAAATTTGTTAACTATCAAAAATATGTGGTACTCTATATTTTAATGAATACAAAATATATATTTGGCATGACTGTGGTTGTTGGGATTCTCGGTTTTATTCTTACTTCGTCGGTGGCTTATGGTCAGACAATTTCTTGTGTTGATTTAAATGTTACCATTTCGCTTGGGTCTACTGATGCTCGGACAAAAGGTGAGGTATCAAAAGTTCAAAATTTCTTGTATGCACAAAAGTATCTGATGGTTACGTCAACAGGGTATTTTGGAGCAATGAGCCAATCGGCAGTTCGAAAGTTCCAAGGAAACAATGGTATTCCAGTAACAGGAACTGTGGGTCCACTTACTCGAGCGAAGATCAAGCAGATCTCATGTACCTCTGCGAGCCTACCGTCTTCGTCTGCAAATAAAACAATGCAAGTATCTAGTGGTGAATCTAAAGACTCGGCCGTTGGTACTCCATCTATTGATGCAATCAAAATTACAAGCATGACGCCAAACCAGGGGAAGGGGGGTGAGACAATCACAGTCTTCGGTTCAGGATTTACTCCTGATACGGTGGTAAATTATCGCAAGGCAACTTCGACTAATGGTGGTGGGCAGATTGGTGGAAAAAACATTACGTTTGTTAGTTCTAATGAATTGAGATTCTATCTCGATTCGAGACATGTAGCTAATTCACAGTCCGGCAATCAATTCTTCTACCTTTCAAATTCCAAGGGAGCGAGTAATTTTTTGAATTTCACATTTGCTGATGATTATGATGTAGCTGAAGCAAAGCAGGCAAGTATAAGAGCAAATGGATCCTTGAGTATTGGTGCTATAGGAGCAGACGTTGTAGAGGTCCAAGACTTCCTTGAACAAAAAGGTTTTCTTACAATTCCGCCTGGAGGGTCAAAGGGGACATATGATCAGAATACGAAAGACGCTGTGGCCAAGTATCAAGCTTCCAAGGGTATATATCCAGCTGACGGTATGGTCGGTCCTTCTACACGTGCCACGATGACCGAATCTTCAAAAAATTTTGCCACGGTCCCAACTTCAAGTAGACCCATGTCTGTCATCGCACCTGCAGGGATTACATACAAAAATACTGATTCAGCCTTCGTTAAATGGACGCCTTATGGAGGGGATTTTGATAAGTATTATATAATGCTTGGAAACAAAGTGGCTGGATTCTCGGTCAATTTGGTTCCCGATATCACAATTACAAAATATGTAACTGAATTTACGGTACCTCTCGCTGATGCATACAGGAGTATTATTACCAATAGAGGGAATTATTCAGTTGAGGAAATGCAGAATGCATATCGTATTGAGATCTATGCAGATAAGGGTGGATCGTTCTCAAGACCTGAACAGCGGGCTATAGGGGAGACGTTCGCTATCATGAATGCTTCACCTTCGATTTGATAATCAGATTTATACAAGCCCCTATGCAAGGATTATCAAAGCTTGGTTCTAACCCGACTCTCTCTGCAGAACACAGTTAGCTCCATTTGTATTTGCTTGTTGTGATAGTATTAAAAAAATGAAAAAAATTGCAGAAGGTCTACAATATAAGGTATACGAAAAAGGGCAGAATCGAGTCCTGAAGATTGAAACCACTCTGATTGAAAAGATAAGGACTCTTAAGTCGTGGGGTATTAATAATCCAATTTCTTTGATCTGTGGCATTTGGGATGCATATCGTGTTACTAATTATTCCATTAAGAAAATAAAATCATACAAAATTATTGATTGGTCACTTTTTGGTAATCCTACATTCTTCAAAAAAAGTTTAAAATATGAACAAGATAAGGTTGTACCTTTAGGCACATATTTCTCTGTACACAGCAGTATAGAAAATAAAGCCGCAATAGATTCTTTGGTAGAGAACATATTCTCTCTTTGGAAATATGGAATGTCAGATACGGTATATAATTTCACAGTAAATAATGGAATTGATTCCGCAGGAAAAGTTATATTGTTAGATTTAGGTGAACTCACTTTTGAAAAAAATATTGTTAAAAAACACATTGAAGACAAGAAATGGCTGACACAATGGTCGTTTAATAATATTCAAGATGAGAATTTAAAACAATTTGTAAGCAAGTGTTTTGAGGAGAATTTAACTTCGCAGAATTTAGATAGATATTGGGGTGTTATTGTGTAAATATTTTAATAAAAATATTTACACCCAACTCTCTTTGTTCCAAAACATCTGCTATACTACCTACATGAAACGAACATCTGTATGGTTTGAAATATATGTAAATGATATTACAAGAGCAACAACATTTTATGAAACTGTTTTAGATACAAAACTGGAGCCTTTGGGTAATCCAACTGATCAAACAATGAAAATGATGAGTTTTGGGAGTGGTGCTGAACAATATGGCTCAGGTGGTGCGCTTGTATGGATGGAGGGTGTTAAAGCGGGACCTGGTGGGACAATTGTATACTTTGGTTCAGAAGATTGTGCCATCGAGGAAGCAAGGGTTAACTCTGCTGGTGGACAGGTTGTTAAGCCCAAGATGAGTATAGGTGAGTATGGATTCATCTTAATTTGTCATGATACGGAAGGGAATACGTTCGGTATTCACTCTATGAAATAATATGCAAAAAATTACACCCAACCTATGGTTTAAAGGAAATGCAGAAGAGGCTGTTAATTTCTACCTCTCTGTGTTTCCAAACGGTAAGATAATTTCAACATCATACTATCCAACAGAAGGATTGCTGGACTTCCAGAAAGACTTTGCTGGAAAGTCACTTGCAATATATTTTGAATTGATGGGAAATGAATTTGTTGCAATTAATGCTGGCCCAGAGTTTACCTTTACTGAAGCCGTGTCTTTTAATATTGCATGTAAAGATCAATCTGAGATTGATTACTATTGGAACAAACTCACATCTGATGGTGGAGAAGAGAGTGTTTGCGGATGGTGCAAAGACAAGTATGGGTTAAGCTGGCAAGTTAATCCCGAAAATATGGAAGAGCTCATGACACGTCCTGGTGCATGGGAAAGAATGATTGGTATGAAGAAGATTGATATTGAGGCTTTGAAGGGTGAGTGATGTGTATGTAGTGTTATACTATATACATGACAAACGCAAAGATTTTTAAAACAATACTTTTTCTTGCAGGACTCACTATTGGTCTTGTAATTTACCAAACGACTCACAAACCTACTCCTGAGTCGTCGAAAAGTATGAACCACACAATGCATATGACTCACCAAACAGTTGAGGCAAGCGGCGTTGTCCCTACAGTAATTGCAGAGGCGTATAAGGACAAAAAAGATGGATATAATATACGGATAAAGACCACAAACTATACGTGGACTCCAGAGAGTGTAAATGGTGAC
>JACCDR010726393.1_pt1 | contig 10474 bp, 26 predicted proteins | sample 7446431 | NCBI WGS metagenome assembly JACCDR01 (sample SAMN15323443, study PRJNA562643) | freshwater metagenome | isolation source: river surface water | place: USA:Blue River Watershed | collected 2017-08-17 | reverse complement strand
CTAACGGCCAGTGGTGGGGCTTGCGTGGGCCGCGTATTAGGTCGTGGGTTCACCCCAAAGACGTACTAGTAGAGGAGATTGGCACCGCAAATCCAAGTCCTCAGAACTCCCCTTACGTCGTTGTAGCTAAGTATCAGGGGTTAAGTTGATGAATGACGCACCAGTAATCACAGAGTCTCTGAGAGAGGCACTAGAGGCGTTTTACGAGGCATATCGCAGATCAAGTCGCGTACAGGCTCACACGCCGGGGGTTGTGCGATCCCGCGCAGAGAGTGTTGCCAGTGAGCAGGATTTGATAGAGTGCATGGGGAAACTTGCTCAAGAGTGGGAATCTTATAATTCACCGATAGGCGGCGAATATGGCTGGGTTAGCACTGTCAATCTACTACTCAATGCAATCAATGCGAACTTAAACATGTCTATTCAGTACAGGGCAACTTTGCGCGACACGCCAGAATGGGAGGTAACTCTTGCTGAAACACACGAACATTCGCGGATGGTTTGGAAGCCATGCGGAAACGCAACCGCTTTTAATCTGCACGACGCTTTAGACCTAGCGTTCAAAGACGCAGGTAAAAAACCTAAGTGAGTGTAGTAAAATTAGGGTAGTTTATATCACAAGGATAAACTACCCTAATTTTACATATTGCAGTACGGCACGCCTATCAACCCTTTCTCAGTGCCCTCTCTCTTGATTTTAACCTTTCAACGACCTCCTGTCTAGTTTCTAATAGTGCCGCATCCTCTAGTCTTTTGATCTCATCTGAGTCTGGATGCTTTTCATAAGGCCAGAATTTAAGGTCTTTGCAACGGTGGTCTTTGTGTAGGATGTACCACTCCTCTTTTGTTACTACCATGCCTTTTACTCCTGCACGTACTCTTTGTAGTACTCCTCAAAATCATCGGTGCTAAGTGCATCCGCCCAGTATTGAAGAGCGTTCATCTTATTGCGTAATTCCGCTACCTCTACTAGAACAGCATGCTTAGTTACTAGTCGTGCGCTTGTCTTAGAGAGCGGGTTAACATCCTCACTATCCCCGCACAATACATACCAGATACTACATGAGTTCTCCGCGTCGAGTAGGATTACATCCGAGAATGGGTGCTTGTATCTTTTCATACTTCTAGTTCCTCATCACCACCCGTCACTGCAACGATACCGCCCATTAGTTTCTCTCTTAGGCACTGCTCTGCAAAGGTCGCTAGTCCTAAGCAGTTCGTCTTAGAGCCTACTGATCGCACGTCAAGCAGGTCAGTGTCGTTCATTAGGTCATACATACCTAGTGATACTACCCCATACACGCCTTCCACACGCACTGATTCAAGAATCTCGACAATCCTCTCGATTGCATCGGTAAGCACATCATCTGGACTCCAATACGTGTCAAGCTCATCAGAATCACCCGATACACCCTCTTGCTCTACTTCTTCATTCATAATTACCTCTCACTAAGCGGCTTATGGCCGTACCCTCCATACTTGTCAATGAACCCGGTGTAGACATACGCCGACAGGTGTGACGTTCTGTAGATAGCAACTGGGTTACACTCAGGGAACTCGCTAATATCCTTTTGCACTTTACGACGCACCGCTTTATTCAGTTTTGCTCTTAACCCTGCTTTTCGCTTCCTCCAACCTCTATTCGGCCTACTCATGTGCTAACCTCGCCTTCTCTTTTATCAGTAGCTCCACTTCTGTAGAGAAGCACCCCATGTCCTCTAGTTTCTTCATGGGGAAGGGATTACCGCACCTCTCTGCGTCAAATACCTTGTCATAGACAATAGGATCAGTGCCGTAGGTTATCCTCGCAAGGTTGACTGCCTTGTCACGGGATAGGACACCACCAATGACCTGATTACCAGAAACGGGAGCATAGATACACCACACTCCCTCCTCTACCTGCGTGACTACGGGACGATGATCCCGCAGTGCCTTAGACTGTGCAGTCAGTGCGTTCCATGGTTTAGGGATATTGCTCATTAGCTGAATTTCCTAGAGAGTACAGTATTGAGTGATTTGTAGTATCCGAGAGTATTGCGAAGAGAAGTCAAAGTAGACCATTCCTCTTCGCAATCTTTATACTCTTGAGTTTGCGAAATCTTGACTGGCAGGTTGAATCCGATCCTTGATAGATTAGCGCAGTTCCTCTTGTATTTACGCTCCGAGTGCTTTACCGCACGGATCAGCCCTTTAGGGACATTGCTCATACTGCCGCCTCTACGCGAGGGTCAATATGTCCTACTGGCTTAACGTCAGCAAAATAGCTCCACACTTCAGTAGAGTACCTAGGAGATTTAGTCCATACTCCACCTCCGTGATTATCTACAGATGTTACTATGCGAGACAACTTGTAACCCTCAACCTGAACCTTGTCGCCAACTTTCATAATTGTTCCTCCCTTGTGGCTTCACACGCTTTCAGGTAAGCTAGGCACAGGGCAACGTGCGGGGAGTCTTTAGAAACACAGTCAATATCAGGGAATATTCCTACACCTCGCGACTCAGGCCACTGCGGGTGAGTGACTGTAGCTTCGTAATGCATTGTGCCGTCGTTCAAGTACCTATTCTCAAATAGCCACTCCCACCCGCGCCGCTCTATCTCTATGCGTACAAGGTCTGCGGATTGGGCACAAGTGGAGTAACGGGGTACGGGCAATATGTCCCCGTCTGGGTGCGTACCTACTACATCGAAAAAACCCTGAAAATGATGTACTGCCTCATCTTCGGAAATATCCGTCCACCCCAACTCCACAGCGACCTTCTTATCAACCTCTCGAAATTCTTCCTTTGTCACAGTCCTGCCTCCTTCTCTTGCATATCTAGGATAGCATCTAAGCAACCCTTTGCACAGGCCACTGCGATTGCCATGTCAATGTGACTCTCACGACCCCTATGTGCATCTAACAGGTTGTCAACGAGTTGGTTAAACTTGTCTAAGTCTACCTCTATAGTAGGTGCCTTGACAACAAGAGGCTTGCCAATCTTCTCCTCTAGTCGCTTTACCGTGTCACGGCGTACACACTGCCCATTCTTCCATCCGTAGTACGACTGGGTGTTAAGGTTCAATGCGCTACAGGCATTGACGATAGATACCCCCTCGCTCTTTGCCCATGACTCAATGAAGTCAACTACTAACTTGCCGTCGATATACCCGTTCTTCACACTGCCTCCATGATCTTAGCGCATAGCACTTCCCACCCACGCATACTAAATTCTACGGCGCAGTCCCATTCCGTATCACAAGGAGATAAGATAATCTCATCTAAGACTGCCTTGACTCTACCCCTTGCTTCTTGACGCTCTATAGCGGCTTCGACGATTGCCTTGCAGTCACCGCACCAGTAGGTTCCTTTTGTGTAACAACCACAAGGGTACTCAGGATCAGTGCTGTAGTACCGTACAAGCAACTCTTGGTCGCCAATAAGACGCTGTGCATTATTCATACTTCCTCCTGACTTGCCTCTATACCGAAGTGATTGAGCAGTGCAACCTTTGCTTCATCAAGCGTCTTATACGTTTGCAGTGGGTATTCGCCTTCTCTGTCCCACATATCGTAGTTCAGTTCATATCCTACTGGCTTGTACGAAATCCACCCTATCAGCACCCCCGCAATGGTTAGGTCTAGGCACCCGTAAGAGTCCTCTTGCCACTCAAACTTAGCACTGCCTTTGAACTTCATCTCTTACTATCCTTCTTGGTTACTGCGAGAGACTTCAACCGCCCCACAGAACAAGCCTCCCAATGCAGTATTGACTGCCTGATTACTCATCACTGAACTCCTCTCGCGCACAGATGCCTAACCGGGCAAGAACCGCTTCCTTTGCGTCGTATTGCGTATCAACTAAACCCATGATCGGGGGTACTGCGCCAGACGTTGACACGGCCAAGGCATTGACGTGCCACTGCCACTTACCTGAAGATTCTACAAGATCGACCCCACCAATCCCCAAATCTCCAAAAAACAAAACGCCACTCAATTCACCTACATGCCACTCAAATTCAGCACTGCCTGTGAACTTCATCAACTACCTCCTTGCGTACGTATCTGTCAAAGCCCCATATGGAGAAGGGGTATCTACTCCGCTATCTTTGCACAGTATCTTCTCTACGCACTCACGCAGTTCCTTGATCGCTTGCTCCTCAGTGTCGCATACACGCACACATAACTGGCGACAATCACCACCCACGCGACTAGGGTTATTCATGTAGACATACCACTGCATAACAGATTTCCCCTCGATTCGCTTAGAGTAGTTCGTAATCATAAACTCAGTATCAGGCATCAAAGGCCATGACTCTTTACCATCCCAAGAAAACACATACGTTGTCATTACTAATTCCTCCTTGCCTACTCGTTAGTATCACGGTTCTTCTTGCTAAGATAAGCCCTCAATGGCTCTCCTACTAACGATCTTGACAAGTGCCTGATCCCTACGATAGACAGGCCATAAAACACAAAGTTAGTAACTTCCCAAGACTTGTAAACCTGCGCTGGAGAAAACCATGCTATCAAAAAGAGTAACACTCCAAGCGCAAGATCGCCTAATGCCACTGCAAATGAGTTAGTCATTACCAATTCCTCCTTGACCACTCAGGCACAGTCGGTATGCAGTAGGCATGAATTGCCGTCTCAGGAAACACTTGATAAGGAGTTCGGCCAGAGATCACCCACTGCGACTTAGACTTACTCCAATGTACTGATAACCACCGTTCCCCGTATTGACTAAAGACAAACACACAAGTACCATCTTTAGGCATGTTCTCTAAGTCCTTGCGCCACTGCATTGCGCTAGTGTCAATATCCAATAAAGAACCATTCTGTATCAAAATGCTGTCACTCATCTTACTATGACGACTACACTCTGCAAGTAACGCTTGCACTAGATTTACCAAGTCCTCAAGAGACCTACAGTACGGCCATTGACCTGCACGAACGTACCCTAGAACCTCGTAAGCAAACGTACGTTTATCAATTTGCAACTCAGTAAAGACTATCTCGTTACTCACACGGAAGTCCATGTAGTACCCATCATGCTTATCTTGCAGAACGGTGCCTGTGTAAGCAACCCCACGTACTTCAAACTCAACTTCATCTCCAACCTCTAACTTCATACTAACCTCCTTACTTAACACCCTGCATCAACTGTGCAAGCATAGTGGCCTTAACCGCCGCAAAGCAGTAGTTGTTAACCTCTAACGCATTGCAGACTTGGTTCGACAACTCCTTCATTTGCTCCCACTGCTCAGGATCAATGCGTGGGCCATTGTATGTAGCTTCGTGTTGCTTGTTCTTGTGCAACCCCTTGGCGTACCACTCTGCCTTGTACTGCGCGTACTCTTCCTGCCAACCATCATGAATCAAGCCAACCTCAGTCAAGATCAACTCTACATACTTATCCTTGAGTAAGCGGTTGTGAGCAAGAGGTGATTGCATAGAAGAGCGCAACGCAACTTTTGTAACTCCATACTTCTCTGCTATCTTAACCATTGACAACTTATTCGCCGTCATGTGGGCCAAAAGCATACCAGTCAAATTCTCACGACTGTAATCAATATTCATCTTCAAACCTCCACTCCTAGTCTATCATATCTGCCAAGGTATAGTCAATAGACAAGGCAAGTATATTGTTAGAAATCAGCATGCTGAAATCAAACACTCCTACTTCAGTGCGTTGTCGTCATACGTGTTAAGGTAGACATTGAGTAAAGTTGGGAATGTTTCTCCTGTAGAGAATTTACGACCATGCTTGCCTAGCTCCGATACAGAGTGCGCTTTAGGCAGGAGTACCTTGCGTTGCATATACTCCCATTCTTGACACTGCACCGTATGATGTTCATATACGCCCCACTTAGGCCAGTGGTTTCCAAAGTCAACCCTGTCCTCATCCTCATACATTCGCCATGGCCTAAACTTCGTAATATTTCTCTTCATGCAGTGCGAAAGGATACTCAGCATTGATTCAGCACTCATACCGCCTTTGCGGTGTTTGAGCATGAAGTACAAGTAGAACTCAGCACACAATGTCAACTTATACAAGTCTAACGGCGACCTTTCTTTGAAACCCAACTCACGCTTGTTCTGGATCAGACTCACTCCCCACAAGACACGACCACATGAAGGCTTATACACATACACAATCGTATGCCACCTAAACTCATCACTATGCTCCGCAATCCTAATCCTAACCTTGCGCCCCTTAGTATTGAACTCAGGCGAGACAAGCACACTGAAGAGTATTTGGTCACTGCCGTCAATGAACCCTGCTCCATAATCATGACAGTGCAAGTGCATCATTGCTTCACCCCTGCCAGCAATCTACTGCACACTTCATCACCTTTAGAGGCGCATTTACGACAAGCCTCCATATTCCCGTACACGCACTCTTGCCTCCATTGCCCAACCTGCTTGCTTCTTTTGGCACTGTCAACGATGTACCACAATGGGAATACCGTACAGGCCACAATAATCAAGACCAATGTTGCAATCTCAGGGACTCCATAAACCTTTGTGTCAATATAAGGACGATTCATCACTACCTCCACTTCTAGTCTACCATACCACCCTTGATATAACCACTACTAGCACCATTAATTGAATAATCAGCATTATGACGAATAAGACGAATAACATGCAAAATACTTATAACCTGTACTGCAACTCACTCTAGCCAGTGCTTCTAAGACTAGACTACCATCGACCTGCACCGGTCACTCCTGCTCTACTCCTGCTACCCTGACTAGCACCTACTATAGACGTGCTTCATAACGCACTAGGCATAAGCACTAAGCACTGGATTACCTTACTAGGACACACCTTCCACTAGATACTCGCCGACTAGACTACCACTCTCTTCTACTATCATGGAGGTATGTCTCTATACTACTACCAATGTCCCGATGGGTATATCTATCTATAGAACACACTATTCTAAAATACTGAAATCTATCAAGGACTACTAAAAACATACATTTACTACCGGTAACTCACGCTCCCTCCTCGCCCTTAGCATCCCTCCCCATCGTTTAAGGGACAGGGTATCGAAGCTAGCCGAAAGGTACCTGACGACATGATAGGACTGTACTAACCAACGTCCGATAACATCTATTATGTTTAGTGGAAGGGTATCAGGGCAGTGGAGCCAGCGTACCTACCTGCGTTTCACAAAGGTTAGGCGCAGGAAATGCCGGGCTACAGTAAGGTACACCGCCGTTTCACGAAGGTTATGGTCAATATACGACATTTGTTTCGTGTATTGTGATTCGTGTATTTATTGTCGTGAGTTAGAGAGGTAGTGGTGGGGGACATACCAAACGGCATCTTAATGACATACCAAAGCATTATTTACTCAATGTCCGTACTCCTCTCTCCCTCTCTCCCTGTCTGTCTGATGGTCTATAGATACGTCCATAGGCGGGAGGAGATAGGCAGGGTATTGGAACGTGTCTCTGTGTCGATCAGCTACTCTATGGGGCGAAGTGTGGGGCGAGTGTCGTATGTGTCTATGCGCTCACTGTACTCTCTGCCTTGCTTGTCTCTCGCCGTTACCGTGCCAGACTGAGGAATCGTACCAGTCTCATCAGCTATGAATCGTTTCAGGTATGCGCTTGTTCGTGCAGCACGTTTGCTTATTCTCTGTGATTGTCTCACTTGTGATTGTTCGATATGAGATAGTTCCAATTGTGAATGTTTCATGACGTGATTCTACCATGCGTTTTGGTTATCATTTGGGGCGCAACGATTCCTAAACGTGATTGATTATTTGCACATATTCCATAGAAATACCTTGTCAATTGGTTGTCAATGATGTACTATAGGATCATGCTAAACTACACTATAAAATCGCTAGGGGGCTTCGCTTGCCCCGCTCGTTTTAACGGTGCGTCATGCTCCAACACGTTTAAAGACGTTGACGACATTAACGCGCACATGGAAGCGAAAGGTTACACAATCACAAGTGAATACCATCGTCCGTGTGATGATACCTGCGTCGTGGTCTGTGTCTCTCCTCGCGGGATTAATGTTAGTTATGTTATCCCTGAATGGTCGCAGGTTATCCGCGCTTATGTTGCTTTCGTAGGTTTTGAGTCTGGTTTATGCCGCCATAAGTCGGACGATAAGGGAGAATACACTACCCTGACTGACGCGGGTTTAGATGCTGGCTTATATCCTTCCTTGTCTCATATCGCGGATGTGTTAACACTTCGCGGTATACCTTCTCGTGTGTCTTTCGTGTGCCCTAACTATGGGGAGATCACTTTCCCTTTCGGTCAATTCTGCGTCAATTTGTGAGTGTGTCCCCGAATAGGGGAGAGAGGATAGAAAAGAATGAATAAAACAGCATTGTTTGCCGCCATACCGGTATTCACCCGTGACGATACCGGATGCTATGCGGATTGTAGCCGAGGTCACTATATCGGGTGCGTTGTTATTGATCTTGCATGTGATAACGGATTCCTGCCAGACGGTGATAACCTTCGCGATATGTTCGACAGCTACTACGAGGAGATGGTCATAGAGACATGGTGTACCGAGTGGGAAGCATGGTTAACCGATAGAGAGGATTATTGCGAACTTTGGGACATGGCAGAAAACTTCCTTAATACCCTGTGTGATTCTGACGTGTATTTCGGCTCGTCAGAGGCAGGAGATTGGGGATTGTGGGAAGTAGAGACTGAGGAAGATGAGGATACCGACAATGAATAGGCTTGACACATTCACACGCGCATATATTGCTTGCGCGTTATGGTGTGGTGTATTGGATCATTCGTCTGATAATGAGTCAGACCCTAACAATTACAATCTCACACAATCCGACATATCAGATACTACCCTTCATGTCATGCGTGAGGATTGTACGCGATTCTTTGCAGAGATAGAGGTACTCCTCCCCTATGGCGCGGAGGAACAATCGGGACATGACTTTTGGTTAACCAGAAACGGCCACGGGGCGGGGTTTTGGGATCGCGACGCGGATACATACGGTAGTGAGGAGATACGCGACAATCTAAACGTATTGGCACGCAACTTCCGTACCATTGCAGAGGATGGTATGCCGCCTAAACGATGGGGAGAATTTGAGCTGTATATCGGCGACGATGGCAAGGTTTATCACGTTTAAGGAAGGAAGGTGCAAACAATGAACAATTCACTATGGTCTGAAACTCTCGGAGCGTATACGGTACATATCGAACCAGACTTTGATCCAGAGAATCCCTATACCGCAATGGATCAAGCATCAGAGATTAAAGAACCATGCCGCCACAATGGAGAATCTGATCTATACCTTAACGGTTACGAGTATGCAGAATATCTGAACAAAAACGGATATATCGCGGATTCTCTTTACCTTCGCGACGGTGCGTACACTATGGCTATATCACACGCACGGATAAAAGAGGAATGGGGAAAGAAGGGTTGTAAGACAATCAATCAGCACATGATAGCGAAAGCCCGAAAGTGTCTTAAAGCGGAAATAGAAACATACCGACAATGGGCGGAGGGAGAAGTATACGGGATCATTATCACGGCAAATCATCCCGACACTGAGGAAGAAACGATAATAGACTCATGCTATGGGTTTTACGGTTGGGAAGATACGAAACAAGAAGCATTAGACATGCTGAAGCATGCTGGTAAGTAACACAGAAGGAACAAGGTACAAACTATGAAACTGCACGAACTAAACGACGCACAGCGCGCAACAATCGAATCATGGGCGAAGGGAACAATTTCCCGTTGTCTCACATGCCAGACGGCATTGATCGATGATCTAATGTCTACATGCGAAGGAACACGCGATATAACACGGGCTTTCAATTGGGATAATGTCACGAATCTTTATCCTGTCATACCAGACAAGAATGATATACGCGATGAATGGGATATAGAACAATGTCACGATTTTTTAGCGACATGGGGACGTACTAATGGTATGCCAAAACTCACAGAGGAGAATACAGATACATACGAGGAGGAACTGGCCGACTATACCGCCAGTGTCGCGGAGGAACTAGCCGACGATAACGAAGCGCAGGAGATTCTAGGATGGTGGTTAGTGTCTGACAATTGGGTGGCGGAAAAACTGGCCGAAATAGGAGAGCCAATATTAGATAATGACTATGGGTATTGGTGGGGACGTACCACGTCTGGCCAATCTATCATTGGCGATAATGTATTCCAGAATCTCTACCTGCATGCGTGGGGTGCGCCAAAACCGGAGGAGTGTACACAATGAAGCAATTGCCATTATGGGATTTTTGCTATAAATTCCGTTGCGCGGATAACGTTGTACGTTATGGGGTAATAGTGTTACCAAGTAAGAACGCTGATGCCTGTAATAAGGAAGGACTAAAGCGATTAAGAGATAGAAACTCTTTTGTTTATGATAATCTGATAGACACTAAGGTACTACCGCATAGAGAGCATTGTTCCCACGTGCCACCATTGGAGGGATTCTAAAAATGAAAACTCTAAT
>JACCDR010750025.1_pt1 | contig 10478 bp, 6 predicted proteins | sample 7446431 | NCBI WGS metagenome assembly JACCDR01 (sample SAMN15323443, study PRJNA562643) | freshwater metagenome | isolation source: river surface water | place: USA:Blue River Watershed | collected 2017-08-17 | reverse complement strand
CTACGCGCTGGCGCTGCGCGAGGCCGATGCGCGGCGCCTGGGCGTGACGACCATCTCGGACCTAGCCCGCCTGCCGCCCGCCGAGCAGGCCGCGTTGCGCGTGGGCCTGTCGCACGAGTTCCTGGTGCGGGCCGACGGCTGGCCGGCGCTGGCCCGCGCCTACGGCCTGGCGCTGAAGCCCGGTGCCGGGCTCGACCATGGCCTGGCCTTCAAGGCCCTGGCCGGCGGGCAGGTGGACCTGATCGACGTCTACAGCACCGACGCGCAGATCGGCCGCCTCGGCCTGCGCGTGCTGCAGGACGACCGCGGCTTCTTCCCGCGCTACGACGCCGTGCTGCTGATGCGCGACTCGCTGCCCGAGCCGGCGCAGCGCGCGCTGGCGGCGCTGCAGGGGCGGCTTTCCGAGGCGACGATGATCGCGCTCAACGCCGAGGCCGAGGTCGACGGCCGGCCCTTCGCCGACATCGCGCGCGACTTCCTGGCCCGCCCGGTCGGCGCCGCGGCAGCGCCGCCCCCGGCCGCCACCCGCGCGGGCTTCATCGACCGGCTGTTCGCGCCCGACCTGGGCCGCCTGCTGGCGCAGCACCTGGCGCTGGTCTTCGGCTCGCTGGCGCTGGCCGTGGCCGTGGGCGTGCCGCTGGGCGTGTGGGCGCAGGCCCGGCCACGCGCGGGCGCCGTGCTGCGCAGCGCCGTGGGCCTGCTGCAGACCGTGCCCTCGCTGGCGCTGCTGGCCGTGCTGGTGGCGGCACTGGGCCGCATCGGCTTCGTGCCGGCGCTCGTGGCGCTGTTCGCCTATGCGCTGCTGCCGATCGTGGCCAACACCATCGCCGGCCTGGCCGCGGTGCCTGGCGGGCTGGTGCAGGCGGCGCAGGCGCTGGGCCTGCAGCGGCGCGACATCCTGCGCCACGTGACGCTGCCGCTGGCGCTGCCGGTGCTGCTGGCCGGCGTCACGACCGCGGCCGTCATCAATGTCGGCACCGCCACGGTGGCCGCCTTCGTGGGCGCCGGCGGGCTGGGCGAACGCATCGTCTCGGGCCTGGCCGTCAACGACGCGGCGCAGATGCTCGCCGGCGCCGTGCCGGCGGCGCTGCTGGCGGTGCTGGTGCAACTGGGCTTCGGGCTGCTGGAGCGGCGCGCGCGGCTGCCGCGCTGAGGCCCTGCTGGGCAAAGGCCTTTCGGTCCGGGCGGTCGGTCGGATGCACGCGGTCTTCCTCGGTGCATCACCAAGACGCGCAGTTCTCACCGAGCTCGCTCGCGAACCAAAGCTAAAGCCTCAGAAATGAGCGCCGAAAACCCGCTGAGTCTGGGCGCTGCGGCTGCATAGGCCCACGTAGCCTGAGCGGCGCGTGCGGAAAGGCTCCAAGCAGCCCGACCGCGCCCGGCGCGCACGAGCGCGGCCGCTTGAGTGATCCCAACCACCAGGAGTTGTCATGTCGATGAGTTCCCTCTCGCTCGCCCAGAAGCTGGGCGGCGCGTTCACGCTGGCCGTGGGTGCCTTGGTGGCGGTGAGCTGCCTGTCGCTCGTGGTGATCCGTGGCCAGGCCCAGGAACTGGCCGACATGGCGCGCGAAGACATGCCGATGGCCGTGATCGCCGCGCGCATCGACGGCAACCTGATGGACCAGGACATCGAGTACCAGCGGATGCTGCGCGCCGGCTGGGCGCAGCGCGCTGGCTCCGCACAGGCGGCCCAGTGGCTGCAGGACGGTGCGCGCCAGTTCGCCGAACTGACGCAGGCCAGCGAAGCCGACTTCAAGGCGATCAACGCGCTCAAGGACCAGGCCGCAGACGACCCCGATGCCGAGGTGGTGGCGCTGTACCGCTCCCTGGGCGAGCAGGTGGCGGCCATCGACGAGATGCAGTCGCGCTACGAGGCCGACGTCGGCAAGGTGATCGCGGCGCTGCAGGGCGGCCGGCTCGACGAGGCCATGGAGCTGAACAACGCGGTGCGGGAATCGCGCAAGAAGGCTGAAGAAGGCATCGGTGCCTTCATCAAGCGTGTCAACGAGGTCACGACGAACAACGCCGCGGCCGCCGAAGCCGAGGCCCGCCAGGACCAGTTGGTGATCCTGGTCTCGGCCGTGCTGGCCACGCTGATCGCCGGCGGTCTGGCGTTCGTCATCCTGCGCAGCACCCTGAGCCGCCTGAAGACCGCCACCGAGGCCGTGGGCCGCGTGGCCGAAGGCGACCTCACCGGCCGCATCGTCGCCGACGGCTCCGACGAGGTGGGCCGTCTGCTCGCCGGCCTGGAGCGCATGCAGGGCCAGCTCGTGCAGGTGGTGGGCAGCGTGCGTGGCAACGCCGAGAGCGTGGCCACCGCCAGCTCGCAGATCGCCCAGGGCAACGCCGACCTGAGCCAGCGCACCGAAGAGCAGGCCAGCTCGCTGCAGCAGACCGCCGCGTCGATGGAGCAGCTCGGCACCACGGTGCAGCAGAACGCCGACAACGCCCGCCAGGCCAACCAGCTGGCCGCCGGCGCCAGCACCGTGGCGAAGCAGGGCGGTGCCGTGGTGGGCCAGGTGGTGGAGACGATGCGCGGCATCGAGGACAGCAGCCGGCGCATCGCCGAGATCATCGGCACCATCGACGGCATCGCGTTCCAGACCAACATCCTGGCGCTCAACGCTGCCGTCGAAGCCGCGCGGGCCGGCGAGCAGGGCCGCGGCTTTGCCGTCGTGGCCGGCGAGGTGCGCGTGCTGGCGCAACGCAGCGCCGAGGCGGCCCGCGAGATCAAGACGCTCATCGACACCAGCGTGCAGCGCGTGGACCAGGGCACGCAGCTCGTGGCCCAGGCCGGCGAACGCATGCAGGACATCGTGGCCGCGGTGCAGCGCGTGTCGGACGTGGTGGCCGAGATCACCAGCGCCAGCACCGAGCAGGCGCAAGGCGTGGCCCAGGTCGGCCAGGCCGTCAGCCAGATGGACCAGGTGACGCAGCAGAACGCGGCGCTGGTGGAAGAAGGCGCAGCGGCTGCCGACAGCCTGCGCCAGCAGGCGCAGCAGCTCGTGGCGGCGGTGTCCACGTTCCGACTCAAGGCGGCCTGAGCGGCACCGGCCGTTTCGCGCCCTGGCAGACCAACCCATCCCACGAGGCCGCATGCGCATCGAACACCTGTCCGTCAAACGTGCGCTCGGCTGGGCGTTCGCCGTCGCGCTGGCGGCCATCGCCGGCGTGCTGGCGCTGCAGCAGTGGGCGCGCCAGGCCCAGGCCGCCGAGATGCTGCTGCTGGGCCTGCGCGGCGAGCTCCACGCCATCAGCGCGCTGGAGTGGGAGGCCGTGGCCGAACGCGAGGTCGAAGAGAAGATCGAGGAGGAGATCGTCGAGCACAAGGCGGTGGTGGCGCGGCTGTCGGCTCAGCTGGTGGCCAACCCCGGCGCCGCCGACGTGACCGCGCTGCTGGCGATGTTCGACCAGTACCTGGCACTGGCCCACCGCCAGTTCGGGCACATCCGTCGCGACGAGCTGGAGGCCGCCTTCGCGCTGGACAAGGCCGAGGTCGACCCGATGTTCGAGCGGCTGCACGACGAACTCGACGCGCAGGCCGAGGCCAACCGCGTGCTGGCCGACCAGGTGGCGCGGGCGGCCAGCGCCGGCATCGTGCTGTCGCTGCTCGGCGCGGCGCTGGCCATCGGCCTCGTGTTCGCGCGCTTCTCGCAGGCCCAGGTGCGACAGACCTCCGAACTCAAGGGCGCGCTCGACGACCTGCAGCGCGCCCAGGACCAGCTGGTGCAGAGCGAGAAGCTGGCTGCGCTGGGGCAGCTCATTGCCGGCGTCGCGCACGAGATCAACACGCCGCTGGGCGCCATCCGCGCCGCGGCCGGCAACCATGCCCACGCGCTGAGCGCCGTGCTGCAGGCCCTGCCGAAGCTGCCCGAGCAGCTGGAGCCCGAGGAACGGCAGCGCTTCTTTGCGCTCGTCGACAGCGGCGTGCAGGCCCCGGCGCTGGACACGGGCGAGCGCCGCGCGCTGCGCCGCACGCTCACCGAGAGGCTGCAGGCCGAGGGGGTGGACTCGCCCCGCGCCGCCGCCGACGTGCTGATCGACATCGGCGCCCATGCCCAGCTCGACGCCGCGCTGCCGCTGATGCTGCAGGGCCCGCGCCGGCCGCTGCTGGATCTGGCCTACGACATGTCGCGGCTGCAGGGCAACAACCGCACCATCCTCGAGGCCGTGGAGCGCGCCGCCAAGGTGGTGTTCGCGCTGAAGAGCTACGTGCGCGTGGACGATGGCGCGGTGGCGCAGCCGGTGGTGCTGTCGCAATCGCTGCAGACGGTGCTGGACCTCTATGCCAGCCAGCTGCGCCAGGGCATCGAGCTGCACTGCGACTTCGCCGACGTGCCGGTGGTGCAGGGCCACCCTGACGAACTCATCCAGGTGTGGACCAACCTCGTGCACAACGCGGTGCAGGCCATGGGCGGCCGTGGCCGGCTGACGCTGCGCACCGGCCGCGGCGCCGATGGTGCCGCCGTGGTGGAGGTGGTCGACTCCGGCCCCGGCATCCCGGCCGATGTGCTGCCGCGCATCTTCGACGCGTTCTTCACGACCAAGCCGCGGGGCGAGGGCAGCGGCCTGGGCCTGCACATCTGCCGCAAGATCGTGCAGCGCCATGGCGGCACGCTGCTGGCCCAGTCCCGGCCCGGCCAGACCGTGTTCAGCGTCACGCTGCCGGCCCTGACCCAGGCGCCCGCGCCCGTGGCGAACACCGCGTCGGCTTCAGTTGCCGCACCCCGCGCCGAAGAGGCCCTGTCATGAGCAGCAACTCCGCCATCCTGTGCGTCGACGACGAGGAGATCGTGCTCGTCACGCTGAAGGAGCAGCTGCGGCGGCGCTTCGGCAACCGCTTCCACTACGAGACGGCGCGCAGCGCCGACACCGCCTGGGAGGCCATCGACGAACTTGCCGGGGAGGGGCTGGATATCCTCATCATCGTGTCGGACTGGCTGATGCCCGGCATGCGCGGCGACGAGTTCCTGACCCAGGTGCACCGGCGCTTTCCGCACGTGGCCACGGTGATGCTCACCGGGCAGGCTGACGAGGCCGCCATCGAGCGTGCGCGCCGCGACGCCGGGCTCAAGGCGCTGCTGCACAAGCCCTGGTCCGAGGACGAGCTGGCCGCGGTGGTGGAAGCCGCCATCCGCTGAGCGCCCGATGTCCCTGCCACCACCCAAGGACGTCCCTGCGCCTGCCAACGTGCCGGTGATCGTGTGCGTGGACGACGACGCCCTGGTGCTCGGCGCGCTGCGCGAGCAGCTCGGCCGCGGCCTGGGCCGCGGCTGCGAGATCGAGACCGCGCGCAGCGGCCCGGAGGCCCTGGCACTGCTCGACGAGCTGATGGCCGAGGGTGCCGACGTGCCGCTGCTGATTTCCGACCACGCCATGCCGGGCATGGGTGGCACCGACCTGCTGGCCCTGGTGCACGCCCGCCACCCGGCGATGCTGAAGATCATGCTCAGCGGCGCGGCCGACGCGCACGTGCTCGGCGACGCCGTCAACCGCGCCGGCCTGTACCGGGTGATGAACAAGCCCTGGCGCGCCGAAGACCTGCTGATGACGGTGCGCGAGGCGCTGCGCAGCGCCGAGCAGCGGCGCGCGCTGGCGGCCACGCACCACGAGCTCGAGCGCTCGATGCAGGCGCTGCGCCACCAGGCCCTGCACGACACGCTGACCGGCCTGCCCAACCGCCAGCAGTTCGACGCCGCGCTGCAGGAGGCCATCGCCAGCGCCCGTGACCGGGGCCATTCGCTCGCGACGCTGTTCGTCGATCTCGACCGCTTCAAGCGCGTGAACGACACGCTGGGCCACGCTGCCGGCGACCAGTTGCTGTGCGCCGTGGTCGAGCGGCTGCGCCGCAGCGTGCGACAGGGCGATCTGATCGCGCGCTGGGGCGGCGACGAATTCACCGTGCTGCTGCCTCGCGTGACCGGCGCCGACGAGGCCGGCCAGGTGGCCGAGCGGCTGCTGGCCGCATTGGCCTGGCCGCTGCAGGTGGGCGAACACCGCCTGCACGTGAGCGCCAGCATCGGCATGGCCCTGTTCCCCGAGCATGGCGGCGACGCCGAGACCCTGCTGAAGCACGCCGACCTGGCGCTGTACCGGGTGAAGGCCGCGGGCCGCAACGGCTGGCAGCTGCACAGCGGCGGGGAGCACACCGAGCCGTCGCTGCGGCTGCGCCTGGAGGAGGGCCTGCACCACGCCATCGAGCGCGGTGAGCTGGCGCTGCACTACCAGCCGCAGATCGACGCCGCCAGCGGCCGCATCACCCATGCCGAGGCGCTGGCGCGCTGGCAGCACCCGGAGCTGGGTGCGGTGCCGCCGGCGACCTTCATACCCCTGGCCGAGGAAAGCGGGCTCATCGTGCCGATCGGGCGCTGGGTGCTGCACGAGGCCTGCCGCCAGGCCATGGCCTGGAGCCACGCCGGCCTGCCCGACGTGGCCGTGGCGGTGAACGTCTCGGCCGTGCAGTTCGAGCGCGGCACGCTGGAGCAGGACGTGGCCGATGCTCTCGCCGCCAGCGGCCTGGCGCCGGCGCGGCTGGAGATCGAGGTCACGGAGGCCGTGGGCCTGCGCGACACCGAGGGCGTTGCCGGCACCCTGCGCCGGCTGCAGGAGCGCGGCGTGCAGGTGGCGCTGGACGATTTCGGGACGGGCTTTGCGCCCCTGTCTCACGTCAAGGACCTGCCCTGCCAGGTGCTGAAGATCGATCGCAGCTTCGTGCGCGGGCTGCAGCGCGGCTCCAAGGACGCGGCCATCGTCGCCGCCGTGATCGCGCTCGGCGTGGGCCTGAAGCTGCGCACCGTGGCCGAGGGCGTGGAAACCGGCGAGGCCGAGGCCTTGCTCCGCGAGATGGGCTGCAACAGCCTGCAGGGCTACCGGCTCGACCGGCCGCTGCAGCCCGCTGCCTTCGAGCAGCGCCTGCGAGAGCAGCTCGCACGCCCGGCGGCGGCCACCCGCAGCGGCGGCTGACAATGCCGGGGTGAGCACCGACACCCCCGCCGACCAGGACCTCCCACTCGACACGGCCGTGCGCCTGCTCGGCCGCCGGCCCTACGCCGCCACGCTGCAGGCGATGCGCGAGTTCACCGCCGCGCGTGGCGAGGCCACGGCCGACGAGATCTGGCTCGTCGAGCACGAGCCGGTGTTCACGCAGGGCCTGGCCGGGCAGGCCGGACATCTGCTGGCGCCGGGCGACATCCCGGTGGTGGCCACGGAACGTGGCGGGCAGGTCACCTACCACGGCCCCGGGCAGGTGGTGGCCTACCCGCTGCTGGACCTGAAGCGCCGCGGCTACTTCGTCAAGGAGTACGTGTTCCGCATCGAGGCCGCGCTGCTGGACACGCTGGCCGACGCCGGCATCACCGGCCACCGCGTGCGTGGCGCACCGGGCATCTACGTGCGCCTGGACGACCCCTTCGGCCATGCCGCGCTGCCGCCGGTGATGCCCGGCGCCGACCCGATGCGCGGCCTGGGCAAGATCGCCGCGCTGGGCATCAAGGTCAGCCGGCACTGCACGTACCACGGGCTGGCGCTGAACGTGGCGATGGACCTCGAGCCCTTCGGCCGCATCAATCCCTGCGGCTACGCCGGCCTGCGCACCGTGGACCTGGCCACGCTCGGCGTGACGGCCGACTGGAGCGGCGTCGCGCCGGTGCTCGCCGGCCACCTGCAGCGGCGGCTGGCGCCCTGAGCCGGCCTGCTCAGCGCGCGGCGGGCCCGATCAGCGCGCGCAGCGACTGCTCGAGCGCGCCCAGCTCCATCGGCTTGGTCCAGCAGTCGGCAAAGCCGGCGGCCAGCGCCTCCTGGCGCCGCTGCGGCAGCGCGTCGGCGGTGAACATCACGGCGCGCAGGCCCGGCCCATGGCGGCGGCGCAACGCACCCAGCAGCGCGACGCCATCGGTGTCGGGCAACTGGCGGTCGATGATCCAGAGATCGAAGCCACCCTCCGCGGCCAGCGCCTCGGCGCCGTCGCGGAACACGGTCAGCTGCACGCCGGTGCGCGCCGCCAGCATGGCGCGCATCAGCTCGACGTTGGTCTCGTTGTCCTCGACGTAGGCGACATGCCCGGCCAGCCGCGGCAGCACGCCGGGCGGGGGCACCACCAACGGCAGCCACAGGCTGAAGGTGGCGCCTTCGCCCGTGCGGCTGTGCGCGGCGATGCGGCCCTGCATGGCCTCGGCCAGGCGCTTGCAGGTGGCCAGGCCCAGGCCGCTGCCGGCCACGCCGCGGGCCTCGGCATCGAGCCGTTCGAAAGGCCGGAAGAGGCGCGGCAGCAGCTCGCTGGCGATGCCCGGGCCGCCGTCGACGACATCGATGCGCAGATCAGGGCCGTCGACCGCGCCGCGCAGGGCCACCCAGCCCCCGTCGACGTTGAACTTGACGGCGTTGCCGACCAGGTTGCCGAGCACCTGCAGGACGCGTGTGCGGTCGGCGCTGACGGCGGGCAGGCTGGCGAGCGAGCTGCTCACGCGCAGGCCGCGGCGCTCGACCTCGGGCCCGTTCAGCGCCAGGGCATCGGCGGCCACCTCGGCCACGTCGACACTCTCCTGCTTTGGCGGGGCTTCGCGCAGCTCGTCGGTGCTGAGGGCCAGCACGTCGTCCACCAGGTGCAGCAGGTGCTCCGCCGCCGACTGGATGCGGTGCAGGTCGGCCTGCTGGCTGGCCGTGAGCTGGCCGGCGTCGCGCTCGGCCATCAGCCGGGCAAAGCCCATCACGGCGGCCAGCGGCGTGCGCAGGTCGTGGCTCCAGCGCGCCAGGAACTCGGTGCGCGCGCGCTCGGATTCGCGCGCCGCCAGCGCCGTGGCGCTGTCTTCCACGGCCTGGCGCAGACGGCGGCGCATGGCGTCCAGCGCGTCGGCCAGCGAGGCGATCTCGTCGCTGCCCTCGACCGAGACGCTGTCCTCGAACTGACCGTCGGCGATGCGCGTGGACGCCTGCTTCAGGCGCTGCAGGCGCAGCACCGTGGTGTGCTCGAACTCGCGGTACACCAGGGCCAGCGCCAGCACCACCAGCATGATGCCGGCCAGCGAGGCCAGGCGCAGCCGCTCGGCGCGGGCCTGCTGCGCCTCGGTGCGAGCCTGCAGCAGGGCCGTCACGTCGCGCGAGGTGGCGAGCAGGCGGTCGATGGCCGTGGTGCCCTCGGCGAAGTGCTGCAGCGCCACCTCGCCACCGCCCTGGCGGCCCAGCACCTGGGCGATCGAGCGCTGCGAGAACACCTCCACCTCGGCGATGGCGGCCTGCAGCCGCTGCGTCACCGAACCCGCGGCGGCGCCCTCGGCGGTGGTGAGGCGGTCGAGCTCGGGCAGCGAGCGGGTGTCGGCCTCGAGCAGCTCCAGACGGTAGGCCACGGCGCCGGCGAACATGAGATGGCGCGCGATCTCGGCCTCGCTGAACTGCTCCTGCTGCAGCACGGCGCTGCCCCAGCCGCGCTGGCGGCCGAGCGACTCCACGAGCATCGGCAGCGCCACGAAGGCCAGGTCGTAGGCGCCGGTGAGCTGCGGGCCGTTGCTGGTGGCGCCGCGCGTGCCGGTGCGGTGCATCAGCACCACGAGCTGGTCGATCACACGGTTGTGGCGCTCGAAGTTGCGCAGCGGGTCCATCGCATCGGGCAGCGCCTTCAGCGCGCGCACTTCGTCGGCCAGGGCCTGGCGCGGCGGCAGGTCGGCGCGGCCTTCGGCGGCTGCGGGCAGCACGTCCAGCAGGCGCACCAGCGTCGCCTCGACCTTGCCTTGCTGCTGCACCAGGCGGCTGGACAGGCCTTCGCCCCCGGCCAGCAGCGTGGCCGAGAGACCGCGGTGCAGCGCCAGCGCCTCGATCAGGTCACGCGCGCGGGCGGCCCGTTCCAGCGCCTCGGCACGGTTCTGCGTCACCTGAACCTGGCCGTGGAACTGCGCGGCGGCATAACCGGCCAGCGCACACAGCGGCCCGGCCACGAGAACCCCGACCACCAGGAACTTGGTGCGGAAGCTCATGCGCACGAACCACGCGCGCAGCCGCTGCACGGCCGGCCCGCCACGGGGCGGCAGACGGCGATCGGTGCGGGAGATCGGGCTGGTCTCGGGCATCGCTACGGCAAACGACCAGTATGCGTGACGGGCTCATCACGACCTGGGGATTGTGAAAACTACCGCAGTGTCTTCACAGCGCCCGTACTCGCCGCAGGGTCAGAACGCCGCGATGCCGGTGATGGCGCGGCCCAGGATCAGCGCGTGGATGTCGTGCGTGCCTTCGTAGGTGTTCACGACCTCGAGGTTGACGAGGTGGCGGGCCACGCCGTACTCGTCCGAGATGCCGTTGCCGCCCATCATGTCGCGCGCCGTGCGGGCGATGTCGAGCGCCTTGCCGCAGCTGTTGCGCTTGAGGATGCTGGTGGCCTCCACCGAGGCGATGCCTTCGTCCTTCATGCGGCCCAGGCGCAGGCAGCCCTGCAGGCCCAGGCTGATGTCGGTGGCCATGTCGGCCAGCTTCTTCTGCACCAGCTGGTT